>Ga0073934_10005698_pt1 | contig 18879 bp, 12 predicted proteins | sample LarsenN4metaG_FD_76834 | JGI IMG/M metagenome (GOLD analysis project Ga0073934, IMG submission 76834) | Hot spring sediment bacterial and archeal communities from British Columbia, Canada, to study Microbial Dark Matter (Phase II) - Larsen... ... | reverse complement strand
TTCACGCGCGGGCGACATCCCACGGTCGATCAGCGCCCGTGCATCAGCCACATCGTAGCCGTCGAGGCGCGTTACCAGATACATGGGGAAGGCGCGATGGCTGAAGCGCACGAACTTCCCCCGAGCGTGCGCGGCGTAGTACGGATTGGCGATGGGGCCTTCGAAACGGCGTGGCACGCCGAGCATATCTTGATAGAGCAGCGTCAGCTCGGAATCGACGCTCGCGCGATCTTCCCTCTGGCCTTCTTGCTGCTTGATCTTGAGCGGGATGCCGCGGGTGAGGACGATGTAAAGAACCCGATCCTGGAGGCCGTGCTTCGTGAGGCAATGGATGATCGGTCGGCGGATTTCATCTTCGTAGATGATCCGTGTGATTTCTTCCTGGTCGAGCGTCTTGATCGTGCAAACGTTCTCGGCAGGAATGCCGCGCCGGTGGCGGTAGTATTGCGCCACCGCCCGCGAATCCTTTGAGTCCTTGTTCACGACCAGCAGGACGTTCCCCGGCTCTTGGGCCAGAGCCGGCACCGAGGTGGCGAGGATGAAGATCAGTCTCCAACCGTGCATTCACTTTTATCTTATCAGCCGAATGCCGCAAGCGCAGGTTTCGAATTGGGGATTCGGCGCGCCGGCGACCTCAGTCGCTATGCGGCGGACGGTGCAGGCGTTCGGCCAAAGCCCCCGGCCAGAATCTTACCCCACCGAGCATCTGCCGCACACCGCTTCGCCTCTGCCTAAACATTGACTTTTTCGCGCATATCGGCGATTCTCATCAACTAGCCTATTTCTCGGCCCAAAAGAGTTTTTTATGCGAAAGATTCAGATTTACGATACGACGCTTCGGGACGGCTCCCAAGGCGAGCACGTCTCGTTCTCGGTGGAAGATAAGCTCCACATCACGCGGAAGCTCGACGAACTTGGCATTGACTACATCGAAGGTGGCTGGCCGGGCTCGAACAGCAAGGACGTCGCCTTCTTCCGTCGCGCCCAGGAGGTGAAGCTGAGGCACGCCAAGCTCGCGGCTTTCGGCAGCACGCGCCATCCTCGCAACAGCGCCGCGCACGACCGCAACATCCAGGCGCTGCTGGAGGCCAATACGCCCGTGGTGACGATTTTTGGGAAGACCTGGGACCTGCACGTCAAGGTGGCACTCGCGATTTCGCTAGCCGAGAATCTGGAGTTGATTCGCGAGTCGGTGGCGTACCTGAAATCCAAGGGCCGGGAAGTAATCTACGACGCCGAGCATTTCTTCGACGGCTTCAAAGCAGACCGGGATTACGCTCTGGCCACGCTCAGGGTCGCCGAGGAAGCGGGCGCCGACATCCTCGTGCTTTGCGACACGAACGGCGGCACGCTTACCAGCGACCTCCTCGAACGCTTCCGCGCCGCCGCGCACCACGTCAAGACCCCCCTCGGGATTCACACCCACAATGACTGCGAAATGGCAGTGGCGAATGCCGTCGCCGCGATCCAGGCCGGCGCCGTGCACGTGCAGGGCACGATCAACGGCTATGGCGAGCGCACCGGCAATGCCAATCTCTGCTCCGTCATTCCCAATATCGAGCTGAAGCTCGGCCTGCGCTCGATCGGCAGGGAAAAACTCAAGCACTTGACCGAAGTCTCCCACTATGTGAGCGAACTCGCCAACCTGGTCCCTCGCCACGACCTGCCTTTTGTGGGCAAGAGCGCCTTTGCGCACAAGGGCGGCATCCACGTGAGCGCGGTGATGAAAGAGGCGGCGGCCTACGAGCACATCGCACCCGAACTGGTGGGCAACGAGCGTCGCGTTTTGGTCTCCGAGCTTTCCGGCAAGAGCAACGTGCTTTATAAAGCCGAAGAGCTGGGGCTTGAGCTCGACAAGGGTTCACCCCACGCCAAAGTGGTGGTCGAGAAGTTGAAAGAGATGGAGCACGACGGCTATCAATTCGAAGGCGCGGAAGGCTCCTTTGAGATTCTGTTCGACAAGCTGATACACCACCGGCCGGACTTCTTCGAGCTCGACGGGTTTCGAGTCATTACGGAGAAGAAGGGTGCGAACGAGCCCTACTCGGAAGCCGTCATCAAATTGCGCGTGGATGGCAAGGAAGAGCACACTGCGGCGGAGGGCGTCGGCCCGGTGAGCGCGCTCGACCGCGCCCTGCGGAAATCGCTCGGCAGGTTCTTCCCCTGCATCCGCGATATTCGCCTGACCGATTACAAGGTGCGCGTGCTCAACGCCAAGGACGCAACCGACGCGCGCGTCCGCGTGCTCATCGAAACCAGCGACGGCCACGATACCTGGGGAACCGTCGGCGTATCGGAGAACATCATCGAAGCCAGTTGGAAAGCCCTCGTTGATAGCATCACCTACAAGCTGAAAAAGGAATACGGCTATAAGCGCCAGCCAAGCAAGACTCACGCCTAGCAGAGGGATCCGGGACTGCACTTTGGGGGCGCGCGAGGAACTGATCGATTGATCTGCTGAGTCGAGGCATCGTCCCCTCACTGCCTCATTCGCCCGTTCATCCTTGTCATCGATACCTGTCCGCTCCGGCGCTCGGGGCAACATCTTCCAGGGCAACAATGGCGAGATGTAGGACTCCGTTACCTGGACGGCCCCTGCCGAATCTCTTCGCTTAAGACCCGACTGCTCCGCACGTTGCCTGACGACCAGGGGAACGTCCAGGGCGTCCCGCGGTTGGATCAGCCCGATCTAGATAACCTGAATCCTGCGGGAAAAGCGATGCTATCCGGATTTCGATCAAGTCAGTTGTTGTGCCAGGCATCCGCCTCTTCAAGACATCTATTGGAGTCTGCAAAACACAGTGACAGCCGGGCCGCGGCGGCGGTTTATGACCGCCGATAGATTCGGCGCTCAGAGAGCACCGCTACCGAAGACTACGTCACCGTATTTTGCAGCTCTCAGTAGTTGCTGCCCCCGGATGAACGAGGGTAAAGTTGAAGTCGAAAATCTGTAGGTAAGGGGGGTGCAATCATGAAAACACGTCTGTTAATGATTTTCATCGCGACCTTGATCTTCTCGGTGCTGGGGGTCAAGGCACGGTCTGCAACGCGCGATGGTGTGTTCATCCATATCACTCACGGTTCAGAGGACCCACACCGTGTGCTGATGGCATTGCAGATGGCGGCGATGATGTCCGAAGACAAAGACGTACTGGTGTACTTCGATATCAAAGCCGTGGAGGTCGTCCTAAAAGATGCGCCGGATGTGAAGTTCAAGGAGTTCCCGACCGCCCAAGCGCAGATCAAGAAACTTGGCGAGCGCAAAGTCACGCTGATGGCCTGTCCGGGCTGCCTGAAAGCCGCGGGCAAGACCGCGGCGGACCTCGCCCCCGGACTCCAGATCGCCGATAAGGAGAGATTCTTCGGCTTCACCAAAGGTCGTATCTTGTCACTGGATTATTGAACCGCTGCTTTACTCGATTTAGCGAGCCAGCTCGCTCATAGAGGAGAACCTATGCGAGGAAACAAGAAAGTCGTCAAAGAACTTAACCGGGCTCTGAGCGCCGAGCTAACCGCCATTGTCCAATATATGGTCCAAGCTGAAATGTGCGAGGCGTGGGGTTATCGAAAACTCGCGGCCGCGACCAAGAAACGTGCCCTTGAGGAGATGCATCATGCGGAGGGCCTGATTGAACGAATCCTGTTCCTGGATGGAAAGCCGGCGGTAGAAATCCCGCTGACCCCGAAGGTTGGGGACGACCCAAAGGCTCAATTGGAGCTGGACCTCCACGACGAGGTTGAAGCCATCAAGCAATACAATGATGCGATGGCGGTCTGTGACGCTGAGGGTGACAACGGAACTCGCCAGCTTTTCCTGAAGATGGCCCAGGACGAGGAGAAGCACGCTGAGTACCTCGAGACCCAACTCGATCTGATCAGCACGCTCGGCGTTCAGAACTACCTCACCGAACAGTTGGAAGAAAAGTAAGCGGGTGTGACCCTGGGGCGAGGCTCGCGCCCTTGGCCTCACCGATTCCGGCCCGGCCGCGCCGCCCCATGGTTCTCATTCAGCTCAGAAGCCCCTCGGCAGCGCTCGCGGACGCCAATATTAGTGAGCCCCGCATAATTGGGTGACGCGGTGAGCACTTACTCCCAGCCCCTCTCCCACCGGGAGGGGGGTAGGCAAGCGCGCCGGCTGACGGCAGCAAAGCGAGCGGCACTGCAAGCACGATTAACACTCTAGTACGGAGTTCTGCGTAAGCTTGATCGGTCAAGTACAATAAGAGGGCGGCCAGGAAGCAGGGCACCCGGAAGGTTGCCTGGACCGATCGGGCTTCCGGGTGGAAGGATGGGTCTATGGACGCAAAACAAGACCGCCAAAAGACGATTCTTGGAAATACACCGGCCCAACCCGCGCGTCGGCGGTTCCTCGCGGCAGCCTGCTCATTCGCGCCGACTTTGGCCCTCGCCGAAGACCTGCCGCCGCATGAAGGGCGCGGCCACGAAGCCTCCTCGACGGGCCTGCCTACCGAGGCTCGCGTGGACAAGGCTCTAAGGCAGTTCGGGGTGGGCTTTCATTGCGCCCAATCTGTCTTCGAAGCCTATGCTGCGGATTTCGGCATTGATCCCCTGGTGGCCCGGCGCATGGCCAATGCTCTCGCGGGCGGCTCAGGCATAGGAGGCGAGTGCGGGGCGGTTGCCAGTTGCTACCTTGTGCTGGGCTTGCGACACGGGAACACGAAGCCCGTTTATGGAGACGTGGACAAAGAGGTGGAGCTGTTCAGCCGCATCTCCCGCTTTGTTGACGAGTTCAAGCGGCGTCACGGGGCCATAACCTGCCGCGAGCTGTTGGGAGCTGACGTGTTCACCCAAGAGGGGCGAGAGCAAGCACTTCGCAAAGAACTCTTCAGCACTCGCTGTCCGAATTACATCCGAGACGCGATCACAATCGTGGACTCGCTCGGCTGAGCGTTGGAGGCTGTGGCCATCGCTGAGACTTCGGATGGGTTCCGCGACGCCAGACTGCGCTCGCCGAACCGTGTTACAACCCTGCATCGACTCTGGCCGGGTTAGGGAGTCGTCACAGCCGGAAATCCTCTCCTGGGGAGCGCGCCCGGCCGTCAGGCTGGCACACCAACTCATCAAACGTCTTCTCGAATTTGGGGGAGCTACTCCCATCTATAGCCCACCCCTGTGACATTATGACTTAAGGCGAAAGTGTGGCCGGCCTCGCGCAACCGGATTAGATGCCGAACTCTTAAGCGTTAAATCGCCCCGTTTGATCTCTCGCAGGCAGATTTCTGAATCCCGTCATTGAAGGGAAGCAGCGGTCCGTGGATGCTGGCCGCGTTCGTTGGGCTGTTCGCTTGTCAGTTTTTCGCGCCTCTTGGCGCATACGGGGTGTTGGGTTCGAGGTTTTCCAGACGGGAAACAGATACTGCCAACGGCGGAAGTGCGCCCAGCAGTTGGCCGCAGGAAGAATCCAGACGATAGGCTTCGGCTAGGCGGATGGGCTCGGTGAACTGCAGGGGGTTGCTTGTAACCGCTGGCGATGAGCACGGCGAGGACCCGGGACCAACCTGTTCATAAGTCGTGGGTTTCCCAGGGTCCCCCGCCGGGAAGTGTGCGTCCGTCTGTCAATCAACGCGGTTGCAAATCACATTCCGTGAGGGAACCATGAGCCTCGAGAATTTGGCTGTCGAAACGGCCACCGTACCCGAGAGCACGCACAAGGTGATCCCCAAGAAGGCTATCAGCGCGCCACAGGTTCTAAACGAGGCGCCCGCTTACGGCTCGGCATTTTCACGCGGCCTGCGGATAGATATCAAAGGCATCACCATCCTCCTGATCTCCGGCACAGCCAGTGTGGATGAGCAAGGCCGGACTGCGCACGTCGGCGACTTCGCCGCTCAAACCTGGAGAACGTATCGCAACATCACTGCGTTGCTCGAGGCAGAAGGCGCCACCTGGAAGGATGTGGTTCGCACCACCTGCTACTTGCGCGACATCGAGCGCGACTACGCGGAATTCAACCGAATTCGGACGCAGTTCCTGAAAGAGCAAGGCCTGAATCCTCTTCCTGCTTCGACGGGCATCCAGGCGATTCTCTGTCGTCCCGACCTGCTGATCGAGATCGAGGCGATGGCGATCTTCGAGTCGGACCGCGGGGTTTCGAACTCGAGCAACGGGGACCGGGCCGGGGTAGCGGCTTAAGCGGTGGGTGGCGCACGCACGGAGCCACCTGTCCTCCATTTTCCGTCAGGAGGATTCCGATGGAGATTGCAGGCAAAGTTGAATTGCATGATCTGCCGCGCATCTGTCCGTTGTTGAGTCGGCATGTTAATCCCCGCTTTGGCACGGATCGGACACGGATCGTTGAGGTGGGCCACGTGCGGTTCGGGGGCGAGCGCCCGGTGGTGATCGCCGGACCGTGCGCGGTCGAGAGTCGCGAGCAGACCCTGGAGATCGCCCGGGCGGTCAAAGGCTCGGGCGCCGACATGCTGCGCGGTGGCGCCTACAAGCCGCGCACTTCACCGCATGACTTTCAGGGTCTAGGCCTGGAGGGGCTCAAGATTCTGCGCGAGGCGAGCCGCGAGACGGGCTTGCCCGTGGTCACCGAAGTCATGGATCCGCGGCGGGTCGAGCAGGTGGCCGAGCATGCTGACATGCTGCAGATCGGTTCGCGGAACATGCAGAACTATCCACTCCTCGTCGAAGTGGGCCGCGCGCACAAGCCGGTTCTGCTCAAACGCGGCATGGCGGCGAGCCTGTGCGAGTGGCTGGGAGCGGCCGAGTACATCGCCAACGAGGGGAATTTCGACATCGTGTTGTGCGAGCGCGGGATCAAGGCCTATCCGAACGGCGAATACTCACGCAATTCGCTCGATCTGAACGTGATTCCGGCCGTGAAGGCGGAGACGTTCTTGCCCGTCATTGTCGATCCCAGCCATGCGACGGGTGTGGCAATGATGGTGGAAGGCGCCAGCCGCGCGGCCATCGAGTTCGGCGCGCACGGACTAATCATCGAGGTAGCCAGCGACCGCCTGGATGCCGCCAAACCCAAGTGCGACGCGGCGCAAGCTATCAGTCCGCGAACGCTGAGAAGAATCATTCATTACATCGAGGTGCGGCAGGAACAATTCGTTGCGGCGGCGCATGCGGCGTGAGCGACTCGTAGAGTGGCACGGGAAGGCTCCCGTTCCCAAGCCCCTTGCTCAGTTTTTCCCGGTGCCGAGCTCCGCCAACAATGACGGGTTGGGCGAGAAGGAAAGAACAAAGAAGCGTCCAGCACGCCATGGACGCGGGAACGAAGAATTGCTAGATGGTGTTATGGGACGTCGAAGGCGGAGGGAGATACATACTTGGCTCAAGGCACTGCTGGTAGCCGGCGTGGCCGCACTGCTGATTCTGATCATTCTTCCGGCCCACGGCACTGGCGATCCGGCGGAGAAACCCGCCTCTAGGCCTCTCGGGCCGGCACGCCGCGCAGATAGCTCGCAGGCGGCACCGCTGGCGTCTGGGGCGAGGAGTTACTTCTTGCCTCAGTTGAGCGCAGGGCGTGGTTCCGTGGCGTTGGACTCGTCTCTAGTCCTGACGCAATTGCCCGCGGGAACAGAATTGGAAAAGGCTCCCCGCAGCGGCGGCCGCACACTGCGGGCCGACTATGGCGAAGGAGCACGGATCGTACTCCTGAAGCCCCGCGCGACACCGCGCGTCCTTACCGGGGGATTCCACAGTGCGGCGGACCCCGAAGTCTCCTTCGACGGGAAACGCATCCTCTTTGCGGGAAAGAGGAGGGCCAGCGACAACTGGAACATCTTCGAGATGCAAGCTGACGGGTCGGGAGTCCGCCAAATCACTCGTGATTTGGGGAACTGTCGCAGTCCTATCTACCAATCCACCCTGAACACGCTGGTCGCAGATAAGCCCTGGTACCAGATCACCTTTGTCAGTACCGCCGGGGGGGAACTCAATGAGTCCGCGCCGATCCCTTCCACCAACCTCTATTCAAGCAAGCTCGACGGGACGTTCGTGTCGCGATTGACATTCAATCCTTCCTCCAGCTTTGACCCTTTCCTCAACTGGGACGGTCGGCTGATCTTTGCCATGTGGCAGCGCAGCCGACTGGAGCGTGGCCTGCGCGGCCGCGTCGGCCTGTTCGAGTTGAATCAGGACGGCACGGATCTCCTGCTCCTGTGCGCTGACCAGGGACGTCGCATCAAGCACATGCCCACTGTGACAACGGAGGGATTAGTAGTATTCGTCGAAGCGGATGAGGTCGGTTGGGATGGAGGGGGTTCTCTGGCGGCGGTCAGCCTCCGTCGACCGCTGCACACCTACCGGCAGATCACTCGCGGAAGTGACGGGCTGTTCCACTCGCCCTCGGTGTTGCCGGACGGAAAGATCATGATCTCGCGCCGCTCCGCCGGCGATACGGGCAATTACGGGGTCTATCGACTTGATCCAAACACAGGGCGCTACGACCTGATTTTCGATGATCCGAGGTTTCACGATCTGCAGGCCAAACTCCTCGCCCCGCGACCGGAGCCCGATGGGCGCTCGACGTCGGTTTTTGTGGCCACGGGTGACATCGATGACCCCGCATCAAAGCAATCCTTCATACCCAGGAACCCGCGGGGAAAGCTTTACTGCCTCAACGTTTATATCTCCGACCTGGACCGCGCGGAGTGGCTGCCACCGGGAACTGCGAGGAGTGTGCGCGTGCTGGAGGGATTGCCACACTACAACAAGGACCGAGCTTCCTTCCTGCCCGAAGGAGTCGGCATCGGCGCTAGCGGCCCGGGGTCAACTCTGGCGGGCATCCCGCCCACGCTCCCACGCCGTGTCCTGGGCAATGTTCCTGTTGAGGAAGACGGGTCGTTCAATGTGGAAGTTCCGGCGGACATTCCCATCGAACTCCAATTGCTTGATGAACATGGGATCGCCCTGCGCAGTTGCGGGTGGATCTGGGTAAAGAACAACGAGCCCCGCGGCTGCATCGGCTGCCACGAAGACCAGGAGCTGGCCCCAGAGAATCGCATGGTGGATGCCGTGAAGAAGCCCTCGGTGCCTTTGACCCTGCCGCCCGAGCGCCGGCGGCATGTGGACTTCCGGCGTGATGTGATGCCCATCGTCGAAGCCAAGTGCGTTTCCTGCCATGGGCCGGGCAAGACGCCGCGACTGGATGGCGGGTCGGAACTTGTGGCTGGTCGCGGCATGGCCTACTTCAACCAGGCCTACGAAAACCTGCTGGCCGCGCCCGAGCCGGCAGGGGAGCATCGCTCCGCCTTCGGACGCTATGTCCATGCGGGGCGCGCACGCACCAGCCCTCTAATCTGGCACCTCTTCGGCTATTGCACGTCCCGCCCCTGGGACCTCCGTGCCAAGACCAGTTCGAAGGTGAAACCGATGCCTCCCGAACGGGCCACTGCCTTGTCCGACGACGACAAACGCACTTTTGTCGAGTGGATTGACACAGGAGCAATGTGGGAAGTGGGGGCTGGCCAGGAAACAGAGTCTGCCAGCCAGCGCTCCGGTGGAGGTAGGTAAGCATGAAACACGCCAGAGCCCCTGCCCTGTTGGGGCTGATATGGGTTGCGGGAGTAGCTGCGACCGAAGTGGCGCAGGTGGGGTTGCCCACCTTTCTCGACGTCACCGAGCCGTCCGGAATTCGCTTCAAGCATAGCTACGGTGACTATGAGATGTCGAACATTGTCGAGGCCGCGGGCTATGGGGCCTGCTTCTTCGATTACAACGGCGACGGCTTTCAGGACATTTACTTCCCCAACGGGCGTTGGCGCAAAGACGTTAATGACAACCGCGGCCGCGAGCTGCGCGGCAAGCTCTGGAACGCCCTTTACCGGAACAACGGCGACGGAACCTTCACCGAGGTGACGGCGGAGGCGGGCGTGGCTGGAAAAGATATGGCGTTTGGCTGCTCCGCTGCCGACTTTGACAATGACGGCGACCTCGACCTCTATGTGCTGAACTACTCCGCCAACGAGTTCTACCGGAACAACGGCGATGGGACGTTCACAGACATCACCGAGCAGTCGGGACTGGGCGATCCGCACTGGAGCCTGAACGCCCCCTGGCTCGATTACAACAACGATGGCTGGCTCGACGTGTACGTCTGCAACTACCTGGAGTACGACGCGGGGAAATTCCGCAATTTCTATGCCGCGGCGGGTCACCCCGGCCCGCTCAGTTATCACGGTCAGCCCGACGCGCTGTATCGCAACAATGGCGATGGGACCTTCACGGACGTGACCAAGGAAGCGGGTGTCTACAACCCCGGTGGGCGCTGCATGAGCGCTACAGCCGCCGACATTAACAACGACGGTTTCATGGACATCTATGTAGCCAACGATGCCATGGAGAACTACTACTACGAGAATACTGGCGAGGGGATCTTCGTGGAGAAGGGGGCGGGTTTGGGATTGTCGTTCGGCGAGAACGGCCAGGGGGTATCGTCCATGGGCCCCCTCATCGGCGATGTGGACCGTGACGGCTGGCAGGACATTTTCATTCCCGACATGTCGTACAGCACGCTGCTGGTGAGGCGGGGCGAATTCTACGAGGACTTCACCGTGCGCTCGAAGCTGGCGATGGCTTGCGGGCAGTACACCGGCTGGGGCGCCAACATGTTTGACTACGACAACGACGGATATCTCGACCTTTATGTTGCCAACGGCCACGCCCTCCATGAGTTCGTGGAAGAAGGTCTACTGATGTGGAACAGCCGCAAGCCGGAGGTGGAATTCCTCGACGTCTCGGCCAGGTCCGGCGAGTACTTCCGCAAGGAGTACGTAGGGCGCGGCTCCTCGACCGCCGATTACGACAACGACGGTGACATGGACATCCTGGTGTGCAACCTCAACGACTACGCGCGTCTGCTGCGCAACGACGGCGGCAACCGCCACAACTGGTTGAAGGTGGAGGTAAAGCGAGCGAACGGTAAAAGCGATGCCATCGGCGCGCGGGTCACCGTCGAGGTCGGCGGCCTGCGGCAGATTGAGGACGTGGTTGCCGTCAAGGGCTACCTCTCCCAGGCCGATCCGCGACCGCACTTCGGTCTGGGAAAGAACGCCGCGGCGGACTTGGTCGAAATCCGCTGGCCGGGCGGGAAAGTGCAGCAGTTCAAGAACGTCCCGGCCAACCAGATCTTCAAGGTGGTTGAAGATGCTCGGTAAGCGATGGCAACCGGTGCGCCGCAGCACGGTGTGGCTGGGAGTCTTGACGGTCTTGCTGTTCGCCCTCGCGCTGGTCTGGCTGCGCGCCGCCGAGGAGAAGAAAGAGCCCGTTTACGTCGGCGTGCGGGTCTGCGCTCAGTGCCACCACGACAAGGCCGGCGGCGACCAGTACAGCCACTGGATGATGATGAAACACTCTCAGACTTACGCCTTTCTCTCCAAGCCGGAAGCCAAGGAAATCGCCAAGCTGAGCGGCATTCCCGTGGAGCCGCAGGAATCGCCGCTCTGCCTGGGTTGCCACGCCACGGGGGCGGAAGCCGAGGCCTGGGAGAAAGACCCCACCTTCCACATCGAGGACGGCGTGCAGTGCGAGAAGTGCCACGGGCCGGGGAGCGAGTACGCGGAAGCCGAGATCATGATGGATCGCCAGAAGGCCATGGCCGCGGGGCTGAAGATCTTCACCCAGGCCGACTGCCTGACTTGTCACAACGTGAAGGGCTCGCACGTGGCCGTGCTCAGCAAGCCGAAACTGGACATGGAGAAAGCTTGGAAGACCATCGCCCATCCGACCCCGGAAGGCTACCAGTCTCAGATGGTGGCCAAGAGGCACAACCCCAAGCGCATGCCGCTGAAACCGGGGCCGAAGTACACAGGCGCACTGGCTTGCGGGAAGTGCCACAACGCCGCGCGGATGGGTTACCAATACAGCCGCTGGCGAATGAGCGGGCACGCGCGCGCTTACGCGGTGCTCAGCACGCCGGGGGCGGAGACTGTAGCCCGGCAAATGGGCGTGACGGAGAATCCCCAGAAGAGCCAAGCCTGCTTGCAGTGCCATTCGACCGCAGGGAATCCGGAGCCGGGTACTTACCTGGAATCGTACACGCCGGCGGAAGGAGTCGGCTGCGAGGCGTGCCACGGACCGGGGAGCGAGTATTCGCCGGAGGCCGTGATGATGGACCGGCCCGCGGCCTTGGCGGCAGGGCTGAAACCGGTCACGCGGGAGGTCTGCAAGACCTGCCACGACAATGCCCACCAGAAATCCTTCAACACCCCCAGGGCCCTCAGGGAAATCGAACCCCCCACGCGCCCCCTCCCCGTCGTGTTGGTGAAGGCCCATGACGGGGCCGGCGCGAAGGCGCTTCCGGCGAAGAGAACCTTCGAACTGGAAAAAGCCTGGCAGGAAATCCTCCACCCTACCCGGCTGCCGAAGCTCGCCGAGGATCCGGTTTACAAGACGCCGCTGAACCTGGCGATTCGGCCGGACGGGAAAGAGCTTTACGTGGCCTGCGAGGCGTCGAACTCCGTCGTCGTGGTGGACACGCTGAAGCGGCAGAAGGTGGCGGAAATTCCCGTGGGCGGGCAGGCAACGGACGTGACCTTCAGCCCCGACGGCCGCCGCGCCTACGTCAGCAACCGGCTGGATGACACGGTCTCCGTCATTGAGGTGGCCACGCGCCAGGTAGTCGAGACCTTTCGCGTGGGCGACGAGCCGCACGGTCTCGTCACTAATCCGAGCGGCAAGATGCTCTATGTGCTGAACACCTCGGAGGACAGCCTCTCGATACTAGATACCTCAGACGGGAAGGAGATTAAACGCCTGGCGGCGAGCCGCGGGCCGTGGTCGCTGGCGCTCTCGCCCGATGGCAAGCGCATCCTCGTCACCAACACTCGCTCGCGCTTCGTGGGGTTCCGCGAGCCGTCGCGATCGGAGGTGACCGCGCTCGGGGTCGGGCCGGACATCGTCGAAGACCGCTATGTGCTGCCCGGCGCCAACATGCTTCACGGCGTGGCCTGGCATCCGAGCGGCGAGTTCGCCTTCGTCACCCTGCTGCGCACCAAGAATGTCGTGCCCATGACGCGCATTCTCCAGGGCTGGACCATCACCAACGGCCTCGGCGTCATCTGGCGCGATGGGCGCGTGGACCAGGTACTGCTCGACGAGCCCCACCTCTACTTCCCTGACCCGACCGACGTGGCTTTCACACCTGACGGTCGCTGGGCGCTGGTGACCAGCTCCGGGTCAGACCGCGTGGCCGTCGTGGACGTGGCCAAGCTCATCAGCATGCTGAAGCATGCCTCGCCCTACGAGCGCGAGCATGTCTTTCCCAACCACCTCGGCAAACCGACCGAGTTCATAGTCAAGCATATCCCCAGCAAGAACAGCCCGCGCGGTGTGGTCGTCAGCAAGGATGGCCAGACCGCGTTTGTGGCCAATGCGCTGGACGACTCGCTGACGGTGATCGACCTCACAAAGCTCCAGGCCGCCGGGCGCATCGACCTCGGTGGGCCAAGCGTGATCACCAAAGTGCGGCGCGGCGAACGGCTGTTCCACAGCGCCAACATCACTTTCCGGCGGCAGTTCTCCTGCGCCTCGTGCCACCCCGACGGGCACGTGAATGGCTTGACGTTCGACATCGAGCCGGACGGCATCGGCATCAGCCCCGTGGATAACCGCACGCTGCGCGGGGTTCTGGATACGGCGCCCTTCAAGTGGGAGGGCACCAACCCGACGCTGGCGCGCGAGTGCGGGCCGAGACTGTCTGTGTTCTTCACGCGCATCCAGCCGTTTACGCCGGACGAACTCGCGGCGCTGGTGCATTACATCGCGACGATTCCACGGCCCCCCAACCGCTTCCGTCCGGTGGGCGCTAAACTCACCGAAGCGCAGCGGCGCGGGCGGGAAATCTTCTATCGCACCCGGAAGAATACCGGGGAGGAAATCCCTGTCCAAAACCGGTGCAGCACGTGCCACCGGGAACCGCTGTTCACCGACCGGCAGGTTCATGACATCGGCTCGAAGATGCTCTACGACCGGGTGAAAGACTTCGATACCCCGCACCTGAACAACATCTACGACTCCGGACCGTATCTCCACAACGGCATCGCCCCGACACTGGAAGAAATCTGGACACGTTACAACCCCAACGACACGCATGGGGTCACGAACGACATGACCAAAGACCAGTTGAATGATTTGATCGAATTTCTGAAGACGCTTTAGCGCCGGCAGGCGGCCCACCACCCCCGCCGAGCTGGGAGAGGAGAAAGAAATTCTATGAAGGCACCGGCAAAGATGACCAAGTTCCTGCTGTTGACGGGAGCGATGTGGATCGTGCTGCTGGCGGGCTTGTGGCCGCTCGGCGGAAACGCTGAGTTGCCGCCCACCAAGATGCTCCCTTACGTTTACACCAACTGGAAGCACTTCACGGTGAAGGACGGCCTGCCCGACGACCACATCATGAGTGTTAAGGTGGACGGGGACCGGGTGTGGGTGGGAACAGAAGGAGGCCTGGCGTGTATCAACAAGCTCACGGGGGAGGTCCGGAAATGGACCGAGGAAGATGGCCTGCCGTGGCGTGTGGTCACCGGTATCGACGTCAATCCCAAGACCGGCGAGGTCTGGCTGGGGCTATTCGGGGGAGGGCTTGCGCGCTTCAATGGCGGGCGGTTCGACCACTGGCATCAGCTGAACAGCGGCCTGGTGAATGACGTCGTTTACGGCGTCGCCATCGAGAACGACAACGTCTGGGCGGCCACCACCGCCGGGGCCAGCCGCTTGAACACCAAGACCGGTGAATGGACGATCTTCACCGAGAAAAACGCCCCCATGGAAGAGATCTGGAATTACGGGGTGACCTACGCGGATGGAAAAGTGTATCTGGCGATCTGGGGGAGCGGCGTGTTGGAGTTTGATGTGGCCACCGAGCGGTGGAGAGAGTACCTGGACCCCGACGGGGAGATGGAGATCGAACTCTACCGTGACGACGGGGTGGTCCACGTGATTACCACCGGGGTGAGCTACGTCCAAAAAGTGCTCTGGGTTTCTACTTACTTCGGGACATGCCGTTACGACGGTCGCCACTGGCGCGGCTTCTACAAGCAGGAGGGAGGGCCGCCCAGCGATTTCACGAACAACGTGAAGGCGCGGAGCGCCAACGAGGCCTATTTCTTCACCGACAAAGGGCTCAGCGTGATGGCGGACTTTCCCAGCGATACCTGGGTGGTCTACACGCGCGATCCCAAGACAGGCCGGGGCGTGGCCGAGGTCAAGCGCGGGCAGGAGATCCTCGAGAAGGTGGAGATGGATCTCACGGTCCCGAACAGGTTCATCATCAACGGCGACGTGGATGCCAAGGATATCTGGATCGGAACGTCGAAGGGACTGGCTTGGGGAATCGGCCCCGACTATTACGCAGGCCTGCGCGAGCGCCCAGTGCATCCGGTTTACCTGGCCAACTCCCAGCAGCTCCCCGCGTCGAAGGCCCAAGCAACGTCCAAGTTTGGTGGGGCTGGGGCAGTAGCCACCCTGAAGAGGTAGCTCAGGAGCGGAATAACGGACGACTTTGGGGTGGGGCTCCCACCCGAGGAGGCAGACAATGAAGCTACGTTTGATCGTATTCTCCATAGCAGCGCTAATGATCGTAGGAGGGGCTGCCTGGGCCGACGATTCCGCAAAGGCGGGACCCACAGAAATCGATCGCAACGACCCGGCAGTGTTGGAAATCCTGAAGAAAATCAACGTGCTACACTCTTACGAGGCCCCGGATGTGCCTCTCAAAAAGGACAGCAATTATGGCTACACCGCCGAGGACGTGGAGCCGTTCAGCGGCATCAAACCTTACAAGGAACACTTCCTCGAGCAGATGGAATACACGGGACCGGGCCGCGCCATCCCCGAACCCACAGATGTCAAGTCGGTAAAGATCGGGTTCCTTGGCCCCATCATGTCCACGGTTTCGGTGGCGACAGGGGGCAAGAGCCACGAGGAATCGCTGGGGATCAAGATGCTCCAGGGCGCACGACTGGCCATCGAGCAGGCTAACTCGCGTGGTGGCTATCGGAAGACCGGTATCCCCTTCGAGCTCGTCGTGCACAACGACAACAGCCTTTGGGGCGCCTCAGGAAGCGAGATAGTCAAGATGGCGTATAACGAGAAGGTGTGGGCCATCCTGGGCAGCATTGACGGGGCCAACACCCATATCGCTATCCGCGTAGCCCTGAAGATCGAAGTGCCCATGCTCACCGCCGGCGATACTGACCCTACGTACATCGAGACCAACATCCCCTGGGTTTCTCGCGTCATCGGCGATGACCGGCAGCAGGGTTACCTGCTGGTGGATTACCTCTACCGCAAGATGGGTTATAAGCGCGTGGGCATCATCCGGGCCAGCAATCGGTATGGCCGGTTTGGCGTTCGCGAAATCAACGATGGCAGCCGCCGCCTGAACCGTCCCATCGTCATGGAGATGGCCTACAAGGTGGGCAGCGGGCATTACACGCTGGAGCTCGAGCGGCTGAAGGCGGCGAAGGTCGACGCCGTTGTCCACTGGGGCGACGCCGAGGATGGAGCGCGGATTCTCAACGAAATGCGGGAGATGGGCATGACGCAGCCTTTCTTCTGCAGTGACCGCTGCGTCCAAGAGGAGTTTGTCAAAATCGCGGGCCAGAACGCGGAAGGCGTCTTATGCGCCTATCCTTGGAACCCTGATCGCCAGGACCCTAAACTCGAAGCCTTCAAGAAGGCCTTCCGCGAGCGCTTTGGCGAGGAGGCAGAGACTTACGCCGCCCACGCTTATGACGGTATGAACCTGCTCATCTGGGCCACCGAGGTCGCGGGACTGAACCGGGCCAAGATCCGCGACGTGATCGCTTACCTCCCCAAACCCTGGCCGGGGGTGACGGGCGATATTCCGCTCAGCGCCGCGCTGGATGATGTCGGTGACGTGTTCCTGGCCAAATTTGAAAGCGGACGGTGGAGATATTACTCACGCGAGGAGTTGAACATTCCGCGCGGCTATATCCCGCCGCGCGACCGCGTGAGCCGCACGGTAGCAGAAACACGCCGTAAGTTAGCATCCCAGTAGCGGTGGGAGCGGGAGCCGCACGGGTCGCGGTTCGACCTGGCACCGCTGCCCTGGCCGTGATGCCCCTGCGCCAGAGGCGAGAAGGGCCTCGCGCACAAAGGGTGAGGGTGATGCCTCCAGTGGGGCGTGGAGGGTATGGCTGGACTTCCGGCCGGCAGCGGTATGGCTGCCAAGGGGAGCGAGAACGGCGTGAGCTAAAGAAACATGAACCGCCAGCTTGCAATCATCACTGGCTTGCTCCTTATCTCCATCATCACCCCCCTCGGACACGCTCAGCAGGGCGAGCCCAACCAACCTTACTTTGACGCGCGCCAGCAGCCAATGGAATATGTTGGCCCTGGGCGAGAAGAGCCCGAGCCGGCGAATCTCCGCGAGGTGCGGATCGGGTACTTCGGCCCCAGCGACCTGGCGCATCCCAAAGGCGGTGACATCTGGCGCGCGGTGAGCTTGGCTATCGAAGAAGCCAACGCGGAAGGCGGCTATCGCGGCCTTCCATTCCGAGTGATTCCGGTGTGGTCCGAAAACCCCTGGGGCACCGGGGTCAGCAAGGTGGCGCGCCTGGCGTACTACGACAAGGTCTGGGCCATGATCGGCGGCATCGACGGGCCCTCCACTCATCTGGCCGAGCAGGTAGTCGCCAAGGCACGCCTCACGCTCATCAACCCTGCCAGCACGGATAAGACGGTGAACCTGGCGGGCGTGCCTTGGATGTTCTCAGCGCTGCCGGGTGATCACTTGGCCGCGCCCGTCATCGGTGAGGCATTGTTGGCACGCCGCGAGGCTTTTGTGATTCTGGCCGCCACCGACCATGACCCCCATATGTTCCTGGTGGAGCTTCGGAAGTTCCTGGCCACAAGGGGCACTGGGCCGATCTTCGAATACGAATTTAAGAGCCGGACACAGGATTTCTCAGAGCTCGCCGAGCGCGTAGCACGGGCGCGGGCTGGGGCTGTCGTGCTGCTGGCGGGACCCATTGACAGCGGGCGACTACTCGCCACGCTGCGTGACAAAGGCTTTACTGGTCAGGTTCTCGGCGGGCCGTGGATGGGACGAAGGGCGTTTCTTGCCGCTGCCGGAAGCACCTCCGAGGGGGTGCTGATTCCCTTGCTCGATGATCCCGCAACGGGATTCCAGAGCTTCGCGGCGAAATTCCAGTCGCGCTTCGACGTATTTCCTGATTTCGCCACCGCCCAGGCCTATGACGCCACACGCTTGCTCATCACTGCGATCCGCAAGGCCGGACTTAACCGTGCCCGCATACGTGACGCCGTCCAAGAGCTCTCGCCCTGGCATGGAGTCTCTGGAACCATCGTCTGGGATCCGGTCGGGCAGAACATGCGAAAGGTGCGGCTCGGCAGGATCCAGCGCGGCCGCCTGCTGCCTCTGTCCCAGGACGTCCCTCCCCACCATTCGATCTCCCTGAGGAATCCGCGCCGCAAAAGTGGTACTTAGACCGGGCAACTCACGCAGCACAGCGAAGGATAACGTACCTGCAAGGCCGCCTTTCTCGCAGAGCTCCTCCGGATTGTCCCGCACATACGGCAGCCTCTGAAACCGTGAATCCCGCCGCTACTGCCCGCTTCAAAGGCCCCGGACCAAGTTTTCCTATCCTGACGGCGGGTTCCACTCAAGGTGGTCAGTGATTCTGATCTGCTCTCGGCCAGTGGTTCCGACGTGGCGGCGGTCACGATCGGAGCAAGGCGACGCGGGAGCCGCGATTGTGCTTGAGGTGAACGGGTTCGGTTAACTGGACTCCGGTTTGGGATTCATTTTTCGTGCTCTCCTGTTGATATAGACTCGCCGCCTGCGCGTTTCGGATACTCACAAACTGCGCCCAGTCCGACTGAGCAACTGCGGGCGATCTGGCGCTGCCCCAGCTCGTA
>Ga0073934_10005697_pt1 | contig 18884 bp, 15 predicted proteins | sample LarsenN4metaG_FD_76834 | JGI IMG/M metagenome (GOLD analysis project Ga0073934, IMG submission 76834) | Hot spring sediment bacterial and archeal communities from British Columbia, Canada, to study Microbial Dark Matter (Phase II) - Larsen... ... | reverse complement strand
TCCTTAAGAATGTGGGGATGTCCAGGTCCTCAGTGTTGAAGGTCCGCGGCTGAAAGTCGACCGGTACATTTTCCCCGGTTTTCCCTTCGCTGCTTTCCGATGCCCTTGCGCTGGAGGCTTCAGGACGGGTAACGGGTTTCTCGAGGATGCGGCGAGGCATCCCTGTCCTCTCAAACCCGGTCGCGATCACGGTAATCCGCAGCTCATCGCCCATTTCCGGATCGATCACCGCACCGAAGATCAGATTGACATCCGGGTGCGCGGTCTCCTTGATGATCGCTGCCGCCTGGTTGACCTCGAACAAGGTCAGGTCGGGCCCACCGGTGACGTTGAAGAGGATTCCACGTGCGCCGTCGATCGTGATGTCGAGCAACTGGGAGGAGATCGCCTTCTCGGCTGCCTCGCGTGCCCTCTCTTCGCCTTTGGCGCTCCCGACAGCCATCAGCGCAGCGCCGCCTTCTGACATGATCGTCCGGACATCGGCAAAGTCCAGGTTGATCAATCCCGGGACGGTGATCAGCTCGGAGATGCCCTGAACACCCTGGCGGAGAACGTCATCCGCCATTCGGAAGGCATCCTGAAGGTTCGCCCGCTTATCGACGATTTGCAGCAGGCGGTCGTTCGGGATCACGATCAGCGTGTCTGCCTGCTCTTTGAGCCTGGTGATCCCGCCTTCAGCTGCCTGGATCCTCCGGGAGCCCTCAAAGGAGAAAGGTCGGGTGACAACTCCGATCGTCAATGAGCCGACCTCTTTCGCGATCTGCGCCACGATTGGGCAGGCTCCCGTTCCAGTGCCGCCGCCCATCCCGCCGGTGATGAAAACCATGTCGGCGCCTTTGAGGACTTCATAAATTTCCTCGCTGGACTCTTCGGCGGCTTTACGTCCAGTTTCTGGGTCGCCGCCCGATCCCAGCCCGCGTGTCAGCTTTTCGCCGATCCGGACGCGGGTCAGGGCTTTCGAGAGCATCAGCGCTTGTGCGTCGGTGTTCACGGCGATAAAATCGACGCCCTGCAAGCCTTCTTCGATCATGCGGTCGATGGCATTGCACCCGCCTCCGCCTACCCCGACAACTTTGATGTTGGCGAAGGATTCGACCTGGTTAGGCAGGTTTATGTGTGTGTTCATAAATTACTCCTCCTTGACAGCGTTTTTTTCGAGCTTTTGAAACCAATACATGGTTCTTCTAATTCGTATTGAGCTCATCATTATCATCTTCCGGCGATATGTTCAGGGCAACAACCGCCGCAGCCAGCTTTTCAAGTTTTCCCAATCCAAGCCACCTCCTTCGATGCGTGGTTTAAACTGACCCAGATCCGCACCGATCTCGGTCATCAGAAGCGCCCAACGCAGCAGACCCACGCTGGTAGAAAATGCAGGCGAATAAAGTTTATCGGTCATCCCTACCAGGTTTTCCGGCTGTGCAACCCGCACGGGAACACCAAGGACCCGGCTGGCGAGCTGCCGGATGCCTGGCAGAACGCTGGTCCCTCCGGTCAGGACCATTCCCGCCGGGAGGAGCCCGTCGTAGCCCGATCTCTTGATCTCTTGTAACACCAGGCTGAATATCTCCTCGACCCGGGCTTCGATGATGTGGGCCAGCTCACGGCGGCTGATCTGCGTGGGGACTTCTTCCCCGAAAGGCCGGATGTGGAATTCCTCCGCTTCCCCAACCTCATCTTCGATAGCTTGCCCGTGCAGTTTCTTGATCTCTTCAGCTTGAGAGATGGGCAGGCGCAGCCCGTGGGCGATGTCCGAAGTGATGTGGTCACCGCCGACGCCCAACACCATCGTGTGCCAGACATCTCCTTCGATATAGATCGCCATGTCCGTCGTACCACCCCCGACATCGCAGATCACCGCGCCCATCTCCCGTTCTGTCTCAGAGAGAACGACTTCGGCTGAGGCCAGGGGATTGAGGACAAACTGGCTGACCTCTGCTCCTGCCTGGGCAACACAGTTCCGCAAATTCTCGACTGTCGAGGCCGCAGCGGTGATGATGTGAGTCTCGACCTCCAGTCGGTAGCCGTGCATGCCGAGCGGCATGCGGATGCCTGCCTGTCCATCGACGGTGAAACCCCGTTGGATGATATGGATGATCTCCCGGTTGTGCGGGATGGCCACCGCGCGCGCGGCCTCCATCGCTCGGATTATGTCATCTTCATCGATCGTCCGTCCTGAGACACCGACGACCCCCCGGCTGTTCACGGAGGAGACGTGAGACCCAGCCAAGCTGACGAGCGCGGAAGTTATCTCCATCCCAGAGGTTCGTTCAGCTTTCTCGATCGACCGTGAGATCGCCTGTGAGACCGCACGCAGGTCCACCGGGACGCCCTTGCGCATCCCCACCGATGGTTCGATGCCGACGCCCAGGATGCGGAACAGTCCACCCTCTTCGACTCTGGCGACGAGGGTACAGATTTTCGTCGTTCCGACGTCTATCCCGACGATGACGGGTTCATCCATCTGTCTCAACGCTCCAGTCGATAGTACGGTGCGTGGAGATATTCCACGCTGACGAATTGCGGCCGGGGTTCCTGCTTTTTCAAACGCTTGGCAAGGACCCGGTAAACGTTTAGTTTCTCGTCCATTTCTTTCGTGTCCATGCCGAAAAAGACCTGCCATCCAAGTGCATCCTGCCAGCCCAGACCATGATCCCGGTCGTAAATGATCGGAGTGTTTTCCGGTGCCATCTCAGCCATGGCGAGCACCGCCTCGACAAGGTCCACCGGCAACACTTCAGTTCGCGATAGCGCCGCGGGGCCTTCTTCATCTGATGGAGGCAGGGTGGGCAGGCTTTCCGCGACCACCCTCACGACCGGTCCATCCTCTCCCCGGGGCGGGAAAGTGAACCCAGACGCATCCACCCACAAAATGGCGCCGCCTCGATCCCAGACAAGTACAGGACGTCTTTCCCGGGTAGTCATCGTGACTTTTGCAGGTACCCCAACATCAACTTCGACGCTTTCCAGGTCCGGAAATGCAGCCAGCAACGCTGTCTGAACCTCTTCTGGATCGACAAACAGGACTGATTTATAAAGAATGTCTGCAACAGTGTTGAGGTCCTGCTTCGTCAACCGCCTCAAACCCTCGACCTGGATGTCTCCTACCTGGAATAGGGGGGAATAGAACAGGCTGTAAAGTGCGAAGCCCAGGATGGCGACGAGGATGCCCGAAAGCAGCCTCCATCCCAAAGCCAGACTTGGCAGAGCTGGCAGGCGGATCTCTGCGCCTTCGGTGCTCAGCGCGACGTCGTACCGGCGCTTGGCCCCTTTTCCCCTATGGTGCGTTTGAACCGCCGAATAGAACAAGCCACTTCGCACAGTCACGTTTGGGAGAGTTGACTTCTGAGTACGCGCCTGCCGCCGTGAAGATCCAGTCTTCACCGGGCGGCGAGTTCGATTCATTCTCCTCCGGCGGACCAGTTCAGATCGGTCGATTCTCTCAGTACCGGGCATCAATCCACTCCTCTGTGATAACGCCATTCTGTGCGATCTCGCTCTGCCCTGCGTTCCAAGGACAATTCGATGAGTCGGTCGACGAGCGCTGGGAATGACAGCCCGCTCGCCTCCCACAACTTGGGATACATGCTGATCTTTGTAAACCCGGGAATCGTGTTGATCTCGTTCAAGAACAGTTCCCCGGTTGCCCGGTCCAGCAAAAAATCAACTCGCGCCATGCCAGAACAATCCACGGCCCGGTATGCTCGGATTGCCAGCTCCTGAACCTTTTGGGAAACCTCGGGTGGGATTGGCGCTGGAATGATGAGCTGCGACCGGTCGTCTAGATACTTGGCTTCGTACGAATAAAAGTCCGCTGATGGGATGATCTCGCCAGGCACTGATGCAAGCGGATCATCGTTCCCCAGAACACTCACCTCTATCTCGCGTGCGTTGATCCCTTTTTCGACCAGGACCCGCCTGTCATAGCGGGCTGCTTCCATAAGCCCCTCGACCAGATCCGACCGGTTCCGGCATTTCGTGATCCCAACGGATGAACCCAGGTTCGCCGGCTTTGTGAAAAGGGGATAAGGAGCGAGAGCTTCAGCCCTACGGATCACATCATCGAGTCTGTTCTCGACATCTTTACGAAGCACAACCAGGGTCTCGACCTGAGGAATGCCCGCTGCTCTCATCACATCCCTGAAGACGCCTTTATCCATCCCTAACGCAGAACCCAGCACACCCGCCCCCACGTAAGCAATTTCAACCATTTCAAACAACCCCTGGATTGTCCCGTCTTCACCATGACTCCCATGGAGTATGGGAAACACGACGTCCAGGTCCGCGATCTTCTCGATTTGATCTCCGGTATCCGAATTACGCAAGACGTAGAGCCCGCGCCGGGTGGGGTCCGGCAGAAGCGTTACCCGGCTGATTCCTTCATCCCCTGGTTTGACCCGTTGGGATGACATTCTTTCGATCAGGTCCTCTCCCGTGATCCACTCCCCTTGATGGGTGATGCCTATCTGGGTTACGGCATATCTCTCAGAGGCCAGCGCAGAGAGGATCGCGCGAGCAGAGAGCAGTGAGATCTCATGCTCTCCCGAGCGACCGCCAAAGATGACGCCAACGCTGATCCTGCCGCCGTTCATTACGATAAACTTGCTCCCCAATCTCCCACGAGCTGGATTTCTAGCTCCAAGGCAATCCCGAATTTCTCTTGAACCTCTTCCTGCGCCAGGCGAATGAGATGCCATACGTCCGAAGCAGATGCGCCTCCGTGGTTGATGAAGAAATTTGCGTGCAATGAGCTGATCCCCGCCCCGCCGATCCTTCTGCCTTTCAAGCCTGCCATCTCAATCAACCGACCCGCGTAATCTCCTGGCGGATTCTTGAACATTGAACCCATGCTCGCTCCCGGCGGCTGTGTGAGCCTGCGGTAAGATGCGAACTCCTCTGTCTTTGCCTGTACTGCTTCCTGATTGCTTCGCGCAAGACGCAAGACAGCTTCCAGGACGATTGCAGCAGGCGTGCCAGGAGTCTGGGCTGCTTCACGAGCTGCATGTTCCGATAGCGTTTCACTCTTGAGAGCACTGTCCCGGTAAGCATACTTGAGGCGTTCCACGGACCAGTTTTCCCTGCGAATCGAAGCTCCAGACTTGGTTCCCAGTCCTTCGAACTCCTTCGACTCCTTACGATGCAAGATATCTGCCAGGAGAAGGATGCTCGCCATGTCGCTCCCGTGTGCGCCTGCGTTCCCGACGACCGCCCCTCCGATGGTCCCGGGTATGCCGGCTGCCCATTCCAGGCCTGCCAGACCTTTCGAGGCAGCCTTGCGGGCAACCAGACCAAATCCAGCTCCCGACTCTACCCGGACCGTCGGTGGATCCGTTTGTTCATCAAAACGGATCCGCCGTGCTCGATTGAGTAGAACGACCCCACGCACGCCGGCATCACTGACCAGGATGTTCGAGCCGCCTCCCAGGATAAAAAACGGTATCGTGTGTTCCCAAAGATAGGTTGCCGATTCAATCAGCATGGCGATCGAATCCACGACCAGCAGCCCGTCCGCCTCGCCTCCGATCTGTGCTGCCGTGTATTTCGCCAGAGGCGCGTTCGGCGTGAATCGGTCGCCAAACCTTTTCTCCAGCCATTCCAGAACACTGTCAGAGACCATCGTCAGGATATCCATCTGCTTATCCGGTCGATGATAAGGATCCCATCACTTTCCTTATCAATTCCTCCGTATCTCCAGCCGAAAGGACGACAAGAACGTCGCCCCTTTGGAGATTCGCCAGCAGGTACTCGATTACATCTGGCAGATTGGGTATGAATCGAGTGTTCGGATGGCTCATCGCTCTCACTACTTCTTCCGCGGTGAACTGCGGATCTGGCGCTTCGCGCGCAGCAAATACCTCGGTCACAACGACACGATCCGCGTCGCTGAAGGCAGTTACGAACTCATCGAACAGCGCCCGCGTCCGTGAGTAGGTGTGAGGCTGCCAGATAGCCCAAATCTTCCTGTTGTTAAACCGTTGGCGAGCCGCTAAAAGCGTCGCCCGGATCTCGGAGGGATGGTGTGCGTAGTCGTCAACGACAGCGACGCCGTTAAATTCCCCGCGGATCTCGAACCTCCTGCTCGCGCCAGCATACTCACTGAGCGCCTCGACCGCCGGTTCGATGGGTAGGTTAAGGCTGTGCACAACCGCCAAAGCCGCCAGGGAGTTCCTCACATTGTGCAACCCCGGAATTTTCAGATTGATCCGGGCGAGCTGCCGACCTCTGAAGCTGAGATCGTAATCGTAGCCGCCCCGGTCATTTTCTTCGATTTTTGATCCTCGGTAATCCGGCTCACCGATCGGTTGGGAGTTGATGCCATAGGATCTCCGTCCATCAGGTAGACCTCCCTCATGCAGGAGTTTCGCAGCTCCAGGATCGTCCAGGCACGCGATCAGCAGACCGTCCACCGGGAGGGTCCGTCCGAATTCAACAAAAGCAACGTAAAAATCCTTCTCGGTTGGGTAGCAATCGGGGTGGTCGTGCTCGATATTCGTAACGACAGCCATCTGCGGCTTGAGTCCGAGGAACATCCGGTCGTACTCATCAGCTTCGATCACGAAAAAATCCCCCAGACCCGCATGGGCGTTGGTCATCAAATTGAAAGAATACCCGCCGACAAGATAAGAGGGATCCAGACCAAGTTTCGTAAGGATCCAGCTGATCATAGCGGTCGTGGTCGTCTTGCCGTGAGTCCCCGCGATGGCTATCCCGGTTTTCCCGGCCATTAGCTCGCCGAGAAATTCAGCCCGCTTCAGGACTGGTATCCCTGCTGCCAGCGCAGCGCGCACCTCAGGGTTATCCTCACGGATAGCGGAGGACCGGACGACGATTTCAGCTCCGTGGATGTTCTCAGGTCGGTGCCCGAGGACAATGTGCGCGCCTTCCTGTTGAAGTCGCAGTGCCAGAGGAGTCATCTGTATGTCAGATCCGCTCACCGAATAACCTCTTTCAAGTAGTAGCCTGGCGATCGCCGATAGTCCGCTCCCGCCGACCCCTATTAAATGAATTCGTTTCATCAAACAAAGATGATCACAACGAAAAGGAATGCGACCGCAACCGCAAAATACACCCACGGCGGCTGAAGAAAAGCTGGCGGCATTTTTTCTACCATACTTATTGCCGCCCGACCCAAAGCATCGTCAGAATCCGGGGGCGCAATATAAGGGAGAAGCGGATACCCAGTTCGATCCATGAAGAACCAGATCGTTCCAACGATGAGGTAACCGTTTATCGCACCGATGATGAATCCAAGCAGGGTGTCCTGCAGCCGCTCCCGGACGAGCCGTTCCCCGACGATGGCGCGTATGTTGGCTGTCTGGTATCCAAAGAAAGCCAGGCCTCCAACCACGAAGGATTGTATCCAGAACCGGGTTGTCGGGCTGAGTCCCGAATCTGGCAGGAAGAACGGCACGTACGTCTGCATCAGGTTGACAATAAACAAGGCCAACACCGAACTGAATGTAACTAGGATCTCTTTCGCCCAGCCGCGGGAAGCGCCGATGATGGCGAATAAAAAGACGAACATCCAGAATAAGACCGGTAAACTGACCATGATCCGTTCCTTCCCTAGCCTGCTGAGGATTCCAGGCTGAAAACCAGGCTTGCGATCGAGCTGGCAGCCTCTGGACGGGCAAGGACGGACATCGCCCGCCGCATTTGGTCGAGCAGATCTTTGTCTGCTATAATCTTCTGAATAACAGAAAGAAGCCTGTCTCGCAGCTCGCCGTCTTCGAGGACGACCGCAGCGCCGCGTGCAGCCAGATATCGCGCATTCACTTCCTGGTACCGCCAAGCGTATGGATACGGTACCAGGATCGCCGGTTTGCCAAACAAAGGAAATTCACCGAGAATCGACGCGCCAGCCCGCGATACAACCAGGTCCGCAGCCAGAAGCGCCGCCCCCATCTCCTCATGTAAGTAAGGAAATGCATGATAGCGTTCCAGCAACTCGCCGCCCAGGGTGCTCTTTATCCGTTCGGCTTCAGGCCAGTCGAGGTAGCCCGTTATGTGGATAACCTGCATGTCTCTAAGCAAGGCTTTCAATATCTCGAAGGTTGCCTGATTGATCGATCTCGCGCCTTTACTACCTCCAAACACCAGCAGTGTCGGGAGGTTCTCGACGAGGTTCAATGCACGCATCGCGGTCCTCAACTCCCAAGAAACCAAGCTCTTTCGTACAGGATATCCTGTCAGCGTTAGCTTCTTTTCAGACGGTATATATTTCATGGATGCCTCGGTTGTAACTGCTATCCGGTCTGCCAGGCGTGCCAGCACCTTCAGCGCTAGACCTGGTTCGATGTCCGGAACGAAAGCCAGGTTTTTGGGTCTTCCGGCACCAGGGCTGAAGAGCCGGCTGGCGATCCCGACCGGGATTGCGAGATAACCCCCGGTATAAAAAATCACGTCTGGACGAAACCGGTTCAATATCTTCTTCGCAGCGAAGACTCCTTTTAAGATTTCCCAGAGATTCCCCGGTAAAGCTTTCCATCCGACTCCGTGCACCCCGGCGGATGGGATCGCTTCGAACGTGATCCCTTCCCGTTCGATGAGCTCCGCTTCTAATCCACTTGAGCTGCCAACCCATAAGACCTCCAGCGATCGGGTGTGAGTAAGGCCGGGTGATCCCGCTCCGGCTTTATCTTCCAGTCCGCTTCGTAGTGCTTCCAGGACCGCTAGGGCTGGATACACGCCGCCGCCAGTCCCTCCGGCGCAGATCAATAACCGCATCGAATACCTTCCGTTCCTTTTCTCGCTCACGAGCAGAATGGCGGGAGATGCTCATGAGGATGCCGATTGCCGCCAATGAGACCAGCAGGTTTGAACCACCATAGCTGATGAAAGGCAGGGCATTCCCGGCAAAAGGCACCAACCCAACGATCACCGCCATGTTGATGAACGCCTCCAGGGCGAGCCAGATGCTCAAGCCGGAAGCCATCAGTTGCCCAAGCCCGTCGGGTGCCTGCTGTGCGATCTTCAACCCGCGCCACAAGATCAGTGCGAACAGACCGACTAACACGGTTGCCCCAAGCACCCCCAATTCTTCACCGACTACAGCAAAAATGCTATCGGTAGGAGGCACAGGCAATCCGGTCAACTTCGTATCCGCTCTTCCGATCCCCACACCTAACCAGCCACCCTTCACTAAAGCTTCCAGCGACCGTGAGAGGTGCATCGGAGCCTGGGTGAGATCGTTAATGCTGACCATATAGCTGGCTAGACGGCTGCTCCCGGTGGGATGAAACCGAAATACCATCCAGCCGACGATCGTCCCGATGAACAGAAATGCTGCGATCTGCCGCAGATCACCGCCTGCCAGGAAAAACATGATCCCGCCCAATATAAAGATGGTCGCGGTCGCGCTCAAATCCGGCTGCAGGAAAATCAATCCGCCAAGGATGCCCAGCAGGATGCTTAGGGGAAGTAACCCAAAACTCACCTGGCTCAGCTGGTCCCGTTTGGCATACAGCCAGACCGACAGGTAAAGGATGATCGCGAGTTTCGCGATCTCCGATGGCTGCCCTGAGCCCTGGAAGATCGTCCGTGCGGCATTGTTGATGACTTCGTTCACCACGAGGACCAGGAACAACAGGATGATGGTTCCCATGATCATTGGGATCGCCAGCTTCCGCCAGATGTGGTAGTCCAGCCAGGCCAAAATTGTCGCAGCCAGAATTCCGATCCCCAGGAACAGAAGCTGGCGCCTGAACATGTACGTCGGATCCTCATCAAGGACTACGAATGAATAGTCTGTGCTGGCGGAGTACACCATCAGCAGCCCGATCACCAACAACGTGAACACTGCCAGGAAAAGCCAGAGATCGATCTTCAATCGCAATCCTACCCTGGCGGGTTTTCTGCGAACGACAGCCTCAGCCATCTCTTTACCGAACGTCAAGGGAGTTCCATCACCCATTTCTTAAACGCCTCCCCGCGATCCTCGAAATCGCGAAATTCATCAAAACTTGTGCCGCCCGGGGATAGGAGTACGACATCGCCAGGCGATACGCTCCTCGCAGCCGCCTGGACAGCTTCGGCGAGGTTTGTGCAATGAGTCAGGTTTATTTCTGATTTCACCGGTGAATCGATCATCGCCTGGGCGATCTTCTCTGCTGCTTCACCGAATAAGATCAGGTGCTTCACGCGCCGATGCGCAAGGGCTGCGAACCCATCCCAGGGTAGATCTTTGTCGTGCCCACCCGCGAGAAGGACGAGGGGTTCGTCGAAGGACTGGATGGCCGCCATTGCCCGCTCAGGAGCAGTCGCAATGGAATCGTTGTACCAATCCGAACCTCTCCAGCGGCGCACAAATTCAAGCCGATGGGGGATCCCATTAAAGCTCCTGACGCCTTCTGCCATCGCTTCAGACGTTATCCCCGCAGCCAGCGCGATCGCACACGCGGCCAGGACATTGCTCAGGTTGTGCCTGCCGCGCAGCGAGATGTCTTTTATTCCGACCACCGGAATCGCAGCGGCCAGCTGTGCACCTGCCACCATAACAGCCTCAATTCCAGGGTCGAAATACGCTCCTGCCTGGCCAGATCTAGGCTTCTCGAAGCCGAAGGTCACAAGCTCACCCCTGACTGTATCGATCAGGCTCCAGGCACCTGCGTCGTCTCGGTTTAACACTGCCGCGTCATCACCTGTCTGGTAAGCCAGGATCCTGGCTTTCGCGGCCAGATATTCCTCCATCGTTCCGTGGCGGTCGAGATGATTCGGAGTCACGTTGAGGACTGCAGCGATCTGAGGTGAAATCGTCACCAGTTCGAGCTGAAAGCTGGAAAGTTCCATGACAGCCAGATCCCCTGGTGCCATCTCCGGGAGCGCTGTGATCAGAGGCGTGCCGATGTTCCCACCGACCCAGACTCTTGGGGGTATATCCTGATTGCGAGAATCAGTCTGCTGATCTTCTCCTCCCTGAATTGAGGACTTCTTCCGATCCTGGTCGGCTGCCGCCATGCGGGCGACCAGCGTGGTCGTGGTGGTCTTACCCGCCGAACCGGTGATGCCGATTACCATGCAAGGCGACTCTTTGAGGAAGATGTCTGCATCATTCGTCAGCGGGATCCCTCTCCGCTTTGCCTCACGGAGCAGAGGGATCGACAGCGGCACCCCACCCGAGACGCAGACCAGGTCAGCCGAGTCCAGCAGGCTCATTGGGTGATCGCCAAGCACCCAGGAGACAGGTTCTTCAGCCATCGATGCCTGCGCTTCACGAAGACGTTCAGGGGGCAGCCGGTCGTTAATCACGACCAGTGATCCTTTACACGCCAGGTAGCGTGCTGCAGCTAGTCCTTGTCTGGCAGCTCCGATCACCAGGACGCGTTTTCCGCTCCATTCCTCCGCAGAACTCGTTCTCATTAATAATCCAACCTCTGGCAGCACCTGCGAGCCATCTCCCGTCTGATTTGGAGCACAGTTATGTTATCGCCAGTGCGACACCGATCATCCCAGACAGCAGGCTGATCAACCAGAAGCGCTGCACGACCTGGGTTTCGCTCCAGCCCGACAATTCGTAATGGTGATGCAGGGGAGCCATCTTGAAAAGGCGCCTCCCTCCGGTGAACTTAAAATACAATATCTGGAGAATCACGCTCAAGGTCTCGCTCAGCGGAATGATGGCGATCACCGGGAGAAGGATCCAGTGTCCGGTCATAAGCGCGACTACCGCCAATGTTGCTCCCAGGGACTGCGCCCCGGTATCGCCCATGATCAGTTCAGCCGGGTGCACGTTGAACCACAGGAATCCAAAGGTCGCACCGGCGATAATGAAGCAAAATCTGGCGAGATACAGCTGACCCTGGAACAGGGCGATCGCCCCATAAGTGACAAATGCCGTGACCGAAATCAGACCTGCCAGCCCGTCCAGCCCATCCGTGAAGTTCACTGCGTTCGCGCTGGCGACGATTAGAAAGACCGCAACCGGGATGTAAAGCGTTAAATCAAGGTGAACTTCCCTTTTGATCCCGGGAAGGTACAGCCGAGGGGCGTCAAGGTAATAGACCAGTCCGTAAGTCACAATCAGGGCAAAGAGGATCTGGAGCGTAAATTTCGTCCTTGCCCGCATCCCCAGGCCGCGTCGGGGGCCACGCACTCCCTCCCAATCGTCGATCATCCCCAGCAGGGCAAAGATCAGCATGACACCGACCGGCAGCAGCACCGAACGCCCGGTGACCGTCAGCCCAAACAAGGTGGCCGCGTTCATCAGCAGGGTCACCAGCACCACCGGCAGGACGATCATAATGCCGCCCATCGTGGGCGTTCCCTGCTTTGTGAAGTGCCTTTCGGGTCCTTCCACGCGGATCGATTTGCCGATGTTGAAATGCTTCAGCACCCGCAATAGCGGCGCACCCCAGATTACGGCTAACATGAAGCTGACCCCGGCGAGGCCCAGGGCAAGGGCGATCTGGCTCACGCGCGCCCCTCCAAAGCTGACACGATAGATTCCATCTGCATTCCACGCGAGCCCTTTACCAGGACTACGTCTTTCGAGTCGAGCCTGTCCCGGAGATAATCGACTGCCTCCTGATTCCGCATGTAGATCTTGATTCTCGATTCAGGCAGACCGGCTTCAGCAGCCGCCGCCGCGATGAGCTTGCCCCGTTCTCCAATCGTAATGAGCTCATCAACGACTTCCGCAGCCCGCACTCCAACCATGGCATGTCCCTGCCGCTCGTACTGCCCCAGCTCGAGCATATCTCCTAAGATGGCTACCTTCCTTCCATCCAATTCGTCCAGCAGGTTCAAGGCAGCCAGCGTCGATTCCGGAGATGCGTTGTACGTGTCATCCAGGATCAAAGCGCCTGATTCGCCCCGGACAGCTACCAGTCGGAGCTGTACTTGGTTCGACTGCAGCCCTCCGACGATCTCCTGCCAAGTCAATCCTTCAACCAGCCCTACTGCCGCTGCCCGCAGTGCCGTGTGCACCGAGTGGCGACCGATCAGCGGGACGCGCAGGTGCAGCACTTCGCCCTGGTAATGCAACCGGAACCTGATCCCCTCCAGCCCCATCCCTTCGACACCATCTGCCCAAAGGTCTGCTTCCGGGTTTAAACCATAGAAAAAGATGCGAGCCCTGGTTTTGGCAGCCATCTCTCGGACGATCGGGTCATCGTAATTCAAGATCGCTACGCCCTCGGGAGCCGGGGGGAGCCGCTGCACAAGCTCGGCTTTCCCTCGCGCGATCTCCTGGATCGATCCCGCCCGTTCCGCGTGCACGGTGCCCACATTCGTCACGACACCAACCTGTGGGAGAGCGATCTCGCACAGGAAGTCAATCTCGCCGGGTACGTAGAACCCCATTTCCAAAACGGCTCGTTCGTGACTCTCGTCCAGTTGGACCATCGTCAAGGGCAGACCGATTTCGTTGTTCATGTTCCCAGGGCTCTTGAGCGTTCTGAACCGCTGGTTTAACACTTCTGCCACGACTTCCTTAGTCGTTGATTTTCCGACGCTGCCGGTGATGCCGATGACACGGATATCCCGCTGCCGCCGCCAGTATCTCGCGATGGTTTGGAGCGCCTGGAGGGTGTCTCTGACTTCCAGGCTGATCGGTCCCTGGTTGAGCCCAGAAAAAACTCCTTCCTGCCAGCCAGAACGCAGGTCAATGACCGGGTATCCTCCGCTCACTTCACGCTGTATCAAGGCCACCGACGCTCCCCGGGAGAAAGCCTCCCCGATGTAATCGTGCCCATCGGTATGCTCCCCAGGTAGAGCGACAAACATGGCGCCAGGTTCCACCTGGCGTGAATCGATCGCTGCCCCGTTTATTGGCAGCGTATCGCCTTCAAAGGGGATTCCAGTAAGCGCTTCGAGGATGTGTCCGAGCGTCAGCATCTACCCTTCGGATTCAATCCATTACTGACCTTGCAGGAGCTCCAGCCGGACCTCATCTGGTGGGATGTCCATCAGGACCACAAGCCTCTCGACGACCTGGCGGAAGACCGGTGCAGCGACCACCGAACCCCACGGAGAGGTGGTGGGTTTTTCCAGCCAGACGTAGACCAGGAATTTCGGGTCACCTACCGGTCCCCAGCCAACGAACGAGGCGTTGGTCTGGCTGCTTGTATATCCAAAAGGCGTGGGGATCTCTGCGGTGCCGGTCTTGCCTGCCACGCGGTAGCCCTCTACCAGGGCCACGGACGATTCGGTCTCCAGGGAAGTCGCCAGCATCTCGGTCAGTTTTTCCGAGGTGTTGGCAGTGATCGGAGTGCCTGCAATTCGTGGTGAGGTATTATACTGCCTCCCTTCATCGATCATGGATAGGACGATCCGGGGATAAACCATCTGACCGTTGTTTGCGATTGCCGAGACGGCCATGACCATCTGGACCGGTGTCACAGCCACACCCTGGCCAAATGAGTTTGTGCCCAGGTCCGCTTCATACCAGTCGCTGTCTCCGGGGAGCTTTAGACGCCCCGGATTCTCTCCAGCCAGGTCGATGCCGGTCAGGTGTCCGATCCCGAAGTTCTGCATATACGCATAGAACTGCCTGGCGCCTGTCTGGGTTGCCACCCAGGCCAGACACACGTTCAAAGAGTGCTGCATACAGCCCAGCATGTCCTGGGGCCCCCACGCGCCGCTGTTCCAGTTGCGGATGATCGTCCCCCCAACTTCGATCGAGCCGGTATCCAGGAACTCCGTCTTCGGTTTTACGGTGCCTGAATCCAGTGCAGCCGCCATTGTCAGGACTTTGAAGACAGAGCCCGGTTCGTACGTCCCACTGATAGCCCGGTTGAACGGGGTGTCCCCTTCGAAGACTTCTCCATAATTCCAGAACTCGTTTAAATCCATGCGCGGATTGGTGGCCATTGCCAGAATATCGCCGTTCGTCGGATTCATCACGACGATCGTGGCAGACTCAGCTCCGCTCTCCTGCATTGCGCTTTCCACGATGCCCTCGACGGTTGCCTGGATCTCACGATCGATAGTCAGGATCAGACCTGTGCCTTCCGGCACCTCTGGGATCTCCTCCACCCGGTTCGGATCGTATGACACCCACACGCGTTCCGGTTTCCCGGCAAGTTCATCATCGAATCGCTCTTCGATTCCGAAATACCCTTCTCCTTCCCAGTTAACAAACCCGAGGATATTGGACGCCAGGTCGTGTTCCGGGTACTGGCGTTGTAGGTGCGGTTCGAACTGGAGACCGGCTAAACTGGGTCTTTCTGCCACCCGGCTGCCTGCATAGGCAGCTTCCATTTCAGCGGCCAGCTGTTCCAGGCGTGTTTTTTGCTCTTCAGTGATGAACTTCGCCAGGGTCGCATAAACAGCGTTTTCGGCAGGAGGCTGGCTTGCAGCCGCAAAGACCTTCTCGTAATCTGCGCCAACGACAGCATTAAGTGCCAGCGCGATAGTCGACGGGTTCTCGACCCTAGCCAGGTCCACACCAGCTTCGTACACTGTGACATTCCCGGCCAGCAAATGGCCGTTGCGATCATAGATCTGCCCGCGCGCCGGGATCAGCGTCATCCAGGTTCCCGAGTTCCCTGCCCCCCTCTTCCGCAAGTCTTCGGCCTGAGGGCTCACCTGAATGCGGACCATTTGCACGACGATGAACAGGGCAAATGCCGAAATCAGGAAACCCAGGGTGGTGAATCGCCATTGATGCTCAGTGTTCATGGCCTTTCCTCTTGGAGCAGCGGTGCTGCAGGTTCAAAAACCCTTTCTCGAAGCCAGTCCAGCAGCGATTGGGTGTACTCCTCCGAAACCGTCGGTGCCGAAGGTACTGTGCGACCTGGTGAATTCGCCAGCACAACCTGCTCTGGTTTGACGTACCCTGGGATGACCACGTAGAAGGTCTCTTCAGGAGTCACTGGGTGAAATCCAAGACTGATCGCCCTTTTCCGCATTTCAGCGCTGGACAGGAGGCCAGCCAGGTGGGTCTCGAGATTCTCGATCGCTCTTTCGGCCTCTTCCACTTCGAGATACATGCCCTGTATCTCTCTGCCGATCGTTATGGTGCGCGCAGATACGCTCAGGTATACGCCTGCGATCATCGCTACCAGGATCAGGCACAGCAAGAAGAGGCCGATCCACTGCAACTGCTTTCGCCACGGAGCTTGGATGTAAGCCTGGGTGAAACTTTGCACGCGATACATACATTCCTCAAATTTTTAAATACCTGTTGGCAGGCGATAAGCGGATATCAGCCTTGCCTCCATGTTGTCATCCAGTCCTGACTGTGTACTTGCAAGAGGTATGCCAATTTCACTGAGTCCTGAGTTTTTCCACCACCCGCAATCGAGCACTGCGAGATCGGGGATTTGAACGAATTTCTGATTCGGTCGGTCGAAGAGGTCTTCGGGTCAATTCTTTGATGGCAGCTTTGTGTCCACAGGTACAAACCGGTTGCTGTGGAGGACAGATACAATCGAGGCTTTCCTGACGAAAATACTGCTTGGCGATCCGATCCTCCAGGGAATGATAGGCGATCACAGCCAGCCGCCCGCCTGCTTCCAGAGACTCGACAGCCTGAGGTAGCACCTCCTCGAGGGCAGCTAGCTCCTGGTTGACGACGATGCGCAAAGCCTGAAAGGTCCGCGTGGCGGGATGCCGCCTCCCCCGCCTGCCACCGCAAGCATCTGCCACGACACGCGCCAGGTCTAGTGTGGTCTTGATCGGCCTTTCCCGGACGATCGCCCTGGCTATCTGGCGGGATCGCCTTTCCTCTCCATATTTGTAGATCAATTCTGCCAGCTCAATTTCTTGCATGTTATTCACAAGGTCCATCGCGCGTACGGGAGCGCCTGGATCGAATCGCATATCAAGTTCAGCCTCCAGCTGGAAGGAGAACCCGCGGTCTGGAGTGTCTAGCTGCATCGAAGAAACACCCAGATCGATGAGGATGCCGTTAACGGTCTCCCACCCCATTCGATCCAGCTGTGCACGCAGCGTTGTAAAGGAAGCTCGGACCAGGAAGACCCGCCCGCTGAACGGTTCGAGACGTTTTTGAGCCAGCTCCAGTGCGACAGGGTCTACATCCAGTCCAAGCAGTACCCCATCCGGCTGACTGGCTTCGAGGATACCCCGGGCGTGGCCTCCGGCTCCCACGGTGCAATCGACGTAGCGGCCTGCCCGGCGCGGTTGTAAAGCGTGTATAATTTCATTGTAAAGGACAGGTTGGTGAGGCGGAGGCTCGCTCATTCGCCAGCAGATTTACTGTGCATAGCTGCCTGGCTGGTTGCCTACTCGCCCGTTGAGAGGTCCAGGTCGAGGAAGCTCATCGCGGTCGGTCCGTTGTCTTGCATGAGCGCCGACTGCCCGGTCCACAATTCCGGCGACCAGATCTCAAAATAATCGCCCATGCCGATGATCACCGCGTCGCCATCCAGTTTTCCGGCTTCTCGCAGGAACTGCGGGATCAAGATCCGCCCGATCCTGTCCACGTTTACCAGTTCTGCTGTCGAGAAGATCAAGCGCCTTAACATGCGAGCGTTGGGATCGGTCATGCTGATCCGGGATACCCGCTGCGAGATCCTCCTGAAGATCTCCGCAGGGTAAACGACCAGGTTCTGGTCGAAACCCTGGGTGATATAGGCGCCTTGATCAGCCAGATACTCCCGGTATCGCGCCGGGATGGTCAATCGGCCTTTATCATCGATCGTGTGCTGGTACCGACCTAAAAACATATGTTCTAACTTGACGTTTAAAGCCTGAACGCCGGAGCTTCCGGCGTTCCACTATGATCCACTTTCTCCCACAATCCAACACAGTATATATTAAAACAGGCTTAATTGCAAGCCTTTTTCTCTGAATTTGAATTTTTTAAGTTTACAGTTTTGCAAAATCTATCCTGATCTTTCGCCGGAGCGCGTATGCCGAGGAGCTCACCCCAACCTGGTTTTCCATACCCGTTTACCGGCAGCGATGTCGTCGTTCCCCTTCTGAATGGAGACCGGCAGCGGTACATCAACCTGGACAACGCCGCGTCGACGCCAGCGCTGAAATCAGTCCAGGAGGCTGTCGACAGGTATTTAATGTATTACAGCAGTGTTCATCGCGGGACGGGATTCAAAAGCCAGCTTTCCACCCATCTCTACGAAGAATCCAGGCAGATCGTGATGCGGTTCCTCGGGGCTGATCCTGGCACGCATACCTGCATCTACGGCAAGAACACAACCGAGGCGATCAACAAGCTCGCCCGGCGCTTCCCGTTTACCTCCCAAAAGAACATTGTCCTCACCACAGGCATGGAACATCACTCGAACGACCTTCCCTGGCGGGTGGTATCCCGCGTGATCCATGTCCGGCTCACTCCTTCTGGCTCTCTGGATGAGTCTGATTTCGACGCGCAGCTCGACCGCCACGCTGGCCAGGTCGCCCTAGTGGCGGTTACCGGTGCGAGCAACGTGACCGGAATCCTCAACCCTATCCACCGGCTGGCAGAGAAGGCGCACGCCGCCGGCGCTAGGATCTTCGTCGACTGCGCGCAGCTTGCCCCTCATCGAAAAATCGATATGCTCCAGCCTGACGACCCCGCACACCTGGATTACGTTGCCATCTCCGCCCACAAGCTCTATGCTCCGTTTGGAACGGGAGTGCTGGTCGGGCCGCGGGATACCTTCGAGAGCGGCGATCCGGACTCCACCGGGGGTGGCACGGTAGAGATCGTCACCCTGGAGGATGTGGTCTGGGCCGGCCCTCCAGATCGGGAAGAAGCCGGCAGCCCCAACACGGTCGGCGCCATCGCCCTGGCAGCCTCCTTGCGTCAACTGGAGCGCATCGGTATGGATTCCATCGCCGCCCACGAGGCAGAACTGACGAGATATGCTTTGGGCTTGCTCTCAAGAACACCCGGCTTAAGAATATTCGGCGATCACGATCCAGACACGGCGGATGACCGGCTGGGCGTGATCCCCTTCAGCCTGGATGGATATTCGCACTTT
>Ga0073934_10005694_pt1 | contig 18895 bp, 12 predicted proteins | sample LarsenN4metaG_FD_76834 | JGI IMG/M metagenome (GOLD analysis project Ga0073934, IMG submission 76834) | Hot spring sediment bacterial and archeal communities from British Columbia, Canada, to study Microbial Dark Matter (Phase II) - Larsen... ... | reverse complement strand
GGCCGGCGGCGTGGCCGTCGCGGGCGGCTCGACGATGGCCGCGCCCCCGGTGGCCGGTGCTGGTGTGGGAACGTCGTCGACCTCGTCGTCGATCGTCACGGGGTTGAGGGCGGACGGGACTTCCTCGGACTGCGGCTGCATCGGTTCTGGCTCCTCCTTGCCCGCGTAGTACCGCTTGAGGACCGGGCGGATGCGCTCGATAACGAAGCGCGATTCCGATCCGTGCTCCCAGGCGAGCGTGAGCCGGTCTTTCGCACGCGTCACCGCGACGTAAAACAGACGCTCTTCCTCGCTCAGGTTGTCGCGCGGCACGTTCCCGCCCTCAAGACCTCCGCCCCGCAGGAGCGGCATCTCGGCCCCACTACACAAGACGTAAAGTTCAGCCCACTCGAGGCCCTTGCTATTCCAGCCGTCGAACCCGCCTTGGAGGAACCGGTGCCCGTCCGGAACCTCGACGCACACCGCCGGACCCGTGTAGGGCTCAATCGAGGTGATGCGGTCGTGGTGGAACCGCAACCGCTCCACGAGGGCGGGCAGGTCGCGGTCGAGGATCCGGCGCGAGACGTACCCGCGCAGGCGGGCGTTCTGCTTCGTGACCACCGACAAGGCTTCGCCTGCCTCGTCGTAGCTCACCGGGACAGTGTAGTTCTTCTCGATCGGAACCGTTGCCAGGAGGCCCTTCTCCGTTCGGTCGGCGTCCGGGAAGCCGATTTCCTCCAAGAACCGGCGCGCGTTCGCGCTGTACATTTCCACGCGCCAGTGGTGGCGCCCGTCGTGCTCGACAGGAAACCGGCGCCCGATGATCCCAAGCCGCCGAAGGAGGTATTGCGCGTCCTGCGCCAGCTCCGGGTAGACGGTCGTGAGCGACACCACGTCGAGGCGACCTTCACGGACTCCGACCGTGCCGTCCGAGAACAAGCCCCGCAAGTAGGCAGCTTGCATCTCTCGTGGCGCTGCCAGGATACACGGCGGGGTGGCCTTGGCGTTCGGGTTCATGCCTCCAACGCGGCGGAGCCATTCGGCCACGTGCGTCGAGTGCACTTCGGCCATCCAGATAGACTCGGTCTGCCGCTTCACTTCGGGCGAGACACCCAGCTCCGTGAACGCGGCTGCCACAGCACACACCGCGCTCTTGTGGAACTTCATGTACCGAACGCCGCTGTGGAACAAGGTCCCATCGGCCACGAGCGCCCCGAACAGGAACGCGGTGGTCGTCGAGAGGGTCCCTGGGAGAGCGTGCCGAGTCGCGCGCACGTCGAGTTCGATCTGGTCCGGGTTCGGAAGGGAGACGGGCTCTGGCGGGTCAGGGATCCCCGCCGTGAGCGCGAGCCGGAGGTACTGACCGAGCTTGAGGTGTCGCGCTTCGACGCGCTCATAGGCTGCTCCCGTCCACGCGGACATGCCGTGGTTGTCCGTCACGGAGACCTCGAATCCGTCCTCCGTGGTGATCTTGAGCATCCGGCAGTTCTCGTACCGCACGAAGTTCGAGTAGGGCCGCGGGCCATCTGGCGTGCCGATGGCGCCTTGGCCCATCGCCAGCGCGGCGGCTGGGACGATTCCGAGCCCCTCGACTTCCACGAGCGTCTCGGGCGCCACGCAGGCGTGGACGGTACTCACGACGACCTTGTTCGCCTCTTCCTGTTCGATACGCGCGCGCTCCTCGCTCGACAGGTCGCGCGTCTCGACGCGCTTCTGGCGCGCCGTGTCCTGCAACCGTTTCGCGAGAGCGTCCAACTCCGCGAAGCTGGTGAGGCCGTGCTCGTCCTCGCTACTCGTGAAGCACAGGTCACGGAACGTCGTCAGGAGTTCCTGATCTGAAGACTCCGCCGTATCGAACTGCTCGTCCTTCCCGGGCTCCTCGACGTACTGGAGCAGGTAGCCCACCGCGTTGTCGACCGCGGCCGCGAACGGCGTCGCCGGCCGCCTCGGGTCCGGCGCCTGGCCCTTTTCCGGGGGCTCCGGCATCGCGTTGCGGATCTGCTCGACCACATCGACAAGCGCCCTGATGTCCCTCTCCCAGGCATACTCGTGCTTCCCGAACCGGTTGGTCAGGAACTTGCGGTCCCGGGCGAGCGCCTGGAGCGTCGCGAACGGGGTCCCGCGCCACAGGCGGACGATGTCCAGCTCCACGTCGCGAGCCTGCTTGTACTTGAACGTGTCGTCGCCGGGCACCTTCCAGACCGCCTTCAGGGCGTCCGCGGTCGCGTCCTTGTCGAGACCCACCTGCCCACCGAACGCGAGCTGGAGCAGCGCCATCGCGCGGCGCGCCGCGCCCGTGCTGAAGAACCCACCGGACCCGGTGAGGCGGTAGGGGATCTTCCGCGCGAGCAACGCCGCCTCGAACGGGGCCATCGCAGCGTTCGTGCGACACAGGATGGCGAAGTCACCCCACTGGAGCGGGCGCGTCACGGGCTTCTTCGCAACCTTGTCGTAGTCGTAGACGTGGACCCCGCGGCGCGTGCGGTCAAGGATCTCGTTGGCGATCCGCGACACGCGGCGCGAGTCCGCCATAAGCACGACCTCGCCCATGAACGGGTCCCCGTCGACCGTCTTGCGCGTCGAGACGGCGTCGCCGCCCACGGCCCAATCGAGCTTGCGCCCATTGTCGTAGCAAATGCTGTTGCTGCACTCGACGATGATCTGACCCGAGCGGTGGTTCTCGCGGATCTCCAGCGTCATCGCGCCGTGGGTCTTGTCCACGTCTGCCATGATGGCCGGAGCCGCACCGCGGAACGAGTACACACTCTGCCGGACATCGCCGAGCAGAACGAACCTTCCGCCCCCGCTTTCCGCAACCTGCCGCGCCACGTCAAGCTGGATGAAGTGGTTGTCCTGTGCCTCGTCGACGATGACGAGCTTGGCCCCGTCCCGCCCCCGCTTCCAATACGCCCACAGCACATCGGCGAAGTCCCACGCTTCGAGAGCGTCCTTCGCCATGTCGTAGAGCTTCCACGCGAGCCACCACGGGTGCTCACGGACCGCGGGGTTGAGCATCGGATCGTCGTGGCGGTTCGGCCCCGTCGACCGGTGCAGGTCCACCCACAACGACACGTCCCTTGCGCGGACGCCGGCGAACTCCTTCTTGCGAGGGTTCTGCGGGTCGAGCAGCCCCTTGCGGTCGAGGCCCGGGATGAACCAGTCGGAAAAGATCCGCTTCCAAAGCTGCTCTGCGTCCGTGTCGAGTGCCGTGTAGTCAGTCGACTGTTTGGGCTTGGAGCGCTTCTCCTTGAGCCGGCCCTTGGGCCCGTACAGGGGGATGTCGATGTTCGCCTGCGTGTTCCACCTATGGGCCGGTCGAGCCGAGTCGCGTGCGGTCATGTACCGCTGCGCGAGCGAGTGGAAGGTGCCGACGCGAACAGCGTTCAGCGCAGCCGGGGGGACGACCTTCTCAAGCCGCTCCCGCAGCTCCGCGCCGGCCTTCGCCGTGAACGTCGTAAGCACGATCTCCTCGGGCTGGAGGACCTTCTCGTTGATGAGAAAGCTGGCCCCCGCCACGAGGGTGAACGTCTTGCCCGAGCCCGCCGCGGCGAGCACGCGCAAGGGCACTTTCGATCTACTCTTCGCGCCCTCCGCCAGCTCCCGAACGACGGCGCGTTGCGACGGCAACAGCCCCTCGATGGTCGCCTTGTACGCCCTCACCCACTCCGGTTCGTCCGCCACACCGCACCCCGTCGCGCTCTCTCGTCGCGCTCCGCTTCGACCCCGCTTTATCACACCCTCACGCCTCGGCGACACCCGCTCCGTTGCTATCTCCGGCTCCGGCCTCGTTCTCGCCCCCCTCGCCCGCGGCGTCCTCGCTGCCCTTCTTCCCGCTCTTCTTCCCGCTCTCGACCTTGCCCAGCTCCATGACGGTCCACCCGGCAACCGACTTCCCGCGCGGGAGGTGGAGCGACGTGAGGGCGATCTGGTACGGCACGTTCTTGAGCGCGCGCATCACCTCGGCGAGGAACGCCGGGTCCATGCCGCGCTCTTCGTCGAGCATCACGACCGCGTACTTCTGCACGTGCTCGGGGAGGTGTTTCAGGCACGCGACGGCGGTTGCGAGGAGCAGCGCGGCGCGCTGTCCACCCGACGGCGAGAACGTCGTCATCTCCGACCCGCCATCCTTCTCGGCCTTCTTCACGAGCGCGAGCCGGAACGTCTCCTTGCCCTCGGGCGTCTTGAGCATGACCCTCACCCCGAGGCCCTTCGGGAGCCACGTGGCGATCTGGCCCTCGAACGCGGCGCGGCCCTCCTCCAAGAGCCGGTCGCGGACCTTGTTCAGCTCCGAGTGGAAGCTCTCCCACCACGACTGCTCGTTGCGGGCCTGCGCGATCGTCTCGCGTGCCCGTTGCACGGTCTCCCACTGCCCCCTGAGGTTCCGAGCCTGCATCACGACCGCACGGTAGCCCTGGTACTGCTGCTCGGCTTGCGCGATCTCCTCGTCCGTCACGATGACGCCCGCCGAGCCCCGAACCGTCTGCGCCAACACTTCGGCCCGCGCCCGAAGCTGCTCCATCCGCGCCCGTCCCGCTTTCACCTTCGCCTGCGCCTCGCGCCACGCGGCCGTCTCGGCCCTCGTGCCGTTCACGACGCCCTCCACGGCGGCCTTGCGGGTGTGCAGGTGCGGCGCCCCGACGGCGGACAGGCACATGGGGCACTTGTCGAGGTTGAGCTTCGTGGCCTCGGTGAGCACGATGGTAGCCGCCTCGAGCAGCGGCATGTGGTCGGCCGTCGGGGGCTTCGCCACCTGCTCCAGCCCCGCGACCGCTGCTTCCAGGCTCGTGTACTCCTGCGCGATCGCGTTGTACTCGTTCATGCGGCCGGCGCTCGACTGCGCTGCGAGGCGTGCGGCCCGAAGCTGCTCGACGTGCCGCCGCGCAGCGTCTTCGGCCTCGACCGCGAACCGAAGCTGGTCCTCGGAGGGCGGGGGCGCGAGTGCACCCGCGAGCTTGTCGGACAGCTCCTCGTTCGCCTTGATCTTGTTGCTCTCCTCCCTCACCCGGGTCTTCGCGAGGTCCAGTGCCTGGACCAGATCTCCCACCGACTCGATGCGCGGTGCGCGCGGGTCGGTCACGAACTGCGGAGGGAGCATCCGGCTGATCACCCCGGTCACGTCGCCCACGATGAACGGCAGAAACGCCTTCCGCGCCTCGGCGGGCGACTTCGCGAGCAGCTCGCTCACCTTGCGGACCGGGTGGGCCCACTCGTGGCCGTTGCACGGGCCGCCGTTGTACTGCTTGACCGTCGTGCCGCCGTCGGCCTTCCGCTTCACTTCGAGGCCGGCCGTCGCCTTGTCGGTCCACCAGCCGTGGACCTTGAGGTCGCGGTCGGGCGGCGCGAGCAGGATGAGGTCGCCAGGGGAGCCCACCTCGTCCCTACCGAGCACGTCGTCGGCCGCGCCCGTGAGGAGGAGCGCGATCGAGGTGACGATTCGCGTCTTCCCGGCGCCGGTCGGACCGACGACGAGCGTCTTCGGGTGCAGCGCGATCTCTTCGGGGCGACCCTCGCCCAGGTGCACGGTCGTGCTGATCTTCTCGATGTACGGCATGGTGTTGTCCCTCTCAGCCGCGAGTGTAGCCGAGTGTAGCCTCGCGGACTACAAGCGTCAAGACGCCAGATTAGAAGCCGAACCCGGGGCTCGGCTCGTACTCACATTTGTTGTCGCCTCGACCGCGCTCGCCGTATGCGTACTGGTCCCGCAGGTTCTCGCTGTACGTGCCCCGCGCGAGGTTGCAGAGCCGGTCGTCGAGCGAGCCGCCGGGACCGTGGCGGCCGAGCGGCTTCCACGCACCCTCAGGACCCGCGTGCGTTGCGAGCACGAGCCGGCTGACGTACACCATGCGCTCGGACTGGTAGCCCCCGTTCGCCACGTGGAGGTTCGTGACGTGGCGCGGTCGCTTGCCGGGCCGTCGCTTGATCCGCAGCGACTTCAGCCCCTCGCGCCGATGCGGCGGCGCCCGGTCGGTGTACCAGTACACCCGGCCGAGCGTCGAGACGTAGTAGATGGGCGAGGCCCACCAGAACTCGTCGTCATCGCCGGTCGGGAGCTTCTTCCAGACTTCGCCGGGCAGCGCGATGGCGGAGAGGTTCGGGGGGAGCCAGATCACGGTTTCAGCCGGCGCGCTCATGAGCAGGAACTCGTCGAGCCACAGCTCATGCACTTCGTGCAGGTGCCGTTCCGCACGAGCGTGAACTGCCCGCACTCGTGGCACGGGTCGCCCTCGAACCCGCGGGTGCGCGCGATCTCCCGCTCCTCGTCGCGCTTCGGCTTCATCACAGCCACCGTCTTGGCCGACGGGGCCGCGGGCTTCTTCACCTCCACCGCGGGCTCGAGCGCCGCTGGCACCTTCGAGATCGGCTCGGCTTCGAGATGCGGCCCACGCCCGTTGTCGGCCCCGCCCCCCGCCAGAGGGGAAAGCCCGCCAACGGGCCGCTGCGGGTAAAGGGGCTTCGTCGCGCGGCCAGCCGCGATGGCGAACACGCGCACGACGGCGCGCACGCGCTCGATCAACTCGTCGGGGTCGTCGGCTTCGACCACGACGCCGTTCCTGCCGTAGCCGGGGTCCTGCGCGGCCCAGCCGCCACGAGCGCCCACGACGACGCGCCACCCAGGAAGCGCGTCCTCGAGGCGGCGCTGGTCGCTCTCGTTCACGCCGGCACCCGAACCTTCCCCGCTTCCCCCCGGGCGATCAGGATCCCCGCTCGCAGCGACGCCTGCTCCACACTCTCCGCCGCCACCTTGAAAGACTGCGAACCGCGCTTCCCCACCACCTGCCACAGATCACCCCCACTGCTCTTGATTTCCGGCTTCTCGTTCTCTTCCAGCTCCAACCCGAGGCCCTCGGCCAGATACCTGCCAGTGGGCTTCGCCTCGTCCCACGAGACCGTCACGGCCGCCTCGGCCGTGAACTCGATCCCCGGAATGTGGTCGAACTTCGCGTACAGCGACTCCGTCACGAGCTGGCGCACGCGCTCGGCGTCGCGCTCGTGGCACTCGACCGTGATCGCGTCGTGCATCTGGTTGATAAGCCCCGTGCCTCGGCCGAAATTGGGCGGGAACTTCTGGCGAAGCCGGATGAGCCCACCGTGCATGATCGCCGCTGCACCGCCCTGGATGGGGTGGTTGATCACCTCGTTGCGCTCGAACGCCGGGAAGTCCCGGCGCCGGCCCAGCACCGGCTCCGTGATGTACCCGTGCTGGATCGCGAAGTCCCACTGCGTCTGCCACCACGCGGGGATCTGGTGCGCGGCCTCCATCCACCGCCGGGTCGCGGCCTCGACCTGCGCGAGTGTCATGTCGGGGAACAGCAGCTCGCCGTAGGTCGGGGACTTCGGATCTTCGTCGGTCGCCTTGCTGACGTTCTCGTACACGGTCGTCGCCGTGCCGCCGTACAAGACCGCGTACACGAACGTCTTGGCGAACCGGCGCAGGCTGTCGAACAGGCGCGTCTTGATCCCGTACCTGACCTTCTTCTCCAGCTCAGCCTCGAACCGCTCGCCGTAGATCATCACCGCCGTGACCGCGTGCGGGTCACCCCCCGTGCGGAACACTTCGAGGTACGCCTCGACCATCGCGACGGCGCACAGCAGGCGCAGCTCGATCTGGTCGTAGTCGGCTTGCACGAACACGTGGTCGTGTCGCCGCGGCGTGACGAGCGCCCGTAGCCATTTTTCCCAGTTCTGCGTTGGCGGGTTCGACGAGCTGATACGCCCCGTCGCCGGGGCATGGCAGTTGTAATGCGGATAAATGAGGCCCGACGGGCCCACCCGCCCGCCTCGGTGAGCGGGTCGGAGCGGCAACACGACGCTGGACAGCGCCTTGCTGTTCGCGCGGTAGGCCCACAGCCCGAGGATGAACGCGCGCTGCTGCTCGTTGAGCAGCCCGCGGCTCACCTGCAACGTGCGGAGAGCGTCCTCGTCGGTCGACGCGAGGCCGGTCGCCGTGAGCTTCACGACCGGGAGCGACCACGCGGAGTAGAGCAAGTCGCGCAGGTCCTTGGTCGAGTCCGGGTTGAACGCGGACGAGCCGACCGCGTCCTGCATCGTCTTCTTGGCCTTCGCGACCTTCGCGTTCAGCTCGTCCTCGAACTTCTGGCGCACGGGCTCGGCAACGTACAAGCCGATCTGATGCATCTCACGGCACGCGGCCTGGACGTGGTGATCTACCTCGACGACGGAGAGCTGACCGCGCTCCTGGGCGTACTTGAGCAGGACAGGGCCCGTGCGGGCGACAACGGCGTTGTCCGTCTCGTTGTACGTTGCCAGCTCCTCGTACGACCGCGGGTCGCGCGCGATCGACCGCTCGTCCCCGGCAGCCTTCCAACTCGGCACGTCGGTGTAGAGCGTGCCAGTCGTGTAGAGGTCGCGGGGCAGCTCGGAGTCGGTTGCGCGGGCGAGCAAGATCTGATCGATGTGCCCCGCAATCTCGTCGATGCCGAGCCAGCGCCAGAGCACAGCCGCGTCGAAGTACCCGGAGTTCTGGCCGATCTTCGGGCGGCTCGCATCCTTGAAGAATCGCACGAGCGCGTCGAAGATGCGGGGCCCCTCGTCCGGGCCGTAGTGGTAGCCCTCACGGTACTCGTAGACGCCCTTCCACGTCTGGAAGTCCTCGACGGTCGCGAACCGGCGCGGGCGCTCGAACCCGGGCGCGAACCCGCGCTCGCCCTTGATGGAGATCCAGGGGATCACGATCCCGGCGTCGCGCACGAGCGAGTGCACCCCGATGGTGCGGAGCCCGCACACGAGCTGGTCCGCGAACGTCGTCTCCAAGTCGAACGTGAACGCGCCCGGCGTCGCGAGGAACTCCTCGACGAGGCCAGCGTTCGGGTGCATCGACAGGAGCACGGGCTCTTTCCAGTCGAGCGTGCCCCGGCGCCACCGGAAAAACCGGCCCACGTCCTGCTCGAACACCCGCTGCCAGGGCGCCGCGCGCAGCGCGTAGGCCGGGTTGATCGTGGACACGAGCCGAACGGGGAGGCCGCCGGGGGCGGTGTACTCGGCGCGCGTTTCGTCGACCACGAGGTCGCCGTACAGCTTGAGCGCGTGGAACGCGCCGCGCACCTTGCGGATCTTCACGACCTTGCGCGAGACCGACCAGTGGGCGAGCTTGCCGATCGACAGCACGTCCGGGGTCCGCGCGAGCTGGTTCAGCACGTGCGGCCGGCACGCCTCGTGCGGCGTCGGGATGTTCGGCAACAGCGGGAGCCCTTCCTCCTTGCGGCGCACGTTCTCCTTCTTCCGGGCCACCTGCTTGCGCCGGACGTACCCTGCCACGAACGCGCGGTAGTCCATCGTCGCTCCCGGGAAGCACAAGATCGCGTTGTCGAGCACGGCCTCACCGCGGTGCGACCCGTGGTGCAGGAGCGTGGACTCCAAGAGCTGCCCCGATGGCCCGACCTGCGGCCGGCGCATCCGGACCTCGACAGGCCCGGGATACTCGCCCAGGACCACGTACGACCCGCCCTCACGGTTCTCGGGCAGCACGGGCGCCCACGTCCCCTGCGTCCGGTGCCACTCCCCGAGAGGGCACTCGTCGCACCGGCAGCCCAGCTCGCGCGGATCTGCGCGGGGTTGCGTTCGGGGCGTCGCGAGAAGCTGCATCGGGGGGCATCTCCGAACAGTACAGGCAGAACAGCAAGAACAGGTGCGAAAGAGAAGGAGCGCCCCCGGCGCGAGCACGCCGGGGGCGGGCGGTGGCCGTGGGAGCCACCGCGGACTGGGCCGATCACAGCCTACGCTACGAGCCGAGGAGCGACTGCATGGCCGCCTGGGTGCTGCCCATCGGGGGCAGGCCGCCGGTCGAGGCCGCGCCGTTCGCCGAAGCCGCGCCGCTCATCGAGGGCAGCGCACTGAGCCCGCCACCCTGCACGGGCGCCGCGGAGGCACCGCCCATCGGGGGCAGGCCGCCGGCCGGGGCGGCCGTATTCGCGTTCACGTTCGCGTTCGGGGCCGCGCCGAGCGACGCGCCGACCGGGGCGGACGCCGCCGCGATCGAGGCGCGCTCGTCGGCCGCCTCGGCTTCGGTCAGGATCGACAGGTCGTCGTAGGTCTTCGTCTGGCCCGTGACCTCGTCGCGCTCGGTGCGCGCCTGCGGGGTCGTCTTGATCCAGATGCGCCGACGCGCGGTCTGGATCTGCGGCAGCAGCACGTTGAGGTCGAGGGTGCCCGCGTTCTGGAGCTGCTCCTTGGTGTAGCCGGAGCCCACCAGGACCAGCTTCATCAGCTTCTCCTTGTTGTACTGCTTGCTCAAGTCGAGGCCGAAGTACTCGGCCCCGCCGGCCTTGCCCGGGAGACCCGCCGACGGGTCGACCTGGACGAACACCCACAGGCCCTTGACGTTGCCCGCCCCGTCCTTCGCCGGGCTGATCTTCTCGATGAACGCCGGCCACACGCCCTTGGGCGGGAACGGGGGCCGGGTGCCGGCCGGCTCGGTGCCGGCGAAGTTGACCAGAAGCTGACCGCTCATGTTCTTCTCTCCTGATTGTTGTTTCCGGGCGTTCTCGCCCACCACCTGACCGGCCATACGGGCCGGCCAACCCTAGAAGTTGATCCCGAGCGAGCGGATGTCCCCGAACGGGTCGGCCCGCCGCAGCTCGACGCGCGATTGCGTGTCCCTGACGATCCAGCGGAGCGCGAACGGCCCGGTGCCGGGCTTGCCGTTCGCCGGCATGACCTTCTTCGCGACCTCGGTGAGCACGGCCGACTCCGGGTGGCCCTGCAAGATCGCCTGCGCGGCCCACTCGACGCACTCCTCGTGCCACTCCCACCCGACCGGGCGGCTCACCTTGTACCCGGCCTTCCGCATAATCTCCGCGAGGTTGGCGGGGCCACGGCCGCGAATGATGTTGTCGCGGTCCTTCGACAGCCACAGATGGTGGCCCTCGTGCGGACCGGCGCGGAACGCGAGCGGCCACGGGCGCCGCATCGGGTCTACGACCGCGTGGTACGCCATCGTCGAGGCCTTCACGATCGCCGGCCCCATGGACCCCGGGAGCGCCGGACCGCCCTCGGCGATGAGCGTGCCCCTCGGCTGCGGCCCACCCTCCTCCGTCTCGTACGTGGGCGGCTTCTCGTGACAGTCGACGACCGTGTGCAGGCCCATCGAGGCCCACTCGTCGACCGCCGCGCCGAGCAACCCGCCGAGAACGCCGTACAGCTTGCGCCCGTCCTTGTACTTCGACTCCATCCCGCGCGCAGTGCGAGTGATTACAACCGAGAGGTCGTCGATCACCACTGCGTCCGCGTCCTTGTACTTCGCCTTCGCCCTCGACACCTCGTCGCGGAGTCGCCCGATCATGAGCTCGTCGGGCTTCACCTCGACGATTGCGGGCGGCACGTAGCCGACCGTCGACACCGACGGTTTGAGCGCTCCCCACCCGGCGATGTGGATACCCCGCGGGAAGGAGTACAGGTTCGCGACCGACTTCCCGATGCCCGTGTTGCCGTAGGCGACGACGAACGCCGGTCGCGACGTGATCTGCGTCGCGAGACGCTGCTGTTCCGCATCCATGTCCACCACCACCGAACGCCTGTGTAGCCCGCGAGACTACGCGGCGTCAACTCACCACCGCTGATTTTCTTTTTAAGCCCGTTCTGACCGGCCGATCTGCACTCCTTCGAGCGCTCTGGTCTGTGATCCTTGTGGCGCCGATCACCCGAAGACGCACCGCGTCTGCACCGGGCAGTTGCGGCAGTGCGACGACGGCACCCGCGGCCACGCCGACGGGGGCAGCCCCGTCTTGGCCTGGATCTCCGCGCGCGCCCTCCCGATGATCTGAAGCGTGTCCCGCTCGATGAGCCCCGCCGTCGGGACGAGGTTCCGCTCGCACGCCTTCTCCTTGACGGCCGACACCGCGTTGATGCACACGCCGTCGAATCGCGAGCCCCACTTGTGTAGCCCGATCGCCTTCTGCCCGAGAATCTGGAGGCTGAACCGGTAGTCCTCGTGCGCGTTCTCGGGCTGAGAGAGCGTCTTGTGGTCGTGCACCTGCACCCGGCCCAGCGCGTTCTCGGTCACGAGGTCGAACCGCGCCGTGTGCCTGAACCCGCCCGGGACCTCGACCTCGGCCACCGTCTCGACCCCGAGAAACCGGAGCCCCGTGTCGTATGGCCTCGCCCACTCCACGTACCGGCTGAACGCGGTGCGGGCCTCGGCGAGTACTTTCCCCTCGTCGCCCGAGCCCGCCGCATACAGGTTCATCGCCTCGATCGGCGCGTAGAACACCTCGGGGTCGGTGTAGAGGACGCCGTCGACCACGACCCCGCCCTGCCGCGCGCCCGCCTGCGCGTAGTGGTGCGAGAGCGCCACGTGCACGAGCGTCCCTCGGCGCATGTAGTAGGTGTCCTTGCGAGGCCCCTCCGTTCGAAGGAACGAGCGGAGCAGCGCCAAGTCCGCGACGGGCATCGGGTGCCCCGGCCCGCGGGGCTTATCGAGCTGCCTCAGCGCGAACCGGTGCGGGCACGTGAGGTACTCCTCGACCGCGTGCGCGCCGAACCCCGACGCGCCAGTCCAGATGAGGATCCGGCCGTCCGGGCGCACCACAGCCGACGCATGCTGCGCCGGTTGGGTGCCCGCGAAGTTCACGCTCGGGAGAACGGCGCCCATGATCGTTTCCTACTGCGCAGGGCGGTCAAAAAGTGTCCGGCATCCGACGCGCTCCCGACGCGCCCGCTACTTCCGCCGCGCGACGGCGTCCTTGAGGGCCTTCGCCGGACGGAACTTCACGACCTTCGTCGCAGGTCTCGCCTCGAAGACGGTCGCCTCGCCCGTGAACGGGTTGATGCCCTCGCGCGCCTCTCGCGCAGGCCTCACCTTCACCGAGAGGGTGCCGAAGCCCTTGATCGACACCTTGTCACCGCTCTCGAGCGCGCTGCGGATGGTGTCGAACACTCCGACTAGCATCTCGCGCGCGTTCTTCTTCTTGAGGCGGCCCTCGCCGTCGTAGGCCTCGACCAGCACGTCCACCATGTCGCTCATGTTCATCGTCGTACCCTCGCTTTAGACCAGCCCCGCCCCGGGGGCGGTGCTGGCGTTGTTGGAGTCGTTGGAGTCGTTGGAGTCGTTGGAGTCGTTGGAGTCGTTGGAGTCGTTGGAGTCGTTGGAGTCGTTGAGGGGCATCCGCCGGATCAGGACGTGGTTGTCGGCCCGCTTGCCCTGACCGGCCTTCCAGGCGTCGCCCGCGTCCGCGAACGAACCCAGGAACTCGTCCTTGACGAACGCGACGAAGTGGCCCGGCGGGACCGTCTTGACGAGCGCCGGGAACAGCCGGGCGTACAGGGCCTCTTCTACCGCGAACGTGTCATCGCCGTTGGCCTCATCGTCCGCGGCCGCTGCGACCTCCTGTTCGCTATGCTCGTCGACGCCGCCGATGCTCTGCTGCTGGTCGCCAAGCTGCATCTCAAACCGCCGGAGCAGCTCGATAGCCTCCCACCACGTGCGCGCGCGGCTTCCGGTCGGCAGCTCGACCGCGAGGTCGTCGGAAGGGAGGTAGCGCACGAACCACTGCGCGGTCTCGCCGGGCTCGCGGAGCGGGTCGATCCGGTACACGCGGTCAGAGTTGGCCCCGAGCCGGACAATGAGGCGACCATCGCGCTTCGTGCGCCGCTGCGCCTGAAGCTTCCTGAGCTTCGCATCGTCGTGCGGGCGGAAGAGCGCATAAGGCCACCCGATCGCCTCGCCCTCGAGCTCGGGCGTACGGGGCGGCGGCGCGGGCTCCGCCTCCGACGGACCGCGTGCGCCGGGCTGCCCGGCCCGCGGCGGCTGAGGCGGCGGGGCCGCGCGCTGGTCGCGGGGCGTCGGCGTGTGCGGCCCCTGCTGCGGCTTCTGGTTGTGGGCCGGCGGGACGGCGCGGGGCGGCGGGTTCACGAGGTTCGGCTTCGACGCCGAGCCGTCGGGGTTCGGCGTCATGGTGATCGCTCCATCTTCCAGGCCGTAAGCCGCCATGAGCTTGTCGAGGTCGCTCTTGACCTTGACTGCGAGGGGCTCGCTGACCGAGAAGCGGAACACGTAGCCGTCCCGGTTGTGGGATGGCACGCGGCCGTTGAGCATCATCCGCACCTGTTCGGCCGTGCCCTTCGGCGCCCGCTTGACCGTGACCGTGAACTCGCGCATCGTCCTTCTCCCTCGTCCCGTTGTTCTTTCGGCCCTTCGGGCGCGTCAGGGCTAGAGCCAGATCGCCAGCCCCTCTCGTGCCCGGGTCACGGCCGTGTACCACCACCGGCGCGCGTCAGGCCACGCGTCGGGCTCGCCCCGCCGGAGCATCCCGCCCGTGTCGAACCCGAGGATGCCGACCACGGCCCACTCACTCCCCTGACTGTTCCAGCCGGCGATCCCGTTCTGGAGGAACCGGTGGCCGTCCGGGACCTCGACGCACATTGACGGGCACTCCACGGGCTCGATCGAGGTGATACGGACGTGGTGCCAGTCCAAGCGGTCGTTGATCGTCGTCGCCGCGAGAGCCCGAGCAGCGGCCAGGGCCTCGGAGAGCTTGGCGCGCGACACGTACCCCCGGTTCCGCGCGTTGTCGCGGTCTCCCTGGAGGGGGAGGATCCCGGCCTCATCCCAGGTCACCGGAACCCGATAGCGCGTGGGCGCCAAGACGCGCGCAGTCGCGGCTCGGTCCCGGTGGAATGCCGCCACGAACCCGACCCGCTCCGCGAACAGTGCCGCGAAGTGCCCGTAGATGGTGATGTTGTGCATCCCGAACGCCTCGTCACGGGCGGCGCTCACCTTGCTCGAAACGATACCGAGCCGGAGGAGCATGGTGCGGACAGTCTCGATCGTGCCGCGGCCCTTCTGCTTCAACTCGATGTGGTCGAGCACGCCGTCCTTCACGTGAACGGAGCCGTCGATCGAGAGACCCCGCACGAACGCGCCATGCAGCCGCGATGGTGACCGGAGGACGCAGTCCGGAACAGCTTTGCCGTGGGGTTGGAGCCCCCCGAGCAGACGGAGCCACGTCGCGATGAAGGCCGAAGACACCTCGCAGCGCCACACTTCTTCGTCGTACTTGTCCTCATCGGCCCGCTCGATTTGCGCGTCGACACCGAACAGCTCCAAGGTCAGGGCAGCGAACCGCTCGACCACGTCCCGGTGGCGCTTCACGAGGCGGAACCCGCGCTCGTATAGGGTTCCGTCGGCGACGAACATCCCGAGCCATTCGGCGAAGTCGCTGGTCACGGTCCACGGTAGCTTCGTGACGTGGGCCCGCGCGTCTACGCCCGGCGGACCCGGGAGGAGAGCCGGTCGGTATGGCTCACAGGTTACCCCCAGGCGGAGGCGCAGCCAGTCTCCGGGGGCCAGATCCCGGGCTTCCCGGCGGGTGTACCCGGAGGAGCTGTTGGACCACACGTCCAGGCCGTGCTCGGGCGTCACCGTCAACGAGTAGCCGTCCTCCGTCGTGATGCAGAGCGCCGGGCCCGGCGGATTTACCGTCGGGGACTCGTAACGGCGCGGCCCGTCCGGCGTTGCGATGGTGCCCGCCCGAGCGATCGACCGGATCGGCAGGAGACCCATTTCGGTCTCGACGAGCGTGTCGGGGTGGAGACAGGAATGCACGGTGAGGCACTCCCCGAAGTCCGTGTGCACGAGCATGCGCGCGGGTCCGTAGCGCCCGTTTCGGGGTGAGCCGGCCGACTTCCACCCCACGTGCTCCATTTGCCATCGGCGCTCGGTCCACCGCCGCGCCCCAGCAGCCACTTCCGCGTGCTTCTCGCACCACTTCCGGCCCTGGTCGCGGCACTCTTTGAGCCAGGCTTCGCGCTCCCGCGCGAACAGCGACGGGTGGACGAAGAACGGCCGCGGCGCGTCGGGGGACCAGACCTCGTACAGGTCGCCCGGCACGTCCTCGCGGCCGGTCGAGCCGCCAGGGGAGATCTGCTGCACTCGGAGGACCATGCCGTTCATCACGCCCGCGTCGCGCGCGCTCTGCCGCACAAGCAGCCGGTCGCCAGGGACGATCTGGTTGCCCGGCCGGCCGAGCAGATCGCGAACCCCGTGGTTCGTCGCGTGGCGCGTGCGGTTCGTCCAGCAAAGCAGCGTCGCGTCCCACCCCTCCGCCATCTGCCCGGACTCCTGCGAGCGACGCGTCCGCGCGAGCCACTCGCCCGGTCGCATCTGGTGCTTCTCGACCGCCACGAGCGCCTTGCCGTCCGCGTGCCGGCGGAACACGCCCCACAGGTCAGTCGGGGTCGGTAGCTCGCGCAGGTGGGTCGCGAGTCGCAGGATGGGCGAGTCGAGCGCCTGCCGGTGCACCTTCGTGAGCAGCACGTCCGGCTGGTCAAGGTTGGGGCCGGGCTTGCCCTCGACTGGGCGGAGTTGGCAGTGATCTCCGACCCACAAGACGCGCGTGTCCGGAGCGAGGGCCGAGTACAGGTCCGCCATGAGTTTGTCCGACACCATGGAGCCCTCGTCCACGATCACGAGCGTCTCGGGGCCGACGATCGGGCCCTCGGAGGTGTCCTTGGGAATCCAGACGAGCGCGTCCTTGCCGTACTTCTCACGGAGCCGTGCGCGCCGCGCCAGCTCCCTGTCCCACTCGGCCTGCGTGTAGATCTGGCCCGTGACGACGTCCTTGAGCAGCGGTTCACCGTCGATCGTGACCGACTCGGGCGTCATGTCGGCGGTAGGGACGGGCTGCTCGTAGATGGTCGAGTGGATCGTCGCGGCCGCGTGCTTCGTCACCTCGCGCAGCCGGACCGCGGCCTTCCCGGTCGGGGCGAGCAGGAGCACGTCGGGTTCCTGCTCGATGATGCGGCGAACGAGCGTCGTTTTCCCCGTTCCACTAGCGCCCGCAAGCACCACGCGGCCTCGCTCGTGCAGAGCCGTCATCACGGCGTCGAGCGGGTCCTCCGAGTCCGTGATCGTTCGGGGCGGAGCTTGCACCTGTTGATCTGCACCCGATGGGCGGACGAGGCGGAGGTCGGGCATTTTGCGACACAGCCCCCATGGTGAGGCGAGACAGCGGGAGTGTAGCCCGGGAGGATACGGGCGTCTACTCCGTGCCGGCCGATGCTGATCTGAGCTGGGCGCCGGCGGCCTGGAGGGCTGAGCCGATGGGACGAGCGGGCGGTCGCGGACCTCCCCCACGGCCTCGACGAGGGCCGGCAACCACTCGACCGGGAACGGAACGGCACGCTCACGACCGCTCGGGCGCTGCGTCGGTGCGGCCGCACAGGTCCACGACGAGGTTCCAGTCGCGGCGGGGCGGCGCGTACTCGGAGCCGATCCACAAGCCCTCGCCGACCTCGCGGAGGTTCGCGGCGTCGTAGAGCGATCCCGGGCCAGCTTGGCCTCACGGGGTGAGGACGAACTGGTGCAACCCCGAAGCAAGGTCGATCGCCTTCGCCGAGGGCATCGTGGCAGAGCCGATGGTCTGCGTGGGGGGCGTGGCGTTCGGGTCGTAGCCGACGGGGATGTCGGGGCCCCCCGTCACGGACCCGAGGACGACCTTCGAGGTCTCGACGATGCCGTCCGCGGCGTTCTGGCTGTGCAGGTCTTCGATCACCTGCACCAGCTCGTCGACCTGGGAGAACGCGACGCCGTTGAAGCCGGGGAAGGAGACGGTCCGTGCCGTCCAGTCGATCGAGCAGGAGGACGAGTCGGAGTACGACGAGTCCGAAGCGAACTCGAAGCTGTGCACGCGTGCCATGTTCTACTCCTCCTTCTTCGCCTTGGCGGCGGCGCCCTTGACGGCGGCGTCCTCCCACCCGCGCGCGATGATGAACGAGAACCAGATCCCGGCGATGACGGTGACGCCCTGCGCCGTGTCCATCTCGCCCGTGGCGATCGCTCCGACTGCCGTGGCGGTCGTGCCCACGGCCGCCCAGAACTTCGTGGACTTTAGCGTCTTGTCGAGCCACATGTTCGTGGAGTTGAGCTGGAGCGCGAGCGAGCCCTGCGCGGCCGTGAGGACCCCGTTCGGGTCGCCTGGGACCGCGTAGATGTCGACCGCGCCGCCGGGCGGGAGGCCTGGGAACGCGGGGGAGGGGCTGAGCGTGATCCGGTCAGCGTAGACGCGAGACATGGGGTTCTCCCTAGACTCGGCGGAAGCCCATGATGGGGACGTTGTCCACGACGGCGGTAGCGGCTCCGAACGGGTCCGGGAAGACCGGGTACGGCGTGGCGACGGCGACCATCGTCGGCTGTGCCCCGAGGCCGCCGATGTCCCCGGCGCGTTGGCCGAAGAGGCGCTGCGTGTTCCCGAGCGGGAGCACGAGCATCGTGGGGGCCCCCATCGCGTTGTGGAGAAAACTCTTGTAGACCATCTGGCCCCGCGTGAGCGCGAGGTTACCCATCCCGTCGAAGAACGGGAGGCCGGCTGGCGTCACCACGCCTGCCGCGAAGGGGATGGTGTTCGTCTGGATGATGTTCCCGTCGATCCCGTCGAACGACCAGAGCAGGGCGTCGGGCAGGTTGTTCGCGCCGACTGAGTACAGCGCGTGCCCGTAGAGGGAGCCGACCCCGCCCCCGAAGGACACCGCGGACTCGAACGCGTCGTAGGTGCTGACCTCCTGCTTCTCGTAGTGGAAGGACGCGAACAGCACGTTCGCGATGTGGGCGGCCGCCCCGGGCGTGACGGGCGTGATCTGCTCCGAGACCTCCAGGGTGTAAGTTGGGAGGTCGGGGAACGGGAGGGGCGTCGGTCCACCTCCGACCACGCTGAACGTCAGGTCGGTTGCGTTCTCCACGATCGCGATGCCGGTCCCGGCGAGGAGCGACCGGAACTGGAGGATGCCGCCCACCGAGTTGATGAAGACGTTGCCTCCGGCGCCTTGGTTCGCGGCCCCCGTCGCACCGTTCGCGGGCGTGAGCAGCGGCGTCCAGACGAGGCCCCCCGCGCACATCCAGGCGGCCGCGCCGCCGATCTGGACCGCGAACGAGCCCGCAGCGGCGGACAAGACCCCGTTCGGGTCG
>Ga0073934_10005693_pt1 | contig 18897 bp, 19 predicted proteins | sample LarsenN4metaG_FD_76834 | JGI IMG/M metagenome (GOLD analysis project Ga0073934, IMG submission 76834) | Hot spring sediment bacterial and archeal communities from British Columbia, Canada, to study Microbial Dark Matter (Phase II) - Larsen... ... | reverse complement strand
GCCAGGCCCTCCTCCTCGACTTCACGCACCACCTGCATCTTAAAGGCCTCGCTATACCGAATCCCAGTATTTCTTCTCGCTTGTCTCGCCATATCGGCTGACAACCTATTTCAGGACGGGACCGTGCTTTCAGCCTTCATACTTCAGCCTTCAGCCTTTCCCGGACCTGCCCTCTGTCCACTGTCCTCTGGTCCCTCATGCCCCCACCTCCCAGGTCTTGATCCCCAACTCCCGTGCGATGCTCTCCCGCAGCCGCCCGCTTCCATTGTTCTTGCGCGTTGTCGTCATGACTTTTCGTTTTTGCTGGGAACACGATGCAGCCACTCCAGAACGGGGTCCAAGGGAACGAGGTAGAACGTGCGGGGTGCGTTTCAGCCAATGTTTATGCGGGTGAAACGTGTCAAGTAGAACGTGGTGGAACGTAAACGCCCTAATCCACCTTCAGGAAATACCGTCCATGACCCCCTGCCGACGCGATCAGCGCCCTGCGCAGCGCGCGCAGTTTCCCGCTTCGATCGTTGAAGTAATCCTCGATCTTGATCTCTGCCGCGCGCGGGAAGTCCCCATGCTCTCTCACATACGGATCAATCTCCTCCAGGAGATGCCGGGCTGTGGCCGCTGAGAACGCCTTGTGCTCCACCAGGTATTGGATGCACAGCCGCGCTTTCTTCCGCTCGCGCAGGTCGTGGTGCGTGCCCCCCAGCCACACATCGTTGAATCCCGGAAGGTATTCCAGCCGCCCCTGGCTCTCGATGCGCTTTGTCCCCGGCGCCCCGGTCGCCGGCTGGTCACTCAGCCCGTCCTCCGCCGCCCTCTCCACCACCAGCAGCACGCTGGCCAGCCGCTCTCCCGGCCCCAGGGTCCCGATCACCCCCGCGATGGCGGCCTGCTCCTCCGGGGTCGCTGGCACCACGCGCACGCGCTCTGCCCGACGTCCCTCCTCTTTGCCCCCCGCCATTCCCTGGGGTGGCGAAACCACCCCCGTCCCCTTCGCGACCAGGTCGCCAAGGGGCTCGGGAGTACATGGATCATGCGCCGACGATCCCACCGGGGGGTCAACAACGAGAAAATGCCCGGCCCCAGGCCAGCGGGGGGCCGCTCCGTCCTGCCAGGTCCTCCGCCCCCTCGGGCGGCTTCCCTGGCGCAGTGGTCTGAATCCTTGCCTTGGGCTCGTCCCTGCGCTACTGTGGGGACGCTACGACCGTAGCCTGTCGGGCTGGGATCCGTTCCACCGGGCAGTATGGCGGCCCCGGCGTGCTTCACTCACGCCAGGGCCGTTTCTCGTTCTGGCCTACCCGGTGATCACGTGCTTTCCTGCCACCAGGCGAAGGCTGAACCGGTGGCGCTCCGCCTTCTCTCCCCGCGGCGCCCGCCGGCGCCGCTCCTCCTCCCGTTCCCGTCCGATCCGCCACAATGCCTCCCGAAACAACTCCCGCCGATACTGCCGCCCGCTCCACCCGGACACGGCCCGCAGCACCTTGACCGCCAGCGACTGCAAGGGATGAATGCTCATGGTTGGTTGCTTGTGCATGGTTCTGAATTCCTCGTTCCAGCCCTCGGTTCCCTCCCAGCATTTCCCCCCCAGGCCCGCCGAAGCCGCCCCCCAGCCGTCCCCGGACCCGGCTTTCCGCGCGCGGCACAACACGCCGCGCCAGCAGGTGTGAAATGCATGTCCCCAAACGCATATCGGAACTATATGATTCTTGTCAAGTGTGGAGATATGAGAGTTATATTGACTTTATCACCCCTCTTCGCCTACCCTAATCTCATGGAAGAGCACAAATCAGCCGACCGCACCGCCGACGAGAACGTGTCCTTCCTCGTCCAGGTCCCCAAGACCCTGGCCGAGGACCTGGCCCGGCGCGCCGCCGCCTTCAAGCTCTCCCGCAACCAGTTCGTGCGCATCGTCAGCGAGGCCGCCCTGCGCGACCCCCGCCCCCTGATCGTTTATTCCAAGGAACAGGAGCCGGCCACCGAACCCATCGAACTCACCAGGGAAGCCTACCAATTCCTCCTGTCCGCCATCCCGGAGATGCTCGAATTCGAGCGCCGCACCAGGACCAGGGGCACCCCCGACCCCGTGGAGATCCCCAAGCCCTCCAAAGCCGCCACCCGCTCCGAACTCTGGGACCTCTTCGAGGAGGAACGCCTCGAAATTCTCACCCACAAATACTACGAGAGCCAGAAATACGGCCGCGACATCGGCATGGAAGCCGCCCTGCGCGACTGGCTCCAGAAGCACCACGACAAGTGGGCCGACCACCACAAGCCCAAAGACTGACCTCCGCCCCCCCGCTCCGCGCTCCCCCTGGTCCCGTTGTCAGTTGTCCTGTCGTCGGTGGTCTCCTTGCGTGGGTTGCTCCTCTTTGGTCATTCAGGTTTGGGAATTACTTGGAACTTGGAACTTTGTCATTCCGCACAGCGGCCCCGCCTCCAGCATCCGGACTACCGCCAGCAAATCACCGCCCTCTTCGAAGAGCATCCCGACCACGACCTGTTCGGCAGTCTGCCGGGAGCCAAGCAGGTGTTGGCGCCACGCCTGCTGGCGGCCATCGGCAGCGATCCGACTCGCTACGGCAGTCAGCAAGTGCTCCAGTGCTTGGCCGGGACCGCGCCGATCTCTTACCAGTCCGGCAAGATCAACCAGGTGCATGTGCGTTGGTCGTGTGACAAGTTCCTCCGCCACACGGTTCATCTGTGGGCCGATTGTTTCCGCAGGGCCAGTGTTTGGGGGCAGACCTACTACCAGAAGAAACGCGCCGAGGGCATGAGTCACGCCTGTGCCTTAAGATGCTTGGGCCAACGACTTCTCAAAATCGTCTTCCGGATGATCTCCGACAAGAAACCCTACGATGCCGAGTTCCACGCCCGCAACCAACAGAAGCACGGCTCTTGGGTGCTCGCATTGGTGAACAAACCTGCGGCTTAAGCCCGTGAATAACTTCCATGAAAAAGCCATTTACAAGACAGAGAACAACTTGGTCGTCTGTCCTCCATCCCCCCGTCAGAGTCCAACCTTCAGGTTGTTGGGGCAGTGACCGTCGTCCCCTCAAACGCAACCCGCAGTAATCCTCATAATCACTGCGACTGAAATCGTTCGTTACTCGCACAAACCTATTGCCGGAACTCCCGCCTTTCGGTAAAGAAGCCCCATTGCATGGAGAAGCTGTGGCGACAGCTTGGAGTTGAGGCAACTCTTTCTGTGTTCCGAAAGACGGCGGGTGAACTGTATTCTCGTAAGGCATCCGTACCGCACACCGACCCCGCCACTTGCTGGCCCACAGAGCACGCCCCGCAGGAGCCCCTCTCAATCGGAGGTGCACAATGACGGCCGCCACCCTCAGCCACGCCTTCCGTCACGAGCGCCTCCAGCAGTTTGTGAAGTTCTGCCTGGTCGGCGGCAGTGGCGTGGTCGTGGATATGGGCGTCCTGTTCCTGCTGGCCGATCCACGATGCCTGGGCCTGAACATCACGTTGAGCAAGATCCTGTCGGCGGAAGCTGCCATGACCAGCAACTTCGTCTGGAACGAACTCTGGACATTCCGCCCACGTCCCTCGCCCGCCGGGCGGGAAGAGGCGGCGGAAGGCCGGCCGACCAACGGGCTTCTCCGTCGTTACCTCACATTCAACACCATCTGCACCATCGGCATCGGCCTGGCGGTGCTTCTCCTCCATCTCTTTCACACTTGGCTTGGGCTGAATCTCTATGCTTCCAACCTACTGGCGATCATCATTGTAACGTCTTGGAACTTTGCTGTTAATGCAGCACTCACTTGGAGCAGAAACGCAGTCCATCGAATTAGGGATGAACCCCCTTGCGGAAGCCGATCAAGTTCGCCCATCACCCCTTACCGCTTAGCCTCCGGCGATCTTTTCAATAAATGACATCGTTGGACTTAATGAATCGACCTGAGGTTGAAGCGCACCGGTCAAATGGCGTACCTGTGGACTGCGGACGCAAAGCGTTTTTTGTCGCCGCCGGCACGATTCTCGCGATCACCGCACTGGCAAAATTCATCACCATCTACCATGGATCTAAGTCACTTGTGCTGCCCGACCCGGTGTTCTCATTTCTTTCTAACCGTCACCTGCTGATGATTGGGGCATCGATTGAGCTTGGCGGCGTCATGGCGCTACTGGCAGCGATGCGGAACTCGGATAAATTGCTTTTGCTGCTGTGGTTTTGCCTCCTTTTCTGGAGCTACAGGCTCGGTTTAAGACTCGTTGATTTTCGGGGCTACTGCCCTTGCCTCGGGACAGCATCTGATTGGCTACCCATCCCTCCAAAGACCTTGGACCTTGTCATTAAGAGCTGCCTCTGCTTTCTCACCGCGGGAGCGCTGGGGCTTCTGATTTGGGAATGGAAACAAACTTCCGGTGCCTTACTGCGTCTAAGAAGGCCGCCAGGATCACAGTTATGAAGCAGATTGGGCATCGAAGTGCTTTGCCTCGTTCCCGAGCCTTGGTGCGGCATTTGGCTCAGGCAACTTATGGCATCTGCCACGTTCATTCGCATCAACGAAGCCGGATGGCCACTGGGTGCTGGAGCACCCGACCTCAATGTTCTTCTCTCTGAAACGGGTATGGTGCCTATGCGACTCTTGTCATTAACTCACAAACACCCTTTTCCCGAACCGCCGTGACCGATTGCTGCGCGGTTTCTGGAGGACGCTTTCTCCCTCGGGTTTTCTCCTGAGGAAGAGGTCTGGAATAACAAGCAAGTCAAATACATCAACACATGAAGATCCACAACAAATCACTGTTCAGCAGTCTCTCAGCAACACTGAGCGCAACCACCTGGGATAAGAAACCCCTTTCAAGAAGAGTGCTAGTGGCGGCTTTCTCACTTGTGGCCCTTGTGACTTTACACGCCACTATGTCGACCACGTGCGACCAAGTTTGCGCACCCATGAATGCTACTGTTATTCAAATCAATCATTGTCCAGCCTACTGTGGACAGAACATTTATGCCGGCGGTGATGAATGCCTTGCTGCCGGTGGAACTACTGGCATCAACTGTGACGACTATGATCCCTATGGAAACAAGCTTTTTAACGATGTGCTGACGACTGTTGATTACTACCCTGGAACTTGTCAAACTGATGGGACGTGTTTGCCAACCTCCGGGACCCCAGTCTCAATACAAGGGCACCAGCCCACTTGCCGTACGGAGTCATGCGGGTCCTGAGGTTTTCTCTGTGCGTAAGCAACACACTGTGTCCGAGGTGTTGGCTGTCTGGCTGCACATCACCCTAGATTCGCAACACTGTGGACAATTAAGCCCTCTCTCCGCTCGCTATACGTCGGCGTTCCCACACAAGCTGGAAATGCTTGGGAATGGCGAGGAATGCAAAGTTGTGAGTCGCTCGCGTCAGAGTGCCTTTACGTTGTCTGGACGTGCCATGTGTCAACGCAGTTCAATGTGTTCTCCCGGGGCTCCTATTTCGCCTCGATGGGAGGTGCTTATGAGTGCTGTGGGGGTGGTGTTATACTGACGATGCGCAGTCCCTTCGAACCTGATAAGGTGCTGCCCCGTGAATATCGTTGTACCCACCCCTGGGCCGAGCCACGCGAACGGACCTTCGCCGTCTAGAAAGAGTATCACTTTGATCCAACGCTTGCGTTGGGAGGACTTCCGTCAAGTATAATATGCACAACATTCAGTATCACAACTACCTGCGCATTGTGGCTTTTCTTTGGAATTGCTGTGTCCGCAGATCCCATGCAATAATGTCTTCCCCATTTACGCTGCGCTCGCCATTGTCGGTATTCATAGATGAGGACCACATATGCCTTTCCGGTCGGCTTGTTCGCCTCTTGCCTGGCTGGGTCGTTTGTCTGCTCTTCGTCTCCTCTTCATGCGTTCTCTCTGTCAAAGGCGCTATTAGCATCGAAGGCTCCGTGCATTCGACGAATTACCACGCGTTGGAAGTGCAGAGTTTTGTAGCATTTGATTACCTGTTTGTCATTGACACGGAAACATGGAGTCTCACCGTACGAAATGTGCATGGTTCAGAAAAACCCAACAGGACGAACGAGTGGGTGTTTTCCGACGGACGAGATTTGTTTTGGCGGACACTGACTGATAAGAGCGTGGCCATTCCAACGGAGGCAAGCAAAGGTGGGTCCATGTCTTTTCCGTCATTTATGACCATATTCCCTGCCGGACACGAAGGGGCCGTGATTTCGCCTTGGCCAAGGCTCGTCCTATTGGCACACGGAATGGTAGATACCTCCTTTGGGCCTTTTCTGAGGTACCCATTTCCTGCTCTTGAAGGCCGCCCAGCGCCAACGATGGGGGCTCCCACAGAAGGTCGAGAAGGCTGCGCACGGTCGGTAGTGTTTCGCCGTCCCGGTTACCAAATCTCGAACGGGGCACGCAAGACGTATCCCTCGCCGTTCGATTCGGGTAGTATAGCGGCGTTGGCGTGTGTTAAGTCATTCACCAACGTTGCAGAGAGACTTATTCCGCTTGTGGCTGAGTTCAGATCTACGGCGATTGCCGTAGCCCCTAACAGCCAAGCGAGAATCGAGACGAATAACATTTCTGTAATCGAGGTTACCAAGGTCACAGGTTTCGGCCAGGCGATGGCGTTGCCTTCTTTTGACGTCGATACAGGTGTGATGGATGCGAGGTTTGAGAAAAGGCGAACGAATCATATCAGCTCATCAATGTTGTCGAATTCCGTTAACTACGTTCTCAAAGCGGGAGCAGCGATACCAATTCGCAATGAGCACTTGGACAGCCACATCGTCGCCCTGACAAAAGACTGGAAAGCACCGCGCAAGCCTGTTTCTGTTAAGGCCCTACTCTTGCTGGGAATGTTCGGTGTCGTTTTGTGCCTGCCGTTGCTCGTTGCAGGTTGCCGCTATTACCAGCGTCGTGTTCACCGCGATGGCATTGCTACTTGAGATGTCCATAGTATCCGCCCTGATCAGGCAGCCTCGTTTCACAATGTACATTGTCAGCCACCAGCCGCATAGGAGCCCCAGCGACCGTTGTCTCGACGCTGGCAACCCTGCTCCCGACGCAACCATCGCATCCAAGGCACCCCAACACGCCGTTAGGACAGGTTGCCCAATTCGGAATCCGTACAGTCCGCTCCTCCACTCTCTTGCGGTTCTATTCGCCTTCTTTTTTCAATGTCTCCAGCCATTGGCACAGTATAGCGTCGAGGGGGGCATGACCGCAACACCCCTCGACTTTCAAGGAAGACCTAAGACCTCCCTGGAGTTTCGCTTCCGTGTTGCCGTCGAGCCAGGAAGGTGGTCGATCCAGCATGACGACTTGGCAGCCCTCGGCGGTAAACGGGCGAGCGCTTGGCGGGAAGAACTCGCTTGGGACGGACGGGATCTCTATCGAATAGACCACATGGATCACACCAATGCTCCAAGGAGGGGCAAAGGCCCTACCTCCCTCTACGCTTTTGCACGGCCAGGAGCGTTGCTTTCCGGAGCTACACCAATTGAGCGCATCCTGTGGTTAGCTTTCTGTTCCGGGGACCTGCTGCATACCAATGGTTCCCTGCCTTCTTTTCGAGACCCTCGCGCCGTCCCTGAGGACCTCGTCAAATACACCTTCGAGGCCATTCCCGGTAGCAAACTGCCGCTCCGCTTCCAAGAACATGATCCCGGCTTCATTCTGCTCGATGGCGGCACCCGAGTGCTCGGTCTTCCGGCGCCCTTTACCAATGGGTACGTCCCGTTCGAGTTTGAAGCCCTGGCGTCAACTAATGTAGCAAATCAGCCACTTCCCGCTGCCTTTCTCGCCCGATTCTTCCTGGTGAACGATGGACCGCCTGGCGCTCCTGCAGTGCGGTGGAACTCTTGCACATACAGCGGCTGGGTAGCCCAAGCAGCATCCGCCACACAATCGTTTACCCGACCGGTAATCGCTTCCTCAGCGACCGTCTATGACTTCCGTTTTACCAATCGGGCTGGTAGGCCGCTGAAGTACTCTGAACAAGCTGGGGGGAACTGGCTTGATCGCGATGACCCGAATCTCTCGAACACAATCAGAACAAAAAGTGCCCCCATCCAGCGAGTCCCAGCGCACGCGCTCCAAGGTCATCGGTGGTTGCCTGCTCTGTTTGTACTAACCGTGTTCGCGGTTCCGGCGCTTCTTATTGTCGTCCGCCATGGACGACTTTGGCTAGGAAACAAGACAAACAACAAACATGAAAGGTAAGAACATGCTCAGACCAAAACTTAGTATAGGCGTTGCACTCGCAATAGGGTGCCTCAACTCTTCGCTGGCGCCGACGACAAGCGTTCTTATGGGTGCAGACCCCGCCTGCGGGCTGAAAGCAATTGACACAATAACATTACTAACCGTTAATTGCAGTGTTCTTGATCCCGATGGCAGTTCCTGTTACACACAGTTCTCTGATCCAGCGCCCCAGACATGCACGACCGTTAATGTGCCCGATTGCGGTTACTGCTCCATGATTGACCAATATGGCAATCCCCATCGGGAGTGGTTTGTCAACGAAAGAACCGATGGCGTCTGCAGGACAGTCTCAGGTCAAAAGGTCTGTCAAACGGATGGAAGTCCGACTATCAGGACTGATTATGAGGCCGATACCGTTTTTGAGTCTGGAATTGACTGTGACCGATGCCCAGAGGGGTAAGCGAGTGACAAGAGTCGTCGAAGCCCGAGAGACGACGATATCTACCATATTTAGTCGGCGTACAAGTCCTTCTACAACAAGGGTGTCTTGGTAGTAGCTGTCTGGACAGTCGCTAATCAGAAGCATCGCGCTGGTGAGGCATAGACAATGAAGAGGTGTCTTCACGCTCATCGCCGGGATGCGGGGGGAGTGATTGTTGTGTTGCAGGTCGGTCTTTGCTCTTTTATGTCTCGACTAGCGCGGAAGATATCGCACGAAGGCATCCCTTGAGCGACGCCGATTATCATCCCACTCCAACATGCTCAGAAGCGCATGGGACCGTTGGCGCGTCTTGCGATTCCTCCTAGGATACAAGGTGCTGGTAATTGCCGGCGTGGTAGTGGCAACGTCGGTCCCTCCCCTGTGGGACGACACTCACTTTCAGAAATTGTTGCATTGGCCGTTCGACTCCTCCGCTGCACACCTGTCAAGTCACTTGGCCACTTGGGATAGCCCGCACTACCTACGGCTAGCACAGGAAGGGTATGTCAGCGGTTCACCGTCCTGCGCATTCTATCCGCTATTGCCGGCCCTGATTCGCGGATGCGGTGTTTTAGTCGGCGGGAGACCGCTACTGGGCGGACTCATCCTGGTCAACGTGCTCTCGGTTGCAGCTCTGCTTCTCTTTCACGCCTTGGTGGAGCGGTACCACGGACGCCCCGTGGCCAACATGGCCCTCACGTTATTGGTTGCCTTCCCAGGAGCGGTCTTCTTCCACTTCATTTACACAGAGTCCCTTTTCCTGCTGCTTCTGGTTCTTTTCTTTCGATCCCTGCTGGCTGGAGATTTCTCTCGAGCCTCCGTTGTGGCTTTCTTCTTGCCGCTCACTAAGGCCATCGGCGTGTTCTGTCTGGCCCCCTTGGCCGTGGAACTGTGGCGGCGCAAACGCCCCTGGTGGGACTACATTTGGATGGTGCTACCGCTGCTTGGTTATGCCACTTATTTCGGCATAATGTTCACTTCAACAGGGAATCCGATGGAGGGCTTCGAAGCGCAACGGTTCTACCCAAACCAACCTTCTGTACAGCACGTCTTCGACCTGATTGGGGCTGCGTATTCCTTCTTGGACGCGGACGATCTTCACTCCCAAACAAGCTCAACATTGGACCGCCTGTTCTTTCTCGTCTTCGCGGCATCGCTTTATCCCATCTGGAAGCTCAACAAGACCTACTTCGCGTATGCCTTCTTTGCGGGAACCGTCCCAGCTTTTGCGAGTTGGTACGTCTCTTACACCCGGAACGTCATGATGTGTTTGCCGCTTTTCATCGTCCTTTCCATTGCTCTGGAGCGGTGTAAAGAGCGTTGGTTGGTGTACTACTGGGTGGCGCTACTAGCCGCAGCGCAGGGTTTCCTCCTCTTTCGCTTTGTCAACTTCCGGTGGGCCGGCTGAACTTGTGTTCCTTGGATCACGCCTTTACAGCGTCATGATTTTGAAGTCTGGCCAACTCAGACCTTAACCGGTCACTGCGGCAGCGTTAACAACCCGGCCTCCTGAAGATCCCACCAGCTTCCCGTAGAGAACGATGAGGAAGCCGACGAGCCAGAGGATGCTCACAAACTGTGGCAAGCCGAGGAGATAACCCAGGTTCTGAGCAACCAACCCGTCGCAAAAACGGGGCAGATGGAGATTCATCGCAGGGTTCGCAAGACCATCCGGCGGCATCGCCTCAACGAACGTTCCAAGGCCTGTGAACACAATTGCGAGGTAGCCGCAGTAGCATCCGACGCGTGGCCAACGACTTAAGCCGGATGTGGCAGCAAGCACGGCAAAAGGCAGCATCGGGGCCAGGTGGCGCGGACCCAACGCGGCACCTCCACCAGGCATGTAGTAACCCGAGATGCAGATCACATGAACGATCACCACTGACCAGGCAACCAACCAGAGTGGCCGAGAGAGCCTCCACGGATGCTTGGTGCCGAAGAACGCCATCAAAAAGAACGGGCTCCAAAAGAACAGCCCGCGCTCAGGACTGAGCAGAATCAAGTAGGCGGCGCTGGCCTTCGGCGGAAAGGTGATGCCGAAGAGCCCCTGATTCATCGCTTGGAATTCCGGTAGCGCCAGGTGGTGGTAGCCGAAAGCCAGCGGTCCACCGAAGCACACCCAGTTGTAGATCGGAATGAGTAGCAACGCCGGAACGGCTCCCAAGCCCAGCAGCACCCCGCGCCTCCAATGCGCGATCAACGCCAGTGCAAGCACACCGCCAGCCGCCGTAGCGGCCGTGTATTCGCTGGAGATGGCCAGGCCACAGCACAGGCCAGCAAGGAGATGTCGCCATGCCCAGGGCCTTTCCTGCCCCATCGCGCAATGACTACCCCCCTCGGCCACGGCTACTACGTCTGGGGTGGCGTCGGCTCCAGGACGGATCATGCGCGACCAGAACACACCGTCCCCGATCGCCCAAAGGGCGATGCAAATCAGTCCGATCACGGCGGCGTGGGAGAACAGCATGGTGGCGTAGGGAAAAGGCAACGAACCCAGGAATACCGCCAGGGTTGTGATGTAAGCATCACGTTGCCCCACCATCTTCGACAGAAACACGAACATCGCCACCCCACCCATCGCTGTAATCCACCCCACCGACCCCGCGGTCGTGATCCAACTGGATGCGAGCCATCCCCTTGGCGAATCCAAAGGAACGTCCACGAAGTTCAGAATGCCAACGGAAGCCGCAAACGCCGGAATGGCCAGGAAGACAATCCCCGGCGCCTTGTCACTGTAGTAATGGCCGTCGTGAATTGATTTGTCGCCAGTGTTCTCGTGGTAAGCGTCAATCTTGAACGTCTTGTGCACGAACAGGGCGTGCAGCAGGTCCAGCCGCGAGTTTTGGTTCCAGCCCATCCGCTGGTGGATGTAACTGTAGCAAAAGAACAGCAGGCAAAAGAGCAGGGTGCCTTGTTTCCGGAGCGTCGTCGGTTTGGAGGGACCGCGAAACACGCGAAACATGCGAAAGAATCGCGCAGGCGAATCGCCTCTCAGGTTGGCTTTCTGCGTTTCTGGCTGCATGGTTACGGCTTGGGTTCGGCCAGTTTCTTGCGAAGCTGGGCGGTGTATTCGTGATTGAGTTTGAGGTAGGAATCGCCGTATTCGATGGACGGTTCCAACTCGGTCCCCTCGTGCCATTCATTGAACGACGTGAGGAAGAGGAACGGCTGCCTTGCGTCCACGAACTCGCCCGCCATGCCCCACGAATCCCGATAGAATCGCCCCTCGGCCCGGCTTAGTGCAGGCCGACCAGCGCCTCTCAGCCGCGTGTCGTCGTATCCGGGCATGATCCCTGGAATCAGTCTCAAACCATTGGCCCGAGCGGCTCGATCCACCGCGTAAAACTGCTCCCGCACGGCGCCAAGGTAATTCGTTCCACCCACCCTCTGCGACTGGTACATGTTGTAACCCGTCACCGCCTGAAAATGCTCCTGTAGGAACGCCCAGTCGAGTTTCTCGGGTGCGGTCCAATAGACCACATCGGCGACCAGATACGGATTCACGCCCCGTTTGCCCAGCCGCTCCCGCAATACCCTGAAATAAGGCGCGGCGTTCGTCATGTCCCGCACCACATAGACAATCACCACCGGACGCCCCTCGCATCTCAGGTAGCTTGGATGCTGGAAATACTGGCCGGCAAGATGTTCGAAATGTTCTACCAATGCCTGCCCGGCCTTCGTGGCGTTCGGCAAGGTTCGGTTTAGATCAATCGGGCTCCCAGCCGGAAGGCCGAGCGCCAGCGGGGTTTCGTAGAGGAGAACAAAGCGGAAAGCCGCTCGCTCCATCTCAGGCAGCAAGGTCCGCTTCAGATTCCGGTTCTCCAGCGAGTCAGGGGCAATCCAGGAGACGATGAAGAAGTCAATATCTGCCTGCTTGCCCCAGGCGATGTGTTGCGCGGCCACCTTGGAGTCATCGCTGCGGTATCGCCCCAATCTCGGAGTGTCTGTCGCAGGCTGCTCACTCCACCGCCCGGCATGGTACCAGGGATAATAGTACGCCCCAACGAATGGAGGGGCCTTCTGCGCTCCCAGTTCATCCGAGGGAGGGCCAGCCGCGTTCCGGCCCTTGTCACAGCCTGCCAGCCAGGCGCACAGCACGAGCATTGGCAAACACAACGCTGCCCAGGGCCCGCGCCTCGAATTCAACCTGGTCCTCTCCTGCATTTTCTTCAGCCCGTCTTCAAACCGGAACAGTCCCCTGACTCTGTCCGCCATTTCTCCATTGCCTGGCCTGCAAGTCCTCATGCCGGGTTGCGCCTTTGCGTCTTTGCGCGAGTTCGCACTTCGCCCCCTTTGCTTCCTGAATACCCAGTTCTCATGGTGGTCCTTCTTCTGCTCGGACCACAGTCACCCTGCGGACGTACAGATCCGATCCCCCGACGCAAAGACGGAAGTCCGCCCCGGAGTTCTGGCGGTTCTTGAAGCCGGCGTTGCGCACCTGGAAGACAGCCGTCTGCCACGCCTTTGATCCTCGCAGCCGCAGAGGAAGACCGGCGCCGGTGTATGCGGCGTTTCCACCGCCCCGTGCGCCGCTGGCGTCGAATTCCAGGCCCAAGGTTCCGGACCCCTCGTCATGGTACTCCACTTCGATTTCAGCGTTCTCAAGGTTCCGCCTCTTGAAAGAGGCATCAATGGCAAAGTAGAGGTAGGCAGAACGCCCCTTCTCCGGTCTCAGTCGCCGACACGGCACCCCGGCCAGCGCGGCCGCGGTGCTCCGCCCATCATCTTGGTAGTAGAGATGCAGCAGTCCCTGGGTTGACTCCTGTTCCGGGATTCCCAACGTACTGCTCACGGAGCGATCCTTGGAAAAGTCTCTGGCCCACTGCGATGAACCGCGCCGGACGAAGTCGCCCATTCGCCACACCGTCACACGAGCGACGCAGAGTTCGGGCGAATCAGTCCACAGGCGAAAATCGGCCTTCGAGTTCTGTGCGTTCTTGAACGTCGCCCGCTCCACGCGAAAGCCCGCCGTTTGCCAGGTCCCGGACCCTTGCCCACGAACGGGCAGGCCCGCGCTGGCATAAGCCGGATTCGGGATCTTCTGAGTCTTGCTGGCGTCAAACTCCAGGCCGAAGGCGCGAGCCTTGTCGTCAAGATACTCCACATCAATAACGACATTCTCGATGTCCTGCTCCTTGAATGCCGCGTTGATTATGAAGTAAAGGTAACCAACACCCCCCTTCCGCACCTCCAAACGTCGGCAGGGCACCCCCTCCACCACGGTGTTGGTCGTTACGCCGTCCTTTTCCCAATAGACGTGCTCGATGCCGTTCCCGTGTTCCGCATCCGGATCACCCAGGACCACACTCACGCTGTTGCTTCGCGCGAAATCCACGGTTCCGGGTTTTGCTTTTTGTTTGCACCCGGCGGGCAGCAGCATAACCAGCAGCGCAAGGGCAGCAGCGGAGAAAAGCGGCAAATAGAGCTTCAAATTCATGGCCTCGCAACCGTTGTTCGCTCCGTCAACCATTGCAGATCACGGTCCTTGGCGGACGTGTAGATTGGATTCACCGAAAGGTGTTCCCCAGGCTGAAGGCGGGGTTTGGTCGTTGCCTCCACCCACCGATGACTCTCCACGTGTCCGTCGGCGAAGCTCAGGTTTCCAGATTCATCATGGTAGCTCGCCGGATAATCCAGCATCGAATACCGCGTGGTCATGTCCACCGCGAAGTAGCCGTCGTTGATGGAGTCCTCGCGCTCGTCCATGATCACCCAGATGTGCGATGGGCTCTGCATCTCCCCCAGTTTCCGGTAAGTGACATGGCCTGGGTCCTGCCAAACACCGGTGCCGTTGAGGTACGCGTTGATGGCCATGCTCCGCACCCGCCCGCTACGGTCGCCAGGGCACCGATACACAGCGGCGTTCTTGACGTACGTCCCAATGGAGCCGAATTCCGCATACTGCTCGCCCACCAGCAAAGCGCTGTTGGAGTTGTCGGAATGATCGCCGACCTCGTTGGCCGTCCGTAGCCAGCCGGCAACCCAACTGGTGTGGGCGGCGTCTCTGCCCGCTTGCGGGGTATCGTTCACAGGTGGCAGGGCGTCATCGTGATCGGAGACAAACAGGCTCCAGCCGAGGTGCAGTTGCCGGATATTGCTCAGACATTCGGTCGCTCGGGCCTTGCTCTTGGCCGCGCCCAGGACAGGGAGAAGCAGCCCTGCGAGGATGCCAACCACGGCGACCACCACCATCAGTTCTACCAGCGTGAAGGCGGCATGTTGCCAGCCCATGTGCTGCCCCTTGCAGAGCATGGCCTTATCGTATCGGCCGCCCCAACTCTGTCAACGCCTTTGAGCCTGACGAGCACTTACCACCCGCATCCAAACACTGCGCGGCGGTTCCCCTCAGAAGAACGGGCGGGCTGGATGAACCCCAGGCCGTGACCGCTGGCGCATGGCAATCCACCGGACCGTCCGTCCTCGGCCCGGCTTTCGCTCCGCGTAACCCCTTCTCCCTTCCCAACAGCCATCAAACACCCAGCAAACACGCGCTTTTTCTTCACCAACCACCCCTGCCCATGTCTCCGATGAGTAAGCTACAGTCATGCTTATATTAATGCCGCATACAAACGCATCGCAATTGTTATCAGACAGTTGACATCATGACAGCACCAATGTAGATGTGCGCTTCAAGCCTTGGAAATGCTGCTGCGTCCGTACCCATCACGGCACACCGAGGCAAGAAAGACCTGTGCGGTCAGGACAATCTGGAATGGCCGGGAAAGGCAGCGCTCTGAGGAGGGGCACAATCATCGTTCCTCCACCCGGCTCCCGCAGGCTGGCGTCTGCCCACCTCCTCGCGTGGCCGATGCCAATCTGTTCATGGTGGGAGAATCTCAACCCGCGACCCCAACCTGTATGAAATCCCTGATCCTTCTGCTCGTGTTTTGCCCATTGGGCCACCTTCTTGCCCAGCGGCTCGCCCCCGCACCCACCGTGGATCGAGCCCGGACCACGCCTTATGCTGTGGTGGAACGCGGAGCTCATCACAGGGTCCTGCAGCGAACCAGGACGGTTCCTCTGGGCAACGGGCGCTCCCGCCAGGTCACCCAATCCTACACCGAGCTGGCCTCTGGTATGCATTTCTTCGAGGACGGAGTATGGAAAGAAAGCCAGGAAGTCATCGAACTGGTCCGCGATGGTGCGGTGGCGCGCCACGGGCAACTGGTGGTCAGTTGGGCCCCCAACCTCAACACCCGCGGCGCCATCGCCATGCTCACCCCGGACGGCAAACGACTGACCGGCCACGTGCTGGGTCTGGCCTACACCGACGCCGCCACCGGCCGTAGCGTCCTCATCGGCCAGGTCAAGGACTCGGTCGGGGAACTGGTCGCGCCCAACCGGATTCTCTACCGGGACGCCTGCGCGTCGCTCCGCTGCGACATCCGATACACCTACACCCGGCAGGGATTGGAACAAGACGTCATCCTGCGTGAGGCCCCCGCCGTCTGCCCCCAGGATTATGACATGAACCCCGTGACCACCCGCCTGGAAGTCTGGACCGAATGGGTGGAGGCCCCGGAACCAGGCCGCTCGGCCAGGGTGCTGGGCCAGGCGGGAGAGACGAGTGTTCCCTTGGTGGATGAGCACCTCGACTTTGGCGCGATGCAGATTGGCACCGGCTCGGCTTTCCTGGAAGGCGAGGAACCGGCGGACCCCATGGCCGATTCCATGCCGGTGATGAAGAACTGGGTGCGCGTGGAAGGCAGAACCTTCTTGATCGAGGCCGTCGAGTATCTCAAAGCGGCGGAACGCTTGCGCGAAGCTGGCCTCCAGGCGGCCGTCATCAGGGATGGCACCCGGCCAGCCGCGCAACCCAGCCGTCTCTTCCCCACCGGCCCCTTGCAGGCCCGCTCATCCACCCCCCCGCAACGCATCAAAGCCTCCCCAGCCACAGGCGAGCGTCTCCTGGCTTCAGCGGCCGCCAAGCCTGGGTTCGTCCTGGACTACGCCACCGTAATCCCCATGACCAACATGCTCTTCCGTGCCGACACCACCTACCTGGTGACCAACATCGTCACCCTCGCAGGCACTACCGTGTTCGAAGGGGGAAGCGTGATCAAATACACGCCGGCGGGCAGTTCCCGCCTCATCCTCACCGGCCCCATCGAATGCCGAACGACCAACTGGAACCCAGTGGTCTTCACGGCCCGCGACGATCACACCGTTGGCGAAGTGATCACCACCAACAGTGCTCCGACGAATTACTCCGGCTACGTTGCGCTCTACATCGACAACGGTCCCTCTTCGGTCAGCTTGCATGATATGCGCTTCCGGTGGTTGACCTACAGCGTTGTCGGTTACCAAGGGGTGAACCTCGAAGTGCGGAACATGCAGTTTGTCCACTCACGTTTCCCCATGCGTCCATGGGCTAATACCCGTTTTGCAGCTCGCAACGTCCTGCTGCGCGCTTGCGATTACGCTTTTGGCGGCACAGCCACCAACTCCATCGAGCATGGCACCCTGCACAACGTCACCAACCTCGCCTACAGCTCCACCAGCACGATCGCCCTGACCAACACCATCCTGGCCGGGGTGGTCACGAACCTCTATTGGGTGGGAGCAAACGTTCTGGTCACCAACGGCACGGCACCCATCTTCCAAACGGTTCAGGCCGGTACCTGCTACCTGGCAACCAACAGCCCCTACCGCGACTGTGGCACCACCAACATTGACCCCAGCCTTCTGGCGGACCTGGCCCTCCTGACCACCTATCCGCCCACCTTCCTTCCCAGCAATACCGTCATCACCAGCAACACCAGGCTCGACCCGGTGGTCCCACGTGATACCTCTCTTCCTGATCTGGGCTATCATTACAGCCCGATGGACTACCTGACCTGGAGCCTGGGCGTGAGCAACACCTCTACCCTAACCCTCGGAGCCGGGGTGGTGGTCGCCGGTTGCGCCGAGACCGCCATCTGGGTCAAGGACGGTTCCACGCTCGTAGCCGAGGGCACCCCGCTGCATCGCGTGCGCATCCTGCGCCACACCGCCGTGCAGGAATTGGCCTGGGACGGCAGAGCCGCCGCCTGGTATCCAACCATCCACTCCTACCATCTAAGCAACGCCGCCCCCTCGGTCCGGCTGCGCTTCGCCGACCTCAACGCCATGAGCGGCGAAACCTACCACTGCTACGCCTACCCTGACTGGGATTTCGCTACCCTCTCCCTCCAGGATTGCCGCGTGCAAGGGGCCAGCTTCGTCATGGAATCCCCCGCCACCATGACCTGCAGCCTGACCAACAACCTCCTCCACCGCGTGCAGTTCCATGCCTATTGGGACATGACCCTTTGGGCCTTCCACAATCTCTTCTGGGAATGTTCCGGCGCCCTTCTCCCTGACTCCAGCGCCAACCACGTGCTTCGCGACAACGTCTTTGTCACCCGCGGCCTGGACAATTGGGAGGTCGAGAACAGCCACAACGCCTACATCGGCGTGACCAATGTCTATGAGCGCCTCCAACCCACCAACGCCAACGACGTGGTGCTGTCGAGCTTCGCCTTCACCAACGGCCCACTTGGCGCCTTTTATCAGGTGACCACAACCCTGGTGAACGCCGGCAGCCGCCTCGCCTCCGCCGCCAGCCTCTACCACCACACCACGCAAACCAATCAGACCAAAGAAGCCAGTTCCCAGGTGGACATCGGCCTCCACTACGTCGCCCTCGACGCCAACGGCCAACCTGTGGACACCGACGGCGATGGCCTGCCGGACTGGCTTGAGGATAGAAACGGTGACGGGGTCTTTGGCAGCGGCGACCTATCCGACTGGGAGGAATACAACTCCGAAAACGGTATCACCAGTGCTCAGACCGGGCTGCAGGTCTTCACGCCGCTCAAGTGACATGCAACGACAAGAAAGTTCCATTATGAAAACGTTCTGCATTTTTTTGCTTCTGGCGCTGCAATCTTGTTGGTGCTTTGGCCAAGTCGTTCAGATCCCTTACACCGTCAGCTTTGCGATGGATGCCGAGGAGGCGGTAACAATCCAAACACCGGACGGCTCAGTCGATCTGTACGGGACGGAGTTCTTCTGGCAGGGAGTTCTCAACATTCCCTTCGGCGAGCAGGTGACGATTACCATCATTACTCCACAGGACAGCCAACCGATCGAGGATGAAGACTATTTCTTCCATGTGGTTACCTTCCATGCAGACTGCGATGACTGCGAAGCAATGGAGGTCTACGCAGGTTACGATGAAGAGTATGTGCGCGTGCTTGGCCAAACCGTCATGGCGAATATGTGC
>Ga0073934_10005691_pt1 | contig 18904 bp, 13 predicted proteins | sample LarsenN4metaG_FD_76834 | JGI IMG/M metagenome (GOLD analysis project Ga0073934, IMG submission 76834) | Hot spring sediment bacterial and archeal communities from British Columbia, Canada, to study Microbial Dark Matter (Phase II) - Larsen... ... | reverse complement strand
GCGAACCAGCCGAGCAGCCGGTCTTCGATTCGCGCAAAGGCCTCATCGCGCAGATTCGGCACCGACACAAGGTCGGAGAGCACGTAATACCCGTCGTAACGCAACAGTGGAATGCCGTTGAACACCAGCGTGCCGATCGAACAGACCAAGAGCACGCTCAACGCGAGCGTATGCACCGCGCCCGGCGCGCTGAACCACCAGACAAGGAGCGCCACCGCGGCCAGGAACAGCTCGACCGCGATCCCCGCCGCGCCGATTGCGGCCCGCTGCCATTTATCGGGCAGCGTCCAGGCGTCGGTCACGTTGCAGTACAGGCAGGGGACGCCCGCCAACAGCATCACGCCCAACTCATGGCAGCGCACGCCATAGTGTCGGCTCACCAGACCATGCCCCAGTTCGTGCAGCACCTTCACAAGCGACAGCGCGACCACGATCCACACCGCGTTTTCCAGTCGCAAGAACGCTTCCAACGGCGGCAGCTTCGCGGTGAACGCATCGAATCGTATGATCGCCATCAGTAGCGCCGCCAGCACCAGGCCCGCGCCGGCCGCCAGCGCGGCGGGTTGAAACATCCACCGCACGTAGGGATAAAGCGTTTCCAAAAACCTCGCTGGATCGACGCCCCGGAAACGGATCGCCCAAGGTTGCAGCCAGGCGAATAGTCGTTGACGCCGCGCGCGCCGCCGGCCCTCCTCGAAGAGCGATGCGGCCTGCTCCTGACCGGGGGCGAGCACCAGATTGTCCGCGCGGAAGCGCCGCAACAGCACTTCCAGTTGCACCGGCTCGATCCGCCGCGGCGCGAAGACCTCGGCAAATTCCCGGCACAACTGCCCCAGGCTCCGCTCGCCGTCCAAGCGTTCCCAAACCCAGGCCTCTTCCACGCCGAGTTCAAAGTAACGGAGCGAGATCGGATCTTTGAGCACGACCGTAGCGCCCTGCCGGCGCTCCACGCGCCGCGCCATCAAATCCCCGCGCCGCCGCAACCCCAGCGGCCGCTCCTCCACCCGCTCCTCACCGGCCATCCTGGGCATCAACGAAATCCTTTGTTAACCGCGAAATACTCGAAATGGCGCGAAAAGGAAAGGCAACATGATTCTGGTCCACGGAATACACAGAATGACACGGATGAAATCCCACTCCCATCTCTTTTCCGTGTGGTTCCGCGTCTTCCGTGGACCTGCCGTATTCCGTAGTTCTTTCGCGCCTTATTCGCGTCTTTCGCGGTTCACTTCCCCGCGGCGTCCTTAAACATCGCGTGGTCGCGGTCGCCCCGGGCGAGCAGGTAGGCGATCAGGTCCTGAATCTCGTCTTCCTGCAGCGTGTTCAGCAGGCCTTCGGGCATCATCGAGACTTTGGAGATCTCCATCTCCTCGATGTCGCCGCGCCGCACGTCCGTCATGTTTCCTGGATCGAGCATATTCTCAACAATATTGATTCGATCGCCAGACAAGTTCGCCACGCGCCCCGTCACGGTGCGTCCGCTCTTGGTGTGAATGGTGATCGCCGCGTACTGATCGCTGATCGTCTTGTTGGGATCGACGATCGACTCCAGCAAATCCTTGGCGCTGAAGCGTCCGGCGACCGAGGTCAAATCAGGACCGACGGAACCGCCGTCCTGGTCGAAGCGGTGGCACGCCGCGCAGGCCACGGCGCCGTACAAGGCGCGGCCGCGGTCGTAGTCGCGGCCCCCCTGCAATCCGGCCTGCACGAGGGGAACCAATTCATCGAGCGAGTAGTTCCGCACGAACTTCCGCGCCGCGAGCAGTTCTTGCGGCGAGGTTTCCTTCGGCGTTTGATCGAGAATCGGTTTGAGCGCCGCCTTCTCGTCGTCCGTCAAGTTCGCGAGCGCCTGCTCGCGGATCGTCTTGAGCGATCCCTTGAACGTGTTGCCGCCGCGGTAGGCGGCGGCCTTAGTGACGAACCAGGTGAAATACTCCTCGCGCAGTTCGGGCGTCCAACCAGTGCGCAGCGCGCGGAGCGAGAGCGCGTAGTCAATCTGCTCCTCCTGCGTCGGCGCTGCGCGCATGGCCGCCATGATCTTCTCGGCCGCCTCGGGCGCTTGCAGATAGACGAGCAATTGCGCCAATTCAGCGTTCAACTCACGGCTTTCCGCCGGAAAGAGGGGCGACAGCCTTTGGGCGAGTGATTCTCGCTCGTTGTCGGAGGGAAATCCCAGCCGCGTGAAGGTCAGGGCCAGCGCTCGGCACCAATCCAAGCGGTCTTGATGGCTCAGGCTTTGCCAATCGATCCGCGAGAGCGCTTCGATCATTTTTCCACGCAGCGCGGCGTCCGGGGCGTCGGCCCCTTCTTCGCGATGAATCTCGTCGCGTCCGCTCACGCGCGCCAGGGACACCAGCGCCGCGATCGCGATGCGCGGGTTCTTTTCGGCAAGCGCTTTGTCGCGCCATTGCGATACATCCTGCCATTCCAGGGCAATTCGCGCGGCATATCGAATACCGCGGTCGTCGCTGGCCAGGGACGGCCAGGCCACATCCACCGCCTTGGGATCGGCGTGACCGTGAAACCTTTCCAACGCCATCCGCTGGCCCCGTTCGCTGCCGCCTTCAGCGTTGATGATTGGCAGCAACTTCGACTCTGACCCCACGTACGTTACGCGATATAGCGCCGACTGCGTCCTTCTGCCGCCGACGGCGAAATACATCGCGCCGTCATGCTGGTTGACCACGACATCAGTTAGCGCTAGAGGTTGGCCGCTGATGAAGTCCTCCACCTCGCCGACGTAACTGCTTCCCGATGGCTTGAGGTGCACCGCGCGGAGTTTGCCGAAGCTCCAGTCGCAGATGAACAGCGCATCTCGATACTTCGTAGGAAACTTGGCGCCGTATCCGAACGTGATGCCGGTTGGCGAGCCGGGGCCGATATCGACCACCGAGCCCAGGCTATCGATGTAATACTCGGGCCATTTGCCGGAGCCGTTCCGGAAGCCGTACTCCGCGCCGCTCGTGACGTGATTGATCCGCGTCGGCCGATACCAGGGGACGCCGATGTCCCATTCCATGTCGGCGTCGTAGGTGAACAACTCCCCCAGTTGATTGTAGGCCAGGTCGAACTGATTGCGGAAACCGACGGCCAGCAATTCCCAGTTCTCGCCGTCCGGGTCGCATGTGGCGATCCACCCCTGCGGCGCCATCGATCCGTCCATGAACCCGGTCGGAATCCGCGTGATCAGATTGTCCTCGCCCCAGTTGTAGGGGACGCGAGACCTGGCGAACTCCGTGATCTTGCTTTGATTGCCAACGACAATCGCCAGCGATTTGCCGTCGGGCGTGACCACCATCGAATGCGCGCCGTGCTCGCCCCCGGCTTCCAACGCCCGCAGTAGTTTCAGTTCGTCGTACTTGTCGTCGCCGTCGGTGTCGCGCGCCCGGTACAGCCCGTGCTGTTGGTCGGTGTCGTTGACCATGACGTACAGGCTGTCAAACGCGCACAGCAGTCCATGCGCGCCGCCGACTTCCAGTTCGATCGGCTCGAGCTCGATCTTCCCCTCCTGCCCGATGGCTGGCGGCGTGACGCGATACAGCTTCCCATACTGATCCCCCACGATCAGCCGCCCCTTAGGATCGACGCACATCGAGACCCAGGAACCTTGTTCGTCCCGCGGCACCGTATAGAGCAGCTCCAGTCGAAAATCCTTCGGCACAATAATGTTGCCCGACGCCTGGTCTTGCGCCAGAGACGCCGCCGGCCAAAAAGTGCAAATCGCCAGCAGGCACAGAGGCAGAAATCGCATGGTGGGCCCAACGTGTCCGGGGGAGGAGGGAGGGAAGGCGGGTAATCTCGCGGCGCGCGATGCGGCCGCCACCGATTCTATTTGGCCATCCGCGGAAACTCCACCCGCCGCAAGAAAAACCCTCCCAAGAGGATTCGCGGCGAGCCAGACATCTGCCCTAGCGTCGGCCGCCGGGCCTGCTATCGCCGCTGCTGAAGCGTCGGATAAAAATGCGAGTAGTAGAACCCAGTGGGCTGCCTAAAGCCCAAAGACGAACTGAAGGACGTCGGGTGGCCGGTCGGACGGAACGTCGTCTCGCCACGTTGATCTTGCATGCTGGTCTGGGCAACCGTCGACTGCAACTGCGAGATCTGCCGCTGGGTGTCCAAATTCTGTCGTCGTTGCTCGATCTGCGGGCGCACCAGCGTTTGGTAGTTCGGCAGCCCGCCCCCCTGGGGTTGCAGCAAGTTCAGGTAAGGGCTCACCGTCGGGCGATTGTAGAGCATGTTCTGCGTGCGGCGGGCGGCGTTGTTACGCTGCGCTAAGCTTTCGTCCGCGTGGAACGCAAGTCCGGCCACAGCCAAGGCCACGCAGATCGTCGTACGAAACATGTCGTTGCTCTCCCTCGAGTGGCTTCCATTCGGAAGTTTCAGCCTCATTTTACTCTATTCCGATCGCCTGACAGGGTCAAGAAACGGCTTAGACTTCGGGTCGCTCGGCCGCCGCGCGTGGCTTCGCCGCGCGCGGCTGAGCCGTCTATGTCGATGTTGTTCCCTTCCGCTGGCGCGCCCAGCGCTGTTCCGCATCGTTTCCGGCCAAGAGCGCCAACAGCGAAACGCCCAACTGAAATGATCCCCAAAGCAGTGGCGCCCCCTGAAAGCGTTCCACGCGATGGGTCGGCCAACGATCGACGCGCTCCCAGCCGGCCGCCGTCCGACGCCAGGTGTACGCCGGCTGGGCCGGCATCTGCCGCGGCTGGGGCCAATGGGCCAGCGTCCAGCCGGCCAGTCCTAAGAACACAACCACGAGGGCGATAAATCGCACGTAGGCGGCTCGCGACGAGAGGAGCGAAAAAAGGCACTCAGTTGCGAGCCAACCAATGCAAGGCCGGGGCCGCCCTCGGAAATCAGCGGGCCCGATGCTCCCAATCGGCGACCGGCTAACGACTTCCGTCCAATGCGACGGCCTACGTGGGACGGCCAGATGTGGCGGAAAGCCCACCGGCCGGGCGGGGCGGCGTGGCCAAAACGCAACCTGTGGCGAATGCGATTCGCGGCCCCGGCATGGAGAAGGGGGCGGAATTCCTCCCGGGGAGTTTGTCCCACCCCGAGATGCGACCTAGGCTTTCTGAGTGGCGCGGGTTCATGCGCCCTTGGTGCCCCTAAGTACCTGACTGCAGGAAGAAAACGGACTTCCCCCATGACCCAGGCTAACGGCGTCTCGAAATTCGACCTCGACAAGGTCTTGGCGACGGCTCAATTACCCGCTCTGCCGCAGAGCGCGATCAGCCTGCTGGAACTTTCGCAAAACCCGAAAAACGGTCCCGACGAATTCGCCGTGCCGATCGAGGCCGATCCCGGGCTCACCGGTCAGGTGCTCAAGTTCGTCAACTCGTCGTATTTCGGCTTCGCGCGCGAAATCTCGAATGTCAAGCACGCCATCACGATGGTGGGCATCCGCACGATCAAGAACTTCGCCCTCTGGAGCGCGGTCTTCAGCCTGATGCCGAACCCCAAGTGCGGACCGTTCGACCTGAAATCGCTCTGGCAGGATTCGCTCCGCCGCGGCCTGTTCGCCCGCAACATGGCCAAACTTCTCGGCCTGAAAGACGCGGAAGAGCCATTCGCCGCGGCCCTGCTGCAAGACATGGCGGTGCCGCTGTTGGCGAAGGAGTTTTCCAACGTCTACGAGAAGCTGCTCACCAAGCGCGACGGCGGGCGCATCCGCCTCTCGGATTTCGAACTCCAGGTCTTCGGCTGGACGCACGCCGAAGCCGCCGCGCGGATGGCCCAGCAATGGAATCTGCCAGCCGACTTCGTGCAGCTCGTGGCCTGCCACACGCACTTGAGCGAGCTGCTGCAGGAAAAACCACGCGATCCTTCGCGCGTCTCCGTGGCCCTCTCCTCGATGTTGCCCGCCGGCGCCGACGCCACCTGGTACGAGTGCGCGGAATTCGACGATTACTATCGCGCCCTGGCGCCCAACGGTCCGAGCACGCTCGAAATGCTGGCCCAGGTCGACAACGATTTCACCGAGTTCGCGCCGGTCCTCAAGCTGGCCAAGCCGGCGAAGTCGCTCGTCGAGTCGTTTCAGGAAATGGCCGCGCCCGTCGCCTGAGCCGCCGAAACTTTTCCCCAGCAATCATTGCCGCTGCAACCGGTGCGCGGAAAGCGCACGCTCTCCCGGTTCGCGCCCGAAATTCGATTGGGCGATTTCTTGTCCGGTGGGTAAAATGAAGCAGGTTCCGCCGCGCGTCGACGCGCGGCATTCGTGCTGGGAGAAACGCGGACGTGACGCTCGCCCATCGCTTGCGAACGCAGCAGCGGATGCGCCGGGCCGAGGGCTACCTCGAGCTGGGCATGCCGCAGCATGCGCTCGACGCCCTGGACGACATCACCGACGCCGGCACGTCCAGCGGCCGCGTGGACCTGTTGCGCGGCTACGCGCTGCGGGCGTTGGGACGCCACGTCGAGGCGATCTACCCGCTCATCAACGCCGCCGAGACGAATCCCAGCGATATCCACATCTGGCTCGCGCTGGGTTGGTGCTACAAACGCATCCAGCGCATCGACCTGGCGATCGAGTCCCTGGAGCACGCCCTCGAGGCGGCCCCGGACGAGGCGCTCGTCCACTACAACCTGTCCTGTTACTGGAGCCTCGCCGGCAACAAGGCGCGGACGCTCGAATACCTTGCGCGGGCGCTCGAACTCGACCCCGACTACCGGGATCTCATCCCCAACGAATCTGACTTCGACCCCTTCCGCAACGACTCGGATTTCCAGTCGCTGGTCACGTCGCTGGAGGTGTGAGGGGAGCTTGGAGTTTTCAGTTTTCATCCCCGCGGGTGAAACTTGCGGTGGATCGCTTTGAGCCGTTCGTGATCGACGTGCGTGTAGATCTGCGTCGTCGCGATGCTGGCGTGTCCCAAAAGTTCCTGCACTTGGCGCAAGTCCGCCCCGCCGGCGAGCATGTGCGTGGCGAAGCTATGCCGCAGCGTGTGGGGACTGACGTCGCTGGGCGCGCCGGCCCGCGCGACGAACTTTTTCACCAGCTCCCAGATCCGCTCACGGCTCAGCCGTAGCCCGCGCGACGAGAGCAGCAGCCACTCCGGCGGCGAGTTGGCCCGGGCGGCGCTTTGGGGGCGTTCCTTTTCTAGGTAACTCCGCACCGCCTCAATGGCCCGGCGCCCCAGCGGCACGACGCGCTGCTTATCCCCTTTGCCGTGGCAAATGCAAAAGCCCTCCGCCAGATGCACGTCCCGCAAGCGCAAACCGGAAAGCTCTGACGCGCGGCAGCCCGTGGCGTACAGCAGTTCCAGCATCGCCCGGTCGCGCCGCCAATGCGGTTCGCGCTCCTGAGGGGACTCCAAGAGCGCATTCACCACCTGCGGCGACAACACCTGGGGAATCCGTTGCCAGAGCTTAGTGCTGCCCAGCAGTTCGGCCAGATTGTCGCGGACGGCCCCTTCCAGCTGCAAGTAACGATAGAAGATCTTGAGCGAAACCAGATGGCGGGCCACGCTCGCCGGCGCCAACGACTGCCGCCCCAGCCAGGCGGCGTAATCGGCCAATTGCTGAATCGTCAAATCGAGCACCGAGCGACGTTCCAGCCAGGCAAAGAACCGGCGCAAATCCCGCCGGTACGCCACGACGGTATTCTCCGCCAAATGGCACTCATTCGTCAGATAGCCCACGAACGACACCAGCCAAGGGTGCTCCGCCGCGGGCTTCGCGTCGGCAACTAACGTGCGTTTGCGCGCAGGTGCGGCCAAAGTCGAGTCCCTCCCAACGTCCAGGGGGCAGTCACCGCTCTCTTTCGGCCCAGCCGCCCAAGGACTTGAGACAAACGCAGGCCCAACCAAGGGATCGCCCACCGCGTTGTCGCCGTCGCGGGGCGGTTCTAGAATCGAGTGTGGCGACTATCGACTGCCGCCGCTTCACGGATCGCGGTTCGTCCGAATGTAGCGACTGCGCCATGCTTCACTTTCAAGGCCGGCGAAATGCCCGCAACTACCTCGCCCAGCGCGAGCAGTGGCGGCTGTTGTCGTTGTTCGGCATGTTGGCGCTGGTGCTGGTGCTGATGCGGTTCGCCGGCCGAGAGCAATCCTGGGCCTGGCTCTTCCCAGCGCAACCCGCCGACGAAGCGCCTACGTCTTCACCCGAGCCGGTCGACTCCGTGCTCCCGGAGAAATCGGCCGAAGTGCCGGACGCCGTCCATATGCCCCCGGCGGGAACGTCGGTGCAAGTTGCGCCCAAGCGCCTGTTGCCCGGACTGCCGCAAACGCTCTACGCCCAGGTCGTCGACGACACGGTACTGCGCGGCGGCGATGAGCACGAGGCCTTTTTCCAGACGCTGGCCGTGCTCGCCAAAACCGACGAGCAAGACGCATCGCTTCCCCAGCCGCTGGAGGTAAGCTTCGTCCAACTACATCGGCAACCCAAGCCGTATCGCGGTGAATGGGTGCGCGTGCGAGGGGTCGCTCGCGGCGCGTTTCCCGTCGACATTCCGAACAACGAGCACGGCGTCGCCGAGCTGCATCAAATCTGGCTCCAGCCGGAAGGACGCCCTGACGATCTGCTCGCCGTGAACGTATTACAACTGCCGCCTGGGTTTCCGACGGGCGAATCGATCGAGGCCCGAGTCGCCGTGGACGGCGTCTTCTTCAAGCGCTGGGCCTACCGCGCGCACGACGCCATTCGCACCACGCCGCTCGTGCTTGCGCGCACGGTGGTCTGGACGCCTGCGGCGGCGACGGCCCAGCCCTCGGCGCCGGCGTTGAGCCCGCTCCAGTTGGCGGTCGGCGTCTCAGCCGTAGTCTTCGTCGGTCTGGTGGCGTTCGTTTTCTTGCGCGGCGGTCGGCGGCGCTCCGCGAGCGACTTCGCGTCCCTCGCGCCGAACTATCAAAAGTTGGCTCAACTCGATGCGGGGGGCGATGTATCCCGGATGCTCGCCGAACTGCGCGCGAGAGAACTGGCCGACGACGCCCAGGCGGAACACCAGACGGAATCCAACTCTTGAGCTGCGCAACTCAACAATCTCGGCGCGATGCGCTTCGCGCGTCCCGATGGCATACGTGTCTGTTGACGGCGCTCGTGTTGATGTCGACGAGCGCGCTGCGCGCCGCCGATAACGACGCGCCCGCGCCGCTGACCGGGCCGCGCGAGTTATTCACGCTTTACGGCTTCGACGACAGTTACTTCGCCAAACTCCCCGACGCCACGCCCTATGGACTCGATCAAACGGAATCGCTCTTGCGCGGCTTGTACGCGCTGCGGCGCTTCACGCGCGTCGATCTGGCCCGCTGGCGGCATTCGCCGCACGATCTGCCGGCTTGGCTCGACGCCCCGCTGGAACACGCCGGCGAGATCATCGAACTCCGCGGCCGCGTGAAACACGTGGAACGGATTCGCCCCGAGCCGGAAGTGGCGCGGCGTTTCGAGTTAGACGCCTACTATCGTTGCGACGTCGAGTTGACGAAACCGGCCGGCCCGGCGACGATCTTTGCGCTCTCGATCCCACGCGATTGGCTCGGCGCGGAAGGGACGAGTCGCGACATCGACGAGCGCTGCGGCGGGGCGGTCGTGTTTCTGAAACGCCAATCGGCCGACGCCAAGCAGCCAGCGCCCTTGTTGATCGCCCAGCGCCTGGCCTGGTATCCCGAGCGGGGCAATTTCGCCTCGCTCGGCAGCCTGGGGTTCGACGCCGGACTCATCGACGGCGTGCAAGACAAAGTCTCGCTGGCCAAATCGTCCGATCTCGAACGCGAGGCGTTCTATCAAGTGCTCGACGCCGTGAACCGCACGCAACCAGGCGAATTGCACGCCATCGCGAAAACCGAACTGCGCACGGCCGCCGAGACGTGGCGCAATGATCTCAGCGCCGAGCGCGCGAAGCCCAAGCCGGACGCCAATCACGTCGCCGAACTGGAACGCCGGCTCGAACGCGCCGCCAGCGAGTCCGAAGACGTCGTGCCTTTGTTCAACACGCCGGAGCTCGTGCGCGGTCGGCTCTTCACGCTCGTCGGTACGGCGCGCCGGGCGATCGAGATTCGCGTCGACGACGCCGACATCCGCGAACGCTTCGGTCTCGATCACTACTACGAGATCGAACTGATCACGCCCGACTCGCGCGGCAACCCCATCGTCTGCTGCGTCCGCGAGCTGCCCCAGGACATGCCCACCGGCGACGACATCTACGAGTCGATCCGCGCGACCGGCTTTTTTCTCAAGACCTGGGGATTCCGCACCGCGCAATCCGCCGAGTCCGAGCCGGGCACGCTCCGCAAACAACTCGCCCCGCTTTTGATCGGGCGCGATCTTCAGCGACTCGTATTCGACCATTCCGCGAGCGAGTCCCGCCGCGTCACCATCGCGCTCGTAGCCGGCGGCGTGGTCGCCCTCTTCGCAATCGGTTGGTGGCTTAACCGCGACGGTGGCAAGTCAAAACCGTTGCCGGAAAAGATCGAACTTCCACCTGCCAGCGACGCGCCGGCGTGACGCCGACGCCATTTTCCATGGGCAAACCATGAAGATCTACACCAAGACCGGCGATACGGGCGAAACGGGGCTGTTCGGCGGGCCGCGGGTCTCGAAATCCGCGCCGCGGATCGAGGCTTACGGCACGCTCGACGAGTTGAACGCCGTGCTGGGCGTTGTGCGCAATTCGAACGTGGCCACGATGTTTGATCCGCCGTTGGAGCGCGTGCAAAACGAACTCTTCGATCTCGGCGCCGCGCTGGCCTCGCCCGATCCGGGCAAATCGCGCGGGGCCGGTATCAGCGAAACGGACATCCTCGCCTTGGAACATGAAATCGACGGCTGGGAGAGCGCCCTTCCGACGCTCAAGCAGTTCATCTTGCCCGGCGGTTGCGCGGCGGGCGCCCAGTTGCACGTGGCGCGAACGGTGTGTCGGCGCGCCGAACGGCGGCTCGTGACCTTGGCCGAACAGCCGCACGAAACGGTCGATCCCCTCGCCATCCAGTACGTCAACCGCCTCAGCGATTGGCTCTTCGTCCTGGCGCGGGCGGTCAATCAGTTCGCTGGCCGCGGCGATGTGCCCTGGGTGGCGAAACGTGAAAAGTGAGTAACCAACAGCCGGAAATCCGCTAGTTCGTTCCACGTCGTTTTTCGGGCGCAACTGCCAACGGAAAATCGTGGGTGGCTGGGGACGAATGTACTCATTCGCCCCCAGCGCGTTGGACGTTGCCCCCGAGCTTTGGTCGCCGACCTCATCCTGCTGGGGGCGAGCGCGTACGCTCGACCCGAGCCACCCACGTCCCTCTTGGAAATCGCGGCCCGAAACACGAACTAAAGCCAATCAATCGTAGTCAATTGGCCGCGCGTTTCTCCCATAATCCGCGCTGGGCTTGCTTGGCTTCCTTCTGGGCGGCGCGGAAGCGGTCCTTCTTCTTGGGATCGTAGCGGAAATGAAATTCCGCGCGCGCCAAACCGGCGCGGAGCAATTCCTCGTTGAGCATTTGGTCGCCGACCCAGACGTAGGCCAATGTGCGACCGTGTTGATCGAGCCGTTGCTCATCGAATTCCAGACGCACCGAGCCCGCGGCGACGAACTCGCGCGTGAATTGCGAAGCCTCGGCGCCCCAAGGCTCTGGCGGCGTATCCGGCTTGACCGTCTCCGGGGTATCGACGCCGATCAACCGCACTCGCGTGCGGTCGGCCAAGAGCAGCGTGTCGCCGTCGACGACACGCTCCACGCGCGCCGGGTCGAGCGAACTGGGCGCTGCGTCGCGCTGCGGTCTGTCGATCGCATAGCGACTCAGCAATACCGCCATAACCAAGATCAGCACGGCCACGCCGATCCGCGGCGGACGCACGCGCCGACGACGATCCCAGGGCGGCCGCATGCTTGGCTACCTTGACCCAAAGCGGTCGAAACAGCAGCGAGCGCGCCGCTAGTTCTGGCTAAAGTCGAACTGTTCGGCGTGCTTGCGGCCCAGCGGGTTCTTCACGAACCGCTTGCGGCACTCGGGGCACAGATCGAACCGCAGCTGCTGATACACGTCCTCGCCGATCTCCGAGCATTCGGCGACGTCGGCGCGCTCCAGGATTTCGTGAATCTCCTGCAGATGATCGCGATCCTCGTCCACGTCGTCTTGAGCCAGCGGATCGTAGGCGGCGTAAACTTCCAGTTTCACCACAAACCGCAGCTCGTTCTCCGCATCCATTTCCCGTCCGCAGAGGTCGCACGTGAAGTGAATCATGGCCTAAAGGTTCCCAACATGTTGAGGCGTCGATTGCCCGAGCGAGACACGCAATCCTCAATCGGGCCGACAAGATTCATCCTAAACCCCTCGCAAGAAGGAAGGCAAGCCGACTTGCGAAATTTTTCACGATGTTTCCGCGAAGGCGAGAAACTTCGTGAGTTGACGCGTTCCGGCACTTGCGTGCGGCATCGCGAGTCGCTAGGGACGACAGCGCTCGCGCAAAGCCCAGGACAGGCCCTCGAAATCGTCTCAGTACACAACGACTCCGAAGGCCTGCCCTGGGTCTTCTCTCGTCCATGCGACCCGGCTACGGCATCCGCCCTCACTCGCGCGCCAGCTTTTCGCGAATCGTCTCCAACTGCTGTTGCAGCGTGTTCACCTGGCGGTTGAGCGTGTCGCGGGCGATCCGCATGCGTTCCTCGATCTCCTCGCCACCCTTCTTGATCTTGCCGACCGCTTTGTCGACGACGTCGAACAATTGAACCTGCTTTTCGATCTCGAGAATCGCCTTGGCAAACGGTTCGGTGTCGAACGCCACCTTTTCCTTCTCGAGCGCCTTGCGCACACACAGCGCCTTGGCCACGCTGAGCGCGGCCCGCAGGCAGACGTCGGTGGCCGGGTCGTCGGCGTCCCACACGACCAGGATGTCGTTGCGGTGGCGCTCGAACGATTCCAAGTGGCTCGGCGCGGCGCGCTTCGAGAAGACGAACACGCCGATCTCCGCGTCGCGATTCTTGCGGGCGACTTCAATTTCATCGAGCGCACGCTTGCAATCGTAGCCTTTGTCCTCCTTGGCTTCGACGACGATCCGCGCGCCGGCGGCGAGGCACTCGCCGTTCAGCTCGATCACGGCGTCCCCTACCTTATTGCCCCGCATCAGCCCGGTCTCGCGCCCCGTGGCGGAGACAAGATCGCCGCACTTCCGCGCTTCGGTGGTGAGAAACTCCAGGCACTGCGCCTCGAACTCCTCGCCATGCCGCGTGGAGCGGGCGGCCTCCTCGCGCCGCGTCTGCATCCGCGTGAGCTGTTCGCTGACCTCCAACTGGAACTCGCGCGATTGCTTCTGGTGCTGCTGCAGCACCTCCAGCAGCTCGCGCTTCAGCCGATAGAGCGATGAGTTCTCGTCGTCCAGCGTCAGATGCCGGTTGATCGCCAGGTTCGTCGACTCCACGGTGGTGGTCATCCGCGACAAGGCGGAGGTCTCGTTATCGAGCGAAAACTCGCTGGCGATCGCCTTTTGCGCGAGATCCACCTGGCGCACCAGCCGCGAGAGCGCCGAATCGTTCTCGTCGAGCGAGAACTCCTTCACCACCGCGTCGATCTTGTTCTTCAGGTCTTCCTTCAAGTTCCCGTTGTGATCGGCCAGTTCGCCGACCAATCGGCTGAGCGCGCTTTCTTTGCGGTCGAGCGAGAACTCGCTCAACACGCGCTCGCGCTGCTGTTCGAGCTCCTCGCCGACGACATCCTTAAGCGACTTGAGAATCCCATCGCTCTCCGAGGGGGACAGCAGCTTGAACAGCGAACTTTCCTCACCCACATGCCGTGCCAGCGCCCGGTGCAACTCGGAGTCGTCGCCGGTGAGCTTGCGGGCCAACAGCGATTCGAGCTCGCCGTCCTTTTTCAGCAACCGATCGACCCGCTCGTGGAAGCGGCCGTTTTGCGGGTCGAAGTACTCTTTGAGCGTCGAGGCGAGCGACGAGTTCAACTCCTTCTGATGCGCCGTCAAGGCCAGGCGCACCTGGTTGAGCAACTCGGTTCCCTCTTGACGCAATGTGTCGGCGTCCAATTGCCCCCGGGCTTGCCGCAAGGCGAGCACGCCCAACCGGAGCGCGGCCAAGGCGAAGTCGTGACGTTCGCGCCCGGTACGCCGCGCCTGCAACTCCGCCAGCACCTCGGGATCGGTAACCTGGAGGACCAGCTCCAAGGAATCGTCGAAGCCGTCCGGGGCCACTACTTGCAAGCGATCAATGGTCGTACCGCTCATGGTCTCCTCCCCATTTCGGATCGCAATCTCGCCGTCGTCCGTATTTTCACGGCAGCTCACGTTGTGTGCAAGTGTTCAGTCGCTTCGCGGACCAAGGATCGCGTCGCCGAAGCTAGCAGTCCTCGACTGGCACATTGCCAGCTGGCAACACGCCTGGTAGTTTTTTCAAACCGGCGGCGCCGCCGAGAACGGACGACGCCCCGCCTGATGTGCGTAAGCACCGCATGCCACGTCAGTTGCGGCAATACAACGCCCTCCGACGTCCGTCGTCGAGTGCCGCGGCACGGATCGTGCTAATCGTGTGCGCCGCCGGCAATCGGCGCCGCCGGCAGGCCAACCTGGGAAGGAGTCGCACCATGAATCGACGCGAGACCACGCTCTGGATGCGGGAAGTGCTGGACCACCTCAACCGCTCTTGCGATCAATGGCAGGCAGGCGACGGTCGCGCCGATAGCTTCGCTCTGCAGTCCATCGAACGCGATCTCGCCGAGCTTCAACGCGCCTGCCGCGCCGCCAGGCTCCAAAACGAGCTTGCCAAAGGCGCAAGCCCCGTCGCGCGGGCGGCGTGAGTAGATTGAATCAGAAGCCGGAAGTCAGAATTCATTGGACCCAAGACTCCTACTCTGCGCATTCTGCGCAAAGCACTTTCGGGCCACTCTTCAAAACCCACGCCCAGAATGTGGGTTTAACTGGAGAAACTGCGTCGATCTTTCCGATAAGTCCGATTGTTCCGTCGGCGTAGACCTTGCCGCCGGAACGCGTCGCGCCTCAAAGACACTCCGATTAGGAGCGGACGATGACCTGGCGGAACGGACTGGCCGGATTCGTACTTATGGCGGCCGCGGGAACCTCGTTGGCGCAAGCGCCGGCCCCCGTGCGGGCGGCCCAAACGGCCGACGATACGGTGCTCCACGCGTACAGTATTCCGGCCGCGCAATTGGAACGGGCTTACGCCGACTTCGCCAAGCAATTCGGCGGCGAGCGGAACACCAAAATCGCCGTGGATCGCCGCACTTCGCAGGTGCTGGTGGTCGCGCCGCCGGGCGTTCATGCGCGGATCGTCCAGTGGCTCAATCCCGAGCCGCCCGCTACCACCCAGCCGCGGCCGGTCGAAGCGAGCGGGCCGGCGCTCACGCCGGTGGTGCGGGGTCCGCAGACGATTCGTCTCGAACCCAAGCTCTGGCCTTCGTTGGCGGCGTCGTTGGAACAGATTTGGCGCCAGCCGCTCAGCAAACCCACCAGCCGCATCGGCGACATCTCGCGCTACCGCGTGGAGTTCGCGCGCGGCGGCGAAGTCGAACTGCAATACGACACGCGTCAGGGCCTGCTGGTCGTGAACGGCCCGGAGCCGTACGCCGGCCAGGCAGGTCGCTTGATTGAAGCGCTGTTGGCCGCGCCGAGCGCCGACGGCAATCAGACCAAAGTGGTGCCGGTCGTGAAGGCGCCGCCGGACAAGTTGCGGATGGCGCTCACGGCGTATCAAACGGGCGCCGCGCCGGCCGAAGCGGCCGCCACCGCCGTGCGCCGCGCGCCGCGCACGAACACCGTTCGAGGCGCCCAACTGGCGCAGCTCTTCCAGCAGCCGGCCGAGGAAGAAGACGAAATCCCCGAGGACGAGCAACCGGCGGATGAAGGCCAGCCGCCCGAAGCAGGTCAGCCGGGCGATCAGCCAGGCGACCAACCGCCTCCTGGCGATGAAGCCCCGCCGACGGCCGAGGACCTGGCCGCGCTCCTAGGCCAAGTACGGATCGAGTACATCGAAGGGATGGACGCCATCATCATTACCGGCCGCCAGGCCGACGTGGAGAAAGTGCAGCGGATTATCGACGAGATCGAACAGATCGCGGCGCAAACCGTGCCGGTCATCGAAGTCTATCCCCTGGAGCACGCCAACAGCGAAGCCGTGGCCACGATGGTCACCACGCTCTACGACACGATGCTGCAGCCGCGCCAGGGGCGCGTGAGCATCACGCCGCTGGTGAAGCCCAATTCGCTGTTGCTGATCGGGCGCCGCGAAAGCGTCGATAGCGCGCTGGAGCTGATTAAGCGGCTCGATCAGCAAGTCGACCCAGCCAAGCAATTCGAGATCTTCCGCTTGCGCCACGCCTCGGCGACCGAAATCCAGACGCTGATCACGCAGTTTTACCAGCAGCGCGGTCAGACCGACGGCGGCGGCGCCGGCCAAGTTCCGCCCGGACTAGCGCCGCGCGTGATCGCCACGGCCGATTACCGCACCAACTCCCTGATCGTGCAGGCCAGTCCGCGCGACCTGGCCGAGGTCGCCGCGCTGATTCAGCGGATGGACGATCCCACCAGCGCGGCCGAAAACGAGCTGCGCGTGATTCCGCTTACGAACACGATGGCGGAAGAGATGCAGCAGGTGTTGCAGAGCGCGCTCACCGCCACGACGACCACGCAAGGACGCGGCGGCCAGGGCGGCAATCAGTTCCAAGGCTTCGACGGCGGCGGCGGCCCGCAGTCCATTGTCCCGTCGCAAGGGGGCGGCGCGGCCGGCCAGCGCACGCAGCAGCTCAAATCCACGGCCCTCCGGTTCATGGCCATCGACAGCGAGGGACGCCGACAACTGCAGTCCGGCGTCCTGTCCGACGTGCGCATCACCGCCGAGCCGCGCTCCAATTCGTTGCTGGTCTCCGCACCCTCGGCCAGCATGGAGTTGCTCGAAGCCCTCATCAAGCAACTCGATCAACCGCCGGCCGCCGCCGCGCAAGTGAAGGTGTTCACGATCGTCCGCGGCGACGCCACCGCCATGGCCGAGTTGCTGCAAGGGCTCTTCGGCCAGACCGCCGCCGGGGCGCAAGGCCGCGGCGGCCAGCAACAACAGCAATCGCGCTTGGTCGTCGGCACGGGTGAAGGAGGCGGCGTGCTGCCGGTCCGTTTCTCGGTGGATACCCGCACCAACAGCATCATCGCCGCCGGCAGCGAAGGGGACTTACAGGTAGTCGAAGCGATTTTGCTGCGGCTCGATGAAAGCGACCTCCGCCAACGCGAGACCCAGGTCTATCGCCTCCGCAACGCTCCGGCGGACGCGATCGCCGAGTCGGTCAGCCAATACCTGCAGACGGAACGGCAGACGCAACAGTTGGTCGCCGGCGCCGCCACCGCGTTCGAGCAGATCGAGCGCGAGGTGGTGGTTGTGCCGGAACTGGTCAGCAACTCGTTGATCATCAGCGCCAACCCGCGCTATTTTCCCGACATCCTCAAGCTCGTCCAGCAGCTCGACGCCCGTCCGCCGATGGTGATGATCCAGGTGCTGATCGCCGAGGTGGCCCTGAACAACACCGATGAGTTCGGCGTCGAGTTGGGATTGCAGGATTCGCTGCTCTTTGACCGCAGCTTCCTGGACAACATCTCGAATATCACGCAGTCCACGCAGACCTCGACCCCCGCCGGCGTCGTCACCAACACCGTCACGCAGTTGCAGACGGCCACGCTCTCCCCGGGCTTCGCCTTTAACAACCAGTCCTTGGGCAACGCCGTCAGCACGAGCGCCTTGCGCAACAGTGGGAAGGTCGCCGGCCAGGCGCTCTCGAACTTCTCCCTCAACCGCACCAATAACGACCTTGGCTTTGGCGGCCTGGTGCTGAGCGCCTCGAGCGAGAGCGTGAGCATTTTGATTCGCGCCCTACAAGAATCGCGCCGCTTGGACGTGCTAAGCCGTCCGCAGATCATGACGCTCGACAACCAGCCCGCCTACGTCCAAGTGGGCGAACGCGTTCCCACGATCACAGGCACGCAGTTGAACGAAACGGGCCAGATCAACAACGTGCAGCTAGAGGATGTCGGTCTGATTCTCGGCGTCACGCCGCGCACCAGCCCTGACAACCTGGTGGTGATGGAAGTCGACGCCCAGAAATCGGCGCTGGGTCCGGAGGCGGAAGGCATCCCCGTCTCGATCTCGGCCACGGGCGAAGTGGTCCGCCAACCGCGGATCGACATCACGCAAGCGCAAACCACGGTCAGCGCGCAATCAGGCCAGACGATCGTGATCGGCGGCTTGATCACCAATCGCCGCGCCCAAGTGCATCGCCGCGTGCCGGTGCTGGCCAGCATTCCAATTCTCGGCAACTTGTTCCGCTACGACAGCGTGGCGAACGAGAAGACGGAGCTGCTGATTATCTTGACGCCGCACGTGGTCCGCACGAAGGAGGAGGCCGAACTGCTCAAGCAAGTCGAGGCGGCGCGGATGAACTGGTGCCTGGCCGACGTGCGCAAGATTCATGGCTACGGCGGCCTCCGCGGCCGCACCGACGAGTGGGAAGACAACGAAGTGCTGACGATCTACCCGGATCAGAACCTGGACGGCAAACCGGCGATCGGCCCGGACGGCGCTCCGCTGCAACCGTCGGGCGAACCGACGTTGGCACCGCCCCAGACGCAGCCGCAACCTGGCCCAGGCGGACCGGCCCCGATGCTAGGCCCGCCGAGCGGCGGCCTGCCTCCCAACGCACAGCCGCAGGCCAATCAGATCAAGCTCCGCCCCCAGCCCGATCCAAACATGCAACGCGCCGCGACGCCGCCGACGCAGCGCCCGCCGCAACCGACCGTGCAACCGGTGGCATACCAAACGCCGCCGCGGCAACGATGAGCGCGTTATGAACCGCGGAGGCGCTGAGACGCGGAGCGGTGAGAGGAAATTGATGAGTGCGGAGTGATGAGTGCGGAGTTTGAAGTGATGAGTGATGAATGATGAGTGATGAGTGATCTGCGTTGGATGGTGAATGACACT
>Ga0073934_10005690_pt1 | contig 18904 bp, 13 predicted proteins | sample LarsenN4metaG_FD_76834 | JGI IMG/M metagenome (GOLD analysis project Ga0073934, IMG submission 76834) | Hot spring sediment bacterial and archeal communities from British Columbia, Canada, to study Microbial Dark Matter (Phase II) - Larsen... ... | reverse complement strand
GGGCCGCAGCCAGTGAGCCGGCGCGATTGCGTTGGTGGTGGGCAGGACGAGCAACCCCTCGGGGCGCAGCACCCGCCGCATTTCCATCAGCGCCCGCTCGAAGTTCGGCAGGTACTCGATCACGCCGCACGAACACACCACGTCGAACGAGTCGTCCGCGAACGGCAACGCTTCGATGTCGCCCACGTGATACGACACGTTAGGCACACCCGTACAACTCGCGCGCGCGAGCGCCACCATGCCCGGCGCAGCGTCCATCGCGCAGACATGGCGGTATCGGCTGGCAAGGATCGGCAGCAGATTACCGGGCCCGCAGCCGGCGTCGAGGACCGTTGCCGTGGCGGGCAGATCGAGCGCCGATAGGATGGACACGACATGGTCGTGTCGGCTGTTGATGAACGTCCGACGGCCGACCTGATACTGCGCTCGCTGGTAATACGCGGCGTGGGTCTCGAAATACTCGATCGCCTTGTTGCCGCTGCTGCCGGTGGCGGCCGTACGCATGATCATTCGGCCGACGATCCGTTTACCGCGATCGTTCGCACGGTCAGTGCGCCAACCTCCTTGGCCGAAAGACACGAGGGCGTGATTGGCGTGAATCCCGCCGACCTGGCAAATGCAAGGAATCCCTCGATGCGTGCAACGAAATCGGCGACGTCAGCCGCGGTGCGCGTAAACGGTGTGCAGCCCGCAAGCAGCGTCGGAGAGTGGAAGAAGAAATTGACGACGCGTCCGCCGCGTCTGGCGATCGTGTTCGCGAGCCGGATCATGTCCGGCACTTCGGCCACTTCGGGTGAAAGGCACACGCGATTGAGCGCACGAAGCCTCTTCAGTCCCCCAAGCACCACACCGCCCAACGGCAACCGGTCGATCGAATGGAACACGGAGTTTGCGAGATCGCGATTCGACTGCAGGAAGTCCACGCTCGCCGGGATCTCCAGCAGCCGGCAGGTTCCACCCGATTGGCATGGCGCCTCGTACACGAATGGCTCATGCGAGAAATGGGTGAAGTCAGGACCGGGACGCCAGTTCCACACCGGAAACACCGACGTATCGACCCGATAGCCCAGCTGAATGAGGTGGCCGGCAATCTCCTCGCTGAAGCCCCAACGCCCGCTGCGATACGTCGTCGGCCTCACGCCGAAATTCGCCTCGATGGCCCTGGTGAGCGTTTCGATCTTGCGGTACTGAAGAGTCGAAGGGAGGTTGCAGATGTAGCTGTTGATCTCAGTGGGCTCTTCCTCGAGCGGCGGCGTGTTGCAGGGGTGCGGATGCGCACCTATCTCACATCTGCCTGCCTGCTGAAAGGAGCCCAGGATGGTCACGCCCTCAGAACTGGTCGCGACGGGATGGCTGATTAGGTATGCCGGTCTGACATCGTACCGATCGAACAACTCCTGGAGCCGCGGGATCTGGCGCAGGTTCTCCACCGTGTAGGACGATCGGGCGAACTCTCCCCAGTTATCTTCTTCCGTGTCGATCGTAACGGTCAGATACATGCGTTCAGCTGGCCGAATCCGACGGCGCAGGCACCTGGGCGTGCTCTCCAGACCCGAACTGCGCCGACAGCGTCGACGCGACGACGCGATCGGTCGCGTCTGTAACCGACACCCGCGGTTGCCACCCCAGACGCGTGGAGATGAAGCTGCTGTCGTAATCCACGCGCTTTTGCGACGATGTCAGCCGATAGCAGGTCAGCACCGGATCACGGCCGATCAGCTTGAAGGTGCGCTCCTGCAGCCACGTCATACCGTAGACAAGGGAGTACGGCACGTAAGTCACACGCGCACGATCGTCGATACGGCGAACCACTCGGTCCATGTAAGTCCGCTTGTCTATGCGCTCGGTATCCACGACGTTGAAGATGCAGCCGACAGCTTCATCCTTCTCGATCGACATCACCACCGCATCGACGAGATTGTCCACGTACACAAGCGGCAGGACGAACTCGCCACTGCCAATCACGATGTAGTGTGAACGGACGGCAAAGCCCATCATCGGAGGGAAGATGGCGCCGCCGGGACCATAGATTGTACCCGGTCGGAGAATGACGGTTGGAATCGCGCTCGGCCCCATCGCATCCCTGACCAGACGCTCGGCTTTCAGTTTCGACGCCGCATACGCTCCGCGACGCTCCGGAAAGCGCTCGAGCGGCGAGTTTTCCGTAACCGTCGCGTGCTCCGGGCAATCCGCGACGCCGTAGACGCTGCACGAACTCATATATACAAGGCGCTTGACCGCGTGTGTTGCACACAACGACATCAGATTGCTCGTGCCGTGAACAGTCGCCGACTCGCCGTCCTTGCCGGAGCCGCTGGTACCGGCGGCGAGATGGACGGCAATTTCGCAGCCGGCGACGGCCCGCCCGAATGAGTCGATGTCGGCGACGTCGCCGACGGCCACCTCCGCACCGAGCCTCCGAGCCACTTCTCCCCTCGCAGCACTCCTCGCCAACACCCTCACTCGATAGCCATCGGCAATCAAGCGCCGAACGAGAGGCCGGCCCAGAAAACCGGTGCCGCCTGTGACCAGGATGCGGCGACCGCCCTGGCGAGAGTCGCGGACAAACGTCATGCGCGTAGTGGCGTGAGTGAGACGGCGTCAGCCCTGACCACGTCAGACAGCGGCCGTGACGTGCAGCGTCTTCTTGTCGATCTTGCCGGTGCTCGTCTTCGGCAGAGCCGATCGGAACTCCACGAGCTTGGGAACCATGAAACTCTCCAGCCGCTGCGCACAGTGCCGCAGTACGTCCTGCTCGCTCAGGCTGGCGCCCTCGCGCAGCGTCAGCACCGCCTTCACCGCTTGCCCGAGCACATCGTCAGGGACACCCACGACCGCCGCCTCGGCCACCGCCCCGAGCTCGTACAGGACGTTTTCAACCTCTCGCGGGCTGACCTTCTCGCCGCGGCTCTTGATGATGTCGTCCTTGCGCCCGACGAAGTACAGGTACCCCTCCTCGTCCATGCGAAAGAGATCACCCGAGTACAGGACCTTCTCACCCGGAAGCGGGCCGGGGCGCAGCATGCGCGCGGTCTCTTCCGGCAGCTCCCAATATCCCTTCATCACGTTCGAGCCGCGGATCACGAGCTCGCCGACGCCCGAGGGCAGCCTGTTGCCCTCGTCGTCCACGATGTACACCTCTTCGTTCGGCATGCCGCGTCCAACCGAGGTCGGGCGGATGTCAATCTGTTCGGGCGGCAGATACGACACGCGCTTGCACTCGGTGAGGCCGTACATCGAGAACAGCTTGACGTGCGGCAGCCGCGCACGCAGCTCCAGGATGTGAGTGGTCGGCAGCGCCGCGGCAGTGTTCGTGATGTACCGCAATGAAGACAGGTCGTACTGACTGAGGTCGATCTGCAGCAGCAGCGCGGAAATGGTCGGAACGATCGGGAAGCCGGTCGCCCGTTCCGCCACCAGCGTCTCCAGGACCGCGTGCGGATACGTGAACGAGCGCTCGAGAACGAGCGTGCCGCCTGCCTTGAAGGTCATCAGCACCTGGTACAGGCCGTAATCGAACGAGAGAGGAAGCACGTTCAGCACGATGTCGTCGGCGGCGCTGCCCAGGTAGGTGGTGATCGATGTTGCGGCCGAGACGATGTTGAGATGAGTCAGCATCACGCCTTTCGGCGTTCCGGTCGAGCCCGACGTGTAGATCAATGCCGCAAGATCGATGTCGATCGACGGGTTCACGGGCTTCGTGCTGTCGCGGGAGGCAGCAATCAGCTCGTCGAATCGCCGGACCTGCTTGCCGGGCGCGGCAGGCTCCGTCTCACGTCCACCAGCCACGATGACGGCAACAGTGTGCGGAGTGAGATCGACGATCTCGTCGAGCACCGACCGATGACGATGGTCGGTGACGAGCGCCCTCGCGCGGCTGTTGTTCAGGATGAACGCGAGCTTGTCGGCCTTCGTGGTCGGGTTGACGACCATGAACACGGCGCCGGCCTTGAGCGTCGCAAATATCGAGAGCACTGCTTCGACCGAGTTCTCGAGGTAGATGGCGACACGGTCGCCCCGCTTGACGCCCGACTCGATGAGACCACGCGCCAGGCGGTTGGCGAGCGCGTCGATGTCCTCATAGGTGAGACGTCGCCCGCCGCAGACGAGAGCCGTCTTGCCTGGAGTGCGTCGCGCGCTGTCCTCGAGGAAGTGTTCAACCTGCAACGCCGGACCTCCGCTCGCTCATCTTCCGTTCGACGAACCTGGCGACGCGCTCGACCGAGTCCAGATTCGCTGGAACGAGGTCTCTGTCCTCGACAACGATGCCGAACGTCGTTTCCAGGAAGCCAACGAGCTCGAGTACACCGGTCGAGTCGATAATCCCCGCTTCGAGAAACGACTCGGTATCGGTGAGGCGCCCACCCTGACCGAACATGAAGTTCTGAATCACGAACGCGCGAATGTCGTCATTCACTGAAAGGTTCATCGTGTCCCGTTCCCTGCGTTACGCCGCCGGCTGTCTGAAACGATCGATCAACAGTTGCGTGGAGAGCGCGGCCACAAACGCCATGTTGTCCCTGATACTGACCGTCCGACCCGCTCGCGTTTTGGCCAGAAGCTGACTCACCGCCGCCGGGTTGAAGATCCCGTCCCGAGCGACGCGCTCAGGCGCCAGCAGCGCCTCGACGTACTCCGGCAGCTCGCCGCGGCGGTCCGGCGTCACGAAGCAGCGCGCTTCGGGAGCGCGATACGGCTGCTTGTGACGGCGTGCCACCGTCTGTGGAACCAGGCGTCCACCAGCGCGTTTCAGCAGATACTTCTCGTCGAGGACCCTGAGCTTCAAACGGGCCGGCAGCGAAGCGGCGAAACGAACGACCCTGTGGTCGAGAAACGGGAAACGGCCCTCTACCGAATGCGCCATCGCCACCCGATCGCCCTGCGACGACAGGATGTACCCCGGAAGGAGAATGGACGTTTCGAGGTACTGCGCGCGCGAGAACCAATCCCATTTTGCGAAGTCCCCCGGCAAGGTGGACTTCAGATCCTCGTACACGTCATAGGAAGCCAGTTCCGCCTGTACGGTCGAGGAGAACAGCAGCTTCAAGCGCGCCGTCATCTGCCAGCGCGGCATGTGCGAGAAGAAGCAGCTCTGCACCCCGCCGCCGATTCGAAAGAACCCCTGAAGGTAGGCATCCGACTGCGACTGCACGTTCTGGAGATAGGGATACAGCCGTTTCAGCAACTGCGGACGCTTCGTCGATTGCGGCTGCGCGGCCCAGAACGCCCGGATCTTCGCTTCCTTGAAGATGTCGTACCCGCCCAGCATCTCGTCGGCGCCCTCACCGGTGAGCACGACCTTGTAGCCGCTGTCACGCACCAGACGCGAGAGCAAATACAGAGGCGCAGGAGCGGTCCGTACGATGGGCCTCTCGGTATGAGCGATGACGTCCGGAAACACCCGCGCGATGTCCGCGCTCGAGCACTGCACGCGCGTGTGCTCCGTCCCCAGGTGCCTCACGACGTCGTTCTGATAAGCGCTCTCATCGAACTCCGCATCGTCGAACGCGACAGAGAAGGTCCGCAGGCGGCCGTGTGCGATCTGCTTGACGAGAGCAGTGACGATGCTCGAATCGAGTCCGCCACTCAGGTAAGCGCCGACGGGAACGTCAGAGCGCAGCCGAATCCGTGTCGCATCAGTCAGCAGATGAAGTAATTCGTCCGCGCAGCGCCCCTCATCGGCGGCGGGCGACGGTTCGTATGAAGGCCGCCAGTAGGCGCGCAGCTCGTGTCGGTTCTGGTCGAGCGACAGCAGATGCCCGGGTGGCAATTCATGAACCTGCTTCAGAATGGTCCGCGGCGCCAGCGGCGCCCACAACGTGAAGATCTGATCCAGCGCTTTCAGATCGATCTCCCGGCTGACCGACGGATGAACGCACAGCGACTTGATCTCGGAGGCAAAGAGGAACTGATTCCCGGCAAATGTGTAGAAGAGAGGCCGGACGCCAATGCGATCGCGCGAGAGCAGGAGCCGCCGCCGCCGCGAATCCCAGAGCGCGAAGGCCCATTGACCATTCAGATCGTGAACGCAGTCGTCGCCCCGCTCTTCGTACAGGTGCAGAATGACCTCGGTATCCGACTGGGTGGCGAAACGATGTCCTCTGTGTTCGAGCTCCGCGCGGAGCTCGACGTAATTGAAGATCTCGCCGTTGAACGTGATCCAGAGTGATCCGTCCTCGTTGGTCATCGGCTGGTGGCCGCCGGCGACGTCGATGATGCTGAGCCGGGCGTGACCGAGCGCGCACGATCCATCCAGGTGGAAGCCATCGGCGTCGGGACCGCGGTGCGCGAGCGCGCGTATCATGCTGCGCACCAGCGCATCAGGCGCCGGCGCGCCGTCACGGTTGATGATTCCGGCTATTCCACACATCGGAAAGAAGATAAAGCTTCGCCCCTTGACTTACAGGCGCGGCCGAACGGCGGCGCATGCAAGCGTCGGTGCAAAGACTCTGAAGAGACTTCGGCGGAGGACCGCTTCAGCTCTAGGCCATCAATTCAGCAAAGAGCCTTCCGCAAGGATCGAGTCGCGGTTTCGACTCGTAAACTATTGTCTGCCAGTCAGTTCCCTGAATGTCTCCGGCGGCGGAAGGCCATGTGGCAGGAATAGTCAGCCAGCTCGCGGATTTTTCTCAGGTATTCCCTTCTGACTTCCTGACCAGGGACGTCAACTCGGTCCCAGCGCGCGCCTGATATCAGCCGCAAGCCTGGCGTCGGGATTCAGGCTCAGGGCCTTTCGCAGCGACTCGCGCCCACGCTCGTCTTCCCCGGCGAGCTGGTAGGCCAACCCGAGATGATAGTGGTAGATAGCCGCGGCCGGCTGCAGCTCGATGCTGCGCTGGAATTGCGGTATTGCAAGGGCCGGAAGCTTCTTCTTGTAGTAGATCCAGCCGACCGTATCCGAGACGTCCGGCAACTGCGGCGCGGCGGCCGCGGCCGTCTGAGCGATCTGGAGAGCGATGTCGAGGTTGTCGCCGGCCTCTGCCTGCAGCCAGGCGAGATTGTTGGCCGCAATGGCTGCCCGGCCGTCGATGGCCAGCACCTGTTCGTAGCGCTTGCGAGCCTCGGCCAGGTTTCCCTGTGTCTGCAGGATGATGCCGCTCATCGTCAGCGCCGCGACCGGTTTGGACTGGCGCGCGGCCAGCGCTTCGAATTCCCTGCGGGCCTCGTTCAGTTTCTGCTGTGACAGATAGAGCTGGCCGAGCATTCCGTACGCCGGCAACATCGTCGGGTCGGCCTCGATCGCGCGCCGCAAAAACCCTTCAGCAGCGGTGAGATCGTTTGTCGACGCGTAGGTTCGCGCTGCCAGCATCAGCATCTCAGGAGACGCGTTCGACTTGACTCGCTCGTCGACGCGACGCTTGGCGGCAGCACTATCGCCTGCGCGAAGATCCAACATGATCAGGCCGGCCAGCGCCTCGATCGAGCTGCTGTCGAGTGCGAGCGCTCGATCGAACGATGCGCGTGCACCGGCAGTGTCGTTCTTCAGCATCGCCAGTGCTCCGGCTTGGGTATGGACGATGCTGGCGTTGGGATACCGGCTTCGCAGGACGTTCAGTTCGCGCTCCGCACCGGCCACATCCTTGGACGCGAGCTGGCTGCGGATCAACGTCAGGCGGGCGGCCACGTTCTGCGGGTCGTTGCGGACGGCCTCACCGGCGAGCGTCAATGCTTCCTGCGACTTGCCGGAAGACAACTGCAGTCTCGACAACTCGACCTGTGCCGCCGTCACGCGCGGATTGAGCCGCAGCACCTCGCGGAACGCCGCTTCGGCGGCGCTGGCGTCGCCACGCGCCGCATACATACCGCCCAGGACATACTGCGCTTCGGCCGATGTCGGATGTGCGGTGGCGGCGTCGCGAATAACCACCAGCGCCTCTTCCCGCTTTCCTCCATCGAAGAGGAGCCGCCCCTTCAGAAGTTGCGCTTCCAGATTGGTCTTGTCCGTCGCCAGGATGTCGTCAACGACGTTCTGCGCCTTTTCACGATCGCCAGACGCGCTGTACGCTCTCGCCAGACGTTCGCGGCTGCCTGGAACTGGAGTCTCTTTCTCCGCAAGCGGCGCGAGCCGCGTGATCGCGTCCTTACTCCGGCCGGCGAGCAGGTAATAGTCGGTCAGCGCGAACACCGAGCCTGGATCGCCCGAGGAGTCCGCAATCCTGCGCAGATACTGCTCCGCCTGTCCGGTCTTCCCGGTTGCGACCAGGAACGCGGCCATCGCGCGATTGGCGCCTGCGTGGTCCGGCTGAATCTCGAGGGCCGTGGCAAACGCACGCTCGGTCTCGGGAGCGCGGCCGATGGCCCAGTAGTAGTTTCCCAGTGCGAGGTGACCGTCAACGCCCTTCGGATCGAGTGAGACTGCTTTCTTGAATGCCTCTTCGGCCTGGCTCGTTCGGCCGCTGGCGAACTCGATCAAGCCCTTCTGGGTAAAGGTCGACCCGCGCGCCGGATCCAGACGTACGGCTTCCTCGATCGCGCTCAGCGCCTCGTCGAACGAGCTCAACCGTGCCAGCGCGTTCCCGCGCAGGATGTGCGCCGAAATTTCCTGCGGCCGCAGCTTTACAGCCGCATCCGCCCTCGCGAGGGCATCGTCTCCGCGGCCGGCGGCGAGCAGGAGAGCTCCCGTCTTGAGCTGCACGTCAAAGTCGTCTTTGAGCAAATCGGCCGCGCGCACGAATTCGGCCAGAGCGTTCGCGGCATCGCCGATTCGGGCATAAGATTCGGCGAGCCGTGCCCGTGCCGCGCCGAACACCGGATCAATGGAGACGGCGTTCCGAAACTCGATGATCGCGGCGCGATGGTCACCCTCTTCGGCGTACTTGACGCCGCTCTCGTAGAACGCCTGCTTGCGCGCTTCGGGGTCGCGAGAGCATCCCGCAGCAAGGAGGAGGGCCACGAGCGAGACGAACAGGCTTGTCCGCGCGGTAGGTCGGTCCACTCTTACCATGTAGGTCACCAGCGCCAGCTCTTGCAAGGACTGCCCCAGATTTCAGGGTTGGGTATGTGCCCGCGAGCGAGGTCATCGAAGGCGATGGCCCGCTTGGACGAACACTATCTCACAGCGCTGCTCAGCCCGTCATCGGGCGAAAGTGGCTGGAAAGACACGAACTGGCAGAGAGCGTCGTCCTCAAACCGTCCTGGAGCGGCGCCAGCGTCGCAGGCCCGTGCGCAGGATACTGCTCAAGGCGAGCAGCGTGATGCCCACGATGATCAACTGCACATGTTCAGAAACTCTGGACGCCAGTGAGAATTCCGAAGCGGCGCCGGCAACAGCAATCAGCGTTGGAGTAACGATCGATGTGTTCATGATCCCGAGTTGACGTCCGGGAGGAAGCAACCCAGGTGCCACACCAGCCAAACACCGGAAATATTGCATGCAAGCGGTTTAGCGAGCGATCGTCACAAAGCGTGTTTTGTAAGGTTCTCAATAGGCAGAACTTGATCTAACCCTGCGGCCGGAGAGGCAGACTTCGCGCTCGATTGGTGCTGCACAGACTTCAATTGACAGGAGTCAGTCGCAAGACCTCGGTTGATTGCCCGGTTGGGGGCTTCGTGGCGACGACGAGGCTGCCATCAACACCCGCTGTGATACGTCCGACGGCCTGCGCCCCGCCGAAGACTATGGCGTCAAGCGGCAAGGTTCGACCGGGGATGAGCCTGGCCCGGTGAAGCACGCCGTCCTCGACAACCCACAACTGCGGTCCAAGCGCAGCTTGAGTGACGGTCAGGCTGGACGCTTCGAGCAACTCCTGGGGAGCGGTGCTGAACGGCACCGGATCGAGCGGCCACGACGTCGCGTTCTCGGTCCGCAGCGTGGAAATCGGCAGCCTCGGCCGGTCGTCGGATCCGGAAAGCCAGAGCGCGTTCGACCCCTGATTCCAGATCAACGCAGACGGCCGCCCGTACCCGTGAGCGATCACCGGTGACGGCGCGGGATTGTCCGGCGGCAGAGTGCCGTCCGCATTGAATCTCAGGACGAAGTGGCTCAAATCTCCGACCGCTGCATCGGTCCCGGCTGCGCTCGCGGGAAGTGCGACGTAGATCATCCCGCGGTCGTCGATGGCAATCGGTGCAAAGCCATCCGCTGGCAACGGCAACCCCGCGACGATGGTGGCGCCTTCTCCGAGCGATCCGAGCACGTCGCGATACCGGGAAATCTGCAGCATCTCTCCGCCGTTGCGAGACGGCTCACTCCACGCCACGTAAAGCGTTCTGGTCCGTTCGAAGTCGGGCGGCGCCGCAATGTCTACGAGTCGCCTCCCGGGATCGGCGACCAGAGCCGGTTCGGCAGCCAGCGTGTTCTTCACGACAACGCGTATGCGGTCTGGTCCTTCGAGGATGAACACTCGATCGCGTGTCGCGACAAGCGACGTCACTGTTCCAAGCCCCGCAGCAATGACGCGAGTGGCGTAGCACTCCTCCGGCAGCGCTGACACACACGCCAGTCCCTGCTGTGACGTTGAATCCTGCGGCGCGTCGCCGTCAGGCGATGACGGCGTGACAACGGCGAGGCTGGCCATCGAAACCGCCATAGGCGTTGATCGCGGACTCTCGGACGAACCGAATGCCGCGGTCAATTCGAGGGTATGGCGCCCGGCGGACATCGAAGGTAACCGTCCGGAACAGGTCACGCCGCCCGCCGATCGCACGTCGGCGCAGACGATCTCCGTGAGCGACGCAAGATTGCCGTCTACGTAAATTCGATAGGTATATGCGCGAGCCGTATCTGGCGATTCAACAGGCTGATCCCACGTGATGCGATCACCGCTGCGCACGGTGACCACTCCACCCGAGCCGGTGTTGCCGCCGCTGTCGTTGTTGCCATCTCCGCAAGCCACAGCGGACAGACAGGCGGCGAGCGCCAAGCCAAGACGCCACGTTCTCATAAATAACTCGCGTGCGCGACGCGCTGGCCAATCCTGGGAGTCCAGCGTCGGAGTCGGGGGGGTTACCTCGCTATCGTAGGGCGACACCTCATACGGCTGCAATCATCAAAATGATCGACGCCGCCGCCAGCGTCACGTATCCAAGAGGGTCCTTGAGCGCCTCGACGACCGGATCGTCGTGCAACAGGCGCCGCCCCGCGCGGAACCATAACCGCGTGCTCCAGAACAAGAGGACCGGACAGAGCAGCCACAGCACCTCGGGCTGACTGTAGAGCTGGGTTACCTCCGGGGTATTTACGTAGAGCGCGAGCACGACGACCGCCATGTATGACGCGCTCGTGCCAATGGCCTGCATCCACTGCGCATCTTCGGGTCCGTACTCACGGCCGGGCAACTGTCCGCGTGTGCTCATGACCTCGACATAGCGTTTGACGAACGCCAGCCCAAGGAAGAAAAACAGCGCGAAGGCGAGCAGCCAGGTGGTGAGCGACGTCACTGTCGCGACGGCGCCGGCCAGAATTCGCAAGACGTAGAGACCGGTCAAGGTGAACACGTCGGCAACCGGCACACGTTTGAGGCGCAAGGTGTAAGCGCTCGTCACGAGCACATACACGCCGAGGATCGCCCCGACCTGCCATGACACGCCGACGAAGGCCAGGAGCCCGGAGGTGAGCAGCAGCGCAGCAGCTACCGCGACGCCGGCCGGGATGCTCAGCTCACCAGCGGCAAAGGGCCTCCTCGATTTGCGCGAGTGTTTCCGGTCGGCGCGCACATCTGAGATGTCGTTCAGGATGTAGATCGCCGACGCACACAGGCTGAAGGCGACAAAGGTCAGCGTGGCGCTCCAGAGCGCGTTCACCTGGAGCAGTTGGTGTCCCGCCACGATCGGGATGAAGACGAGCGCGTTCTTCGCCCACTGATGCGGCCGTATCGCGGCGAGCAACGCGGCGATCGGGCTGCGGCGGGTGGCGAGTACCCGAGCGTTGCTGCGCTCGGAGGTCAGGTGGCGCACAAGGCCGGGAGAGCCGCCGACGACCGTCGGCGTGGCGGCCATGCGCCACACCGGAACATCGGCCCAGTCGTTCCCGATGTAGTCGAATCCACCTTCGCCGAAGCGCTCCACCAGCATCGCCGCCTTCGCGCGGCCCGATACGTTGCGGCGACCGTCGCTTGCCACGACTTCCTGGAAGATGCCGAGGTGAGTCGAGACCGCCCTGGCGTATGACTCGTGTGAGGCCGTCGCGAGGAGAAGAGGCACCCCCTGCCGGTGCAGACCGTTGAGCTCGTCGATCAGTTCCTGACGATAGGGGAGATCTCCCGGGTCGATCGCCACCTGCTCGGCGACTCTGCGTTTGAAGTGGGCGCGCCCCTTGACCACGCTCAGCGCGAGGAGCATCGCCATCAGCGGCTGCTGTCGAAACAGCGTGACGAACGATTCCCACAGCAGGTCGCCGGTGATGAGCGTCCCGTCGAGATCGATGCACACCGGCACCGCAACCGCGCTCTGACGAAGCGGTGAAGCACTCATGCGGACCCTTCGAACACGTATCGCTGCAGCAAGCTCCTCAGCTCTGCGGCTGCGATGCGATGACCCAGGGGACTCCAGTGCCAGTTGTTCGGCAGAAACGTCTTCTCGACGCCCGCACCATGGATAGCCCCGGTCAGGTCCCGGTATGGAATGCCTCGCGCGGCAGCCCAATCCGAGAGGAAGCCCTGTCGCAGTCGATCGCCGTCGGTGTAGTTGGTTCCTGGCGCGAAAACGATCGCAGGCGCAAAGCCCATGGTGCGTGCAAGCGCCGCGTACCGATCGAGCAAAGCGCCGTTCAACTGAAGGCGATCTCTGTCACGCTGCCAGTTCAACTGATAGAGCGCCTGCACGAGGCGGAGACGCTCCCACGACTTCGGATATTCGTAGGCGGTGGACACGAGCTGGGCGCCAACCAGCTCGAACTTCGCGAACGGATATCCCACGCCGGCATAATACGGGTGCAACCGCCGGAAATCGTCGGTGTACATCACCAGAACGACTACGTCCGGATCAGCCTTGGCCCCGAGGTGTTCGACCGCCCGTACCATGAGGTCGAGCCCCCACCCGGTCATGCCCATGTTGTCCACACGCCATCGCGGCTCGAACGCCTCGAGCTGTTCGGTCAGGCGGTCTTCCGCGCGCACTCCGAGTCCAAAGACGAAGGAGTCGCCCACGACGAGAATCCGCGCGCGCTGATCGCGCCCGTCGAACTCGCGCGCATTGCGAAATCCATCCGAATTCGACGTGAGCGGAATCAACTCGCCATCCTCCGGCGGATAGCGATGCGAGATCGTCCGCGACGGCCACAACGTGTAGCCCACGAACGGATCCGGCCTGTAGATCTCGGGCTGCTCGGGCCGAATCTCCCTGGGTGGCGGACGGTACAAGGCGAGCGCGTTCAATACCCCCTCGCACACACCGAGCGCCGCGGCTGCAGATCCACAGACAACCGCGACGGCCAGCATGGGGGATCGGATAGCGCGCGCCCTGCCCACTCGACGTCCCTTTGCGATTCAATCTGCCCCGCGGCTCAGAACAGGGTGTAGATGAACGGCGCCATTGCGGAACCCTGCGCAAACACCAGCAGAGCACCCAGGCCGGCGAGAACCACGATGAACGGCAGAAGCCACAGCTTCTTGCGTTGACCGAGGAACTGCCAGAGCTCTTTGAGAAGTTCCATGTGCCAGATCTCCAGACTCAAAAAGGATGATTGAGGTGAGACGCCTCGCGCGGGGCCTTGGCGACCCGGTAGCTGGTCGCCGACCGATCCATCCGAATCGCGAGCGCATCCCGGCCGAACAGCCGCATCACGAGCGCTGCAGGCGTGAACACTCCGTAGAACATTACCGTCATGAGGATTCTGGTGTTCACCCAGCCGAGACAATGCCCCACGAGCATCCAGAAGCGATACGGGTATCGGAGCAACCGTGGGTACACGATTGCGGCAACGGCAAGCGGGGCGGCGATCCACAGCGCCCAGGCGCGCACTGGCAGCGCGTGCCAAAGCAGCGGCCACACACCAATGATCGCGAAGCCGCCGCCCACGACGAACCCGAAGGAGCGCAGGTCCTTGATGGACCTGGGTTCCGGCATCAGCCGGACGATCCGATCAGTCCAGGACAAATTCGTTCCTCCATTCGGTGTCTTCGGCCACCGGCGTCTGCTCCGTCTTGTAGAGCACCGAGTTTCCGAGCACGAGCACATCCATCTCGGTCCGCATGAAACAGCGGAATGCATCCTGCGGCGAGCCGACGATCGGTTCCCCGCGCACGTTGAACGATGTGTTGACGATCACCGCGCAGCCGGTGAGCGCTTCGAATTCCTTGATCAGCCGGTAGTAGCCGGGATTGGTCTCCTCATGCACCGTCTGCACGCGTGCCGAGTAGTCGATATGGGTCACCGCCGGAATATCCGACCGCGGCACGTTCAGCAGGTCGATCCCCCACAGTTGACTCGCACTGTGCGGCATGGCGAGCCGGCGATCCTCGCGGACGGGCGCCACGAGCAGCATGTACGGGCTGTCGGTATTCATCTCGAAGTAGTCGGACACCCGCTCCCGCAGCACTGACGGCGCAAAAGGCCGAAACGACTCGCGGTACTTGATCTTCAAGTTCATCACCGACTGCATCGTGGTGTTCCGCGCGTCGCCGAGGATGCTGCGCCCGCCGAGCGCCCGGGGTCCGAACTCCATCCGGCCTCGAAACCAGCCGACGACCTTGCCGCTCGCCAGATCGGCGGCGACCTGCCGATAGAGCTGGTCGTTGGTCAGAGAGGTGTACGGCACGCCCTGCTCGTCGAGGAAGCGGCGGATCTCCTCGTCCGAGAACTCGGGGCCGAGATAGCTGCCCTTCATCGAATCGCGGCATGCGGTTGGGGTCCTCGGACTGTTCGTCTTCAGGTACCACGCGCTCAACGCGGCGCCCAGCGCTCCGCCGGCGTCGCCGGCGGCAGGCTGAATCCAGATGCCCTTGAAGGGGCCTTCTCGCAATACGCGCCCGTTGCCGACACAGTTGAGGGCCACGCCGCCGGCCAGGCACAAGTAGTCCTGCCCGGTCTCCTGGTGCAGCGATCTGGCCAGACGCAGCATGATCTCTTCGGTCACGTCCTGAACCGAGCGCGCCAGATTCATCTCGCGCTGCGTCAGCAGACTCTCCGGTTCACGAGGCGGACCATCGAACAGGGCGTTGAACCGACTGTTCGTCATCGTGAGGCCGGTGCAGTAGTCGAAGTACTCCATGTTGAGGCGGAAGGTTCCGTCCGGCTTCACATCGATCAACTCGTCGAAGATCCTCCGCGCATACACCGGCTCGCCATACGGCGCGAGACCCATGACCTTGTACTCGCCCGAATTGACTTTGAACCCCGTGTAGTACGTGAACGCCGAATACAGGAGACCGAGGGAGTGAGGAAACGGAATCTCCCACAGCGGCGTGAGCGCATTCCCCTTCCCGACCCACGCCGAGGTCGTTGCCCACTCGCCGACGCCGTCGAGACAAAGCACCGCTGCCTCTCGGTAGGGAGAGGGGTAGAACGCCGATGCCGCGTGCGACTCGTGATGCTCGGTGAACAGCAGCTCAGGGACGGTCGTCGTGCCCTCGCCGCCCAATTTCTTCAGCTCGTCGATGAGCATCCGCTTCTGAAACAGCTTCTCCTTCACCCACACGGGGATCGCCGTCCGAAACGACGTGAGGCCCTTCGGCGCGAACGCGAAATAGGTTTCGAGGATGCGTTCGAACTTGAGCAGCGGCTTGTCGTAAAAGACCACCGCGTTCACCTCGGACAGCGATATCCGCCCCTCCTTCAAGCAGTACGCGGCGGCGTTGATTGGAAAGCGCGAGTCGTGCTTCTTGCGCGTGAACCGCTCTTCCTGGGCGGCGGCGATGATCTCGCCGTCCCGCACCAGGCACGCCGCGCTGTCGTGATAGAAAGCCGAAAGTCCAAGTATGTTCATCGTTCGCTCGACCTCACAGCCCCGCCGCCCGTGATACCTTGAGCCAGTCGTCCGGGTTCGGCATTTGGCGAGAGACATCCTCCACGTCGGAATCGACGCAACCAGCTGGCGCAACGATCGCGGTTTCGGCCGCTTTACTCGGGAGCTCGTGACCTCGCTCGCGGCGCGTGATGCGGGGCTGCGTTACACGCTCTTCTTCGATCAGCCTCCGACGCAGCCGGTACCGGCCGGAGTAAACGTCCTCAGTGCTGAGACAGAACGGAATCTGACCCAGTCCGCGGTCGGCGCTTCTTCCCGTACTCTCGGCTACCTCTGGAAGATGGGCCGTCTGACCAGCCAGGCCGAGTGCGACGTCTTCTTCTATCCCGCCGTGTACTCCTACTTCCCCATGCTGTCGCGAACCCCCTGCGTGGTCTGCTATCACGACACCACTGCCGAACGGCTGCCGCAGTACCTCTTCCCGACGCGACTGAACCATCGCATGTGGCAGCTCAAAACCGCGCTCGCCAAGCTCCAGACGACCCGTGCGATGACGGTGTCGCAATCGTCGGCCGCCGACGTCGAGCATATCCTCCGAATTCCGCGCACCCGCATCGACGTCGTTACCGAAGCCGCCGATCCGGTGTTCAGGGTGATCGAGGATCCCGCGATTGCCGCCGCCGCGCGTTCGCGTCACCAGATCCCGTCCGGCGCCACGCTGTTCGTCTACGTCGGCGGGATGAACCCCCACAAGAACCTGCTCGGGCTCCTGCGCGCCATGCCCGCCGTGGTTGCCCGCCATCCCCAGGTCCACCTTGCGATCGTCGGCGACACATCCGGCAAGGGCTTCTGGGACAACGTCCCCGAGCTCAAAGAGTTCGTCCGTTCGCATCCGCCGCTGGAGCGTCACGTGCACTTCACCGGCTACCTTCACGACGACCAGCTCGTGGAGCTCCTGAACGGCGCCGCTGCGCTGGTCTTCCCGTCGCTCTGGGAGGGTTTCGGTCTGCCCGCGGTAGAAGCCATGTCGTGCGGCGTACCCGTACTCGCCAGCCGGCTCAGCAGCCTGCCCGAGGTGATCGGAGACGCCGGCATGTTCTTCGATCCGAAACAGCCCGACGACATCGCCGCCTGTTTGAACGAGTTCGTCGCCACTCCCGAACGGCATCGCCAGCTTCGTGAGATCGCGCTGGCGCGCGCGCGCACCTTCACGTGGGAGCGCGCGGCGGAGCTTGCCGAGGTGTGCTTCCGACGCTGCTACGAAGACAGCCGCCGCTGACCGGCGCGCCCCGGTCACGACGCCATCCTCGATAGCCGCTGGTGCAGCCAGTCAACCGTCATCTCGTCGATGCGGGCGCAATCGTCGCTGCGGCCGACGTCAGTCAGCAGCGCCGCCACCTTGTCACGCCGCCCGACGCGGTAGTCGATGCCGATCACGTTCACTCCCTGAACGAGCGCGTAGATCGTCGCGTGGAACCGCATCGTGATGGCGATGTCCAGCCGCCGCAGCAGCGCCACGATGCCATCGATGCTCGCGTCGCCTTCCCACACACGGAAGTCCACGTCTCTGCGCAGCAGACGGCGGAGCCGGTATGCGCTCCGGAGATCGGACAGACCGAACTGGATCGCGTTCATCGGGAAGAACACGAAGCACGGCGGACGCGCACAGCTCTTGTGAAACTGACGCATCGCCTCGGTCAGGCGCACCTCGAACCGGGCTTCGACGAATCGCGTGTACTCGACCCGTTTGCCCGCCGCTGTGTCGGTCGTGTAGTCAGGCCTGATAGGGCGGAGGTTGATGCCGACGATAGTGCGTCCTTCGGTGTCCTTCAACAGGCGCTCGATCCACAGTCTGTCGACCTCCGGCAGGCGAGTGAGGCTGCCGCTGCGGGTCTCCAGGTAGTCGAAAGCGGGATCGCGGCCGGCTTCGACACCGAGTCCGCGGACCAGAGGCGCGCGGCTGTCATCGGAGGTTCGCACGGTGATGCGATCGGCCATGCGCACGAGACGGCGCGCGGTCCATGCCGAAGGCCAGCGCACGAACGGACCTGCCCCGATTCCCTCGATGATGAACGGCTTGCCCGCCCGGCGTGCGAGCGCCACGGCGTAGAGGTGCTTGACGAGCTGCTTGGGCAGATCCATCAGCGGTCCACCGGCAAACACGACGCCGTCCACCTGCTCGAGCAGCGCCGCAGTCGTCAACTGGCTGTACTCTTCCACGCGCACGCGGACGGGCGTATCGAGCATCGGCACGAGATGCGCCGTGTGATCGGGGCGCTGGCTGACGAGAATCGCTTCGCGCGTGCCATGCCGGCGATGGATCCGCAGCAGGACGCCGCCGAGGATAGCGGCATCACCGATGTGTTCGCCTCCGTATGCACCGATCACGAGCACTCGTGGCAGCGTCACGTTGCCGTCTCCACGTGGCGACGCGGCGCCGGCCAGCTTGGTTTTCGCCCATTCCGTCAGAGCCCGCCCGCCTTCACGTAAGACTTCCGCCACCTCGCCCATCGCCGGCGACGCGACGAGCCCGGCACTGACGTCGTCCGACTGACCGGCGCTGCGCAGCGATACGCTGGGGCTCTTCTGCGCTTCATAGCGGACGACCCAGGACGACTCCTCACCGAGACGAAGCACCGCGCCCTCGGAAGCAGCCGCCACTGGCGCGTCCCCGCGCCCGCTCAGCGACTCGAGCAGCCCGGCATAGTGATCGAGCTGCTCCGCAGACGAGCGTGACCGCTCTTCGTCGAGCAGCCGGTACATCACGAAGTCGCGCACGAACCGTATCCCGTCGCGATCGAAGCCAGGCGCCCCGGCGCCGTTCCACGCCGCGCTGCCGCGAACGAGCATCGGCTCGATGCGTTCGTCGCGGGCGAGGGAGAACAATCCCTCGAGCCGGTACGCGAGATCCGGCACGACCGGAACCAGCCATCGCACCGGAAGGCCATTCAGGCGCAACGACCGCGACAGGTCGAGCACGGGACCGAGCGACGTCGCCTGCTTTGAAAGCGCGGCGTGCGCGTCCGCGTCGCGATCGAGCACGACGTCAACAACAACACGCAG
>Ga0073934_10005687_pt1 | contig 18909 bp, 18 predicted proteins | sample LarsenN4metaG_FD_76834 | JGI IMG/M metagenome (GOLD analysis project Ga0073934, IMG submission 76834) | Hot spring sediment bacterial and archeal communities from British Columbia, Canada, to study Microbial Dark Matter (Phase II) - Larsen... ... | reverse complement strand
TGTGCCAGGTGGATGCCCTCCGCGCGCGACTCCACGCGGAACTTCAACCCGTCGAAATCCATCGTCACACGGCCGGCCAGCGAGCCGCCCAGCGCCGTCGCCTGCAAATCCGGGATCACCAGCTTGCGCTTCGCTACGCTGTAGCTCCCGTGGCTTGCGATGCCCCCCGTGTGGAACCACTGGTAGCCCATCTCGATCTCGCGCGCCGCGTAGTTCCCTTTCAGCTTTAGTTCACCGCCTGCATGGCTCCCCTCCCCGGAGAAATCCACCAGCCCCAACGGCGAGTTCGGCTTGCGCAGGATTTGCCGGATGTCCTGGAGCGAAAGCGTGGCCTGGTAGCGGAACGTCCACTCCGGCTTCGCGAAGCTGGCCAGCTTTGCGCCTGCGCGCAAATCCGAATGCGGCAACTTCCACGCGAATTCCTTCACTTCGAAGCCTGCGCGGTCCAGCGTGAACCTCAGCGACCAGTCCGACGCGAACGGCAGGTACCGCCGCGCCGCCAGCGTCATCTTGTTCCAGCTGACCGCGCCCTCGTAATATTCCTGGCCCGCCCGCGGCGCGTGGAAGTCCAGCGCAAATCTGAACTCGCCGCCTTCCACCGCCAACGGCACGCGCACGTCGTTGATCAGCAGCGCGCCGTTCTCCAGCCGCAGTTCGCGGATGGTCATGTCGAAGATGCGTTCGCGCCACGGCTTGCCCGGCTGCTGCGGCTTCGGCACTGGCGCGTTGCTCCTCCCTTCCTTGTCAATGCGCAGGTGCACGCTGGGGCGCGCCAGCCGCACCTCGTCCAGCGAAATCTTCCGGCCGAACAACGACACCACGCGGATATCCACCAGCAGCCGCTCGGCGTGGAAAAACGCCGGCGTGCCTTCCGGCTCCCGCCCGTGCAGCGTGAAATCCACCAGTTCCGCACGCAGACCGAGCGTGCTGAAGTGGAACTCTTTCAGCTCCACGCGCCCCCCGGTCATCTTTTCAATCTGCGCAACGATGCCATTCCGCGCCCACTGCTCCGCCAGGCCGGTCCACACGATGATGACCGCCGCCACAGCCAGCACGGCGGCCGCGGCGGCAGCGATCTTCAGTCGGCGTTTCCACTTCGGCTTCACTTGCCGCTTTCCTTTCCGGCGACCTCGATGCGCAGCCGCGCGCGCGTCTCCTCCAGCCACAGCTTCGTCCGCGCGGTGATCTCCCGCTGCGTCAGCAGCTCATGGATTTGTGCTTCCACTTTCTCAAGCGCGGGCGCCTGTTCTCCGCGCCGCTTCAGCTCCGGCAGCAGCTGCTCCTCGTAGTACTTGCGCACCTGGACGATTTCCACCTGCACAGCCGGGCGGAACTTGTAGTCCAGATACCGCGCCAGGTAGAGTTGCCGCTCCACGTGCCGCGCCACCATCTCTGGCGTCAGACCGAGCTCTCGCAGCCGCGCGCGGTAGGCTTCCGCCGTCGCAAATTGTTTTTCAAGATGCTCGATCTCCCGCTGGACCCCCGCTGCCGATGCCCGCGGAAAGCGCGACGCCGTCGCTTCCGTATGTACAATCCACTGGTCAATCAGCCGCTCGATCAACTCCGCGTCCCGCGGCGCGTCGCCGCTCGTCGCCGCCCCGCAGCCGTTTACCAACTGCTGGAAGCTCCCCAGTTCGCGCACTTCGCTCAGCGTCAGGATGTCGTCCTCGATCCGCGCCACAATGCGGTCCACCACCCGCTCTTGTGGCACCGCCCCCCGAAGCTTCGGGACTGGCTGTGCGAGGAGAACGAGAAGCAGTGCAATCCCTGTGCGCATTAGAACAGCGATCCTATGTTGAAAAAGAAATGGAAACGCGGCAGGTGCGACCTCTGCACCGCTTGTCCCGCCGGACAGCGCAACGCCGTCGGCGCGGACGACGTCTTGCAGAACTCAATCGTCGCCGGGTTCAGCAGGAAGCCCAGGTCCAGCCGCACCGGCCCGATCGGCGTGGCATAGCGGAAGCCGAGTCCAATCGTATGCGACAGGTAGCTCAGGTCGCCCGACGTCACGTCCTGCACGGTAGGCGACGCCCGGAACGACATCTTGTTCGCCTGCCGGAAGACGTTCCCCGCATCGTAGAAGAGCGACCCGCCCAGTTGTCCGCGCACAAACGGCAGCCGCATCGGAAAGCGCAGTTCCTGATTGAAGAGCAGCATCATCTCGCCGCCCACGGGAAATCCGGTGACCGGGTCGCGCGGACCCGCTTGGTTTAGCCCGAAGCCGCGCAGCGAGTTTCCTCCGCCCGCAAAAAACCGCTCCGGCAGCGGGATGTCCTTCGGCGTCGTGCTCCCCAGCGCGCGCTGGATGCCGATTCGCATGGAGCGCGCAAACGCCACGCGACCGCGTATCGGGTGGAACGTCGAATTCTGAAAAAAGACGCGCAGGAAACTCGCGCTCGACCCCAGCGGCTTGCTGGCCACGCTGAAGTCCGCGGTATTGAAATCGCCGCGCCACGCATCCGCAGGGTTATCGCGCTTTTCGCGAATCCACGAAGTCCCCAGCAAGGAAATTTTCGTCGGCTGGCTGAACAGCGGGATCTCCGACGGGTCCACCTTGAGTGAACCGGCGTCCACCTGCACGCGGCGGAAGACATAGCGGTAGAGCACCGTGCTGATGTTGGAGACCTGGTGCGCCACTTGCGCCGAGGCTTCGTAGCGCGTGGAGGTAAACGTGCGCACGTCGCGCGTCTTGTCCGCAAAGCCGGTCAGCACAAAATTGAACTGCGGCCGGTTCAAGAAGCTCGGCGTCGCGTAGCTCACCAGCAGCCGCCCCTGCAGCGCGCTGGCGCGGCCCTTGAAACTCAGCGTATGGGCCCGGCCCAGCATGTTCGCCTTGGTGAACTCGAAAATGCCCCGCGGGCTGGCCCGCACTTCGCCGCTCACAGGATTGCTGGCGCTGCCCAGCCGCTGCACTTCCACGCCGCCGCCGTAAGCGATGGTGTACCGCTTGGCCTCCTCCACTTGCACGATCACCGTCTTTTCGGTATCGGTGCCGCTCGGGTTTTGCGGCGCGATCTGTGCGCGGCTGAAGATGCCCAGGTTGTATAGCCGCCGCTGCGTCTCCACAATCTCGCCCTGGCGGAGCGGCTCGCCCGGCCTCATCTCGATTTCGCGCGCGATCACGTCTTCGCGCGTGTGCTCCTGCCCGCCGACCAGCACGCGCTTCACCTGATACTGCGGCCCCTCGATGATGCGATAGCTCAGCCGCACGCGGTTCGCCCCTCCCTCGCCGTCCAGCTCCGCAGCCTCTGGCTCGAACCGCGCCTCCGGGAACCCCTCGTTGTAGTACAGCGCCAGGATGTTGTCCCGGTCGCTGGCCACGTTGAAATCGGAGTAGGGCTGGCCCGGCGTCGAGCCGATGTTGGAGAGCAGGAAGTCTTCGCTCAGCGTCGTGTTGCCTTCCAGCTTCAGGGTGGCCACCAGAGTCTGCGGCCCCTCCTCGATGCGCAAACTCACGAAGAGGTCCCCTTTCTTTCCCTGGTAGTCCCCGGCCAGATCGCCCCTCACCTGTACGCTGCGGAACCCGTTGGCCACGTACAGCTCGCGGATGCTCTCCGTGTCCGCCTCGAGCAGTTTCGTGCTGAAGCGCCCGCGGGAAAGGAACGTCGCCGCCTGCATCCGCAGCCGCCCGCGCAGCAGTTCGTCGTCGAAGTACTTGTTCCCCTCGAACGCCACGCCCACCAGCCGCCGCCGCGGCCCGCGCTCCACCGTGTAGGTGATCACCTGGTGACCGGTCTTGGCGTCCTCGCCGGTCGTATAGCGCACCTGGGAATCGAAGTAGCCCTGCGACTCCAGGTAGTCGCGGATGCTTCGCCGGCCTTCCTGCAGCAGGTCCGCGTCCACCGCGCCTTCCTGGTAGATGGGCAGAAGCTTTTTCAGGCGTGCCTCGGAGATCTTTGCTCCGGTCACCTCCACGCGCACCTTCAGCCCGGTGAAGACCTCGATATCCAGCGGCAGGGTGTTGCTCTTGGGGTCGAATGGGCCGCGGCGGATGGTCACGCGTGCGCCCAGGTGCCCGCGTTTGGTCAAGTGCTTGCGGATGCGCTCCGCGCCGCGTTCCAGCCGCCCCGCGGTGATTTCCTTTCCTGCCTTCAGCTTGCTCCGCCGGAGCAGTTCGCCGTTCGTCGCGCCGCTTTCTTCCCGCAACGCCAGCCCGCCGATTCGCGCGCGCCGCCCGGGCGTCACCCGGACGTGGATGTCCACCTGGCGCGTCGGCTTCTGAAAGTGCAGTTCGTACTCCAGCCGCGCCTGGTAAAGTCCGCCCTCGCGCAGCGCTTGCTCCAGCCGTGCCAGTGCCTCGCGCAGCAGGCTATCGCGGAAGATTTCTCCCAGCCCCAATCGCAGCGCTGCCAGCGCGGTGCCTTCGTTGGGCGGTTCGGCTAGGCCGGAGATGCGCACGTTGTTGACGTAGAAATTCTGCCGCACCACGAAATCCAGCCGCACGCCGCCCGCCGTGCCGCTCGTTTCCGCGCGGATGTCGGCAAAGCGGCCGCTGCGGTAGAGTTGCCGCAGGCTTTCCCGCACCGCCTCGGAACTGAAGTCCTTCCCCGCTTGCGCGGGCAGCCCCGCGGGATTCTCCTCCAGCACTTCGCCGCTCTCCTCCACCACGCGGATGGTGGCGATGCGCTGCGCCTCAATTTGTGCGGATCGTTCTGCCGCCAGGGCTGGGTTAGGTACAGGCAGCGTCGCTGCCTGCTGCGCGCCGGCAGGTACGGCGGCCAGCCACAGCGCCAGAATCCAGACCGTGAAGCGAATAACCCCCTCCGCAATGCGCCCTTGCTGCGCTCACAGTGAGACGAGAGGTTAGCACAGCAGCGTTGCCCGCCGCGCCCCCAAAGGCGTTACTATGTGGACTGCGGCCGCTTTTCGGCGCGGGAGCTTGCTCCCGTGCACGGTCAGCCGTCAACCACCCATGGACCCTCGGCTCTACGAAAAATACTCGCGCCAGATCCTCTTCGCCGATATTGGCGAAGCCGGCCAGGAGCGCCTGCTCGCTTCCTCCGCCGTCCTGGTGGGCTGCGGCGCCCTCGGCACGGCCGCAGCGGGACTCCTCGTTCGCGCCGGCCTGGGCCGCCTGCGCATCATTGACCGCGACTTCGTCGAGCCCTCCAATCTCCAGCGCCAATCCCTTTTCGACGAAGCCGACGCCCGCGACGCGCTCCCCAAGGCCGTCGCCGCCGAGCACCACCTCCGCGGCGTCAATTCCGGCGTCGAGGTCGAAGGCATGGTCACGGACCTCACCCCGCGCAACGCCCAGGAATTGCTCTCCGGATTCCCGCTCATCCTCGACGGCACCGACAACTTCGAAACGCGTTTCCTGATGAACGACGCCGCCATCCACCTCGGCGTGCCGTGGATCTACGCTGCCGTCGTTTCCAGTTACGGTCTCACCTTGACCATCCGCCCGGGCGAAACCCCCTGCTTGGCCTGCCTGCTTGAGACCGATGGCCAGGCCCACTCCGCCGGCCTCGAAGAAACCTGCGACACCGTCGGCGTCCTCAACTCCGCTGTCAACCTGATTGCCTCGCTCCAAGCCACCGAAGCCATCAAGTTGCTGCTGGGCCGAACGGACGCGCTCCACAAGCGCCTGCTGGCCTGCGACGTTTGGAGTGGCCGCTTCCAATCCATTGCTGTCCGCCGCAACCCGCAGTGCCGCGCCTGCGCCCGCCGCGACTTCCGCTGGCTGGCAGGCGAAGCCCAGCCGCACATCACCCTGTGCGGGCGCGACTCCGTGCAAATCCACGAGCACAGCCGCCAGCTCGACATGCGCGCGCTCCGCGACCGCCTCGCCGCCGTGGCCGTCGAAGTCCGCAGTAACGATTTTCTTTTGCGTTTCCGCCTTCCGCCGCCGGTGCCCAGCCCGCCGCGTGCCCCGAGCACAATCGAAGAGCGGCAGGCCCAGCACATCGAGGGCGAGGGATATGAAATCACCGTCTTTGCCGATGGCCGCGCCATCATCAAAGGCACTCGAGACCCCGCCGTCGCCCGTTCCCTCTACGCCCGTTTCATCGGGTCGTAGCGGCGACCCCATCTGCGGGTCCGGCCTTTTTCGAGCGCGGCGGTTCGGCGCCGCTTTGTTGGGGCACTGCTTGCTGCGCCCCACTTGCGCGTTATATGTGTAGTTGTTACCGGCACGTCGCCCGCTCCGTGGAGAGGCGGGTCGAAGACCCGGCAGGCTTCTGGCTGCCCGGAGGAAAACTCATGCTTCACTTTCGCTCATTCATTCTTGTTCTGACGCTCGCTTTCGGTGCGCCCGCTTTGGCCCAGGCTCCCCAGCCCAATCCACTCGCCACCGAGCTGAAGCTCAAGCTCGCCAAGCATCTCCAACAGATGGCCGCTGATTTCGACGGCACCATGGGCATCGCCGTAAAGGACCTCGGCACCAGCGAGACCTTCTTCGCCAACGCCGACACCGTCTTCCCCCAGGCCAGCGCCATCAAGATTCCCATCCTGCTCGAACTCTTTCGCCAGGCGCAGGAAGGCCAGCTCAATCTCGACCACCGCGTGGACGTGAAAAAAGCACAGATGGCCGCTGGCTCGGGCGTCCTCCAGCGCTTCAGCGACGGCGGCTCGGCGCTCTCCTTCCGCGATCTCGCCGTCCTCATGATCGTCCTCTCCGACAACACCGCCACGAACATCCTCATCGAACGTGTCGGCATGCACAACGTCAACGAGAATCTCCGCCGCCTCGGCCTGACACAGACGCGCCTCCAGCGCATCATGCTCGACGTCGAAGCCCAGCGCGCCTCCCGCGAAAATCTCTCCACGCCTCGCGAGATGGTTCTGCTGCTGGAAATGCTCGATGCCGGAAAGGCCCTCGACCCCAAACACACCCAGGCCGCCCTCGAAATCCTGAAGTATCAGAAGAACACCGCGCTCCGCCGCGGCCTGCCCGCCAACGTCCAGCTTGCCAGCAAGCCCGGCGGCCTGGAGGGCGTGGCCTGCGAATCTGGGATTGTCTATCTGCCGGGAAAGCCCTACGTGATTTCCGTGATGACGACCTATGACAAGGACACCGACGCCGCGGAAAAAGCCATTACAGAAATCTCCCGTCGGGTCTTTGATTACTTCGAGCGCCTCGCCCGCTCCAATTCCCTCGGCGCCCGCTTGCCGTAGCACCGGCGCTAGTCCTGATCCCGCGAATGCGGGACGAAGGGTCCCCCCTTCTCGTAGGACGGACCTCTAGGTCTCTCCAGCAACCCCTGCGCACTAAGAATCGGACAGGCGTGGACGTCTGTCCCACGATTGCGTTCCTACAGTTGGCACTCACCCTTCGCGTGCAGCCGGTGTAAGCCCTTCCCCATCTCCCGCATTTCTTCTTCGCTCAACACTTTCTCGATGCGCGGGAAGATGTGGTCTTCTTCCAGCCGCACGTGGTCGTAGAGCATCTTCGCCAGGGACGAAACGTCGTCCTCCTGCAGTTCGTCTTTCGCGCACGACGCCTCGAGCTTGTAGATCAACGCGCGGATCATCGCGTGTTCCGCGAGCATGCGCATCACCTCGGCGTCCTCGTCCAGCCGCGCGTGCTGCGCGTACGCCGGCAGCAGCACCTCTTCCTCTTCGCGAAAATGTTGCGGGCCCGCCTTTTTCCAGAACCGCACAAATTTCCGCGCCGCCCGCAGCGCGTCGTGGCGCTCCGTGGACGGCGCCTTAAGCGCCCGGCGCAGCTCCCACACCTGGATCAGCGCGAAGTGATGGTGCTGGCTCAACGGGTGCAGGCTCCGATGGCGTTTCATGGGTTAGGAAATGTGGCGCCGGCGCTTGTCCTGGTCCCGTGAATGCGGGACGAGGGATCCCGCCGGCTCCTTTCGTACGACCCTGGGGGGGACCCGCATGCGCGGCTCAGTGGTTTGTGGCTTTTGCTTTCGCTTCCGCCTCGCGCCGCAGGCGTTGTCGCGCCAAGGCGCGGTCCATGTTCTCACGCAAATTCATCAGCGTCAGGAACGTGGCCAGGATGCGCGCCTTCATTTCGTCGGGCAAGCGCAGTTCGCCCGTGGCCAGCCGTGCCAGCGTCTGTCCCGCATGCCCTATGTATGTGACGATTTCCGCCCGCCGCCCCTCGTCCGGCGGCGCGCCCACTGTCTCCCGGCGCAACTCCGCGCAGCGCTGTTCCACGCTCAGCGTGAAGTGTAAGGGGCACTGCGCGTCCGCGTCCAGTTCTGCGGGCACCGCGGTCTTACAACCCGGAATTCGGCAGGCCGACTCCATTGGGAAGCTCAGGGGCCAGGCTTACCTATCTACCACTGTGTAACCGGGAAAGCTACCTCCTGCCCTCCCGCTGTCACCAATCGGCTAAGTGCGTCTTTCGCTGCAAACCCTGGCCCCTTCTTTACACCACCGCCAACGCCGCTTCCAGGTCCGCAATGATGTCGTGCCAGTCCTCCAGTCCCAGCGAAAGCCGGATGCCGCCCGGCCGCAACCCGCTCTTGATCTTCTCCTCCGCGGGCACCGCAGAGTGGGTCATCGAAAACGGGTTTTCGATCAGCGTCTTGATCTGCCCCAGGCTCACCGCCAGCGTGATCGTGTACGCATGTTCGGCGATGTAGTCCACAAAGCGCACCCCGGCTTCTTCGGCGTTGCCGTCGTGGTCCTTTAGCTCAAAGTACAGCAGGCTGCCCGGAGCGAATTTGCCGTCGTAGCTCACCATCTGTCGCTTGGCCAGTTCGTACTGGGGGAACGAGTGCAGTCCCGGGTAATGGACGCGCGCTACCTTCGGCTGCTTCTCCAGGAACTCGGCCACCCGTAGCGCCGTCTTCTGCTGGTTGACCATGCGCGTGGCCAGCGTCGGCAGGCCATACACCAGGATCGGCCACGCGGCCTTCGGCGAAAGCACTCCGCCGAAGTCTTTCCGGTAAAGCATCCACTTCGGGTAGTAGCGGTTGGGACCCACGATTACGCCGCCCATGTCTGTGCCGAAGCCGCCGATGGCTTTCGTCAGGCTCTGCACCACGATGTTTGCGCCCAGCTCCAGTGGCCGCTGGCAGAACGGCGTGGCGAACGTGTTGTCCACGATTATCTTGACCCGTTCTTCTTCTTTGCGGTCCTTGTTCAGTTTGTCCACCACGCGCCGCACCGCGGGGATGTCTATCAGTTCCATCGTGGGGTTCACCGGCGACTCGAAATAGACCACGCGGCAATCCGCGGTGGCCACCTTCAGGATGGATTCCGGCGTGGTCAGGTCGCAGAAATCGGTGCGCACGCCGTAGCGCGGCACCCAGTTGGTCAGCAGGCTGTGCGTGCACCCGTAGAGGATGCGGTGCGCCACGATCTGGTTCCCGTGCGACACCAGCGAGCAAATCGCCGCGCTGATCGCCGCCATCCCCGTGGCGTAAGTCACCGCGATTTCCCCGCCCTCCGCCACCGCCAGGTTTTCCTCCAGCATGCCTCGCGTCGGCTCGTCCAGGCGGTCGTAGATGTAGATTGGTGCGCGCTGTGCGATGTCCGAGCCGAACTCCTCGAAGCCCTCCGCGCCGCGGTGGCAGGATTGCAGCCGGTAGGTCGCCGAGCTCGATTGCGGCGGCACCACGTGGTGGTCGTAGTCCCACCGCCCGGTGGCAAAGCTGCCGTGGATCATCCGCGTCCGCAGCCGATAGTGCTCCCGCGGCTTCTTCGGCTCGCGTTTCGATTTCTCGAGTTTGGCATCATGATTGGTAATGACGGAAGAATCGTGCTTCGTGCTCATGGGGTTTCTCCCATCGTCCCTCGCCGACCCTGGGACTTTCACCCAGGCTTCTCGGAATGGCGAACAATTTCCCCGTATTTCAGTTCGCCATGTTCGGGACTACGGCTGCCGGGTTTGTGGGGGCGGCCCCGAACTTTCCCAACAACCGCTGAACCACCGGACGGTTCCCTCACCATCTCCATGGTTCGATCGAACGAAACCCGCGAGAGGCGCCCGACTCAGCAGGAGGCTGACTCGTTCACCCCGGCAAACGGGTGGGTTTCCCATCCCCATACATCGGGACGGATAGGGACCTGCCTTTGTCTATAAGCAGGCTTCCTACGTAGCGCGGCTACCAACAAATTACCACGTTCTGCCGCGCCTTTGTAGCGCCAGCGCGACGAAGCGCGGCCGGCACTGGCCGCAGGCCCCGCTCGTGGGGCAGTTGCTGGGAATGATTTCACTCCCAGGCCGGGTAGAAGCCATGCCCTCAGGAGACAACCCATGTTCAAGCCCAAGGGGGCCTTCTGCCAGAGCTGCGGCATGCCGCTTTCCAAGGATGAAAAAGGCGGCGGAACGGAGGCAGACGGGACCCGGTCTGCGGAATACTGCATCCACTGCTACCTCCGCGGGCAATTCACCCAGCCGCATATCACCGCGGAGCAGATGGTGCAATTCGTCCAATCCAAGCTGAAGCAAATGCACATCCCCGGCTTCCTCGCCAAGCGTATGACCAAAGACATTCCAACGCTGAAGCGCTGGGCCGCGCGATAAAGTGCCGGGCCACGGATGATTACATGCGTCCGGTTCCGCGATCCCTGACTCCTGGTCCCTGTTCCCAGTTCTTAGCTCCCGTGCTACACTGTGCGGGTCATAGCGGTGCGAACGCACCAGCCATCTTTCCCGTACGAGGCATCTTCATGTCTGGGCATTCCAAGTGGGCCACTATCAAGCATAAGAAGGCGGCCACCGACGCCAAGCGCGGCCGCATTTTCACCCGACTGATCCGTGAAATCTCCATTGCCGCGCGCAGTGGCGGCGACCCCAACACGAATCCTCGCCTGCGTACCGCCATTCAGGCCGCCAAGAACGAAAACATGCCCAACGACAACATCGAGCGCGCCATCCTGCGCGGCACCGGCCAGCTCGAAGGCGAGCAGTACGAGGAAGTGATGTTCGAAGGCTACGGCCCGGGCGGCGTGGGCATGCTGGTGCGCGCGGTCACCACTAACCGCAACCGCGTCGTCGGCGAGATTCGCCACCTCATGGCCAGGCACGGCGGCAACATGGCCGAAGCCGGCAGCGTGGCCTGGCAGTTCCACCGCAAGGGCGACATCGTCGTCCCCAAGGAAGCCGCCGACGAAGAAAAGATGATGAACGCTGTCCTCGACGCCGGCGCCGAAGACCTCCGCGACGACGGTTCCGCCTGGGAGGTCATCACCCCGCCCGAGGCTTTCGATACCGTCCGCGATGCCCTGCTCAAGGCCGGCGTCACTCCTGCCTCTGCCGAAATCTCCATGGTTCCGCAGAACTACATCAAGCTCACCGGCGCGCAGGCCCAGCAGATGCTCCGCCTGGTCGAAGCCCTCGAAGAGCACGACGACGTCCAGCACGTCTACGCCAACTTCGACATTGACGAGGCCGAAATCCACGCCGCCGTCGGATAACGCGAAATCCAGTCTCCATTCGTAGGGGCGCCGCTTGCCGCGCCTCTTCTTTGTTTTCTGAGCTCCGGCTCCGGTCGTGCCTGCCCGAGTCGGGCCGGGGGACGCGACGTCGAACCTTCCGTTCGGTTCTCTTTCCAACACCGGGCGAAAAATGGACTCCCCGCCTGCTTTCTGTCGCATTAAGATGTATGGGCGGTTGTACGTAAGTCACCGGTCTCTGAGACTTCGGGGCACCGGCCACTGAGCACTGGACACTGACCACCATGCGCGTCCTCGGCATAGATCCCGCCGCCGCTGGCCCGGCGGGTTTCGGCATCGTGGAGGCGGACGCCACCTCCTGCCGCATGCTTCGCTTCGGCGTGCTCCAGCGCGCGCCGCGCGGCGGCCACGCTTTCGTCGAGCGCCTGCGCGCGATCCACGCGCTCGTCGCCGATCTGCTCGCGGAATTCCACCCGGACGCCGTGGCCATCGAGTCCGTCTTCACCGCGCTGAATATGAAGACGGCGCTCAAGCTGGCCGAAGTGCGCGGCGTCATCATGCTCGCCGCGGTACAGGCCTGCGTCCCGGTGGCCAGCTATGCCCCGCGCGAAGTGAAGGCCAGCGTCGCCGGCTACGGCCACGCCGGCAAGGAGCAGATGCAGCAGATGGTGCGCGCCACCCTCAACCTGCGCAACACTCCGCTACCCGCCGATGCTGCCGACGCCCTAGCCGTCGCCCTTTGCCACATCTACTCCCTGCAGGCCCGCGCCCGCATCGCCAGGGCCACGGCCCCCGGCGCCGCCCCGGCCAAAGTCTCCGCTCCACCTGCGGCGCGGAACAGCCGCTCGGCGCCCCGCCGCATCCAATCTCTGCGATGATCACCCCAAGCCGAGCTAAACCCGCGCACTGTTCTCCTCTATCTCCTCTACTTCTCTTTGTCCTCGCGCTCGCTTCTTCATCCTTCGCTGCCGCTGCCGAGCCCGCCGCGGTGATCTATCGCAAAGTGTTCAAGTCCAGCGTGCCCGAGTTTATCGAAGTTCGCGTGCACGATAACGGCGCGGCCACCTACGACATCCGCACGCTCAAGGACGAGCCCGACCCGCAGCCCTTCGAAGTCGGCGCGCCGCTCGCTGCCAAAATCTTCGACCTCGCCGCGCAGCTCAATCATTTCAAGGACGTGGACCTCGACACCAAGCGCCGCATCGCCAACCTCGGCGAAAAAACGTTTCGTTTCGAGCGGGGAAACCAATCGAGTGAAGTCACCTTCAACTACACCATCAATGGCGCTGCCAACCAGTTGATAATGATCTTCGAGGGACTCGCCCGCCAGCAGGAGCACCTGCAACTCCTCCAGCACCGCATCCGCTACGACCGCCTCGGCGTAAACAACGCTCTGCTGAACTTCGAATCCGACCTGAACCGCAAGATTCTTCCCGAGCCCGAGCGCCTGCTCCCCGTGCTCGAGCAGATCTCCGCCGACTCCCGCATCGTGGACATCGCCCGCCAACGCGCCCGCGCCATCATCGAGCGCCTCCGCCATCCCAAGTAGCACAGGCTTCCGGCCTGAACGGGAGAATGCAGAGGTCAGCAGCACTCCTCCCGAGCCCGCCCCGCCGAGGGAAATCCGCCGGTATTCTTCCAGCAGAGGAATGCTGTTCAGGCAGGATCCTCCATATCACATTCCTACTTTTCAGGAGAAATGTGTCCTGGGATTCCTCAAGCGGCCCCATCGCCTGTTTGAGCTTGGTCCGGAAGGCCGCCAGTGTTGCCCCGACAATCAGCGTCGCCCACCCCGCAAACAGCGCCCATGGACTCGCATTACCTACTTCACGCAGCATGAACAGCAGCGGATAGTTCAGGGTCCACAGCACGTTGGTGGCTGTCGCCACGACCGCCGCCAACGCTCCATATCTCCAGAACACCCACGCCACAAATGCTCCCCAGATGACTGGCATCGCCATCACCGATGCCCCGAATCCCAGTGTCACTGGAAAATGTAACCGAAGGCCGAACGCGATGAACGAAAAGTTGACGCCGATCAACAAAGAGAAGAACAAGAGCTGAAACGACCCTCTTGCCTTGCCTCTCTTCTCCACACTGCGCAAATACTTCTTGCTGTCCACCCACATCAGGCCCAGCAAGAGCAGGCCCACGAACAGACCGTGCAACACCGTAGAGAACACCACGTAGGCAGCAGGCCAGGAACTCGCCAACCCATAGCCCACTGTCGCCGCATCCACGTACGACGCGATCCAAAAAGGTTTTCCCCCTCGATTTCACTTGACCCCTGCCCCCCTCGGGGCCACCATTAATTCGTCGGAGGGCGCAACCTATCGTCCCCCAAGGCCATCCCATATGTAGGAGCGTCCCCGAGAAGGGCCCCACTCTTGAAGGGGGTACCATGAGCCGACCAATCACCCGCTTCGCCTTGATTCTTGCTGCGGTGTTCCTCGGGCTCGCCGCGGCGTCGTCCCCCCCGGTCGCCGCACAGGAGCGCAGTTACGCGCGCATCGTGCGCCTCAGCTATGTGGACGGCGTCGTACACGTCCTTCGTCCCGAGGAAACCGGCTGGCAGGATGCTGTGCTGAACCTGCCTCTCCGCCAGGGCTACCAGCTCGCCACCGCTGCGGGCCGTGCCGAAATCGAGTTTGAAAACGGCGCGGTGGCGCGCATGGCCGACGACTCCCAGCTTCGGTTCCAGGAACTCGCCCTGGCCGATGGCGCACGCATCACGCAGTTGGCGCTCACCCGTGGTACAGCCACCTTTTACGCCAATCTTTCCAGCGGCGACAGTTTCAGCGTCGCTACGCCTTACTTCACCGTGTACGTCCCGCACAGCGCCCGTTTCCGCGTGGACGTCGGCCCCGACGGCGCCACCTCCACTGTACTGAAGGGCGATATCTCCGTGGACTACCGCGGAGAATCCTTCCGCGTCACCAAGAACCGCTCATTCCTTTTCCAGGCTGTCGGCGAGCAAGTGACCCTGGCCCGCGCTCCCGAGATGGACGCTTGGGACCGCTGGGTGGAAGACCGCGAGAATATCCTGACTGTTTCCCGCCAGGCCGCGCTGCGTTACACGCGCGCTACGGTCAGCTACGGGCACTTCGACCTCGACTTCTACGGCGGCTGGTCCAGATGCGGCTACGGCTCCGGCTATTGCTGGAGGCCCTACGGCACTTCCCTCGGTTGGACGCCCTACTCGTATGGTCGCTGGATTTATGTCAGCGGGTGTGGCTTGACGTGGCTCAGCTACGAACCTTGGGGTTGGCTGCCTTATCACTTCGGCACCTGGGTTTGGAGCGTCAATCGCTGGCTTTGGGTGCCCGGGGGTCCCTCCGTGTGGGATCGCTGGAGCCCCTCAAATGTGTACTGGGTTAACTTCGGCAAGGGCCACTGGGGTTGGGGACCCCTCGCTCCTACTGATCGTCCCGGTCAGCCGCCGGCCAACCTGCCCCGCGGCACCGTGGCGCCCCCCAGTGGCACGCTAGGCGGATATAGCGGTGTAGATCGCGGTCGAGGTCGCGCGGCCTTCGAGCGCACGCTCCCCGGCGCGCTGACCAATGCCAAGGTCTCTTTCGAACCACCGCAAGTGCTCGACGAGGAGTTCCGCAACCGTGGCCGCAGAGGTGCCACCCGCGCTTCGGACCTACCCGCACCTGCGGGCAACTTGCCTGGCGCGACTTCCACGCCCGCTCCCGGCTACTCCGGCACAGCCAATCCTGCTCAGTCGCGTGCCGTCTCCCCGGATGAGCCGCGCGAACCCGGCGTGCGCGGTCGCATCCGCAACGACAGGACGCCCTCCGGCATTGCTTACGATGCTGAGGACCGCCGCTATGTGAACAATCCCGCGGCTCCGCCTGCTTCGGAAGCGCCGCACGCACCCGCTTCGGCAACTACACGCGGGTATTCCGGCACACCTGCTCCGCGCGCGCCGGCGGATGCTCCCGCGCCGCCTGCGGAATTTCGCCGCCCTGATCGCAACAATCCAGCCAGCTTCCCTGGCCGCCGCGACGATGTGGGTCGCCCCTCCTCGCCGGCGCCACGCTACGAAGCGTACCCGCGCCAGTCGTCACCGGATCGCATGGACCACTCGCGGCCTGCACAGCAGCCGCGCTATGAGGCGCCGCGCTCCATGCCGCAGCCTGCTCCTCAACCGCGATACGAATCACGGCAACCCGCGCCCATGCCCTCGGCCCCGCTGCCGCGCATGGAAGCGCCTCGCCCCGCTCCCGCGCCTGCTCCTTCCGCGCCGCAATCGCGCCCGGAGCCTCGCGAGCGGCCCAACCGCCCCCCACACCGGCAGTAGCACAGCCATTCTTGGCTGTTTGTGAGTTCGCATGGGCGTCCCGAAGATTCTGGACGCCCCTAGTCTTTTTCTTCGGGGGAAATCAGTGCACGACTATCCCCGCGTACCCCACCACTTCTTCCCTGTCTCCGGTGATATCTCCTGAGGTTGCGTAGCGGATCACTTGCGCCCGGCTGGCGCCGAGCTGTCTTGCGGCCGTGAGCATGGCCACTGCCGGCCCGAACCCGCACATGGTGATGCCCTCGTGCCGCACCGTGTCGTAGAGCCCCCGTGGGTCCAGTTGCAGAATCTTGTCAATCGCCTTCCAGTCTTTCACCCGCGTTACCACATCGCTCTCGTAGTGGTTCATGTCCGAGCTGGCAATGATCAGGATGGGTTCGCGCTGCTGCGTCACCACGTCCGCCAGCGCCCGTCCCAGCTCCTCCAGCGCGTTCAGTCGGTCGGTACCCAGCGCGATGGGTGCAAACTTGAAGTCCCCGGCCAGCTCTTGCAGGAACGGCAATTGCACCTCCAGCGAGTGCTCGTGCCGGTGGGCGGTGGAGTCCTCGCGCAACAGCGCGCAGGCGTTCTTCAGCGCCACGGCCAGTTCGCTATCCACCTTCGCCTCGCCCAGCGGCGTGCGCCACGCCCCCTCGGACATGATTGCCAGCGGCTGCCCTTCACGGAAATGCCGCGGGCACAGGATGATGTACCGCGCCGGCAGCGCCAGCCGCCGATACACCGCCCCGGCCACGTGTCCCGAGTACATGTAGCCCGCGTGCGGCACCACGCACCCGATCGCGCGCAGCCGCTGTTCGGGCGCGCACTCGCCTAGCAACTGCTCCACCTGCAGCTTCAGTTCGTGGGGATTGGCCGGGTAGAACCGGCCAGCGACGGCGGGCTCTCGGATCATGACGAGCCTCCTGCCACTTGCTTGGGCCTAGCTCAGCGCGGTTTCGAGGGCTTCCCTTTGATCTTCACGGCCACCTTGCTGTTCGGCGCGTGGTGGATCTCCACCTTGTCGCCGGCCTGGTATCCGCCCTCGTCAATGATCTTGATCATCCTCTCGCGCAATTCCGGCGTGTAGCTGAACGTCTTGACGATGTTGGCGTCCGTCTGGCTGCGCACGATGATCTGGATGTTCGTCGCCGCCAGCACTTCGCCCTTGAACTTCTCGATCTTCTTGGCCTTGGGCTGTTTGATTGTGATCGGCTTGGCGCTCTGCGCTTGTGCGGCCGCACCGCCGGCCAGGGCCGCCGCCAGCACCATCAGCAATCGAGCGCGCATGCTAGATCGAGTCATCGAGTGAAATCTTCAGCGACTTCAGAAATTTGATGTCTTGCGCCGTCATTTGCACCTTGGCCGTCTGCCCGCCTTCCTCGTCCAGGACCTCGTCATCCACCCGGATGTGCAGCGACTCTAGGAAGCGCCGGTCGTTGACGGTCAGCTTGGTCGGACGGGCGTCGCGCCGCGCCAGCACGATTGTCGCGTCCAGTTTCAGCACGATGTCGAATCCCGCCGCGCGCACGTTGGCGATGGCCTCCGCAATCCGCTCCGAATCCGACACGCTCTCGTTGATCGCGTGGCCCAGCTCGCGCAGCAGTTGCTTCAACTGGTCGTCTAGGTGCACGGCCTTCCTCCTCTTCCTCGCCGAGGCCAATTCTAAGCCCCGGCCCCGCGGCGATACAAGTGCCCTGTGCGCCGGTGTGCACCACCCCGGCCCTGCGCTAGAGGAACCACCTTTGCGCCGCGTGCACCGCGTCCCCGAACCGCCGCATGAACTCCATGTCTTCCTCCTGCAACGGCCCGCGCGCCACCGCCGCCAGGTTTTCCCGGAGCTGTGCGCAATTCGTCGGCGCGGTGAAGCAGACGTGCACGTTCGGGTTGCTCAGCACGAAACGGTAGCATTCCCCGGCCGTCGGAATACGCCCGTTTTCCGGCCACCCACGCGGCCGTCGCAGCAGATACGTCCACCGCGTCGCCGTGTAGCTCACCACCCCCGGATTCGACCCCGCCAGATGCGGAAAAATGTCCTGCTCGGCGCAGCGGTGCGCCGCGTTATAGCGCATCATCAGCACGTCCAGCAGCCCCTGCCGTACGAGCTCTCCCGCGTATTTGCGCTCGTGCGTGGAAATCCCGATGTGACGGATCTTGCCTTGCTCGCGGTATCTCTGAAGAATCTCCACCGACCGCGGGCGGAGTTTTCCCGCCCCCACCCAACTGATCAAGAATACGTCCACGTAGTCTGTGCGCAATCGTCGCAAAGCGCTCTCTACCGCGCGGTGGACGAACCACTCGCCCAGGTTGGTGCATGCGGCGGCGATCACCACTTTCTCGCGCTGCCCGGGGAGCACTTCGCGCAACGCGCGCGTCATCTGCGGGTTGGTAAAATGCCAGAGCAGGAAGTTCATCCCCGCCTCGATGCCTTCGCGCACCGCGCGTTCGCCCGGACGATACAGCGCGCCCAACCCCAGCCGGAACACGCGCTGCCCCGTCCGCCCCAGCGTGGTATGCAGAAAATCGGTATGCTCCGAAGACATCAAGCTGGCTCCAATCCCTCCGCAACCTGGCGAAAACATTCCCGCTGTATCTTACCCATTCCTGAATTCCAGTCCACTGTTGTTCACCGCACACCTGCCCATCAGGAGTAAGAGGTACTCTCCACTGAGCACTGTCCACTGTGCCCTATCCTCCATCCACTTTGTTACAATGCCCTCGTGTCCGATCGCCTCATCGCCGCTCTGTTGGCCGCGCTGGCGGCGATGCTGCGCTCTTTCTGGCGCGCTGCTCGCCAGTTGTTCCACGAAGTCACCGGCGCTTTCTTTGTGCTCTTCGCCGCCATCGGTGCCCTCAACGCGTGGCGCCTCTGGCAGCGCGGCTCGGATTTCTGGGCGTTGGGAATCGCTGCGGCCTTCACGTTGATGATGGCGGCATTCGCGTTTGCGGCCTTCCGCAGCGCCCGCCGCGTGCGCTGAGAGACAGAAAAGAGAAAACGGAGAAGAGCACCTGGTGCGAAGTGGCGAGGCTGAGCAAACAGAGCCCATCCGTGCTTTCCTATTTTCTCTTTTCTATTTTCGCTTCCTCTAGCCATGGCCAAGTCCAACGACAAACCGGGCACGACCGCTGAGAACGCCAAAGCATTCACCACCCTTTCCGGCGTGCCCCTCGAGCGCATCTACACCCCGGCGGATCTTGCCACCTTGGATCCCGAGCAGCACATCGGCTATCCCGGCGCGTTCCCCTTTACCCGCGGCGTTTATCCCACCATGTACCGCGGCCGTCTCTGGACCATGCGCCAGTATGCCGGCTTTGGCACC
>Ga0073934_10005682_pt1 | contig 18927 bp, 17 predicted proteins | sample LarsenN4metaG_FD_76834 | JGI IMG/M metagenome (GOLD analysis project Ga0073934, IMG submission 76834) | Hot spring sediment bacterial and archeal communities from British Columbia, Canada, to study Microbial Dark Matter (Phase II) - Larsen... ... | reverse complement strand
TTGTCGGCGCGGCGCTCGCCTTCCAGTTCCGGAAGGAGCGGCGCGTTGCTGTCGCCTTCTTCGGCGACGGCGCCACGAATACGGGCGCGTTCCACGAGTCGCTCAACCTCGCCCAGCTCTGGAAGGTGCCCGCGGTCTTCGTGCTGGAGAACAACGGCTGGGCCGAGTCGACCCCGGCGCCACAGCAGCTCCCGCTCCCGGTCGACCAGCTCGGGCAGCGCGCCCTCGCCTACGGGATGAAGCTGATCGAAGCCGACGGGCAGGACGTCGAGGCCGTCTACCTCGCCGCCTTGGCCGCCCGCGAGCACGCCCGCTCCGGGCGCGGCCCCGTGCTCCTGCACCTGCGCACCTACCGCCTCGCCGGGCACTACGTCGGCGATCCGCAGGTGTACCGGGACAAGGAGGAGTTCCGGCGCGAGCGCGAGGAGAAGGATCCGCTCACGCTGCTGCGGGCCCGGCTCGAGCTGTCCGACGAGGAGCTGGCCGCGATCGACGCCGAGGTCAGGGCCGAGGTCGAGGCAGCGGTCGAGTTCGCCAAGGCGGGCACCGATCCCCGGCCGGAAGACGCGCTCCGGTACGTCTATGCCTGAGCTGACCTACCGCGAGGCGGTCCGAGACGCGCTGCGCCGCGCGCTGCGCGCGGACGAGCGCGTGTTCCTGATGGGCGAGGACATCGCCGAGATGGGCGGGTCGATGGCCGTCACGCAGGGGCTGTTGGACGAGTTCGGGCCGGAGCGGATCCGCAACACGCCCATCTCGGAGGCGGCGATCGTCGGCACCGGGATCGGGGCGGCGATCCAGGGCCTGCGCCCGGTCGTCGAGATCATGTACGAGGACTTCCTCACGCTCGCGATGGAGCAGCTCGTCAACCAGGCGGCGAAGCACCGGACGATGTCGGGCGGGCAGGTCAAGGTCCCGCTCACCGTCCGCACGCAGGGCGGGGCGGGCTGGTCGCCGGGCGCGCAGCATGCGCAGCAGCTCGAGGCGTGGTTCGTCCACGTGCCCGGGCTGAAGGTCGTCTTCGCCTCGACTCCAGCGGACGCCCGCGGCCTGCTCTGGTCGGCGATCTACGACGACAACCCGGTCCTCTTCTTCGAGCACCGCACCCTGTACCCGCTCAAGGGCGAGGTGCCCGAGGAGCTGGAGCCGATCCCGCTGGGGAAGGCCCGCATCCACCGGGAGGGGGAGGACGTCACCGTCGTCGCCACGGGCCGGCTCGTGCACGAGGCGCTCCGGGCGGCGGAGGAGGCCGAGCGGGAGGGGATCTCGGTCGAGGTCGTCGATCCCCGCACGCTGCTCCCCCTGGACGAGGAGGCGATCGTCGCCTCCGTGCGCAAGACGACGCGCTGCGTGACCGCGCACGAGGCGGTGACGCGCGGCGGCTTCGGCGCCGAGCTGGCGGCGGTGATCCAGCACGGCGCCTTCGACTGGCTGGACGCGCCGATCGAGCGCGTGGGGGCGAAGTTCGCGCCGCTCCCGTTTTCGCCGGCCATGGAGCAGTGGGTCGTCCCGCACGCCGAGGACGTCTTCGAGGCGATCAAGCGCACCGTCGCGCGCGGGTAGCGGGCGATGGCGGTCGAGGTCAAGCTCCCCCGTCTCGGCCAGGGCATGGAGTCGGGGACGATCGTCCGCTGGCTCAAGGCCGAGGGGGAGGCGGTCACCAAGGGCGAGCCCCTGTACGAGCTGGACACCGAGAAGGTCACCCAGGAGGTCGAGGCGGAGGCGGACGGCGTCCTGCTCAGGATCCTGGTCGCGGAGGGCGAGGTGCCGGTGGGGACGACGATCGCCCTGATCGGGGCCGAGGGCGAGGAGGTCGACGTCTCGGCCTTCCGGAGCACGGCGCCCCTCAAGCCAAGTGACAAAGTGTCACAAGCAGAGGCGGCGGCCCCTCCGATGCCAGCGCCGGCGGCGGCGGAAGCGCAGGCGCGGGCGCGGGCGCAGGCGGAGGCGCAGGCGCAGGCGCAGGCGCAGGCTGCCACCGCCCCTGTGCCGGGCGCCAGCGAGCCTGGTGACAGAGTGTCACAAGGCCTCCGAGCCCTCGCCGGAGCGCCCGCTCCCGCCGGGCCGGCTGCGCCGCAGCGCCGCCCCGGCGAGCGGATCAAGGCGAGCCCGCTCGCCCGCCGCATCGCCCGTGAGCGCGGCGTCGACCTGGCCGCGATCACCGGCACCGGCCCCGACGGCCGCATCGTCGCCGAGGACGTCGAGCTGGCCGCCGCGGCCGCACCGCCGCCCGCTCCCGCGGCGCCCGCTCCCGCGGCGCCCGCGCCCGCTCCGGGCGAGGTCGAGGTCGTCGAGCTCACCTCGGTGCGGCGCACGATCGCGCGGCGGCTGACCGAGGCCTGGCAGGCGCCCGTCTTCCAGCTCACCGTCAGCGCCGACGCGACCCAGCTCCTCGCCACCCACGAGCGGATGGTCGAGCGCCTGCGCGAGGGCGAGACGAAGCCGACGGTGTCGGACGTGCTCACCCGCCTCGTCGCCTCGGCCCTCGTGCGCCACCGGGCGGTGAACGCCCACTTCGTAGAGGGGCGGATCCACCGCTACCCGGCCGTGCACGTCGGCATCGCCGTGGCCACCCCGAGCGGCCTCGTCGTCCCCGTCGTCCGCGACGCCGACCGGCGCTCGGTGCTGGAGATCGCGGCCGTGCGCGCCGACCTCGTCGCGCGCGCCCGAGCGGGGAAGCTCCAGCTCGCCGACCTCGAGGGCGGCACCTTCACCATCTCGAACCTCGGCATGTACGGGATCGAGCAGTTCGTCGCCGTGCTCAACCCGCCGCAGGTGGCGATCCTCGCCGTCGGGGCGATCGAGGAGCGCCCCGCCGTGCTCGACGGGGAGCTCGCCGTGCTCCCGCAGCTGACGATGACGCTCACCTGCGACCACCGCGCGCTCGACGGCTCCGAGGGCGCCGAGTTCCTGCAGACGCTGAAGGCGTTCGTCGCCGAGCCGGCGCTCGCGCTCTGAGAGCGCCGCCGGGATGGCGTCCGCAGCGCACGAGGAGGGGCCCGTGACCGAGATCGAGCTCGAGCCCGTCGACCGGTTGCGCATCACGATCCTGATGGACAACGTCACCGACCCGCTCCTTGCGGATCAGGGGCCCGTCACGCGCCTCAGCTGGCCGAAGGCGCTGAGCGGGCAGGCGCCGAGCATCGCCGCGTCGGTCACCCTCTGGGGCAGCGTGCCCGACGCGCTCGTCGCCGAGCCCGGGTTCTCGGCGCTCGTGCGCGTCGAGCGGAACGGGCGTGAGCGCACGCTCCTCTTCGACACGGGCGTCTCCCCGACCGGGATGGCCGAGAACATGCGGCGGCTGGGGCTCTCGCTCCGCGACGTCGAGGCGATCGTCCTCAGCCACGGCCACTGGGATCACGTCACGGGGATGGAGGGCGTGGCAAGGGCGCTCGGGCGCACGCGCCTGCCAGCGCTGATCCACCCCGAGTTCTGGCGTCGCCGCCGCATCCGCTTCCCCGGGCTGGATCCGGCCGAGCTCCCCTCGACGAGCCGGACGGCCCTGGAGGACCTCGGGTTCGAGATCGTCGAGGAGCGCCAGCCGTCGTTCCTGCTCGACGGCGCGGTGCTGATCACGGGCGAGATCGACCGGACGACCGAGTTCGAGACGGGCTTCCAGGGCCATGAAGCGCGGAGCGCGGGAGGCTGGCAGCCCGATCCGCTGATTCTGGACGACCAGGCGCTCGTCGTGCGGCTGCGCGAGCGCGGACTCGTCGTCGTGAGCGGCTGCGGCCACGCCGGGATCGTGAACACCGTCCGCTACGCGCAGCGGCTGACCGGGGAGCCCAGGATCGCCGCGATCGTCGGCGGCTTCCACCTGAGCGGTCCGATGTTCGAGCCCGTCATCGGCCCGACGGTCGCGGCCTTCGACGAGCTCTCCCCGTCCCTCCTCGTCCCGGCGCATTGCACGGGCTGGAAGGCCGTCCACCAGCTCGCGGCTCGCTTCCCCGAGGCGTTCGTGCAGAGCGCCGTCGGCACCACGATCGAGCTCTGAGCTCTCCTCGCTCGTCGCGGGCCGGCCGGCGGCGCGCCGTCTCGTAAGCTGCCTGCATGGTCATCCGCCGCGGCGGCCGCCAGGACGTCCGCTTCCTCCGCGACATGCTCCACCACGCCTACTACTGGCGCGAGCGCGAGCCCGGGGAGGGGCCGGGGCCGGTGGCGCTCTACGTCAAGGGCTGGGGGCGGCCCGGCGACACGGCCCTGATCGCGGTCGAGGACGGCTTCCCGGTCGGCGCCGCCTGGTACCGGCTCTTCCGCTCCGACCAGCCCGGGTACGGGTTCGTGGACGAGGAGACCCCGGAGCTGGCGATCGCGGTCGTGCCCAGCCGCCGCGGGCGCGGCATCGGCGACGCCCTCCTCGAAGCGCTCTTCGAGCGGGCGCGAGCCGAGGGCTACCACGCGCTCAGCCTGAGCGTGGAGGCCGGAAACGTGGCGCTGCTCGCCTTCTACGAGAAGCACGGGTTCCGGCGCGTCGGCGGCGAGGGCGGCGACAGCGTCACGATGCTGCGCGAGCTGTAGGGCCCCCCACCGCTAGGATCCGCCGGGCATGGAGTTCGACGTCGCCGTTCTCGGTGGGGGCCCGGCCGGGTACACCGCCGCCATCCGGGCCGCCCAGCTCGGTGCGCGGGTCGCTTGCATCGAGCAGGAGGAGCGGCTCGGGGGCACGTGCCTGCGCGTCGGCTGCATCCCGACCAAGGCGTGGGTGCAGACCGCGCACGCGCTGCACGCCGCGCGCGAGCTGAACGGGAAGCTCGGCGTCCGCACGGAGGCGCCCCAGCTCGACTTCCCGCAGGCGAACGCGTGGAAGGACGCGGTCGTCCAGCAGATGACGGGCGGCGTCGCGACCCTGCTCAAGGCGAACGGGGTGACGACCCTGCACGGGACCGGACGGTTCGCCGACGCGCGCTCGATCGTCTTCGCAGGAACCGAGCAGGGCCTGACCTTCAAGAGCGCGATCGTGGCCACCGGCTCCTACCCGCTGCGCCCGCCGGTTCCCGGCCTCGACTCGCCCCGCTGCGTGGACTCGACCGGGCTGCTCGCCCAGACCGAGGTCCCGCGGCGGCTGGTCGTGCTCGGCGGGGGGATCATCGGCTGCGAGTTCGCCTCCATCTTCGAGCGCTTCGGCTCCGAAGTGACGATCATCGAGATGCTCGACGCCCTCATCCCCCAGGAGGACGTCGAGGCGACGAGCGAGCTGCGCAAGGCGTTCGCCCGCCGCGGGATCGCCGTCCACCTGGGCAAGCAGTGCACTCGGGTCGACGACACGGGCAGCGAGCTCGTCGTCCACTTCGGCGAAGGGGAGACGGTTGCCTGCGACCTCATGCTCGTCTCCGTCGGGCGTGCGCCGCTCGTCGAGGGGATCGGGCTCGAGGCGGCGGGCGTGACCTACGACCGGCGCGCCGGGATCGGGACGGACGGCCACCGGCGCACCTCGGTTCCCCACATCTACGCGGCCGGCGACGTGGCCGGCTACTGGCAGCTCGCGCACACCGCCTTCCGAGAGGGAGAGGTCGCGGCCGAGAACGCGACCGGGCACGAGGTGGAGATCGGCGACCCGGCCGTCCCGCGGCCGATCTACACCGATCCCGAGATCGCCGGCGTGGGCCTGACCGAGGCCCAGGCCCGCGAGCGCTTCGGCGACGAGGGCGTGGCCGTCGGGCGCTTCCCCTGGGTCGCGAACGCGCGCGCGGTCATGTCCGGCGAGGTCACGGGCTGGGTGAAGACGATCCACGAGACCGCCTACGGCGAGCTCGTGGGCGTGGTCATCGTCGGCCCGCACGCCACCGACCTGATCGAGGCCGCGGTGGTGGCGCTCGACGCCGAGGCGACGGTGGAGACGGTCGCCGACGGGATCGCCGCCCACCCGACCCTGGCCGAGGCGCTCAAGGAGGCGGGGTTGGTCGCGCTCGGCCGGCCCATCCACCTCGGTCCCCGGCGGCGGGCGTAGTCCTCGGCTACCCTCCGGGCATGAGGGTCTTCACGAAGAGGAATGCGCTCATCGGCTTCCTGACCATGAAGGCTGCGTCGCGCGCACTGAAGCGCCGCCGCCGCAACGGCGCCCGGATCGTCCTCCTCGTCTCGCTGGGGCTGCTCTCGCTCGGGCTCCTGGCGGGGCTCGCGGTCGTCGCCCGGCGGCAGCGCGGGGAGGGCCGCTCGGAGCTGCAGGTCGAGGGAGAAGCCGCCGAGCCGGTCGCCGCCGAGCCGGTCGCGCCGGAGCCCGTGCCGGCCGCGTGAGCGGCAGGCTGCCGGACGTCCATCCGGGGCTGATCCGCCCCGCGCTCGCGGGGCTCGTCCCCTACGAGCCGGGGAAGCCGGTCGAGGAGGTTCAGCGCGAGCTGGGGCTCGAGCGGGTGGTCAAGCTCGCGTCCAACGAGGGACCCTACGGGCCCTTCCCGGCGGCGCTGCAGGCGCTCGAGCGAGCCTCGCTCGAGCTGAACCGCTACCCGGACGGCGGCGCGTACCTCTTGCGCGAGGCGCTGGCTGCGCGCCACGGCGTCCGCTTCGAGGAGGTGACGGTGTGCGCGGGCGCGGACGCGGTCATCGGCTACGTCGTCCTGGCGACGCTCGACCCCGGCGACGAGGTGGTCACCGGCTGGCCCTCCTTCCCGAGCTACGTGCTCGACCCGCTCAAGGTCGGCGCCGTGCCGGTGCGCGTCCCGTTGCGGGACGACCGCTTCGACCTGGAGGCGCTGCTCGCGGCGATCACCCCGCGGACGAAGCTCGTCTTCGTCTCCGCTCCGAACAACCCGACGGGGACGACGAACTCCCGCGCCGAGCTGGACGCGTACTTCGCGCGCGTGCCGGCCCACGTGCTCACCGTGCTCGACCAGGCCTACCTGGAGTACGTGGACGATCCCGACTACCCGGACGGGATCGAGGAGTACGCGAAGGCCGGGCACCGCGTGCTCGTGCTGCGGACGTTCTCCAAGATCTACGGGCTCGCCGGACTCCGCGTCGGCTACGGGGTCGGGCCGGCGGAGGTGGTGAGCGCGATCGGCAAGGTGCGGCGGGCATTCGACGTCACCTCGCTCGGGCAGGTGGCCGCGCTCGCGAGCCTCGACGAGCCGGCCGAGCTCGAGCGCCGGCGGGCCCTCAACCGCGAGGCGATGGCGCTGCTCGAGCGCGTGCTGCGCGAGCGGGGCCTGGAGCCGGCCGGGCCGGCGGTGGCGAACTTCGTCTTCGTCCGCGCCGGCGACGCGGCCGCCCTCGGCCAGGCGCTGCTCCGCGCAGGCGTGATCGTGCGCCCGCTCGCCTCCTTCGGCGCGCCCGACGCGCTCCGCATCACCGCCGGGACGCCCGAGGAGATCGCGCTCCTGGCCGGCGCGTTGGACGCCGCCGTCTCCGCGGCTCGCTAGGAGGTCTCGTCCCCGCCGCGAATCCCGCTATCCTCCTCGCGCGGGCGCCGTGGCGGCGCTCGTCGGCTGTATGCGAACGACCCTGAAGAGAGGACTGGGGCGCGCCGCGGCGCCGGACGGAAACGGGAAGCCCGTTCTCCCCCCGGGCGCGCTCTCTCCGGTCAGCCGCTACCGGCAGCCCCCTCCGCCTCCCCGCTCGCGCCTCTCGCTCGCCGGCCGCTTCGTGCTCTGGGCCGGCGTCGCGCTCCTCGTCCTCGCCGTGGGCGCGGCCGGTGGGGCCTACCTCTACTTCCACGAGTCGGTCGCCGCGGTGGCCGCCCGCACCCCCGCCGTGAAGCGCGCCGCGCGCCAGCTCGAGGTTCCCCTTCCGGGGCAGCCGGCGGTCGCGCTCGTGATCGGCTACGACCGCCGCGCGAGCGACGGAGAAGGGGCCCCCAGCCGCTCCGACACCCTCATGCTCGTGCGCGCGGATCCGGGGACCGACTCGATCTCGCTGCTCTCGCTGCCGCGCGACCTCGTCGTGGAGATCCGCTGCCCGGGGCGTGCGCCGTTCGCGGACAAGATCACCAACGCCTACTCGTACTGCGGTCCGCAGGGCTCGCTGGACACGGTCAAGGCGCTGACCGGACTCTCGGTCAACTACCTGATCACGGTCGACTTCCGCGGCTTCCGGCAGATCGTCGACCGGCTCGGGGGGGTCTGGCTCGACATCGACCGCAGGTACTTCAACGACCGAGGCGGCCCCACCGGCTACGCGAAGATCGACCTCCGCCCCGGCTACCAGCTCCTCGACGGGAGGAAGGCCCTCGACTACGTCCGCTACCGCCACACCGACTCCGACCTCTACCGCGTCGCGCGCCAGCAGCAGTTCGTGAAGGCCTTCCGCGGCCAGGTGCAGCAGTCGTTCGCGCCGACTGCGCTTCCGAAGGTCGTGAACGCGGTCACGAACAACGTCGAGGTCGCCCAAGGCGGCGGGCAGGACGTCGACGGCCGCACCGTCCTCTCCTACGCGCTCTTCGCCTACGGGCTCCCCAAGGGGCGCGTCTTCCAGACGAGGATCGAGGGGCTCGAGGGCTTCGCCGAGCTGACCACCTCCTCCGAGAACCTGACCCGGGCGGTGCAGACCTTCACCCACCCCGACGTCGAGTCTTCGCGCAAGGCGACCGCCGTCGCGCTGGGGGAGAAGGTGAAGCGCTCAGTCCCCGCCCCGCGGGACACGACCGTGACCGTCCTCAACGGCAACGGCGTCACCGGGTCTGCCTCGACCGCGGGCTACCAGCTCGGCCAGCTCGGCTACCAGATCCTGACCCCGCCGAACGGGCTGCCCGCGAACGCGCCCAGCTTCGACTACTTCCGGACCAAGGTCTACTACCAGCGGTCCGTGCGAGGCGCGCGCGAGGCGGGCGAGAAGGTGGCCGCGCTGTTCGGCTCCGCGGAGGTCGAGCCGCTCCCGGCGGCGATCTCGCAGCTCGCGAACGGAGCGATGCTCACGGTCATCGTCGGGCAGACCTTCCACGGCACCCTCGCCCCGGCGCCGATCGACCAGACTCCGCGGCGAGAGCCTCCCAACGTCGTCTCCGGGGCGAGCGCCGCGCGCGACCTGCTCCGGGAGCGCCAGTCCCGGGTCCCGTTCCCGCTGCTCGTCCCGACCGTGATCGAGCGCAGCTCCTGGACCGACCGCACGATGCCCGTGCGCATGTACTGGATCGATCCCGACCGCAAGCACAAGGCGGTACGGCTCGTCTACCGGATGGGCTCGAACGAGTACTGGGGTGTGCAGATGACGGACTGGGAGGGCGCTCCCGTGCTCTCCGACCGCAGCCTGACGCGCCGGATCGGGGGCCGGACCTACGACCTCTACTACAACGGGCCGAAGCTGCACATGGTCGTCCTGCGCACTCCGCAGGCGAGCTACTGGGTGATCAACACCCTGCTCGACCGGCTCTCGAACGAGACCATGCTGGCGATCGCGAAGGGCCTGCGCCCGCTCGGGAAAGCGCGCTAGGCGATGCGGGTCGCGGTCTTCGGCGCGGGCTACGTCGGCCTCGTCACCGGCGCCTGCCTGGCCGACCTCGGGCACGAGGTCGCCGTCCGCGACGTGGTCGCGGAGCGGATCGCGGCGCTGCGCCGAGGCGAGGTGCCGATCCACGAGCCCGGGCTCCCCGAGCTGCTCGAGCGCGCTCGCGACCGGCTCGCCTTCACGACCGAGGTGGGGGAGGCGCTCGCAGGCGCCGAGATCGTGTACGTGGCCGTCGGCACGCCCCCGACCTACTCGGGCGATCCCGACCTGTCCGCCGTCTGGGCGGTCGTGGAGGAGCTGCCGCGTTCGGGAGACCGGATCGTGCTGGCCATGAAGAGCACGGTCCCGGTCGGAACCGGCCGCGCCGTCCGGCACCGCCTGGACGAGCGCGGGCTCGGCAACGTCGGCTACGTCTCCAATCCGGAGTTCACCGCCGAGGGGACGGCGGTCCACGACTTCCTCCACCCCGACCGGATCGTCATCGGCGCCTTCGACCCCGCCGACGGCGATGTCGTCGAGCGCCTGCATGCAGGGATCGAGGCGCCGGTCGTCCGCTGCGACGTCGCCTCGGCGGAGATGATCAAGCTGGCCGCGAACGCGGCCCTCGTCACGCGCATCTCCTTCATCAACGAGATCGCCAACGTCTGCGAGGCGACGGGTGCGGACGTCCTCACCGTCGCCGAGGGGATCGGGCTCGACCGCCGCATCGGCCCCGCCTTCCTACGGGCCGGGATCGGCTTCGGCGGAAGCTGCTTCCCGAAGGACTCGCTCGCGCTGAAGCAGCTCGCCGCCAACTCGGGCTACAACTTCCAGCTCCTGAACGCGGTGATCGAGGTCAACGAGCTGCAGAAGCGGCGCGTGATCGGCAAGCTCGAGCGCCACCTCGGGTCGCTGCGAGGGAAGCGGGTGGCCCTCCTCGGGCTGGCCTTCAAGCCGGGGACGGACGACATGCGCGAGGCTCCGAGCCTCGTGCTCGCCGGGCGCCTGCTGGCCGAGGGGGCGCACGTCAGCGCCTGGGACCCGGTCGCCGACGGGCGTCTCCTGCTCGACGGTGTCCGCATCGCCGAGTCGGCGCTGGAGGCGCTCCAGGACGCGGATGCGGCCGTGCTCGTGACCGAGTGGCCGGAGCTGCGCGAGCTGGACTGGGAGGAGGCCGGGCGGCGCATGCGCAGGCGGGTGCTCGTGGACGGGCGCAACTTCCTCGACCCCGCCGCCCTGCGCGCGCTCGGCTTCGAGTACGAGGGCATCGGGCGGCCGTCGGCGTGAGCCTGCCGGCGGTCATCCTCGTCGGCGGCCAGGGCACGCGCCTGCGCCCGCTGACCGACCGGACCCGGAAGGACATGCTCCCCCTCGTCGACCGGCCGCTGCTCGCCTACACCTTCGAGCACCTCGCCCAGCACGGTGTCGAGCGGGCGATCGTCTCCTGCGGCTACCTGCCAGACCAGATCCGCGCCGTCTTCGGCGACCGCTACGGGCCGCTCGCGCTCGAGTACGCGGTCGAGGAGGAGCCGCTGGGGACGGGCGGAGCGATCGGCTTCGCCGCGCGGGGGCTCGAGGGGAGCTTCTTCGCGCTGAACGGGGACTCGCTCCGGGAGGCCGATCTGACCGAGCTCGTGCGCTTCCACCGCGCGGCGGGCGCGAAGGCGACGATCCTGCTGACGCCCGTCGCCGACCCGAGCCGGTACGGGCTCGTGCGCCTGGCCGCGGACGGCCGGGTCGAGACCTTCCTCGAGAAGCCGCGTCCGGAGGAGATCGACACCGACCTGATCAATGCCGGCCTCTACGTGCTGGAGCCGGCCGTGCTCGAGCTGATCCCCGAGGGCCGTCCGGTCTCGATCGAGCGCGAGGTCTTCCCCCGGCTCGCCGCCGAGGGCTCGGTCTACGGCGTGGCGCTGCCGGGCTACTGGCTCGACGTGGGGACGCCGGAGTCCTACCTCCAGGCGCACCGGGACGTGCTCGAGCGCGCCTTCCCGACCGAGGTCGGGGAGGCGCTCGGCCCCGACTTCACCCTGGTCGAGGAGACCGCGCGGGTGCATCCCCACGCCCGGCTCGTCCCGCCCGTCTACGTCGGCCCCGGGGCCGTCGTCGAGGAGGGCGCGCGGGCGGGCAGCCTGGCCGTCCTCGGGCGCGGCTCGCGGCTCGCCGCCGGCGCGGTGGTCGAGAACGCGGTCGTGGGGGCGGGGGCGAGCGTGGGCGAGGGCTCGCTCGTCGTCGGCTCCATCGTCGGCGAGGAGGCGGAGCTGGGCGCCGACTGCGAGGTCCGAAACCTCGCCGTGGTCGGCCCCGGGGCGAGGATCGGCGCCGGCAACGAGCTCGACCACGGGCTGCGGATCGGCGCCGGCCAGGAGATCCCCGAGGGAGCGCTGCGCTTCTCGTGAGCGCTGCGGGCGACAGCCCTTACCGGGTGACCCCGCGGCGGGTCGAGAAGCCCTGGGGCTGGGAGCTGGTCTGGGCGGAGGCCGACGCCTACGTCGGCAAGCTCCTCTTCGTGCGCGCCGGCGAGTCGCTCAGCCTCCAGTACCACGAGGTCAAGGACGAGTCCTGGCTCGTGCAGGAGGGCCGCGCGCGGCTCGAGCTGGGCGAGGTCGGCGGCGCCCTCTCGGAGACGGAGATCGGCCCCGGGGACGCGTTCCGCTTCCGGCCGGGCACCGTCCACCGCGTCACCGCGCTCGCAGACCTGCTCGTGGTCGAGGTCTCGACCCCGCACCTCGACGACGTCGTCCGGCTCGAGGACCGCTACGGACGCTCGGGCACGAGCGCGCCCTGAGGGCCGGCCGCAGGGGCGCGGGTACACTCGCCCCCGATCACGAGCCGAAAGCGAGAGACCTCATGGCAGCCACCAAGCGATACCACGTGAAGGACCTGGCGCTGGCCGCCGAAGGCGTGCGGCGGATCGCCTGGGCCGACCGGCAGATGCCGGTCCTGGCCGCGATCCGCGAGCGCTTCGAGCGTGAGCAGCCGCTGGCCGGGCACCGCATCTCCGCGTGCCTGCACGTGACCACCGAGACCGCGAACCTCGTGCGGACCCTCAAGGCCGGCGGCGCGGACGTCGTCCTCTGCGCCTCCAACCCGCTCTCGACCCAGGACGACGTCGCCGCGGCGCTCGTCGAGGAGTACGGGATCGCCGTCTTCGCGATCAAGGGCGAGGACAACGACACCTACTACCGGCACATCGAGGCCGCCGTCGACCACCGCCCGCACCTGACCATGGACGACGGCGCGGACGTGATCGGTGTCCTGCACTCGGCGCGGCGGGAGCAGCTCGGCGACGTCATCGCGGGCACGGAGGAGACGACGACGGGCGTCATCCGGCTGAAGGCGCTCGAGCGAGAGGGGAAGCTCGGCTTCCCCGTGATCGCGGTGAACGAGGCGCGGACGAAGCACCTCTTCGACAACCGTTACGGGACCGGCCAGTCCACGATCGACGGGATCATCCGCGCCACCAACGTCCTGCTGGCGGGCAAGCGCTTCGTCGTCGCCGGCTACGGCTGGACGGGGCGCGGGGTCGCGATGCGCGCGCGGGGCATGGGCGCGCACGTGATCGTCACCGAGGTCGATCCCTTGCGCGCGCTGGAGGCGGCGATGGACGGGTACGAGGTGCTCCCGATGGCGCGCGCGGCCGAGCTCGGCGACATCTTCTGCACGGCCACCGGGGACAAGAACGTCATCGCCCGAGCGCACCTGGAGCGGATGAAGGACGGGGCCATCCTCTGCAACACCGGGCACTTCAACGTCGAGATCGAGATCGGCGCGCTGCGCGAGCTGGCGGTCGAGACGCGGGAGGCGCGCGCGTTCGTGGACGAGTTCACGCTGGCCGACGGCCGCCGGCTGTACCTGATCGGGGAGGGCCGGCTCGTCAACTTGGCCGCGGCCGAGGGGCACCCTGCCCTCGTCATGGACATGTCCTTCTCGAACCAGGCGCTCGCCGCCGAGTGGGTGATCGCCAACGGCGCCTCCCTCGAGCGGCGCGTCTACGACGTCCCGCGCGAGATCGACGACGAGATCGCCCGGCTCAAGCTGCAGACGATGGGCGTCGAGATCGACGAGCTGACCGAGGAGCAGGCCCGGTACCTGGCCTCGTGGGACGAAGGGACGTAGGAGGGGTCAGGTCCCGGTCGTTGCGCGACCCGCGCAACGACCGGGACCTGACCCCGTCGCGCATCGTCCGGCTCGAGGACGACGCCGTCGTCCTCCTCGACCAGCGGCGTCTGCCCGAGGAGGAGGTCGAGCTGCGCTGCACGTCGGCCGGCGAGGTGGCGGAGGCGATCCGCACGTTGGCCATTCGGGGCGCCCCTGCGATCGGGGTCGCCGCCGCCTACGGGCTCGCCCTCGCCGCGCGGCGCGGGGAGGGCCTGGACGAAGCCTACGAGCTGCTCGTGTCGGCCCGTCCGACCGCGGTCAACCTCCGCTGGGCGCTCGACGAGCTGCGGAGGGAGCCGACGCCCGAGCGCGCCCGCGCCCTGCACGAGGCCGAGGTCGAGCGCTGCCGGCGGATGGCGAGGCACGCGGCGGCGCTCGTCCCCGCGGGCGCCCGCCTGCTCACCCACTGCAACACCGGCGGACTCGCGACCGGCGGCTACGGGACGGCGCTGGGCGCGATCCGCGCCGCCTGGGAGCAGGGGCGGGTCGCGCACGTCTGGGTCGGCGAGACGCGCCCCCTGCTCCAAGGCGCGCGCCTGACGGCGTGGGAGCTGGCCGCGCTCGGTGTCCCCTTCTCGGTGGTCGTCGACGCCGCCGCGCCGGCGCTGATGGCCGCCGGCGAGGTGGACGCCGTGCTCACGGGCGCCGACCGCATCGCCCGAAACGGCGACACCGCGAACAAGATCGGCACGTACGGGCTCGCGCTCGCCGCCCGCCAGCACGGGATCCCCTTCTACGTGGTCGCTCCGACCTCGACGCTCGACCCCGGCCTGCCGGCGGGGCCGGACATCCCGATCGAGGAGCGCGACCCCACCGAGGTCTCGAGTCGCTTCCCGGCCCGCAACCCCGCCTTCGACGTGACTCCCGCTGCGCTCGTCTCCGCGATCGTCACCGAGCAGGGCGTCCATCGCCCGCCCTATTCCGAGTCGCTTCCGGCGCCGGCCCGCGCCCCCCGATGACCCTCCGGGACCTCGACGCCGAGACCCGCGCCGTCCTGGAGCGCTTCGGCTTCGACGAGCCGCTCTTCGAGACGCTCCGGAGCCGGGTCGCCGCCGGTGAGCTCTCTCCGGCCTCGAACGTCGTCTCCGGCGTGGTCGAGCCGCCCCTCGAGGAGGACCTGACCGCGCTCCCCGCCCCCGGCGAGCCCGCCTACGAGGAGGCTCGCGCCATCGGGGTGGCCGCGCTCGAGCGCGCAGAGGTCGCCCAGGTCGTGCTCGCGGGCGGGATGGCGACCCGGTTCGGCGGCGTCGTCAAGGCCGTCGTGCCGGCCGTCGAGGGACGGAGCTTCCTCCAGGTCAAGCTGGAGCAGACCCGCGCGCTCGAGCGCGCGCTCGGCAGCTCGGTGCCGGTCGCCCTGATGACGAGCTTCGCCACCGACGACGCTGTCCGCGCCCACGTCGCCGAGCTCGGCGTCGGCGAGGTGCACGTCTTCCACCAGTTCGTCTCGCTCCGGCTGGAGCCGGGGGGCGAGCTCTTCCGCGGCCGCGACGGGCGGCCCTCGCCCTACGCGCCGGGCCACGGCGACCTCTTCCAGGCGCTCCGTCGCTCGGGCACGCTGGACCACCTGCGGGCTCGCGGGGTGCGGGTGGTGACGGTGTCGAACGTGGACAACCTCGGCGCCCGCGTCGACCCGGTCGTGCTCGGGATGCACCTGGTGGGGGGGCGTCCGCTCACGTGCGAGGTCGCCCGCAAGGAAGGCGACCTGGGCGGGGCGCCGGTGCGGGTGGACGGGCGGCTGCAGCTGCTCGAGGGGCCGCGCTTCCCGCCCGGGTTCGACCAGGACCTCGTCCCCGTCTTCAACACCAACACCGCGGTCTTCGACCTGGACGCGCTCGACCGCGACTACGAGCTCACCTGGCTCTACGTCGAGAAGGTGGTCGAGGGGAGGAAGGCGGTGCAGCTCGAGCGCCTCTACCACGAGGTGTCGGCGTTCCTGCCGACGACGTACCTGGAGGTGCCGCGCCGCGGCCCGCGCGGCCGCTTCTTCCCGATCAAGACGCCCTCCGACCTCGAGCGGGCCCAGGACGACCTGCGCGCGCTGCTCGCGGCGCCCCCGCTCTGACCTCGGAGGCCCTCCGCGCGAGCGTCGCACGAGGTTCGCGCGAACTCGACACGAAGTCGGCACGGAGCCGTGAGCGTCCGTGCCCTACCGTCGGGGCATGGGCGTGCTGGCCCTCCTCCTGCCCGAGCGCTGCGCCGTCTGCGGGCGGCCGGGGCAGGCGCTCTGCCCCGGCTGCCGGAACGCCCTTACCCGCCTCCGGCCGCCCGTCTGCGAGCGCTGCGGCGCGCCCGGGCCCTGGCCGGTCCGGCGCTGCGGGGAGTGTGCCGGCCGGCGCCTGGCCTTCGCCCGCGCCCGCTCCGCGCTCGTCTACGACGAGCGGGCGCGGGCGTTCGTCCGCGCCTGGAAGGAGGGCGGCCGCCGCCGCCTCGCCGGCGAGGCGGCGGCGCTCGTCGCCGAGGTCGTCCCCGCCCCCGACGCCGCCTGTCTCGTGCCCGTGCCGGGAGACCCGGAGCGGGCCTGGGCTCGCGGTCAGGTCCCGCCGAAGGCCCTGGCGGCGGCGCTCGCCCGCCGCTGGGGGATTCCCCTCGCCGACGTGCTCGAGCGGCGCCGTTCCCTCCGCCCTCAGCGCGGGCTGGCCCTCCAGGAGCGCCGCCGGAACGTGCGCGGAAGCGTGGTCGCGCGGGCCGGCGTCCCAGCCGGCGCGTGCCTGGTCGACGACGTCTACACCTCCGGAGCCACCGCCGACGCGTGCGCTCGAGCCCTGCGCGGGGCGGGCGCCCGGCGGGTCGAGGTCGTGACCCTGGCCCGGGCAATCCGTATAGATTGAGAGCGAGGTCTTCTTCCCGCTGCCGATCCGGAAAGGAGCGTTCGCCATGCAGCTCGAGGTCAAGGCCCACCACGGTTCCCTCTCCGACGCGGTCCGCGCGTACGCCGAGAAGCGCTTGGCCAAGCTCGCCAAGCGCCTGCACGAGCTGACGCGTGTCGAGGTCACGCTGTCGCGCGAGTTCAACCCCTCGATTCGCGACGACCACCGGGCCGAAGCCGTCGTCTACACGAAGGGGCCGAACCTGGTGGCACGCGAGTCCGCGCCCACCTACGAGGCCGCGATCGACCTCCTCGTCGAGAAGCTCGAGCGGCAGGTCGAGCGCTACCGCGATCGGCGGGTGCACGAGCCGCGGCGCGCTGCGCAGCGGAAGGCGTCCCCTGCGGTCGTCGAGCCCCTCGGCGAGGCGAGCGAGCCGGAGCGAGCGGCGGGCGAAGCGGCGGCGTAGCGTGCCGCTCGACCCTGGCCGTCACTGGCTCGCGGCCGGCATCACCGGGCTTCCCCGCCAGCGCGAGTGGGACGCGGTCGCGGCTGCGGAAGGGCCCGGGGAGCCCGGAGCGGAGGCCCAGCTCGTCGCTCTCGCCGACGGGCGGCTCCTCGTCGAGCGCGGGCCCGCCGGCTTCGACCCCGAGCCGTGCGCGGCGGCCCTCGCGGGCCTGGTCGACCGGCCCTACCGCGCCGTCGCGGTGCGTCGCGAGGAGTTGTGGGCGGTCGGCGCCCGCGCGATCGAGGTCGCCCGCTTGGAGCCCGACCCGCCGGGGGCGGAGCTCGAGCTGACCTGGGACGGCTCCGTGCTCGCGCTTTCCGTGGACGGCCTACCCGCCGATCCTGCGCGCGCGCGAGCGCTCGAGCGGCTCGCGGCCGAGCGGGAGCACGGGCCCTACGCCGCCCACGCCCACCGTCTCGAGGACGACCTCTGGGAAATCTCGATCCTGCCGCTCTGAGGAGCCGGGAGGCAGAGCCGCTACCCTAGTCCCGTGCCGACGCAGTCCCTGGGCAAGTTCGAGCGCGTCCTCCGCGTGGGAGAGGGGCGGCGCCTGAAGCGCCTGCGGGAGCAGGCCGCCTACATCGGCACCCTCGAGCCCGAGTTCGAGCGGCTCTCCGACGACGAGCTGCGGCAGAAGACGGCCGAGTTCCGGCAGCGCGTCGAGAACGGCGAGCCGCTGGAGGACATCCTCTTCGAGGCCTACGCGGCGGTGCGGGAGGCGTTCAAGCGGACGCTGGGCGTCCGCCTCTTCGACGTGCAGCTCATGGGCGGGATCGTCCTCCACGAGGGCGACATCGCCGAGATGAAGACGGGTGAGGGCAAGACCTTCGTCGCCGTGCAGCCGCTCTACCTGAACGCGCTCACCGGCCGCAACGTCCACCTCGTCACGGTGAACGACTACCTCGCCAAGCGCGACGCGGAGTGGACGCGCCCCGTCTACGAGCTGCTCGGCATCTCGGTGGGGTACATCCAGAACCTGATGCCGTTCGCGGAGCGCCGGAGCGCGTACGGCTGCGACGTCACCTACGGGACGAACTCCGAGTTCGGCTTCGACTACCTGCGCGACAACATGGCCGTCTCGCTCGACGGGGTCGTCCAGCGGGGCCACTACTACGCGATCGTGGACGAGGTCGACTCGATCCTGATCGACGAGGCTCGGACCCCGCTCATCATCTCGGGCGAGCCGGAGACGGCGGCCGCGACCTACTACCAGTTCGCACGCGTCGTCCGGGAGCTGGAGGGCAAGCCGGCCACCCGCAAGACGGCGAAGGGCCTGGACGAGACGGAGCTGTCCGGCGCCGACTACCTGTACGACGAGAAGTTCAAGACGGTCTCGCCGGCGCAGTCGGCGATCGAGAAGGTCGAGCGCGCGCTCGGGATCGACAACCTCTACGACCCGCGCAACGTCCTCCTCGTCAACCACCTGATCCAGGCGCTCAAGGCACAGTCCCTGTACAAGCGCGACGTCGACTACGTCGTGCAGGACGGCGAGGTGAAGATCGTCGACGAGTTCACCGGCCGCATCATGGAAGGCCGGCGCTGGAGCGAGGGGCTCCACCAGGCGATCGAGGCCAAGGAGGGCGTCCGCATCCGCGAGGAGAACGTCACCCTGGCCACGATCACGCTCCAGAACTACTTCCGCCTGTACGAGAAGCTCGCCGGCATGACCGGCACTGCGAAGACGGAGGAGAAGGAGTTCGTCGAGATCTACGGGCTGCACGTGGTCGAGATCCCCACCAACGAGCCCGTGCGCCGGATCGACCAGAACGACCTCATCTTCAAGACGAAGGAGGCGAAGTTCGCCGCGGTGGTCGAGGACATCGTCGAGCGCCACGCCAAGGGCCAGCCCGTCCTCGTCGGGACGATCGCGGTCGAGACCTCCGAGTACCTGTCCGAGCTGCTCACTCGGCGCGGCATCCCGCACAACGTCCTGAACGCGAAGGAGCACGAGCGCGAGGGCGAGATCATCAAGGACGCGGGTCAGCGTGGCGCGGTCACGATCGCGACGAACATGGCCGGCCGCGGCGTCGACATCAAGCTCGGCGAGGGCGTCGTCGACCTCGGCGGCCTCTACGTGCTCGGCACCGAGCGGCACGAGGC
>Ga0073934_10005679_pt1 | contig 18940 bp, 16 predicted proteins | sample LarsenN4metaG_FD_76834 | JGI IMG/M metagenome (GOLD analysis project Ga0073934, IMG submission 76834) | Hot spring sediment bacterial and archeal communities from British Columbia, Canada, to study Microbial Dark Matter (Phase II) - Larsen... ... | reverse complement strand
TCGACCGCGGCGCGCGTCGCATGCAGCGCGTCCTCGACGCGGGCCTTCTTCTCCTTCATCTCGACCTCGGTGGCGGCGCCGACCTTGATCACCGCCACGCCGCCGGCCAGCTTGGCGACGCGCTCCTGCAGCTTCTCCTTGTCGTAGTCGCTGGTCGCCTCCTCGATCTGCACGCGGATCTGCTTGACGCGGCCTTCGATCTGCTTCTTGTCGCCGGCGCCGTCAATGAGGGTGGTTTCCTCCTTGCCCACCTCGACCTTCTTGCAGCGGCCGAGGTCCTTGAGCTGCGCGTTCTCGAGCTTGAGGCCCAGCTCCTCGCTGATCACCGTGCCGCCGGTGAGGATCGCCATGTCCTCCAGCATCGCCTTCCTGCGGTCGCCGAAGCCCGGGGCCTTGACGGCGCAGGTCTTGAGGATGCCGCGGATGTTGTTCACCACCAGCGTGGCGAGCGCCTCGCCCTCGACTTCCTCGGCGATGATGAGCAGCGGCTTGCCCGCCTTCGCCACCTGTTCGAGGATCGGCAGCAGCTCGCGGATCGAGCTGATCTTCTTGTCGTGCAGCAGGATGTACGGATCCTCCAGCACGCAGATCTGCTTCTCGGGGTTGTTGATGAAGTAGGGCGACAGGTAACCGCGGTCGAACTGCATGCCCTCGACGACCTCGAGCTCGTTCTTCAGGCTCTTGCCGTCCTCGACCGTGATCACGCCCTCTTTTCCGACCTTGTCCATCGCGTCGGCGATGATCTTGCCGATGTCCTGGTCGGCGTTGGCGGAGATGGCACCCACCTGGGCGATCTCCTTGGACGTGGTGCAGGGCTTGGAGATCTTCTTCAGCTCCTCGACCACCGCGTCCACGGCCTTGTCAATGCCGCGCTTCAGGTCCATCGGGTTCATGCCCGAGGCGACGTACTTCATCCCCTCGCGCACGATCGCCTGGGCGAGCACGGTGGCGGTGGTGGTCCCGTCGCCGGCGACGTCGGAGGTCTTGGAGGCGACCTCCTTCGCCATCTGCGCGCCCATGTTCTCGAACTTGTCCTTGAGCTCGATCTCCTTGGCGACCGAAACGCCGTCCTTGGTGACGGTCGGCGCGCCGAACGAGCGCTCGAGCACGACGTTGCGGCCCTTCGGGCCAAGCGTCACTTTCACCGCGTCGGCGAGGATGTTCAGGCCATGAACCATCCTTGCGCGCGCGCTTTCGTGGAACCGTACTTCTTTGGCAGCCATGTCCTACTCTCCTCGATGCTTCAAAAGCGTTTGTCTACGGATCGCGGCGGCCGACATCAGGGCTCGATGACGCCCATGATGTCTTCTTCGCGCATGACGAGCAGCTCCTCGCCCTTCACCTTCACGGTCTGGCCGGAATACTTGCCGAACAGCACCCGGTCGCCGACCTTGACGTCGAGCGGAATGAGCTTGCCGTCCTCGGTTTTCTTGCCCTTGCCGACGGCGAGCACCTCGCCCTGATCGGGCTTCTCGGCCGCGGTGTCCGGAATCACGATCCCGCCAGCGGACTTGCGCTCCTCCTCGATGCGCTTGACGATCACGCGATCATGCAATGGACGAATCTTCATGTTCCTCTCCCATAAAACCTTCACAAATCATAAGGTTACGGTGCGCCCCGGCATGCGTGAACGCAGCCTGTTAGCACTCCGGTTCAGCGAGTGCTAATGATAGTAGTCCGCTTGGCCGATTTCAAGCGTTTCCTAGAATCCCCCCGTGATCCCGCCTAGATCCCTCGGCATAGCGTTCCTTTGCCTTGCGCTTTCGGCCGGCGCCGACGACCGGATCCCCGCCCCGGTCGCCCAAGCGCTCGCGATCGCGCGAATCCCGCCTGCCGCGGTCTCGCTCGTGGTGCAGGGGGCGAACGGCGAACCGCGTTCCCTGCGAGTCAATGAAACGGCGCCGATGAACCCGGCCTCGACGATGAAGCTCCTCACCACCTTCGCGGCGCTCGAAGTCCTCGGTCCCGCGTTTCGCTGGAAGACCGAGATATTCCTCCAGGGCGCACTGCGCCAGGGCGTGCTGGAAGGCGACCTGGTGCTGAAGGGCGGCGGCGATCCCCGCCTCGACCTCGAATCGTTCTGGATGCTGCTGCGCGCGCTGCGCGCGAAGGGCGTGCGCGAGATCCGCGGCGATCTGGTGCTCGACCGCGGCTATTTCGCGCGCGCGAGCCCCGACCCGGGAGCCTTCGACGGCGACCCGTTCCGGCCATACAACGTGGCGCCGGATGCGCTGCTCGTCAACTACAACTCGCTGCGGTTCGTGTTCATGCCGGGCCGCGAAGGCGAGGCGCCACCGGTGCGCATCGCGGTCGCGCCGCATCCGCCGGCGCTCGAAGTGATCAACGTGCTGCGGCTCGCGAACGGCCCCTGCGCCGACGGTCGCGCCTTCCGCGACATGCTCGCGCCGACCTTCGAGCCGGCGCGCCGCCGCGCGATCTTCGCCGGACGCTACCCGGCGAGCTGCGGCGAGAAGGATCTCAATGTCGCGCTGCTCGCCCCGAACGACCATGTCGCAGGGGTCATGCGCCAGCTCTGGAGCGAGACGGGCGGCTCATGGACGGGCGCGGTGCGCGAAGGCACGGCGCCGGCGGGAGCGGCGCCGTTTCACGTGCACGAATCCCCGCCGCTCGGACTGCTCGTGCGCGACGTCAACAAGCTCTCCAACAACGTCATGGCGCGGCACCTCTTTCTCACGCTCGGCGCGGAAACCGCCGGCACCCCGGGCGACGCGGAGAAAGCCGCGGCGGCGATCCGCGCCTGGCTTGCGCGCAAGGGGATCGCGGCGCCGGAGCTCGTGCTGGAGAACGGCTCGGGCCTGTCGCGCATCGAGCGCCTGAGCGCGGCGAGCCTCGCGGCGCTGCTTCAGTCCGCGTGGCAATCCAGCGTGATGCCGGAATTCGTCGCCTCGCTGCCGATCGCCGCGCTGGATGGCACGATGCGGCGGCGTCTGAAGGGCGAGGCGGTGGCGGGCCGCGCCCACATCAAGACGGGGCTGCTTGCCGACGTGCGCTCGATGGCCGGTTACGTGCTTGATCGCGCCGGGCGCCGGATGATCGTGGTGATGATCGTCAACCACCCGAATGCGCCGCAGGCGCAGGCGGCGATGGACGAGCTGCTGCGCTGGGTGTACGACCGCGGCTGAGCGAGCCGGGCGTCGCGCAGCGGGCGCGGGTCCGCCCGTGCCGCGAGCCTCAGAGCCCCAGCTCCTTCCAGAGCGCGTCCACGCGGCGCTTCACCTCGGGGTCCATGGCGATCGGCCGGCCCCAGGTGCGATCCGTCTCGCCGGGCCATTTGTTCGTTGCATCCAGTCCCATCTTCGAGCCGAGCCCCGCCACCGGGCTCGCGAAATCGAGGTAGTCAATCGGCGTGTTCTCAACGATCAGCGTATCGCGCGCCGGGTCCACGCGCGTGGTGATCGCCCAGATCACCTCCTTCCAGTCGCGTACATTGATGTCCTCGTCCACGACGACGATGAACTTGGTGTACATGAACTGACGCAGCACGCTCCAGACGCCGAACATCACGCGCTTGGCGTGCCCCGGGTACTGCTTTTTCATGCTCACGACTGCCATGCGGTACGAGCAGCCTTCCGGCGGTAGGTAGAAATCCGTGATCTCCGGAAACTGCCGCGCAATCAGCGGCACGAACACTTCGTTGAGCGCCACGCCGAGCATCGCCGGCTCATCCGGCGGCTTTCCGGTGTAGGTCGAGTGGTAGATCGGGTCGCGCCGCATCGTGATGCGCGTTACCGTGAGCACCGGAAAGCGCTCGGCCTCGTTATAGTAGCCGGTGTGGTCGCCGTGCGGGCCTTCGAGCGCGGTGTCACCGGGCCGGATTTCGCCCTCCAGCACGATCTCGGCGCTCGCCGGCACCTGCAGGTCGCTTCCCATGCACTTCACGACCTCGGTACGCGCATCGCGCAGCAGCCCGGCGAACTGATACTCGCCGAGGGTATCCGGCACCGGCGTCACCGCGGCGAGAATCGTCGCAGGGTCAGCGCCGATCGCCACCGCCACTGGAAACGGCGTCCCTGGCCGGGCGATCTGGTGGTCGCGGAAATCGAGCGCGCCGCCGCGGTGCGCGAGCCAGCGCATGATGACGCGGTCGGGCGCAATCACCTGCTGGCGGTAGATGCCGAGGTTCTGGCGCGCCTTGAAGGGCCCGCGCGTGATCGTGAGGCCCCAGGTGATCAGCGGTCCGGCGTCCTCGGGCCAGCAGGTCTGCACCGGAAGCCTGCCGAGGTCCACGTCCCTTCCTTCCCAGACCACCTCCTGACAGGGCGCCGAGCGTACCGCCTTCGGCTGCATCGCAACGAGCTTCTTCAGCAGCGGCAGCTTTTCCCAGGCGTCGCGCAGCCCCCGCGGCGGTTCCGGCTCGCGCAGATAAGCAAGGAGTCTGCCGATCTCGCGCAGCGCCGCGGCATCCTCGGCGCCCATCGCGAGGGCGACGCGGCGCACGGTGCCGAACAGATTGCCGAGCACCGGTATCGTGTGCCCGGCCGGGCGCTCGAAAAGGAGCGCCGGGCCGCCCGCGCGCAGCACGCGGTCGCAGATCTCGGTCATCTCCAGGCGCGGCGAGACCTCGGCGCCGATGCGCCGCAGCTCGCCCATGCGCTCCAGTCGCCCGAGAAAGTCGCGCAGATCCGTGTAGCGCATCGCTCAGCTCCGGCGCCCGAGCTCTGCGACGCGCTCGGCAACCGCCTCGGCGAACGCAGTGAGCGCCGCATCGCGGCCGCGCGCGGAGAACGAGCGCTCCGCGGCGCCGATCGCGAGCGTGAGCGTCGTGCGGCCGTACCACCACAGCGCCGCGAGCGCGACCCCCGTCGCGAGCAGCGCCGCGGCCGCCGCCGGCATGGCCGCGGCGATGCTGGCGAGCGCCGAAAATACCGAGGCGAGCAGCGCATCCAGCGCTTCGCTTCGGCCCGGCGCGGCGCTCGCCGCCGCAAGGCCGCGCGCCCACGCCGCAACGGCCGGCCCGGCGAGCGCGAGCAGGAGCGCAGCCGCGGCGAACGCGATCGCGCCGCCGAGCTTGCGGGGCTCGCGATCGAAGGCGATCCGCACGGCGGCAAGGTGCGCAAGCGCGAACGTCTCGCTGCGCGTTCTGCCGATGTGCACCAGCCGTCCGGGGTACAGCGCGAGGCGTCCGCCGTCCGCCAGCCCGACTTCCGACAGGAGCGCTTCGCCGCTCACGCGTGGTACGAGGCGACCAGACCGGCGAAGATCGCCGCGCCGACCCAGTTGTTGTGCCGGAAGGCGCGAAAGCATCCTTCGCGAGAGCGATCGCGGATCAGCCGGTAGTGATAGAGCACCATCGCTCCGGCGGCCGCAAGACCCGCGTAATAGGGCCAGCCAAGGCGCAGCGCGACACCGAGCCCGGTGAGGATCGCGAGCATGCCGGCGTAGGCGATCATGACCCCGGCGACGTCGTAGCGCCCGAGCGTGAGCGCGGAGGTGCGGATGCCGATCTTCGCGTCGTCGTCGCGATCCACCATCGCGTACTCGGTATCGTAGGCGAACGCGTAGCAGATGTTCGCCGCGAGCAGCACCCAGCATTCCCAGGGCAGTGCCTCGCGCAGCGCCGCATAGGCCATCGGAATGCCGAAGCCGAAGGCGACGCCGAGCACGAGCTGCGGCAGGGCGAAAAAGCGCTTGGTGAACGGATAGACCGCCGCGATCGCCAGCGCGACGAAGGAAAGCAGGATCGCGAAGCGGTTCAGGAACAGCACGAACCCGAAGGCGAGCGCGGCGAGCACGGCGGCCACCGCCAGCGCCTCGTGCGGGTGGATCTCGCCGGCGGCGAGCGGCCGCGTGCGCGTGCGCTCGACATGCGGGTCGAAGCGGCGGTCGGCCCAGTCGTTGAGCGCGCATCCGGCCGAGCGCATCAGGATCGTGCCCATCACGAAGATGACGACGATCGCAGCCGGCGGCCGGCCGTCGGCGGCGAGCCACACCGCCCAGAGCGTCGGCCACAGAAGCAGCAGCGCCCCGATCGGCTTGTCGAGCCGAACCAGCCGTTCGTAGGCGTCCAGTCGCCGCAGAAGAAACGCCGCGTCCACGCGCCGAGGATAGCAGGGGCGCGCCTTCAGGCGCGTGCGAGCTCGCCGCGCGCGCCGAGCCAGCGCTCGACGTGGCGCGCCGCGGCCTCCGGGTCGGAGTCGAGCAGTTCCTCGGCCGCCCCGCGCGCCGCGCGCGCGAGCGGCTCGTCGGCGGCGAGATCGGCGAAGCGCAGCAGCGGCAGGCCGCTCTGGCGCTCGCCGAGAAACTCGCCCGGGCCGCGCAGCGCGAGGTCGCGCTGCGCGATCTCGAAGCCGTCGCGCGACTCGTAGACGATTCTCAGCCGCTCGCGCGCCGCTGCCGAGAGCGGCTGGGCGTAGAGCAGGATGCACACGCTCTCGCGGCCGCCGCGGCCGATGCGGCCGCGCAACTGGTGAAGTTGTGCCAGGCCGAAGCGCTCGGCGTGCTCGATCACCATGAGCGTCGCGTTCGGCACGTCCACCCCGACCTCGATCACCGTGGTCGCCACGAGAAGCTGGATGCGGCCGGCGGCGAATTGCGCCATCACCGCCGCCTTCTCTGCCGGCGCGAGGCGCCCGTGCACGAGCCCGACGCTCAGGCCCCGCAGCTCGGCGGCAAGCCTTGCGTGGGTGTCGAGCGCAGTCTGCAGGTCGCCTTCGCGCGAGTGCTCGATCACCGGGCAGACCCAGTACGCCTGCTCGCCGGCCGCGCACGCCTCGCGGATGCGCGCGAGCACCTCGCCGCGGCGCGAGGCCGCCACCAGGCGCGTCGCGACCGGCCGCCGGCCGGGCGGCATCTCGTCCACCACCGACACGTCGAGATCGGCGAAATAGGTCATCGCGAGCGTGCGCGGAATGGGCGTCGCGCTCATCATGAGCTGGTGCGACACCAGCGGCTCGGCGGCGTCGCCGCCCTCGCCCTTTTGCCGCAGCGCGAGCCGCTGGCGCACGCCGAAGCGGTGCTGCTCGTCCACCACCGCAAGGCCCAAGCGCGCGAACACAGCGCCTTCCTCGATCAGCGCATGCGTGCCGATGCCGATCGCGGCCTCGCCCGCCGCGAGCGCGGCGAGCGCGGCGCGCTTCTCGGCCGCACCGAGCGCCCCGTGCAGCCACGCGATGCGAACGCCGAGCGGCGCCAGCCACTCGGAGAACTTGCGGTAGTGCTGCTCAGCGAGGATCTCGGTCGGCGCCATCACCGCCGCCTGCCAGCCCGCGTCCACCGCCGCCAAGCAGCCGATCGCCGCGACGATCGTCTTGCCGCTGCCGACGTCGCCCTGAAGCAGCCGCTGCATCGGATGCGGCTGCGCGAGGTCCGCGAGGATCTCGGCCATCGCGCGGCGCTGCGCGCGTGTGAGGCGAAACGGCAGCGCGCCGAGAAAGCGCCTGAGGAGCGGCCCGTCGGCCGCGAGCACCGGCGCGCGGCGCTCGCGGCGCGCGCGATAGGCCATGCGCATCGAGAGCTGCTGTGCGAGGAGCTCGTCGAACTTCACCCGCCGCCACGCCGGGTGCGTGCGCGCGGCGAGCGCCTCGCGGTCGGCGTCCGGCGGGGGCTGATGGAGCGTCCTCACCGCCTCGGCGATGCCCGGAAGCCCGTAGCGTCGCAGGAACCGTTCCGGCAGCGTTTCTTCGAGCGACGCCTCGGCGAGCGCCTCGAGCACGAGCTTGCGCAGCACCCCCTGCGCGAGCCCGGCGGTGGTCGGATAGATCGGCGTGAGCGTGGCGGCGAGCGGCTCGCCTTCGCGCACCAGGCGCCACCGCGGGTGCACCATCTCGGCGCCGAAAAAACCGCCACGCACCTCGCCGTAGGCGCGCACGAGCAGCCCTTCGTCGGCGGCGCGCCGAAACGCCTGCAACTGGCTCGGGTAGAAATTGAGAAAGCGTAGTACCAGCCCCTCGGCGTGCACGAGAAGCTGGCGCCGCGGCCGGTACACGACCTCGGCGCGCAGCACGCGCGCTTGGACGAGCACCGGCTTTCCCGCGGGGGCGTTTTCGGGCGCCGTGAGCGCGGTCTCGTCCTCGTAGCGCAGCGGCAGGTGAAACGCGAGCTCGGCTCGCGAGCGGAAGCCGAGCTTTTCGAGCTTCGCGGCAAGCCCGCGCGCCTGCCCCGCGGCCGGCGCGCGCCGCGCCGACGCCCTCACTTCGCGTGCAGGATGCAGTCGATCTCCACCAGCGCGCCGCGGGGCAGGCTCGCGACGCCGACGGCGGCGCGCGCCGGATACGGCTCGCGGCAATACTGGGCCATGATTTCGTTCACGCGCGCGAAATGCGCGAGGTCGGTGAGATAGACGGTCATGCGCACCGCGTGCTCCAGGCCCAGGCCCGCGGCCGCGGCCACCGCCGCCAGGTTGCGGAACACGCGGTGGATCTGCGCATCCACCCCTTCGACGAGCTGCATCGTGGCGGGATCCAGTCCGATCTGGCCCGAGAGGTACACCGTGTCCCCGGCGCGCACCGCCTGCGAGTAGGTGCCGATCGCCGCGGGCGCATCCTTCGTGTGCACCGCGGTCTTCATGTCCTAGAATCTTAGCCGAAATGGCATCAGCCGCGATCGCGAGCCTGGAGAAGCTGATCGGCACGCCGCGCGACGGCGCGCTGCTTCGCTACTCGCTCGGGATGGAATACCTGAAGGCGGGAGATGCCCCGGCGGCCGCGCGGGAATTGACCGAGGCGGTGACGCGCGACCCGAAGTTCTCCGCGGCGTGGAAGCTGCTCGGGCGCGCGCTCGCCGAGGCCGGGCGCGATCGCGAGGCGCTCGAGGCCTGGCGCAAGGGAATCGAGGCGGCGCGCGCGAAGGGCGACCGGCAGGCGGAAAAAGAGATGGCCGTATTCGCAAGGCGCCTCGAAAGGAAGCTCGCTCCGTGAGCACGCGCACAAAGTCGCAATCGGCGCTCAATGTCCTCGGCGAGCCGCTCGCGCCGTGCAGCGTCCGTCCGATGACGGGCTTTTACCGCGACGGCTGCTGCAACACCGGCTACGACGACGTCGGCATTCACACCGTCTGCGCGCGCATGACAAGGGAGTTCCTGGAGTTTTCGAAGTCGCGCGGCAACGATCTCACCACCCCCGTGCCGGAGTTCGGCTTCCCGGGCCTGAAGCCCGGCGACCAGTGGTGCCTGTGCGCGGGCCGCTGGAAGGAGGCGCTCGATGCCGGCGTCGCGCCGCCGGTGATCCTCGCCGCCACCCACGAGGAGACGCTCGCGATCGTGCCGCTCGCCGAGCTCAAGCGCCACGCGCTTGACCTCTCCTGAAGGGCGCCCGCCGATGCGCGCCGACCCGCAGGACCGGCCGCATCACCTGCGCGAGGCGCCGCGCGCCTCGCTCCTGCCGTGGGTGCTCGTGCTCGCGGTCGCGCTCGTCGCGCTTGCCGGCGGCTACTACGCCTGGTTCGCGCGCGAGCCCGCTCCGGCGCGCCCGCCAGCTTCGCCCCCCGCAGCCGAGCCTTCCGCCGCCGCGCCTCCACCAGCGATTCGCCATCCGCTGCCAGCGGCCGAAACGGCAACCCCGCTTCCCTCTCTCGACATGAGCGATTCGCTGGTGCGGCAGACGCTCGCCGCGCTGCTCGGATCTAAGGTGTTCAACGAGCTGGTGTTCCCGAGCGGCATCATCCGGCGCGTCGTCGCCACGGTGGACAACCTGCCGCGCGCGCGTGCGCCGCGGCGCGTGTTTCCGCTCTACGACGTGCCCGGCGGCTTTCGCACGAGCGGCCGCGACGAGCAGCTGGCGATCGCACCGGAAAACTCGGCGCGCTACACGCGGTACGTGAGCGCGCTCGAATCAGTGGATACGGCGGCGCTGGTCAAGGCCTACGTGCAGCTCTACCCGCTCTTTCAGCACGCGTACGAGGAGCTCGGCTTTCCAGGCAGGCACTTCAACGATCGGCTCGTCGAGGCGCTGGACGACTTGCTCGCCGCTCCGGAAGTGGCGCCGCCGGTCCGACTGATCCGTCCGAAGGTGCTCTACGAGTACGCCGATCCGGATCTCGAGACGCGCTCAGCGGGACAGAAGATCCTCATCCGCATGGGCGCGGACAACGCCTCTCGCGTCAAGGCGAAGCTGAGGGAGTTCCGCCGCGCACTCATTGACGCCGCGGCGGCGCCGGCGGCAAAGCCGCCTGGCTCGTGAAGGCGGCTGCACGTGCCGCGACGAGCTGCGTGCGCTGGCTTGCCTTCATGGAGAGCGGGGATGGTGGAGTGGAAGGGGATCGAACCCTCGACCTCGGCATTGCGAACGCCGCGCTCTCCCAGCTGAGCTACCACCCCACGGAAGGGCCGCAATTTTACCGGAGAATCGCCGCGGCGGCGAGATGAACCGCGGTGCACCGCGCCCGGGCTATCATCGTGGCAGAGAAGGAGAAGCCATGCAGATTTCGCCGCCGTTTGGCTACAAGGAAGTGGTCGCCCTCAGCCGCAGGCAGAAGGTCCGGCTGCTCGCGCCGGGCGAGGTTCCGGAGTTCGCGCGCGGGCTCAACGCGATTCCGATCAGCTACAGCGAATTCGCCCGCGCGGCGCACGACTATCCGATCGTGTTCACGAGCGGCGACGCGGGCAAGACTTTTGCGCCGGTGGCGGTGCTCGGATTCGCCGCGGGCGAGAACCTCTATCTCGACGGCGCGCGCTGGCGAAGTGGCGTCTACGTTCCGGCCTACGTGCGGCGGTTTCCGTTCTGCATGGTGAAGGTGCGGCTCAACAACGTCGAGCAGCAGAACCGGCTCATCTGCGTGGAGAAGGCGTACGCCGACGATGCCGCCGGCGAGCCGATGTTCGACGACAAGGGCGAGCCGCTCGCGAAATGGAAGGACATCGAGCGCATGCTCACCGAGTACGAGATGGATCTGGAGCGCACGCGCGAGATGTGCGCCATCCTCGCCGACTACGCGTTGCTCGAGCCATTCGTCGCGCAGGCGAAATTCGACAAGGGCGGCTCAGCGCAGCTCGCCGGCATGCACCGCGTCGCGGAAGCGAAAATCGAGCACCTCAACGCGAGCCAGCTCAAGAACCTCGCCAGGAAGGGCATTCTCGGCCGCATCTACGCGCACCTCCTCTCGCTCGACAACTTCGGGCGGCTGCTCGACCGCAAGGCGCAGGTCGGCAGCGTGGCCACAGGAAAGTAGGGTCTTCGCCGGACGGCGCTTTTGTCAAAATCGCCCGAGAGCGTGCGGTACCACTAACGCGTTGCAGCGGCGGCACGCGCGAATGCCGCAACCCGCGCGTGCAGCGAGATCGCGAAATTCCGGAACCCGAGCTCCTCGTTCGGCTCCTTGAAGTCGCCTCGCTTTCCGGTACGCGCGTTCGACGTGAAGAAGCACGCAGCGTCGTACAGACGATCCCGAAGAAGCCGCTCGCAAACAAGTTCGTAGCGTTTCGCGTAGCTCCTTCCCTGGAATGCCTCGTCGACGGGGTACGGGTTCAACGTGATTCGTTTGGTGGGGCGAAGCGACGCCGATTGCTCCTCCAGCATAAACAGATAGCCGAGCCACGGCTTCTGCGAGGGCTTGAAGATCCCCTCCCGATACGCTGCCCAGAAGTCCGTCGCGTTGCCGAGCGCTTCTTCGACTCGATTATTGAAATTGTTGCCGAAGCTGCCGACTTGCGACTTGACCTCCACCGCGGCCACCAAGTCTTTGCCGGAGACCACCACGAGATCCCATTCCTTGCAGGGCCTGTAAAAGCCCGGAAGCGCCCGCGACCTTTTCTCCGTGATCCGCACGTCGGCGCCCTGCAAACCGGCGTCTCTCACGATTGCGGCAATGAGGCGAATGAAGCCGTCGGCATGCCTGCCTCCCGTCACCGCAGCGCGGTTGCCAGTGTCTCTCCGGCCGCTCTTGCTGCCCTGGCGCCTGAGCTGCTGCGAACGCATTCGCCAGAAATAGCGCACTGCCTTGGCCAGCTCACCCCTGTAATCGAGCATCGGTCAATGCAGGCGAATCCTTCGCTCGGTCGCGAGCAGCCGTGGCGTTTCCCTCTCCAGTCGCTTGGCGGCCATCTCGAAGTACTGGCGGTCCACCTCGACTCCCACGCTGTTGCGACCCCACTTGGCTGCCGCCACGTTGGTTGTCCCGCTTCCCATGAAAGGGTCGAGCACGGTATCGCCGACAAAGCTGAACATCCTGATCAGGCGCTCGGCGAGCTGCAGGGGAAAGGGGGCCGGATGATCTCTTGTCGGCGCACCGGTCACACCCGTCCAGATCTGCTGAAACCATTCCTTGTGCAGGTCGCCGGGGATGACGCTCAGAATCCGCGTCGCCAAGCTCGGGCTACGGTAGCCACCCGGCTTTCGTTCCATGAGAATGAATTCGATGTCGTTCTTGATGACCGCATTGGGCTCGTACGGTTTGCCCAGGAATCCTCCCCCGCTGCCGGCAGCTTCGTAGGCGGCGTTGGCGATCTTGTGCCAGATGATGGGCGCGAGATTGTTGAAACCCAGGGCGCGGCAGCGCTCCTGGATTGACGCATGCAGCGGCATGACGAGATGTTCCCCCTTGTTCTTTCGCCGTGACAGGCAAACATCTCCCACCACGCACACAAGCCGACCGCCGGGAACCAGGGCCTGGTAGCAGATCTTCCAGACCTTGTCCAGCTCGTCCAGAAACTGCTCATAGTCCCTGATGTAGCCCAGCTGCCCTTCGCCGACGTTGTAATCCTTCAGCGTCCAGTACGGCGGCGACGTGACGACCAGGTGAACGCTTTCGGCGGCGAGGAAATCGATTTCCCGGGCATCGCGTCTGTACAGATCGTGATGCGTAGGCAACCGCTCGAGCCTTGCCTCGATCTGGGCGACCAGTTTCCTGTCCCTGGCGATTCGGGGAAGATCGGTCTGGTGATTGTGGATTTCCCCGATTTCTTCCGGGAGATGCTCTCTCGGATCGAAAAGTACTTCTGCGGCGTCGGCCCGTTTGTTCACGTTTGCATTATCGCAGAATGCTTTTTTGCCCTTACGCGCTGCGCGCAACGCGGTTGACAGACCCATTGCCCTGGTGTGGGCCGGGCTGGATTCGAACCAGCGACCAAGGGATTATGAGTCCCCTGCTCTGACCGACTGAGCTACCGGCCCCGCGTGAAGTCTACCGCCGCAAACGGAAAGGGCCGCATGTCGCGGCCCTTCCTTCGCCCCCTGTCCGCGCAGGATCGGGGGTCCGACGCCCTCGTTCAGCCTTCCTGGTCGAGGAAGCTCTTCAGCCTCTCCGAGCGCGAGGGGTGGCGCAGCTTGCGCAGCGCCTTCGCCTCGATCTGGCGGATCCGCTCGCGCGTGACGTCGAACTGCTTGCCGACCTCCTCCAGCGTGTGGTCGGTGCTCATCTCGATGCCGAAGCGCATGCGCAGCACCTTCGCCTCGCGCGGCGTGAGCGTGTCGAGCACCTCCTTGGTGACCTCGCGCAGCGACGCGTAGGTCGCCGCATCCACCGGCGCCATGGTCGAGGTGTCCTCGATGAAGTCGCCCAGATGCGAGTCGTCGTCGTCGCCGATCGGGGTTTCCATCGAGATCGGCTCCTTGGAGATCTTGAGGATCTTGCGGATCTTCTCCTCCGGCATCTCCATCTTCTGCGCCAGCGTCGCCGGATCGGGCTCCTGCCCGGTCTCCTGCAGGATCTGGCGCGAGATGCGGTTCATCTTGTTGATCGTCTCGATCATGTGCACCGGGATGCGGATGGTGCGCGCCTGGTCGGCGATCGAGCGCGTGATCGCCTGCCGGATCCACCAGGTGGCGTAGGTCGAGAACTTGTAGCCGCGCCGGTACTCGAACTTGTCCACCGCCTTCATCAGGCCGATGTTGCCCTCCTGGATGAGGTCGAGGAACTGCAGGCCCCGGTTGGTGTACTTCTTCGCGATCGAGATCACCAGGCGCAGGTTCGCCTCGGTCATCTCGCGCTTGGCGCGCCGCGCCTTCGCTTCGCCGGTGGACATCTGCTTGTTGATTTCCTTCAGGTCGCGGATCGGGATGCCGATGCGCTCCTGCACCGCCTGGATCTTGGACAGATGCTCCAGGATCGAGGGCTCCAGGCGCGCGAGCGCCTCGCTCCACGGGTGCCCGGCGTTGATCTCGGCGGTGAGCCAGCGGCGCGAGCCCTCGCTGCCGGCGAAGATCTTGATGAAGTGCGGCCGCGGCATCTGCGCCTTCTCGACGCACAGGTCGTGGATCGCGCGCTCGTGGCTGCGGATCTCCTCGACCAGCCCGCGCACGCTGTCGCACAGCCGCTCGACCGTGCGCGCGGTGAAGCGAATCGTCATCAGCTCGGCGCTGATCTGGTCGCGCACCCGCAGGTACTCCTTGTCGCGCGAGCCCTTGCTCTCCAGCACCCGCTTCATCCTCTCGTAGAGCCGCCGGATGCGCGCGAACTTCTCCAGCGCATCGGCGCGCAGTTTCATCAGGCTCGCCGACTGCGCCGCCGCGGCCTCTTCCTCGCTCTCGATCTCCTCCTCGATCGCCTCGTCCTCGTCGGCGCCCGATTCGGCCGCCTCCGCCTTCTTCGGGTCGAAGTCATCCTTGGCGTTCGGGTCCACGAGCCCGTCAACCACCTCGTCAATGCGCAGCTCGTCCTTCTCCACCTTCTCGGCGAGCTCGAGGATCTCGCGCACCGTGGTCGGGCAGGCGCTGATCGCCTGGATCATGTGGCGAAGACCTTCCTCGATGCGCTTGGCGATCTCGATCTCGCCCTCGCGGGTGAGCAGCTCGACGGACCCCATCTCGCGCATGTACATGCGCACCGGGTCGGTCGTACGGCCGAATTCCGAATCCACGGTCGAGAGCGCGGCTTCGGCCTGCTCCTCGACGTCCTCGTCGGCGGCGGCGACCGCCGGGGTCTCCGCGGTGATGAGGAGCTGCTCCTGGTCGGGCGCCTGGTCGTAGACCTGGATGCCCATGTCGCCGAAGGTCGAGATGATCGCCTCGATCTGCTCGGCATCCACCAGGTCGTCGGGCAGATGGTCGTTGATTTCGGAGTAGGTGAGGAACCCGCGTTCCTTGCCGAGCTTGATCAGGTTCTTGAGCCGGGTACGGCGGGTCTCGGCGTCCTCCCTGGGAAGCTGGGCGTCGGCGAGCAGCGCGTCGCGCCGGCCCTTGCGGCCCGGACGACCCTTCGCCTTCGCCTTGACCGCGGCGACCTTCGCCTCGAGCAGCTCGAGCGCCTGCTTCGCGCTCGGGGTGCCCTGCGCCTTGGCCTTTTTCGCTTCGGCCTCGGGGCGAGCTGGGGCGCCGCGGCCGCGAGCGGCCGCGGACTTGCGAATGGCGAGTTTTACGGGGAGCTTTTTTTGCGTCTTCGACCTGCGCGCCGAGGCCGGGGCCGAAGACCTTGCCTTCGCCCTCTTCAACGCCCTGGTTTCGCCTGCCTTCCTGGCTGCCTTACCGCCCGCCTTGGCCTTTGTCCTGCGCTTTGCCTTTGCCATCCTCGCCCCCGAATGCACCCCCGGACGTCCATTCCGGAGAAAAACATTAAATTCTACCCGATCCTCCGGATTTCAAGCCCGCTGCGCCTTCAGCTCGTGCAGCTCCTTGACGCGCCGATTGAGCTCGGCCGCGAGCGCGGGCTCGGCCTTCACCCGCTCGGTGAGCGCGAGGATTTCCTCGTTCTTGCGCCGTATGCGCAGCGCCAGCATGATCTGGCGGAACTCCTGCTCGGCGCCGTTCTCGTCCAGCTCGGCGCCGATCGCGGCGGCCATCGCCTCGGCCACGACGTCCTCGAACGCCGTGCCCTGAAAGCGCTCGACGAGCAAGGCCCCTCGCGCCCCCTCCTGCGGCGCCTCGCCGAGCGCGCGCAACACCGCGGTTTCCGGCAGCGCGGGATCGAGCAGATCCGGTTCGATGCGCAGCGCGAGGGCCGGATTCGACAGCACGCAGCGCAGCAGGTTCCGCTCCTGCGTCGCGGCGAGCGGGGGCGCGGCCCGAGCAGGCGCCGCGCGCGCGTACGCCGGCGTGGCATCGGAGGCCGCGGTCAGACGTTCCACGTCTTCCGGCGCCAGGCCCGCAAGGCGCGCGATCTCGCGCCCGATCTGAAGCCGCAGCACCCGCCCGGCGATCCTCTGCAGGTGGGGCGCCGCCTTGGCGACCAGCCGCGAGCGGCCTTCGGCGCTCGCCAGATCGAGCCCGGCGCGGAGCTCGCCCACCAGAAACGCCGACAGCGTCTGCGCCTCGCGCGCCAGGCGCTCGAAAGCTTCCTTGCCGCGCGAGCGCACGAAGCTGTCCGGGTCCTCGCCCTCCGGCAGGAACAGGAACCGGATCGTTTTCGCGTCCGTCGCGAGCGGCAAGCTCACCTCCAGCGCGCGCCAGGCGGCCTTGCGGCCGGCGGCGTCGCCGTCGAAACAGAACACCAGCTCGTCGGCGAGGCGAAGCAGCCGCATGACGTGCGCCGGGGTGGTCGCGGTGCCGAGGGTCGCGACCGCGTTGCCGACCCCGAACTGCGCCAGCGCCAGCACATCCATGTAGCCCTCGACGACGATCGCGCGGCCGCTCGCCCGGATCGCCTCGCGCGCGAGCGCAAGGCCGTAGACCTCGCGCCCCTTCTCGAACAGCGACGTCTCCGGCGAGTTCAGGTACTTGGGTTCGCCCTCGCCCAGCACCCGGCCGCCGAAGCCGACCACCGCGCCGCGCAGGTTGTGGATCGGGAACATGATCCGGTCGCGGAAGCGGTCGTAGCGCTTGCCGTCGCCCTCGATCACCAGGCCGGCCGCCACCAGCCCCTTGTCGTGGTAATCGGGGAATGCCGCTCGTAGTGCCTGCCAGTCGTCGGGGGCATAGCCGATGCGGTAGCGTGCCGCGATCTCGCCCGAGACGCCCCTGCCCTTCAGGTAGCCGATCGCGCGGGGCGATTTCTTCAGCTCCGCGCGGTAGAACTCCATCGCCCGCTCCAGGACGGGCAGCAGGTCGGTTTCGCGCTGCCGACGCGCCGTGGCCTCCGCCGAGCGCGGCTGCCATTCCGGCATCTTCATGCCGGCCCAGTCGGCGAGCGTTTTCACCGCCTCGACGTAGCCGAGGCTGGAATAGGCCATCAGGAAGCCGATCGCGTTGCCGTGCGCGCCACAGCCGAAGCAGTGATAGAACTGCTTGGTCGGGCTGACGGTGAACGAGGGGGTCTTCTCGCTGTGAAAGGGACACAGGCCGAGGTAGTTCGCGCCCGACTTTTTGAGGGACACGTGGCGCGACACCACCTCCACGATGTCGACGCGGTTGAGGAGGTCCTGCTTGAAGCTGTCGGGTATCACCGGCCCGGGATCCGGGGAACGGGGAAATTCTCCCGCGAAAAGGCCCGCAGCAGAACGCGGCCCGCGCCTTGCCCAGCCGCCGAGCTTCGAGCGCACCAAGGCCGACACTTTCGCCATGTCGGCCCTTCCCGAGAGGCGGGACTTGAGCATGCCCATGACCTTGCCCATGTCCTTCACCGAGCCGGCGCCCGATTCGGCGATCGCCGCGGCCACCGCCGCCTCGACCTCGGCTTCGGAAAGCGGCTGCGGCAGGTACGCCGCGAGCACCTCGATCTCGTACTTCTCCTGCTCGGCGAGGTCGGGGCGGCCGCCTTTTTCGAACTGGGCGACCGACTCGCGCCGCTGCCGGATCATCTTCTCGATCACCGCGAGCACCGCGGCGTCGTCGAGCGCGGCGCGCTCGTCCACTTCCTTTTGCTTGAGCGCGGCCGCAAGCAGCCGCAGCGCCGCGAGGCGCCGGGCATCGCGCGCGCGCATCGCGGCCTTCACGTCTTCCTGGATGCGGTCCTTCAGCGACACCGGCTGTCCGAAACGAAAAGCGCGAATCGTGCGGCCCCTCGGGCCGGCTCCGACTCGCGCCGGGGGTGGAAGCGCTCGATGCGTCTCAGTAGAACTTCGGCGGCAGCATCTGGCTGCGCAGCCGCTTGTGATGGCGCTTGACCGCGGCGGCGAGCTTGCGCTTTCTCTCCGCGGTCGGCTTCTCGTAGTATTCGCGCGCGCGCAGCTCGGTGAGCAGGCCCGCCTTCTCCACGGTGCGCTTGAAGCGGCGCATCGCGACCTCGAACGGCTCGTTCTCCTTGACGCGTACGGTCGGCATCCTCTGGGTTCCGTGCCCCTGGCTCTTGAAAAGGGGTTGAATTATATCCACATCCTGCCGCGCCCGGCTACCATCGGCGCATGCTGATCCTCGGCATCGAAACGTCCTGCGACGAAACCGGCGTCGCGCTCCACGAGTCGGCCCCCGGCGCTGGGCAGCCCGGCCGCTTGCTCGCGCACGCGGTGCACTCGCAGGCGGCGACGCACGAGGCCTATGGCGGGGTGGTGCCGGAGCTCGCCTCGCGCGAGCACCTGCGGCGGCTGGTTCCGCTCGCCCGGGAGGTGCTGCAGCGCGCCGGCCGCGATATCCGGGAACTCGACGCGGTCGCCTACACGCAGGGACCGGGGCTGGTCGGGGCGCTCCTTGCCGGGGCGTCGTTCGCGCAAGGGATTGCGTTTGCGCTCGGCGTGCCGGCGATCGGCGTGCATCACATGGAGGGGCACCTGCTCTCGCCGCTGCTTTCGGCGCGCGCGCCGAAGTTCCCGTTCGTCGCGCTGCTCGTCTCCGGCGGCCATACCCAGCTCGTCAGGGTCGAGGCGCCGGGCAGCTACGCCCTCCTTGGCGAGACGCTGGACGACGCCGCCGGGGAGGCCTTCGACAAGACGGCGCAGCTTCTCGGCTTGGGCTATCCCGGCGGCCCGGAGGTGTCGCGCCTCGCCGAAGAGGGCGTTCCCGGCCGCTACCGGCTGCCGCGGCCGATGATCGCGAGCGGCGACCTCGAGTTCAGCTTCTCGGGGCTGAAGACCGCGGTGCTGCACCTTGTGCGCAGCCACGCACCGGAGCGGCAGTTCCGCGCCGATGTCGCGCGCGCGTTCGTGGACGCGGTGGTGGAGGTGCTGGTGGCGAAGTGCGTGGCTGCGCTAGAGCGCACTGGGCTTACGCGCCTGGTCGTCGCCGGCGGCGTGGGCGCCAACCGG
>Ga0073934_10005678_pt1 | contig 18949 bp, 11 predicted proteins | sample LarsenN4metaG_FD_76834 | JGI IMG/M metagenome (GOLD analysis project Ga0073934, IMG submission 76834) | Hot spring sediment bacterial and archeal communities from British Columbia, Canada, to study Microbial Dark Matter (Phase II) - Larsen... ... | reverse complement strand
CGCGATCTCATGCAGCGAGACCGTCGTCCCCGCCCAGCCCGTCGACAGCACGCCGTAGACGCGCGAGAAATAGAACGCTTGTTGGGCGTTTGCGATCCAGATGACCGCCGTCGTTCCCAGCCAGCCGTTGCGGACGAAGCACATGTGCAGTTCGTGCAGGGCCGCGGCCGCCAGGCAGTAGCCCACGCACACCAGCGTCATCCGAAATGCCGCCTGCCGCGAGTTCCGCGACAGCACGGACGTCAAGAGCGCCAGGTTCGCCGTCAGGAACAGCAGCGACAACAGGGCGGCCAGGGCGGCGGCGACCTGGCTGAGCGTCACGCCGCCGAGCGTGATGGCCAGCAGCGTGAAAGGAATCTGCAGCAGGACCAGCATGCCCGCCTGTGCCAGCCGGCTGCTGAATTTCCCGAGCAGAATGCCCAGCGGGTTGAGTCCCGTCATCAGCATCAGGCCCAGCGTGCCCTCCTCTTTTTCTTCCGTGATGGTCGAGGCGAAGTAGCCGATGCCCCCCGCCGCAATCAGCAGGCCGTTGAGGGTGACCAGCATCAGAAAGAACCGCAGCCCCGGCGCGCCGAACCAGTTCGCCGATTCCGCCGCGGCCCACATCGCCCCGTAACCACAGAGCAGCGCCGCCAGCCGCAGCACATGGGTCAGCCGATCGCGGGCGTCCATCCGCAACGACCGCTCCATCAGGGCCCAGATGCCGGACAGCACGGCAAACTCCCCAGGAAGCCCAGGGATCGTGATCCCTGGGCGTCTTGTGCTCAATTCCGCGTCAGGAATTCATCCACGTTCAGCACCACGCGGGCCAACGCCATGCAGGCGGCGAGGTCGAACGATTCGGCGCCCTCCGCCGGTTGACCAAGCAGTTCCTTCGCCGATGCCGGATCCGCCCGGAACTTCGCCGCCGCCTCGTCGTGCAGCCGCAGCAAGATGGCCAATTCATCGGGGTTGGCGTCGCGACCCAGGCACCACCGCACGAGTGTCTGCACGCGGTCGGTGTTCGCCCCTGGCTGGGCCTGTTGCAGCCGCTCGCCCAGCGACTTCGCGCACTCGAAGAACGCCGGGTCGTTGAGCAGCGTCAGCGACTGCAGCGGCGTGTTCGAGCGCTCGCGGCGCTGGCAGGTCACGTTGGAATCCGGACCGTCAAACGTCATCAAGAGCGGATACGGCACCGTCCGCTGGAAGAAGATGTAACAGCCGCGGCGATATCGGTCGCCTCCCTTCGACTCCGCCCACTTGACCGAATTCGCATATCCCAGCGCGGCCACCCCCTCCGGCAGCGGCGGGCGGACGCTCGGCCCACCCACGCGGTCGTCGAGCAGCCCGCTCACGGACAGCGTGATGTCCCGCAAAACCTCCCCCTCCAGCCGGAACCGGTTCTGTCGCGCCAGCAGCAGGTTTTTCGGATCCTGCTCCAGCAGTTCCGGCCGGCCCGCCGACGATTGCCGATAGATATCGGTGGTGACGATCAGCCGAATCAGCGACTTCGTGCTCCACTCGCGCGTCGAGAACTCGCTGGCCAGCCAGTCGAGCAGTTCCGGATGCGACGGCGGCGTCCCGCGTGTGCCGAAGTCTTCCGGCGGATCGACCAATCCCCGCCCGAACAGATGCTGCCAGATGCGGTTGGCCGCCACGCGGCGAACCAGCGGATGGTCCTCGCTCACCAGCCAGCGGGCCAGGTCGAGTCGGTTGGGGGGTGATGACGCCTCGAGCGGATTGAGCACGGCAAACGTCGTCGGCCGAACTTCATCACCCGGCTGCAGGAAGTCGCCGCGGAGATGGATGTGCGTCGGCTCCGGCTGGGACGATTCGACGAACGCCATCGCCTTTGTCGCCGGCGGCGGAGGCGCGGCGGCATCGTGCGCTGCGAGCCGCGCCTGCAACACCCGCGATTCCGGATCGATCTGGGCGAAGTGGTCTTCCAGTAACGTTTGCAGTTTTTCGGTCCGCTGATCGCGCGGCGTGGACAGGGCCTCCCGCAACCACTCCGGCGGAGTCGGCAGGTACAACGGCTGAGTCCCGTCCGTCAGTGACAGGCGGAACTTGCCCAGGAGATGTTGCTCGCCGTACTGCTGATCGAGAACGATCGTCAACCGACCTTCCGATGGGGGCGGCTTCGGTCCCCAATCGAACTCCCAGACAATTTCGTGCGGCTGTCCCACGCCGCCGCCGATGGCCCAGCCGGTCTTCGCCTGTCCATCGGTGGTCTTGCCCGGGGCGAACGCCTTCGCCGGCTGAGTGCGGTTCTGAACGTAATCCGCCTGCGCGGCCGCCAGCGCCACCGAACGGGGCTTGGCCTGGCCGTCGTCGCGCGGCTGCCAGGTGACGCGGACTTCAGTCAGCACGAAGTTGCCGTTCGGTTGCCGGCCCGGACCGTTCATCGGCAGGGATTCGTCCGGAAGCACCTCCAGCCGCAGTCCGGTGGGCAGCGTGGGGCCGAGGTCGCAGGTCAGCGTGTAAGTGTCGGTCTCTGGAGTTTCGCCGGTGACGAGGTAGCTGCCGTCCTCCTGCCGGACCAACTCTGCCTTTGACGCTGTCACCACGGACGCGATCGTCAGCGGCATCCACGTGAGAGGTTCTTCGCGCACACGGCGTTCCCATTCGGCCAACCGGGGAGGCAGCGACTCCTTGCGGTAGGTTTCGACGGCCTGCGCCAGCGGCCCCCGCTGACGGTCATGGGCGGCCTTCCGTGCGGCGTACTGCAGCGCTTCATAGTCGGTTGGGGCGGCAATGTCCGCTTCCTCCGCGGCATTGAAGAAGGCGTACAACTGGTAATACTCGCGCTGCGAGATCGGGTCGTACTTGTGCGAGTGGCACTGCGCGCACCCCACGGTCAGCCCCATCCAGACCGCCCCGGTGGTGTTGGTGCGGTCAACCAGTTGCTTGTCCCGGTCTTCCTTCTTGTCGATGCCTCCCTCGCGGTTGGTCAGCGTCTGGCGATGAAACCCGGTCGCGATCCGCTGCTCGATGGTCGCGTCCGGCAGCAGGTCCCCCGCCAGTTGTTCGATCGTGAACTGGTCGTAAGGCCGATCGGCATTGATCGCCGCAATCACCCAGTCTCGATACCGCCACGCGAACGGCCGCGGCAGGTCCTTCTCGTAGCCGTCGCTGTCGGCGTACCGGGCGAGGTCCAGCCAGTGCCGGCCCCAGCGCTCGCCGAAGTGCGGCGACGCCAGCAGCCGGTCGACGAGTTGTTGGTAGGCGTCGGGACGGGGATCGTCGACGAACGCCGCGACTTCGTCGGCCGTCGGCAACAGCCCCAGCAGGTCGAGCGACAACCGGCGGATGAGCGTCGCACGGTCGGCGGCCTCCGACGGGGTGATGCCCTGCTCCTGTAACTTCGCGAGGATGAACGCATCGATCGGATTGCCGACCGGCGCAGCAACTGCGGGCGCGACCGGGCGGCGGATCGGTTGAAACGCCCAGTGATCGGCGCCGGCTTGCCTGGCCGATTGCGCCGACGCCGGCCAGTCCACCCCCTGGTCGATCCAGGCCCGCAGGATGTCCACCTCGGCGGCGGTGAGTCGGTCGCCGTCGGGCGGCATGACCTTCTTGGGATCGGTCCCGGCGACGAGCTGAATCAGTTTGCTGTCGGCGCTTTTGCCGGGCACGATCACCCGGCCGCTGTCGCCCCCTTCGAGCGCGCGGTCCTTGCGATCCAGCCGCAGGCCGGCTTCCTGCGCGTCGCCGCCGTGGCAGTCCCAGCACGCTTTGGCGAGGATCGGCCGGACGTCGGCCTCGAAGGAAATCTTGCGGGCGGGAGGTTCGGCGGCATTCGCCGAAGCCGTGAACAAGGCCGCAATCACACCGAGGGTAAACAGAGAAGGACGAACCATCGGCGGGATTCCCGTGTAGCGGGCGGCAAGGCAGGAGCAGAACGTGTAGTCCACCACACGCGGTGGGAAGCGTCAAGGGGCGTACGGATGGCCTCAGGCTGGCGGATCACGTCTGGTCCATCCGGGAGTTGATCGAAGAATCGGCCAAACAATAACTGGCGGCCAGCCGCGGAATCGAGAACGCCTCGGACTCCTCCCGGGCGTTTTTCGGTCACTCCCTTCACAAGACCTATCTTGCTGAAGCAAGCCGCACGCCTGATAATCGGCGCCATGACCCCTCGCCGTCCCCGCAGTTCCTGGTTCGCCTTCTGGAAATGGAAGTGGTGGGCATGGTGCGCGGTCGCGCTGACGGTGGTTGTCACATATGTGCTTTCGCCGCCAATCACGGTCTATTTCTCCTTAAGCGGCGTGAAGAGTTTCAACGAGGCATACGCAACGCAAAATCGAGTTGTAACCCAAAAGCCGCTGTACCTACTGGTCGCGCGCTCGCCTGAACTCTGCGCCCTGTATCAAATGGAAACGGACCTGATTGAGGCGTGGCTAGGCCGCACTCAGTACCGGATGTTCTGGGGTCATGGCCGGCTTTACTTTGTTTACGATGGCGAGGTCCGCGGCGACTTGTAACACCTTGCCACGCAGATAACGTGGGCGGATTACACGTCAAACCCGCCGCCGAACAGACCAACGCAATGGGTCACCAGTAGCGGAGTCCAGGGATCGCAATCCCTGGGCTTCAGCGACCTTGCATGCGAACCTCGGCCGGGCGACGATACTCTCTCTGCCCGAGGAGTGCCCGCCGCGATGCCTTATGTCTGGTTTTCCCTCATCTGCTGTATCTGGGGGAGCAGTTTCATCCTGATGAAGCGGGCGGCGGTGTGCCTGTCGCCGGCGGCGATCAGCACCGGGCGGGTGCTGTTCGGGGCCGCGGTGTTGGGGGCCGTGTTGTGGTCGGCCAAGAAGCCGGCCGCGTTTCGCCGTCGCGACTGGGGGCCGCTGCTCGGCGTCGTGATCACCGGGTTCGCGTGGCCCTACACGGTGCAGCCGTGGCTGATCGGCAAGCATCAGAACAGCGCGTTCATCGGCATGACGGTGGCGTTCACGCCGCTGTTGACGCTGGGGCTGTCGATCTTCGTGCTGCACGCCCGGCCGACGGGACGGCAGATCGTCGGTGTGTTGGGTGCATTGGCGTGTCTCTGCCTATTGATGTGGGACGGATGGAAGCAGCAATTGCCGCTCGGTGATCTGGCACTGGCGTTCTCGGTTCCGCTGACGTATGCCATCGCAAACAACTGGATTCGCAAGTCGCTGACGCACATCCCGCCCGTGGAGTTAACGTTTTTGTGCCTGATCTTGTCCGCCGCGCTGCTGATGCCCGGTGCGATGTTGTCGCCATCACCGGCCAGTTACACGCCGGACGGCTGGTGGGCCGCATGGGGTGGGTTGCTCGTGCTGGGAGTTCTGGGAACCGGTGTCGCCACCTGTTTGTTCAACCAGTTGATTCAAGAGCAGGGGCCGCTGTTCGCGGCGATGGTCACGAACCTGGTGCCGCTGGGGGCGATGGCTTGGGGCTGGGCCGATGCCGAAGTCATCACGCCCCGGCAACTGCTCGCGTTTGGTGGCGTGCTGGCAATGGTGGTCCTGGTGCAGTACGGCGCCGCGGTGCGTCCGAGCAGCCGGGCGGTTACAACACCGGAACCCGTCGTCGCCGAGGTGTAATGTCGGACCAGATGTGCATCAGATCTGAAGCCGCTCACCGGGGGATCTGCCCCACACGTCCTGAAGCGAGTTGTGCAGCCGATCGAGTTCTTCGAGTTGTGCCTCGACGCGGGGGGTGATTTGCGTCCGGTCCAGCCAGAGCTCCAGGGCCTCCAGGCAGACGGGACAGAGGTGCTTGCCGGCGTCGCGCTGCATCATCTCCAGCGCGGTCTCGCGGGGGAGTCCTTCCCGATAGGGCCGGGCCGCCGTCAAGGCCTCGTACACATCGGCGACGGCCAGGATGCGGGCTTCGGGGGGCAGGACATCGCCCGGCAACCGGCGATGATAACCGCGGCCATCCAGCCGCTCGTGATGCGCACTGGCGACGTCGGCCAACCGGCCGAACAACGGCACCTTCTGCAGGATCTGCTGCGAGTACTCCGGATGTAAACGGATCTGGGCGAACTCCTCCTCGGTGGGCTTGCCCGGCTTGTCGAGGATCGCGTTGGACACGCCCAGCTTTCCCAGGTCATGCAGCAGACCCGCGCGTCGCAGGTCACGCCGGGCCGCGGGCGGAAAGCCGAGCATGTCCGCGATGCCCACCGCGATGTCCGCCACTCCTGTGGAATGCTTGTAGGTCCACGGGGACTTGGCGTCGACCACTCTGGCAAACCCCTCGGAGATGCGGTCGATGGTCTCGGGGTCGGCTATGCGGCACAGGTCTTCAGGCTCCCATTCGGCGAGGGTCGCGTGCAGATCGCCATTCAACAGGGATTGCCAGAAGGGGCGATCGTGCTGAGTCGCCTCGAAGGCCCGCACGACATTCGGATCAAACCAGTGGCCGCTTCGTTCGCGGGCGACGGTGAACGCCGCGGTCCGGCCTTCCGCCATGTAGAACACCTCAACGGTCTGCGACAGGTTGAGAATCCGCGCGAGCAGCGGTATTTCCTCGCCGCGAAGACCCTGCGGGTGGCCGCGGCCGCTCCAATGCTCGTCGAGACAGTAAATCGCCTGGGCGGTGGCTTCGGGGAGTCCAAATTCGCGGACAATGGACGCCCCGCGCTCGCAGCGCTGTTGAACGAGCTCCCGTTCTCCCTTCTCTCCCTCGCGGGCCAGCGCTGCCAACCGCAGCACCTTCTGCAGGGCGCCTCCGGTGGGGGACGTCTGTCGCCAGGCAAACGCCGCCTTCTCCGTCATCTTCGTCCAGTCGATGAGCTTGACGTGCCGCTTGATCCCGCGGTCGTCGGCTCCGAACAGCCAGGCCAGCTTGGCGGCGTTGCTCGAACAGCCGAGATCCTTGAGGATCAGCGCGTAAAACAGGGCCGAGCGATCGGGAACCGGCAGGTCAAGCTCCTGGGCGATTCGCATGCCAATGAGGGCGCTGCGGATGGCATGCCCGGTCGGCTGTCCTTCCGTCAGATCGAGCGACAGCGAAAGCGCGGACAGCACTTCCGAAAGCCGCACGACCCCCGGTTCCACCAGGGGTTCAAACGTCGCAGTGGGATCGCAGGATGGGCGGATCGCGGCCATAGAGGCATCACCCCCAAAACAGTTCGGTACATGCGGGCCCGCGTGCAAACCTAGCTTGCCGCCAACCATTTGGACCAACGCACCGGCGAATCGCCGTCATTCGGCCGTAACAGTCCTGACGGTTATGCCGAATGCGCTCGTCAGTGCCTTGGACCGCCGGTACACTGCGGGCTCTCCCCTGTCGAAATGTCCGGAGCCCCCCCGATGAAGTCGCTGCTGCTCGCCGTATCTCTGCCGTTCCTCGCTGTCTCAACGGGGCATTCCCAGCCGCCGCTGCGACTGGATTTCATTCCGAAGGAATACACCAACGCTGCCGGCCAGTATCAGCCGCTGCGGACACGGCTGGTCATTCCCGATGTCCCCCGCAACGAGGTGATCTGCTTCTGCCTGTACACCACGCACCGTGGCGTGCTGAAGCTGAGCGCCCAGCTTTATCCGCTTCGGGACGGCGAAAGCCGCACTGTCACCCTCGCCGTTGAACGAAACGGACAGTGGCAGAAACTCGCCGACGAGAACGTCGACACGCTCGGCTGGCAGGCCGTGTTCCGCATCGCCGACTGGGACGACACGCAGCGGGTGAAATACCGCGTGACGCACCCCGGCGGCGCCAGCTACGAGGGGGTCATTCGCGCCAACCCGCGGGACAAGGACGAGATTGTCGTCGGCAACTTCTCCTGCAACTCCAACACCGACCGCAACCTCAAGCCGGACATCATCGCCAACCTCAGGGCCCTCGATCCCGACCTGCTGTTCTTCGCCGGCGACCAGAGCTACGACCACAAGGAGCATCTCGCCGCCTGGCTGCAGTTCGGCCGGCAGTTCGGCGAGATAATCAGGGACCGGCCGACGGTCACCATTCCCGACGACCACGACGTCGGCCATCCCAACTTGTGGGGGGCGGGAGGCAGGTTCTCCAGGATTCCCGGCAACGCCGACGGCGGGTATGCGATGCCCGTCGAGTACGTCAACATGGTCCAGCGACAGCAGACGGCCCATCTGCCGGACCCGTACGATCCCACGCCCGTGCAGCGCGGCATCACGGTGTACTACACGTCGCTCAACGTCGGCGGGATCGATTTCGCCATCCTTGAAGATCGGAAGTGGAAGACCGGCCCCGCGGGACTCATCCCGAAAATGGGCCCGCGGCCGGACCACATCAACGATCCGAACTACGACCGTCAGGCGGTGGACGTTCCTGAAGCCGAACTGCTCGGCGAACGGCAACTCAAGTTCCTGCGGGATTGGACGCAGCAATGGGCCGCAACGGAGCTGAAGTGCGTCCTGTCGCAGACGCCGTTCGCCGGGGCGGCCCACCTGCATGGTCGGATGCAGGACCGGTTGCTGGCGGATCTGGATTCCAACGGCTGGCCGCAGTCCGGCCGGAATGCGGCCCTCCAGGAGATCCGCAAGGGGTTCGCCTTTCTGATGTCAGGGGACCAGCACCTGGCGACGGTGGTGCATCATGGCGTCAACGGTTGGGGCGATGCCGGCTGGCAGTTCACGTCGCCGTCGATCTGGAATCTCTACGGCCGATCGTGGGCGCCGCTGGAACCGGCATTGGCCCCCTTTCCGCAAAGCCCGTTACCCCACGCGGGGAACTTCTATGACGGTTTCGGCAATAAGCTGACGATGGCCGCCTACGCCAATCCGACCGTCGAGAATCATCAGGCAGCCGGTTTCGGGATCGTGCGGTTCAAGAAGTCGACGCGCGAGATCCGCATGGAATGCTGGCCACGGTTCGTCGACGTGACCAAACCGGACGCGACGCAATACCCCGGCTGGCCGCTGACGGTCTCGCAGCTCGACAACTACGGCCGCGAGGCGATCGCCTGGCTGCCGACGCTGGTCATTGACGGCCCGGAAGACCCCGTGGTGCAGATCGTGGACGAACAAAACGGCGACGTCGTCTACACGCTGCGAATCAACGGCCGCCGGTTCTCGCCGAAGGTGTTCCGCGAGGGAACCTACACGATCTGCATCGGCGAAGGGCCGCAGCGCTTCGAAACGAAAGGCGTTGAAACCATCGCCACACAGGACGCAGCAGCGATGCCCGTCACCGTCCTCCCCTGACCGCTGCAGGAAGACGGAAACCACACAGGCGCAAAGGACTCGAAGGAAGGAAAAAAGGTAGCCACAAGAGGCACAAGAATCACAAAAAGGAAGAGAAAGCGAGCAGACTTTCTCTCCGTCCCTTTTGTGGCTTTTGTGCCTCTTGCGGCGATATCTGCTTTCTGTCCTTCTTCGAGTGCTGTGCGCCTGCGTGGTTCCCTGGCTGCGGTTACTCGACTTCGATCCGCTTGGCGATGTCCAGGCCGTTGAACGTCGAGGCGCTGGCGTTGGTGTAGGCGCCCATTGTGGGGACCAGCAGCAGTTCCCCGATCGCGAGGTCCGGCAGCTCCTGGTCGCAGCAGACGACGTCGGTCGAATCGCACGTCGGGCCGGCGACCACGCATTCGTACGCCGGCCGCAGCAGCGCGTCCTCGGCGAGAATCGGGTAATCGACGTGGTCGTACACCTTGCCCGAGAACGAGCCGTACAGCCCGTCGTCGATGATGTACTGCGTCTTGCCGTTCGGCCGGACCGACTTCCCGATCACCGACGTGACGAGCGTGGAGGTCTCGGCGGAAACCCCGCGGCCCGGTTCCGCGACCAGACGGACCGGCAGGTCGCCGAAGTGCGTGTCGAGCGATTGCCGCAGCGATTCGCAGAACGTGTCCAGCGTGAGGACGGCGTCGCGGTACGGCGCGGGCAGTCCGCCGCCGAAGTCGATCACTTCCAGCTCGATCCCGGCGTCCGCGGCGGCATCGTAAATCCGACGGATGCGGCCGAAGGCGATGTCGTAGTCGTCCGGCGACGTCGTCTGCGAGCCGACGTGGAACTCCAGCCCGTTGACCTTCATCCCCAGCGACTTGGCTTCGAGGAGCAGGTCGACGGCTTCGGACGGGGCACAGCCGAACTTGGCCGACAGGTTGATGAGGCTCGACGCCGACGACATGGCCACCCGCAGCAACAGGGTGACATCGGGCGTGTGCTGGTGCAGCTTGTGAAGCTCGGTCCGGTTGTCGTAGACGAACCACCGCAGACCGGCGTTGTAGCAGGTCATCAGGTTCGACAGCGTCTTGCAGGGATGCGTGTGCAGCATCTGGTCCGGGGTGAAGCCGGCTTCCAGGGCGGCGTGCAGTTCACCCACCGAGCAGACGTCGATCTGGCAGCCGGACTCTCGCAGCGTCCGCAGGATGGTGGCGTCGGGATTGCTCTTGGCGGCGTAGTAGAACTCGACGCCGGGCAGGCCGTTTCGCAGGGCGTCGTAGTTCCGCCGGACCGCCGAGCGGGAGACGCAGATCAGCGGCGTACCGTGCTCGGCAGCCAGCTCACGGGCCTGGTCAAAGGTGACGACCGGACGAGCCGAGCGATACGCTTCGGTCGCCACCCAACGTTCTTCGAGAATGGCTGCCATATGTGGACGATCCCCATGAAATCCGCCGCGGCGGAGAACTGGTTGAGAGAACCGAGGGGCCGCCGGAATCCTGGGGCGGCGAAACCTCACCAAGCTGTGTGGACCAACCGAAACTGCAGAGCACGGATGGACCGGAACGCTCGCCCGCCGGTGACGGGCGGCGGTATCACCGCTTGCGCCAGGGCGTGGCTTGCGGCGCACGAGCCGGGCAGGGGGTGAGGCGGAGTTCGGCACACCGGGCGATCGCCGCGTCCTGGCGGGCGCTCAGCCAACGGTGGAACTGGGAAAGCAGTTGCGTCACGAAGCGGGTCAGGGAGATTCGCGACGAAAGCAGGCGGGGACGGAGGGCGGGAGTCAGGGCGGACAAGGCGGCAGGATCACGCGGCGCGCGGTCGAACGGGCCGCGCCCCGGCGGCTCCCAGCGTCTCACTCCTGTGCGCGTCTCACCCAGCATCGAAGTCCCCAGGGTCGCCCTCGCAACCCAGTCTCGAACATCCGAGCATTTTAGATTCACGCCGGGCGGGAGCAAGAGCGAAGCGGCAGAAAATCTCGCCGACCTTCCCGTTTTGCCACCGACCGGCCGCTCGTGATCCCGTGAGCGGCAACTTCTCCCGGTCCCTCACCAGCCCAACTCAATCCACCTTGTCGAGGAATACGACCCGGACGCCCGTTGGGATGATCAATTCCCGCCTCCAACGGCGAAATCTGCAACAGAAATTCGACCGCACTCCCTGCATCGCTTGAGCCGACTTTGCTGGCCAGCCCAACGGGACGCAAGTTCGCCGGCGGCGCCACTTGCCGCCAACAGTCTAAAATGCCGCGGCTTTCGCGCTGCCTTTCGTTCGCCGGCGCTTTCGCGCAGAATGCGTGATTCGCCCCGAAAGGATGTCCTGCTTTGGCCAAGAAACGTCGAACGGACGCGACGCCGGCGTCGTCCGACACCGCTCCCCCCCAGAGACGCCCGCCGGTCAGATCGCCGATGACCGACGTGCCCGCGGTCTCCGACGCCGCCGTCGAAGCCGCCACGCAGGCGCTCGGCCAGACGCTCTGGACCAAATGGCAGCGCCGCCAGCCGTCGCTGTTTGAACGTCGCTGGTGGGACGACCGCATCCTCGGCGTCGCCATGGCCGACGAGTCGGTCAAAGTCCAGATGTTCCGCTTTGTCGACGTGCTTCCCCGGCTGAAAACCCACGAGGAGGTCACCCGGCACCTGCAGGAGTACTTCGAGGAGGTCCGACACCACCTGCCCTGGGCCGTCGAACTGGTGAAGTACGGCGTCGAGACGATTCGGCCCAACTCGGTGCTGTCACGGGCTTTGGCGTACAACGCCCGCCGCAACGCCGTCCGCATGGCCCGGCGGTTCATCGCCGGCAGCAATGTCGATGAAGTCCTGGAATCGGTCGCCACGCTCCGGCAGCAGGGTTTCGCCTTCACGCTGGACCTGCTGGGGGAAGCCGTCATCAGCGATGCCGAGGCGGAAGCTTACCAGCGGCAGTATCTCGAACTGCTGACCGGTCTCGCCGACACCGTCAACCGCTGGCCCGAACATCCCCAGACCGATTGCGACCACCAGGGGCCAATCCCCCGGCTGAACGTATCGGTCAAGCTGTCGGCGCTGGTCAGCAGCTTTCGACCGATCGACCCCGTCGGCACCGCGGCCGCCGTGAAGCAGCGGTTGCGGCCGCTGTTGCGGACGGCCCGCGACTGCCAAGCGTATGTCCACGTGGACATGGAGCAGTACGCCTACAAGGACCTGACGCTGGAGATCTTCCAGCAGGTGCTGCTGGAGGACGAATTCCGCGATTTCGCCGACGTGGGCATTGTGATCCAGACGTACCTGCCCGAAGCCGACCGCGACCTCGCCAGGCTGCTGGAGTGGGTGCAGCACCGCGGGACGCCGGTCTGGGTCCGGCTGGTGAAGGGGGCGTACTGGGATTACGAGACCGTCGTCGCGTCCGCCCACGGCTGGCCGATCCCCGTCTATCAGCAGAAGTGGGAGTCCGACGCCAGCTACGAGCGGAACACCCGGTTTCTCCTGCAGCACCACCGCTGGCTGCGGCCGGCCTTCGGCAGTCACAACCTCCGCAGCCTGGCCCACGCGCTGGCCTGCGCGCGGGAAATGAACGTCCCGCAGGGGGCGTATGAAGTCCAGATGCTGTACGGCATGGCCGGCGAGCTGGCCCAGGTGTTCCAGGAAATGGGAGAGCGGGTCCGCATCTACACGCCGTTTGGGGAACTGATCCCCGGCATGGCGTACCTGGTCCGTCGGTTGCTGGAGAACACGTCGAACGATTCCTTCCTTCGGCACAGTTACGCCGAGAATGTCCGCTGGGAGACGCTACTCATGAAACCGGCCGACGTGGCGCTCACCGCGCCCAAGCCGAAAGCTCCGCCGCCGCCCGAATTCGTCAACGAGCCGCATTCCGACTTCAGCCGCACCGAAGCCCGCAATGCGATGTCTGCGGCACTGGCGACGGTCTCGGAACTGTTGGGGAAGGAATACGGCCTCGTCATCGGCGGCAAGACGATTCTCAACCGGCCGCTGCTGTCGTCGCTGAATCCGTCGATGAAATCGCAGGTGGTCGGCCGGGTGGCGTCCGCGACGGTGGACGACGCCGTCGCCGCCATCGAAACCGCCCGCCGGGCGTTTCCCGAATGGTCGCGCGTCGCCGTCGATTACCGGGCGGAGTACCTGGAACTGATGGCCCGCGAAATGCGGCAGCGGCGGTTCGAGCTGGCGGCGTGGCAGGTGTACGAATGCGGCAAGCCGTGGGCCGAGGCCGACGCCGACGTCGCCGAGGCCATCGACTTCTGCAGGTACTACGCGCAGGAGATGCGCCGTCTGAGCGATGGCCGCCGTTGCGACCTGCCCGGCGAGGAGAACCAATACTTCTACCGCCCGCGCGGCGTGGCCGTGGTCATCGCCCCCTGGAACTTTCCGTTGGCGATCCTGACCGGCATGACCGCCGCCGCGCTGGTGGCCGGCAATACGGTCGTCATGAAGCCGGCCGAGCAGTCGTCGGTCGTCGGGGCCAAGTTGATGGAGATCATTCACGCGGCCGGCATCCCCGACGGCGTCGTCAACTTTCTGCCGGGCGTCGGCGAGGAGATCGGCCCACAGCTCGTCGGCAGCCCGGACATCGACCTGATCGCCTTCACCGGTTCGCGGTCCGTCGGCCTGTCGATCAACGAACTGGCCAGCACGCCGCACGGCCAGCAGAAGTCGGTCAAGCACGTCCTCGCCGAGATGGGAGGCAAAAACGCGATCATCGTCGACAACGACGCCGACCTGGACGAAGCGGTGATCGGCGTGGTGCAAAGCGCGTTCGGCTATGCGGGGCAGAAATGCTCGGCCTGCTCGCGGGTGATTGTGCTCGCCGACGCCTACGACGAATTCCTCAAGCGGCTGGTGGCGGCGACCAAGGCGCTGTCCGTCGGCCCGGCCGAGTTGCCGGGGACTGACGTCGGCCCGGTCATCGACGAGGACGCGTATCACCGCATCATGGAGATCATCGAACAAGCGAAGGGGGAGATCCCGTGCGCGCTGCCGGGCTTTCCGCTCAAGATGACCGAGGCCGACGGCTACTACATCGCCCCGCACATCTTTCATGACGTGCCGCCAGAGGCGCGACTGGCGCAGGAGGAGATCTTCGGCCCCGTGCTGGCGGTGCTGAAAGCCCGCGATCTGTCGGAAGCGCTGTCCATCGCCAACGGCACCGACTACGCCCTCACCGGCGGCTGCTACAGCCGCAGCCCGGCGAACCTCAAGCGGGTCCGGCAGGAGTTCCAGGTCGGCAACCTGTACCTCAACCGGGGCATCACCGGGGCGCTGGTGAACCGGCAACCGTTCGGCGGCTTCAAGCTGTCCGGCATGGGCAGCAAGGCCGGTGGCCCCGATTACCTGCTGCAGTTCCTGATCCCGGTGAACGTCACCGAAAACACGCTCCGCCGCGGCTTCGCCCCGCCGGCGGAGGACGCCACAGACGAGGAACCCGACGCTGTCGAAAACGCCGAGGAAACTCCCGCCAAGCCCCGCGGCAAACGGAAGAGCAAGTAACCGATTTCAACGAGCCGCGTGAAGGTTTCTCAAGGCGAGCGGGGGGACGTAAGTCCCCCCGGTGAGGGAACGCAGGTGCCACCGATGGGGCGCTTCGCCCGATCGGTGTGACGGAGTCACCAGAGGAACAACGCGTTGGCAGCAACCTCCTGCTGCTCACGCAGCATAGATAACCGAAGCGGCAACCTGTGCCGCGCACGGCAGCCCACGAAAGAACTACAGATGCCGCATCATCCGCACGAGCTGCGTCTTACTCAGGCCATTCATGGCGACGCATCCGCGAGGGAGTTGATTCGCGTCTGGGCGTCGGAGAGACAACAGCAACTGTTGATCGCAGATCAGATCTGGGATGACCCGGCCGCCTGGGGCATTCTGCTCGTGGATCTGGCCCGGAACGTGGCGAACTGTTACGCCGAGCAATCGGGAATGGACACCGAACAGACGTTGGCCCGGATCAAGGAGGGCTTCGATGCCGAGTGGTCCTCACCAACATGATTCACGACGGGTGGAGCGGATACGTCATTCCTCTTGTAAACCCAGACGCTCAAAGCAGCGTCTGGGCCACCCGCCGAGCAATCGGGAATGGACACCGAACGGACGTTGGCCCGGATCAAGGAGGGCTTCGATGCCGAGTGGTCCTCACCAACATGATTGGAGGCGGATGGCGGGTGGCCCAGACGTCGCTTTGGACGTCTGGGTTGATGAGAGGCCTGTCAGGCGGAGCGGATACGTCATTCCTCTTGTAAACCCAGACGCTCAAAGCAGCGTCTGGGCCACCCGCCTGTTGTCGCGATGCCTGTGAGTTCCACGGTGATGTGGCTCGCAACGAATTGCTGGCTGCTGACCCGCTGTCTCTACGGCAAAGATTTGGGGAAACCGAACTGGATGCGGAATGGTTGATTTCCTTCCGTTCGGGTTATCAACCGGGAGGTGATCCTGCAATTTACAAGTTTGTGTGTCGCCACTGCCGTCAGATTCGGTACGGAATGGATTTCACATAGGTTTCGTGAGACCCCGCGGCTTCTGCAACTCTGCCCCCCAACCATTACTCGCACTTATCGCCGACGTGGACCACGCGGCCGCGCAGAAAATCGGCCGCGGGCATCGGGCGTTTGCCGTCGGGATGGACCTGCGTGACCCGCAGCGCGCCGTCGCCGCAGCGGACGGTGAACTGCGTCGGATCGACGGCGATGATCGTCCCCGGCGCTGCGGGATCGTCACACGCGACCGGTTCGCCGCGCAGGATCTGCAGCCGCAGCGGCGGCTTGTCGGGTTGGTGCAACTGCGTGAATGGTCCCGGCCAGGGCTGCATGCCGCGGAGGTGACGTTCGACCTCGACCGCCGGCTGCGTCCACGGGATGCGTCCCGCGGGTTTGTCGAGCTTGCCGACGTGCGTGGCCTGGGCGTGGTCCTGCTCGACTTCGCGGATCGTGCCCGCCTCCAGCCTGGCGATGGCCTCCAGCGTGATCGCCGGGGCGAGCGCGGCTAATCGCTCTTCGAGTGCGCCGGTGGTTTCGTCGGGACCGATCGGCGTGCGGACGGTGGCCAGCATCGGCCCGGCGTCGAGTTCCGGAACCAGCCGGATGATCGTGATGCCAGTCTCCGCGTCGCCGTGCAAAATCGCGGCATGAATCGGCGTCGCACCGCGGTGCCGCGGCAGCAGCGAAGCATGCACGTTGATTGTCCCCAGCCGGGGCATCTCCAGTATTTCACGCGACAGGATCTGCCCATACGCGGCGACGACGAACAGGTCGGCGTTCAGGGCACGCAACTCGGCGACCGCTTCCGGCGTCTTGATCCGCACCGGCTGTAGGACGGGGATGTGGCGTTCCGCCGCCAGTTCCTTGAGCGGATTCCGGTGCCGATGATGCCCCGGCCCGGTCCGATCCGGCTGCGTCACCAGCCCGACGACGTCGTGCGGACTGTCGCACAGGGCCGCGAACACGGGCAGGGCGAGTTTGCCGGTACCGAGGAAGACGATGCGCAGCGACAAATGGACGACCTTATGGCTAAAGGCGGGATGGGCCGCAAAGAGGCGCAAAAGTCGCAAAAAGAAATCGGAGAATGGTCAGCCACAAGAGGCACAAAAACCACAAAAAAGGGCGAAATCAGCGGCCTGTCCTTTTGTGTCTTATGTGCCTCTTGTGGCCAGAATCTTCTTCCTCCTTGCGACTTTTGCGCCTCTTTGCGGCCCATCGCCTTCACACGAATCCTCACCGCGGTTCCAGCTCCTTCAACCGCTGCTTGAGCACCTCGTCGGTCTCGAACTTCCCCTCGGCCTGCGCCTTGCGGTACTGGGTCTCGAAGTCCTCCAGCATCGGCTCGGCGGTCTTGCGGACAGTTTCCGTCATGCGGTCGATGAACAGCACCCCGTCGAGGTGGTCGGTCTCGTGCTGCACCGCCCGCGAGGCGAGTTCGTCGAGGTTGTATTCGAAAACGTTCCCGTCCAGATCGAAGGCCTCGACGACGATCTCCGCGGCCCGCTTCACGTCGCCGTACAGGCCGGGAAAGCTCAGACAGCCCTCCTCCCCCTCGATCGTTCCCTTCCGCTTGAGGATCTCCGGGTTGAGGAACACCAGCTCCTCGTCCTTCTCGCTGGCGTCGCCGGTGAGGTTGAGCACGAACAGCCGGTAGGGCAACGCGACCTGGTTCGCCGCCAGGCCGATCCCCTTGGCGGCGTACATCAGCTCGAACATCTCCGCGACGACCTTCCGCAGGTTCGCGTCGATCTCCTTGACCGGCCGCGATTTCCAGCGGAGGGCAGGATGCGGATACGGGACGATTTCCATGGCAGACAACGGGTCCGTAAACGTGTGGGCCGGGCCGAATCGTGAAGTATAGACGCCGGCGGCGACGGGGTCGAGCGGCACGAGAAGCCCACGAATCGCGATCCGTGGGCTTCACCGCCGCGGTTCGTTGAACACCGTCAGCTTGTCCCCCTGGGCGGCCAGCCAGGCGTCCAGTTCGGCACGCAGTTCCGCCAATCGTTCGGCGTGCTGCGGGTCAGCGGCGAGGTTGTGCTGCTCCTCGGGATCGCGGGACAGGTCGTACAGCTCCTCGGCCGGCCGGCGGTGGTACTGCTCGACGATCGCCGCGGCGACGGGATCCTCTTTCGCCACACGCACCCAGTTCTGCCAGTAGGCGTTGCCGTCGACCGGCTTGGCGAGGTCGATGTGCGTCGTAAACCGGAACTCGGGGTGCAGGTTGCGGATGTATTTCCAGTCGCCGTGACGGACGCTGCGGATGGGGTAGACGTTCTTGTCGCCGTCGCCGCTGTGGGTGGCGAAGATCCGGTCCCGATGCGTCGCCGATTCGCCCCGCAGCACCGGCAGGAACGACCGGCCGTCGAGCTCGCCCGGAGGTCGACCGCCGGCGGCTTCCAGCAGCGTTGGCAGGAAGTCCACCCAGCTCACCATCGCCGCGGTCCGCTGGTTTGGAGCGATCACGCCCGGCCAGGAGATGATCAGCGGCACCGCCACGCCGGACTCGTAGCAGTTCCACTTGCCGAACGGCCACTGCGCGCCGTGGTCGCTGCTGAACAGGATCAACGGGTTGGGTCGCAGATGGCGGCGAACGGCGTCCAGGATTGTGCCCAGGTCGTCGTCGCAACTTCGGACCGCGGCCGCATACCGTCCGCGCCAGGTGTGGGTCAGCGGGGTGGAGACGCTCTTCGGAGGCAACGCCAGCAGTTCGGCATCGGGAAGCGGAGTCTCCGGCCAGGGGACGTGCGGCCAGTTGCTGCCGACCATCAGGCACAACGGCTTGGCGTTTTCGCGCGGCCGGTGGTTGAGGTACTCCACCGCGGCGGGAATGGCGGCGTGGTCGTGGAACGTGTCGTGCTCGAAATGATCGAAGCCATAGTCCACCGTGTGCTTGTAATGCGCGACCTTGCCGAAGGCGACGACCTCGTAACCCAGCTCCTGAAAATACGCCGGCCACTTCTTGAGTTCTGCGCGGGGCTTGCTGTGGTTCGCCTCGGCCCCGTTGCGGGCCGGCATCAGCCCGGTCAGCAAGGCCGCCCGGCTGGGAGCGCAACTGGGAGACGCGACATACGCCCGCTCGAACGTCAGCCCACGGTCGGCCAGTTGCTGAATGTGCGGCGTGCGCATCCCGCGGCCGCCGTAGGGGGTGACGTCAAGCTGCCCCAGATCGTCCGCCAGCAGCACGACGATGTCCGGCATTGTCGGCAGATCCGCTGTCGGAATCGCAGCGCTCAACACCACGAGCGTCGTGAACCAGGGTGACATGGCGTGCGTTCTCCCGGTGTCGTGGGCGACAGTTAGCCCCCCGGTCTTCCGCCGGGGGGCCGATGCGCCATCGACATCCAACGTGCATTCGGCCCCCGGTCAGGAGACCGGGGGCTAAGTCGAT
>Ga0073934_10005677_pt1 | contig 18950 bp, 21 predicted proteins | sample LarsenN4metaG_FD_76834 | JGI IMG/M metagenome (GOLD analysis project Ga0073934, IMG submission 76834) | Hot spring sediment bacterial and archeal communities from British Columbia, Canada, to study Microbial Dark Matter (Phase II) - Larsen... ... | reverse complement strand
GTTCGCGTCATGTTTCGCATCTCTGTCTCCTTTGCGCACAGCTTCACGGCCCCGCTCCGCGAACGCCGCGAAGCCGGCCGATCCTGCGGAAACAGCGTCCGCGGCGGATCGTTCCGCCGGACAACGCCGCGGCGTCGGGCCGGCATGTCGAATCCGCGAGACGAGCACGGACGACAGCGCGGCGCGTGAGAAGCTTGGGACATTTCCGTGAATGCGGCCGGCGCGCCCGCCGCGGTTCAGCGATCGCGCATCCGCTCGATCAGCGACTCAAGCCGGGCGCGCATCTCCTCCGCCGGCCGCCGCGCGCTGCCACCATCGCCTCGACGAACCCCGGCCCGCCGTCCGAGAGCGGGCACTGCTCGACCGCCGCTACCGCCGCCACCCGCGACGCGCCCTCGGCCATCGCGCGCGCCGCCGCGGCGGCCGTCAGGCTCCCCTTGAACTCCTGCGGCGCGACCAGCACTCGCACGCGCCAAGCCTACAGAACGTTCAGTGGTTCGGCTCCCGTCGCCCTCTTGACATCCGCACATCTGTTCTACTATGCTCCGCGCAGTAGAACACATGGTCGAAGGAGGCCCCCATGACGCGCCGCGTCCGCATCCGCACCATCGTCGTCCCCCGCGCCCGCGCCTGCCCCGACTGTGGCGGCCCGCTCGTCCACGCCGAGGGCTGCGTCACCTGCCCCATCTGCGGCTTCAGCGCCTGCAGTTGAACGCACAACACGCTACGGACTGAGCGACTGACCGACTGAATGACTGAAAGACTCCCTGTTATGATGCGTGCGAATCCGCAGGGAGGCCGCTCGCATCACGCCGCACGCATCACCGATCGCACTCCTCGAGCCGCCGCCGCGGAGCATCGCGCGAGCCCCCGCGCGGACGCCGCGCGTCGCCATCGTCACGCTCGGCTGCAAGCTCAACCAGGCTGACTCCGAGGCGATCGCCCGCCACCTGGCGCACGCGGGCATCGACGTCATCGACCGCCCCGCCATCGCCGATGCCTACGTCATCAACACCTGCTCCGTCACCCACGTGGCCGATCGCAAGGCCCGCCACCTCGTGCGCGTCGCCCGCCGCATGGCCCCCCACGCTCCCGTCGTCCTCACCGGCTGCTACGTCGAGACCGCCGGCGAGCGCATCGGCCGCGAGCTCGGCGCCGACGCCGCGCTCAGCAACCGCGACAAGCCCGCCATCGTGGCGCTCCTCGCCGAGATGCTGCCCGCGGCCCTGGTGGCGGAGCGCGTGGCCCGGCCAATAGCTCTCCGCACGCGCGCGTTCATCAAGGTGCAGGAGGGCTGCAACGATGTCTGCGCCTTCTGCATCGTCCCGAAGACGCGCGGCCGCGAGGCCAGCGAGCCGGTCGCGCGCGTCGTCGACGAGGTGCTCGCGCGCGAGGCCGAGGGCGTGCAGGAAGTCGTACTCACGGGCACGCAGCTCGGCGCCTACGGCCGCGATGCGGGCCTCACGCCCGCCGACGTCATCCGCGCCGTCCTCGCCGAGACCTCCGTCCCGCGCGTGCGCTTCTCGTCCCTGCAACCGCAGGACATCACGCCCCACCTGCTCGCGCTCTGGGACGACCCGCGCCTCTGCCGCCACTTCCACCTCGCGCTGCAGAGCGGCAGCGACGCCACGCTGCGCCGCATGCGCCGCCGCTACACGCTCGACCAGTACCGCGAGGCCGTCGCGCGTCTGCGCGCCTGCGTCGGGGACGCGCTCGCCATCACGACCGACGTCATCGTCGGCTTCCCGGGCGAGACGGATGATGAGTTCGAGGAGAGCCTCGCGTTCTGCCGCGAGACCGGCTTCGCGCAGATGCACGTCTTCCCCTACTCGCGCCGCGAGGGCACCACCGCCTCGAAAATGCCCGGCCACGTCGCCCCGGACGTCAAGCGCGAGCGCATGCAGCGCATGCTCGACGTCGCGCGCGCGGCGAGAACGACCTTCATGTCCCGCTTCGCGGGCAGCGTCATGCCCGTGCTCTGGGAGCGCGCCGTCGGCGAGGACGGCGGCACGCCCATCTGGGACGGCCTCACCGACAACTACATCCGCGTGACCGCGCGCTCGCCGCGCGACCTGCGCAACCGGATCACGGCCGCCCGGCTGATTACGGCCAGTGACGCCGGCTTCGACGGAGAGGCGCTGTGAAGGACGACGCCGTGGACCAGGTCAACCGCTTCATCGTGGTCGTCGGCGCGATGCTTCTCGCGTTCGTCGCGCTGCTCGTCGTGCTGCTCGCCTGGGGCGCCTGGTCCGATGCCGCCGGCCGCATCGAGGACTTCGGCGGCTGGCTCGCGGACAACGACGACACGGACTCGAAGCTGATCGTCACGCTCTTCGCTGCCGTTGTCGTGCTCCTCATGATCACGGCCATCATCGTCGAATTGACGCCGTCGCCACTCGAGAAGATGCGCGTCCGCAACGTGAAGACCGGCGACGCCACGATCACGACCGTAGAGATCGCCGGCCGGATCGAGCAGGAGGCGCGCGGCGTCGAGCACGTCGCCGGCTGCAAGGCCACGGTTGCCGCGCGCGGACGCAAGGTCGACGTGCTGCTCGACCTCCACGTCGATGCCGGCGCCGATCTCGCTCGCACCGCCGACGAAGCGTGCCGGCGCGCGCAGGACCTCGTTGAGCGCAGCATGGGCATCGCGCTTGCATCGCCACCGCGCGCCCGCATGCGCTACCGAGAGCTGCGCCTCCGCATCGAAGAGCCGAAACGCGCGCAGGCCGAAGCAACAGCCGCACAGACCGGATGGGAACGACCGCGGATCGAGGGGACCCATGACGAGCGAGCCAACACGGACACAACTGAAGAAGCGCAGGCTGAACAAGCCTAAGCTCATCGAGCGGCCCGAGCCGGAAGAACTGTTGCCCATCCTCGAGGCGGTGCTCTTCGTCGCCGATGCGCCGATCGAGGTCGCCGCCCTCGCCCGCACCGTCAACGCGCCGCGCCCGGAGGTGGAACAGCGCCTCGACGAGCTGGCCGAGCAGTGTCGCGACCGCGGCGTGCGCCTCCAGCGCACCGGCGACCTCGTGCAGCTCGTCTCGGCGCCGCAGACCGCCGCCTACGTCGAGCGATTCCTCGGCCTCGAGCATCCGCCGCTCACCAACGCCTCGCTGGAGACGCTCGCCATCATCGCCTATCGGCAGCCCATCACGCGCGCGGGCATCGAGTCGGTGCGCGGCGTCGACTGCGACGGCCCCATCCGCACGCTGATGGCCCGCGGCCTCATCGAGGAGGTCGGGCGCGCCCCGGTCATCGGTCGCCCGGTGCTCTTCGGCACCACCGTCCGCTTCCTCGAGTACTTCGGCCTCGAAAGGCCCGACGACCTGCCACCGCTGCCCGTGCTCGAAGAGGAGCACGCCGAAGTCACCGAAGAGGCCGCGATCTGAACGTCGGCATCCTTCGCTTCCGTCTGCGCTTGCCCGACAGCGGCTCGCTGAAGGACAAGCGCCAGGTCGTGCGCAGCGTCGCCCAGCGCATCCGCAACAAGTTCGGGGCCGCCGTCGCCGAGGTGGACGACAACGACGTCTGGCAGCTCGCGACAATCGGCGTCGCCTGCGTCTCCAACAGTGAGCGGCACGCCCGCGAGATGCTCGATGAGATCGTGCAGTTCGTCGAGGAGTCGCGCCTCGACGCCGAAGTGTTCGACGTCGAGACGGACGTCGTCAGCCTGTAACCGCAGCCTCGACCGGCGCCGCCACGAGGTCGTACGCCATCGCCGCCGTGACGCGCGCCCGCACGAAGTCGCCCGGACGGTGATCGCCCTCCAGCAGCACCAGCCCGTCGACCTCCGGCGCGTCGCGGTACGAGCGCCCGACCGCCACCAGCCCGCCCGCTTCTCCGCGCGGCCCCGTCGCGCGCGTGCTCTCCGACTCGACAAGCACGTCGATCTCCCGCCCGACCATGCGCCGGTTCTTGATCAGCGACACCTGCTGCGCCACTTCCATCAGCTGGCGCTGCCGCCGCCGTTTGATCTTCTCCGGCACCTGTCCCGGCTCGTGCGCCGCCGGCGACTCCGACTGCGGCGAGAACATGAAGCAGCCGACGCGGTCGAACTCCATCTCCCGCACGAACGCCAGCAGCTGATGGAACTCGTCCTCCGTCTCGGCGGGGTAGCCGACGATGAAGGTCGTGCGGATGGCGATGTCCGGCACGGTCTCGCGCAGCGTCGCGATCATCTCGCGCACCATGGCGTCATTGCTCGGGCGCTTCATCCGGCGCAGCACGCTCGGCGCCCCGTGCTGCAGCGGCACGTCGATGTACGGCACGACGTTCGGCAGGCGCGCCATCGTCTCCGCCAGCCGCCGCGAGACATGCCCCGGGTACGCGTACATGATGCGCAGCCACGGCACCTCCAGCACGGCGACTGAGAGACGCTCGAGCAGGTCCGGCAGCGCGTCGCGCAGCCCCAGGTCGCGGCCGTAGTCGGTGCTGTCCTGCGCCACCAGCACGATCTCGCGCACACCTTCGCCCGCCAGCCGTCGCGCCTCGTCGACCAGCTCGTCGGCGGGGGTGCTGTGCAGCTTCCCCTTCATCTTCGGGATGATGCAGAAGGTACACGGCGCGTTGCACCCGTCCGAGATCTTCAGGTATGCGCTCGGGCGCGGCGCCCGCGACGTCTCGGGGATGTCGTAGCGCTGCGCATCGAGCCGCAGCGGCTCGACCGTGCGCGCGTACGCCCCGATGCCCGCCCAGTCCTCCGCCCCGAAGATCGCATCGATCTCCGGGATCTCCGACCGCAGCTCCTCGCCGTGCAGCGCCGTCAGGCAGCCCGCCACCACGAGCCGCTGGCCGTCGCGCTTCCCCGCCGCCAGCTCCAGGATGGTCTCCACCGACTCCTCCTTCGCCGCGTCGATGAAGCCACACGTATTGACGATGACGACGTCCGCTGCCGCAGGCTCGCCGACCTCACGATGCGAGCCGGCCCCCAGCACGCGCGCGATGCGCTCGCTGTCCGCGACGTTCTTCGCGCAACCAAGCGTGACGATGTGGTAGAGCACGGACTCCCATGGTAGCGGACCCCCGCCGGCCCTGCCTCGAACGGTGTACTGCACCGGCGTCGGAAGGGCTTGCGGCGGGGCCGTATAGTGTCCGTAATGACCGCGAGCGACGCCCTCGAGCAAGGCCGCGCGGCATACGACCGGCGGGCCTGGTCGGAGGCATACGCCGTCCTCTGCGCGGCTGCCCGCGAGGTCGCACTCGCGCCGGACGACCTCGAGCGCCTGGCCGTCGCCGCCTTCCTCTGCGGCCACGACCCCGAGTGCATCGACGCATGGACGCGCGCTCACCATCATCGGCTCGAGGGCGGCGACGTCGACGGCGCCGTGCGGTGCGCCGTCCGTCTCGTGTCCGTCCTCGCCCACCGCAACGAGTTCGCGCGCATGCAGGCGTGGCTCGCCCGGGCCGAGCGCCTCCTCGAAGAGCATGAGCACGACTGCGCGATCCACGGCTACCCGCTTATCCCGCGCGCCATCACGTTGTTCGGCCAAGGTGACCTCGACGCCGCCTACGACACCTTCTCGCGCGCGCTCGCGATCGGGCGCCGTTTCGACGACGGCGAGCTGATCACCTTCGGCAATGTCGGGCGCGGGCGCATCCTCATCGCCCGAGGCCGGCCCGAGGAAGGCTTCCCGTTGCTCGACGAGGTCCTCCTCACCATCACGTCGCGGGAGCTTTCACCGCTGATCGTCGGTCATGCCTACTGCGCCCTCATGGAGGCATGCTTCGACGCCTTCGACGTGCGCCGGGCGACTGAATGGACGGAGATCGTCCGCCGCTGGTGCGAAGATCAGCCGGACATCGTGGCCTACCGTGGTGACTGCATGGTCCACCGCGCCGAGATCCTGCAGATGCGCGGCTCATGGCAGGACGCGCTCGAACAGTCACGTATCGCTTGCCGAAGGCTGGCCGACCCGCCGGGCCAGGGCGCCCTCGCCCATGGCCACTACCGCCGCGCGGAGCTGCACCGCGTCCGCGGCGAGTACGCCGAGGCCGAGGATGCCTACCGCGAGGCAGCGCGGCTCGGACGCCCGCCGGAGCCCGGCCTCGCGCTGCTGCGCCTCGCGCAGGGCGAGACCGAGCGCGCCGCTGCCATGATGCGCCGGGCCCTCGCTGAGTGTGGCCCCACGCACGAGCGCGGCCGCCTCCTCCCCGCTTACGTCGAGGTCATGCTCGCCGACGGCGACTTGCGCGCCGCGCGCGATGGCGTCGAAGAGCTTGCCGCCATCGCCCGGGCGTTCGGCGCGCCGCTCGTCCGCGCCCAGTGCGAGCACGCGCAGGGAGCGTTGCTCTTCGCCGAAGCGCGGCACGCCGAAGCCCTCGCGGCGCTCCGTCGCGCCTCCGCCCTCTGGCACGACCTCGAAGCCCCCTACGACCTCGCGCGCACCCGCGTGCTCGTCGCCCTCTGCTGCCGCGCCCTCGGCGACGAAGACTCCGCGCAACTGGAGCTCGACGCCGCCGCGTCGACCTTCCGCCAGCTCGGCGCCGCGCCCGATCTCGCCCGCGCAGAAGCGCTTCTGCCGCCCGAGACCCTCCTCAGCGACCGAGTGCTAAGCGACCGGGAGACGGATGTCCTGCGCCTCGTCGCGCGCGGCATGACCAACCGCGCCATCGCCGACGAGCTGGTAATCAGCGAGAAGACCGTCGCCCGCCACGTCAGCAACATCCTCACCAAGCTCGGCGTCTCGTCGCGCGCCGCCGCCACCGCCTACGCCTACGAGCACGACCTCCTCAAGCCCACCGCGTAGAACTACCCACATCGCCCGCTCGCCGGATTGGTTATTCCTGCCGATGCCGGCGCCGCCCCGCCGGCCGTATCTTCATGCGAGCGCCCGGCGTAACGCACCCGGCTCCGGCCGCACTCATCTACGTCATCGTGAGGGCATGCAGCACCAGGAGGATGACCATGACCACGACGTCAACGAACATCACGCGCGACGGAGCCTCCGCAGCCTCCGCCGGCGATGACTTCTCGGCGCGCATCCACGCAGTGCTCCCGCGCATCCGCGAGCGTCGCGAGGAGATCGAACGGGCGCGCCGGCTCCCGCGGGACCTCGTCGACGAGATCAGCGCGACGGGCATCTTCCGCTTCGGCGTGCCGCGCGCGTACGGCGGCGATGAGGCCGAATTCCCCGACTTCCTCCGCGTCATCGAGACGGTCGCGGCAGCCGACGGCTCCACCGGCTGGTGCGTCGCCAACGGCATGCTCATCAGCATGACGCCCGGCTTCATGAAAGAAGACGGCGTGCGAGAGGTGTTCGCCGACATCTCGACGCCGCGCGCCTTCGTCGTCGAGCCTGCCGGCGCCGCCGTCGAGGAAGAGGGCGGCATCCGCCTCAGCGGCCGCTGGCGCTTCGCCAGCAACGTCACGCACGTCGACTGGATCGGGCTCGGCTGCATGATCATGGAGGGCGGCGAGCCGAGGATGACCGAGCACGGCCCCGACATCCGCCACGTCTTCGTTCCCGTGAGCGAGATCGAGATCCACGACACCTGGCACGTCAGCGGGCTCTGCGGCACCGGCAGCTTCGACGTGAGCTGCAAGGACGTCTTCGTGCCGGCGCGACGCGTCTTCTCCGTCTTCGCGCCCGACGCGCGGCCCGAGCCGCTGTACCAGCTGCCCGTGCTCGCGCCGGTCGCCTCGTTCTACGCCGCCGTGTCGCTCGGCATCGGGCGCGCCGCGCTCGACGAGCTGATCGCGCACGCGCCGTCCAAGCTGCAGGCGATGACGATGATCCCGCTGACGGAGAAGCCCGTCGCGCAGGTCGAGATCGCGCGCGCGGAGGGCGAGCTGTCGGCGGCCCGTTCGTACCTTTACGACACCGTCGACGACATGTGGCAGACCGTCAGCGCTGGCGGCACGGCAACGCTGAGGCAGGAGGCGCTGCTCCGCATCGCGTCGAACCAGGCGGTGGAAGTGGCGGCGCGCGTGGCGCAGACGGCCGCGCGGCACGCCGGCGCCAGCGCCATCTTCGACGCGTCACCGTTCCAGCGTCACATGCGCGATACGGAAGTGCTCACGCACCACATGATCACGGCGCCGCACTGGTGGGAGGACGCAGGTCGTGTGCTGATGGGGCTCCAGCCGATCGCGCCGCTGTTCTGATCCGGATGTCGATCAGCCGCCGGCTGGCACCACGAGCGTGACGGACGTGTCGCCGTCCGCGTCGCTGCCGGCCGGCGGATCCTGCGAGACGACGATGCCGGGCGAACCCTGCGCACCCTCCGTCTCGACGATGACGAAATCGATCTCGGCCGTCTGCAGCGCCGCGATCGCGTCCTCGACGCGCACGCCCGCCAGGTCGGGCACCACGCCCTCCTCGACCTCGCCCACCGGACGGCCTTCGCGCACCGGCGGCGGGCCGCCGCCTTCCGCTTCCGGCTGCTGCGTCGGCGCGCCGGAAGCCTCTTCGACGCCGCCGTCGCCGTCCCGGCTCGAGAAGTAGAGGAACGCCCCGGCAACGACGAGGAAGACCGCGGCCACCGCGGCGAGCGTCCAGTTCACGGAGCCGCTTGCCGAGGGCGTGTGCACCTCCGGCAGCGGCTTCAGCTCCGTCTCTTCCTGCGTTTGGTACAGCCGCATCAGTTGCTGCGGGTCCAGCCCCAGGTACTGGGCGTACGTACGCAGGAACGCGCGGCTATAGACCGGCGCCGGGAACACCTTCCAGTCTTCGCGCTCGAGCGCGTCCAGGTAGCGCTTGGAGATCCGCGTGTCGCGCTCGCAGTCCTCGAGCGAAAGCCCGCGTGCGATCCTTGCCTGCGACAGCGCTTTGCCGAGTTCCGACATCAAGCCTTCGTATTCGTCCCAGCCCCCGCGCGTTCGATTGAGCCTACAAGAGCGCCTACCGCCGATCAATCGAGCGCGAGCGTTAAGTCAAGCGCTAGCCACGCCCCAACTCGTCGAGCCGGTCGTCGTCGATGCCGAAGAAGTGCGCGATCTCGTGCAGCACCGTTGTCCGGATCTCCTCCACCAGCTCGCCCTCGTCGCGGAAGTCCTCCTCCAGCGGCTCCTGGTAGATGTGGATGATGTCCGGCGGCACCATGCCGTAGCCGCTCGTCCGCTCCGTCAGCGGCACGCCGCGGTAGAAGCCGTACATCGACTCATCCGGTCCGAGCCCCGCCTCGCGCAGGTCGTCCTCGCTCGGCCGCCGCTTGACGACGATGTCGATCTGTCTCAGCTGCTCCTTGAACGGCGGCGGGATGTCGCGCAGCGCGCGCCGCACGAGGCGGATGAATTGCGTGCGCTCCACGGGATTATCGCGCCACGGGCCAGAGCGTCCGGTATCCCTCGCCCGCGATCGCGTTCGCCATCTCCTCGTGTTCCATGCGCCGCAGCTCAACGAGGATCTCCGCGCATGAGTCTGCGATCTCCTGGAAGCCGTTGTTGGCGATCCGCTGCACGATCGCGTCCCAGATACCGCTCTCTTCGAGGCTGCCGATGTACCGCGGCCACCACACGGCGCTGATCTTGCTCGGCAGCTTGAATCGCGGCCGCAGCGCCTTCAGGCTCTTGAACCGCTCCTCCGCGCTCGTCACGCGCGGCACCAGCTTCACCATCGGCGGGTCGACGTCGCTGAAGCGGTTGTCGATCAGCAGGCGCATCGGCACTGTCACGAAGCGGAACGCCACCACTTCGGCGCGCTCGACCGTGCGGAGGATCTGCCCGTAATCAAGGGGATACGCGTTGTCCATGCGCCACTCAGCTCGAAGCAAGAAGTGCGCCAATTCTAACACGGCCCATCTCCACACCCAGCCCCGCCTCAGCCACCAGACACCAGGCACACACACATATGACACCAGCCACCAGCTACACTTCCCGCGATGCTGCTGTCGCGCGAGGAATTGAGCCGCTACGCGCCCGGACGCCCCGTCGCCATCACCGTCGGCGTGTTCGACGGCGTCCACCTCGGCCACCGCCACCTCATCGACGCACTCAAGCAGCGCGCGGCCGAGCGCGGCCTCGCGAGCGGCGTCGTCACGCTCCACCCGGACCCCATCCAGGTGCTGCGGCCCGAGACGCGCGTCGCCTACCTCACCAGCCTCGAAGAACGCATCGAGCTGCTCCGCCAGACCGGCGTCGACATGGTCGCGCCGCTCACGTTCACGTCCGAAGTCGCCGAGCTGTCGGCGTTCCAGTTCCTCGAGTTGCTGCACGGGACGCTCGGCCTCAAGTTCATCCTCATGGGACCCGACCACGCCTTCGGCCGCGGCCGCGAGGGCACGCCCGCGCGCGTCGCCGAGATCGGCCAGGAGCTCGGCTTCGACGTCGAAGTGCTGCCGCAGCCGCTCGCCGGCACCTCAGGCGCCGTCAGCGCCACCGCCATCCGCCGCGCGCTCTCCGAAGGCGACATGGAGTTCGTCGCGCAGCTCCTCGGCCGCCCGTACGCGCTGCGCGGCCCCGTCGTGCGTGGCGCCGAGCGCGGCCGCCTCATCGGCTTCCCTACCGCCAACATCGCTGTCACGCCCGACCGCGCGCTGCCCGCGTACGGCGTCTACATCTCCCGCGCCCATGTCGGCGGCCGCTCGTACGCGTCCGCCACGAACATCGGCATCAAACCTACGTTCGACGAGCAGCGCCCATCCGTCGAGACGTACCTCCTCGACTTCGAGGGCGACCTCTACGGGCGCGACCTGCGCATCGAGTTGCTCCGCCGCGTGCGCGCGGAGATGAAGTTCGCCGGCGTCGACGCCCTCAAGGAGCAGATCGCGCGCGACGTCGAGGCGACGCGCGCCTACTTCGCGGAGCGCGATGCATAGCGAGACGGCAAGCGGCGAACGCCTCGCGTTCGGCGCGCCGCATCTCCCGCCCGACCGTCTCATCCTCGGCGACAACCTCGCCGTCATGCGCTCGCTGCCGGACGGCTCTGTCGACCTGATCTACGTCGATCCACCGTTCTTCACCGGCCGCGACCATCGCCTCGCCAACGGCGACCCAGCCTTCGCCGACGGCTGGTCCGGCGGCCTCGACGAGTACCTGGCGTGGCTGCGCGAGCGCTTCGTCGAGATGCGGCGGCTGCTCCGCCCGGCCGGTGTGCTCGTCGTCCACTGCGACTGGCACGCCGGCCACTACATCAAGGTCGAGCTCGACCGCGTGCTCGGTATGGAGCGCTTTCGCAACGAGGTCATCTGGCACTACGGCCTGGGCGGCGCCAGCGCGCAGCGCCACGTGCTGCGCAAGCACGACACGCTCTTCGTCTACGCCATGAGCGAGGCATCGACCTTCAACCGCCTGCGCGGCGACGTCACCGCCGCCATGCTCGCCAAGTACTGCCACGAGGACGAGCGCGGCCGCTACATGATGTCGCGCGGCCGGCGCTACTACCTCAGGGGCGGCAAGCCGCTCGACAGCGTCTGGAACATCCCCGCCATCGCCGCGACGTCGACCGAGCGCGTCGGCTGGCCGGCGCAGAAGCCGCTCGCGCTGCTCGAACGCGTCGTGCGCGTCTGGTCGCATCCCGGCCACATCGTCGCGGACTTCTTCGCCGGCTCCGGCACCACCGCCGTCGCCGCGCAGCGCCTCGGCCGCTCCTTCATCGCCTGCGACGATGCCCCCGCCGCGATCGAGCTGGCGCGTTCCCGCCTCGAAGCCTCCGGCCGCTCCCTCACTAACGCAGGTCAGGCAGTTGCCGACGTCGAGTTGTCCACGATCGGCCAGGGTTGCCTCGACCGGGATGTCATGCCGCCGCCGTGAGACGCGCGGTCAGCGGATCTTCTGCTTCATCAGCGGCGAGAACCGCCGCGCCGCGCCGAGCGCGAGGCGCGACATGCGCCCGTGGCGCGGGATCGCCGCGTAGATCGCCCACGGCAGCAGGCGCAGCGCTGTCGTCTTCACCGGGAACGGCCGCAACCGCACCGAGAGCGAGTACCCGATGCGCGGAAGGTCGATGCCTCGCTCGAGGATGGGCTCAGGGTCCATCCCGCTCATCCTCACAGCGCCTGACCTCTGACTTCTCACCGCTCACAGCGCCTGACCTCTGACCTCCGGCCTCTCACCGCCTCTAGTCCTCGTACCGTCTGAAGATCACGCACGCATTGTGCCCGCCCAGGCCGACGGAGTTCGACATCGCCACCCGCACCTCGGACTGCCGCGCCTCATTCGGCACATAATCCAGGTCGCAGTCGGGGTCGCGTACCTCCCAGTTGATCGTCGGCGGGATGATGCCCGTCCGGATCGCCTGCACCGCCGCGATCGCCTCCAGCGCGCCCGCGCCGCCCATCAGGTGGCCGTGCATCGCCTTCGTCGAGCTGATCGCCAGCCGGTACGCGTGCTCGCCGAACGCCGCCTTGATCGCCGCCGTCTCCGCGCGGTCGTTGAGCGGCGTGCCCGTGCCGTGCGGGTTGATGTAGTCGACCTCGCTCGGGTCGATGCCGGCCTTCGTCATCGCCCGCGACATCGCCACCGCCGACGCGCGGCCGTCCTCCAGCGACGCCACCATGTCGTACGCGTCCGCCGTCGCCGCATAGCCGATCACCTCGGCGTAGATCTCGGCGCCGCGCGCCCTCGCCGACTCGAGGCTCTCGATGATGAGCGCCGCCGCGCCCTGCCCGACGACGAAGCCGTCGCGCCGCGCATCGAACGGCTTGCAGGCGCGCGCGGGGCAGTCGGCGTCGTTGGCGAGCGCGCGCAGCGCGTGAAATCCCGCGAGCAGCACCGGCAGCAGCGGGTTGTCCGTGCCCCCGGCGATGATCGCTTCCGCGTCGCCGCGGCGGATCGTCTCCCACGCCTCGCCGATCGCGCCCGTGCCGGTCGAGCAGGCGCTGACGACGGCCATGTTCGGCCCGCACGCGCCGGTGGCGATCGCCACGTGCCCGGACGCGGCGTCCGGCAGCATGTTGCTGATCATGAACGGGCTGACGCGCCGGTAGCCACCCTTCTGGAACGTCTCGTACTGCTCGAGCAGCAGGCCGTAGCCGCCGCCCGCCGACCCGAAGATCACGCCCACGTCGTCGCGATTGCGCTCGTCAATGATCAGGCCCGCATCGGCGACCGCTTCCAGCGCCGAGACGACGGCGTACTGGCCGTTGCGGTCCATGCGCCGCAGCTCTTTGGTGGGAATCACTTCCTCGGGGCGGAAGTCCCGCACCTCGCCGCCGATCCGCACCTCGAACTGGCTGACGTCGAACTGCGTCAGCGGCCCGATACCCGAGCGGCCGTCGACCATCGCCTGCCAGGCGTCGCGCCAGTTATTGCCGAGCGGGCACACAGTGCCCATGCCCGTGACGACGACGCGGCGGTTCGGCAGATGCTCGGGACGGCCGGTGGCTGAAGGCGTCACGAAACCGGCGTTTCCTCGCGGGGCGCCTCGTCGCTCTCGAGCGGCGGCTGCGTGATGATCAGCTCCTGCCACCGCGACTCGTCGAAGATGTCGATCACCTGCGCGTCACGGTCGACGCGCTTCGCCAGGCTGCTGAGCACGTGGCCCGGCCCCACCTCGAAGAACGTCGACGCGCCCTGCTTGCGCATCTCCAGGAACGCGCGCATCCAGTTGATCGCGCCCGTCATCTGGTCCGTTAGCTCTTGCTTCACGTCGTCCGCCGTCGTCAGCAGCCTGCCCGTGAGGCTCGACACCACCGGCGACGTCGGATCGCGGAACTCGATCTGGTCGATGAACTTGCGCAGCTCCTCGCGCGCCTCCGCCATCTTCGGGAAGTGCCCCGGCACCGAGATCGGCAGCTGCACCACGCGCGCGCCGCGCTGCTTCACGGCCTCGACCGCGCGCGAGAGCGCCTGCAGCGTCCCCGAGATTACCGTCTGGCCCGGCGCGTTGATCGCCGCCACGCCCACGTCGCCATCCGGCGACACCTGCTCGCAGACGTCGCGCACGTCCTCGTCGGACGGGCCCATCACCGACGCCATGCCGCCCGGCCGCTTCTTCGACCACTTGGTCATGATGCGGCCGCGCTCGCGCACGAGCCGCAACGCGTCGGCGAACGAGAGTGAGTCCGCAGCGGCCGCCGCGGAGAACTGCCCGAAGCTGTGCCCCGAGACGTACGACGGCTTGATCTGCCGCCCCACGGCCGCCGCGCGCTCCCGCAGGTACTGCAGGTACGCCCACGAGACGGCGAGGATCGCCGGCTGCGTGTTCGCCGTCTTCATCAGGTCCTTCTCGGTGCCCTCCATCACGATCTTCGTGACGTCCAGCCTCAGGATCTCGTCCGCCTGCGCGAACACCTCGCGCGCGGTCGCCGATCGCTCGGCCACGGCGCGGCCCATGCCCTCGTGCTGCGAGCCCTGTCCGGGGAAGATCAGCGCGAGCTTGCGCTCGCGTGGCGGGGTTTGTTCCATCTGCGCGTCTCGACGTCCTCCGTCGTTGCTTGCCGAAGATCATAGCACAGTGAAGGCGGCCCTCCCCCGCGCCGCTGCCCCGCCCCATGGTCCGATCGGACCACCGCGCTCTTCATTCATGTAAAGGCGTCCGAACGGAGATCGGCGATATACTACGCTCGCGTTATCCCGGATGGAGGCATTCCCCTGCGCGGCCGCGACCTGCTCGCCATCGCCGACCTCAGCCCCGATGAGGTCACGACCATCCTCCAGACCGCGCTGAGCCTCAAACGCGACGGCGGCGGCGGCCAGTTGCTGCACGGGAAGACCCTCGCCCTCATCTTCGAGAAGCCCTCGCTGCGCACGCGCGTCAGCTTCGACGTGGCGATGCAGCAGCTCGGCGGCAACGCCATCTACCTCAGCCAGTCCGAGGTCGGCCTCGGCCAGCGGGAGCCGGTGGCCGACGTCGCGCGCGTGCTCAGCCGTTACGTCGACGTCATCGCTGCCCGTACCTACGCCCACCAGACCCTGCTCGACCTCGCGCGCCACGCCGATGTCCCCGTGATCAACGCCCTCTCCGATGAGGAACACCCCTGCCAGGCGATGGCCGACCTCCTCACCATCCTCGAGCGCCACGGCCGGCTGCGCGGCGTCCGCCTCGCGTTCGTCGGCGATGGCTTCAACGTCGCGGCGTCCCTCGGCCTCGCGGCGGCGCTCGCCGGCATGGACTTCGCGATGGCCTCGCCGCACGGCTACGAGCTGGCCGAGCCCACGCGCCGCCTCATCGCGGACGCTGCGGCCGCAAACGGCGGCTCCTTCCAGCAGTGCACATCGCCCGCCGACGCCGTGCGCGATGCCGACGTCGTCTATACCGATGTCTGGGCGAGCATGGGGCAGGAGGACGCGTACATCGAGCGCAAGGAAGCGTTCGCCGGCTACACCGTCGACGCGGACCTCATGGCGCTCGCCAAGCCCGAGGCGATCTTCATGCACGACCTCCCCGCCCACCGCGGCGAGGAGGTCGACGAGAGCGTCATCGAAGGCCCGCAGTCCGTCGTCTTCGACCAGGCGGAGAACCGCCTGCACGCACAAAAAGCGATCCTGGCGCTCATTGCGAGCGATCAGCCGCTCTAGCGCGCCGCCATGAACGACTTCATCGACTTCCTGACCGAGAACTTCGAGCAGTTCGACGCCACATCTGCGCTCGACGTCTTCCTCATCTGGCTGCTCATCTTCTCCGTCCTCATGCTTCTCCGCGGCACCACCGCCATGGCCGTCGTGCGCGGCGCGACGATCCTGCTCATCGGCGCCTTCATCCTCGGGCGCATCTTCGACCTCCGCGTGCTCAACTTCCTGCTGGAGAACTCGTTCCTCGGCCTGCTCATCGCGCTCCCCGTGATCTTCCAGCAAGAGATCCGCCGCGCGCTCGAGCGTCTCGGCCGCGCCGGCGCCCGCGCCTTTGGCCATCTCGACTACGACGAGACGCTGGAGACCATCAGCGAAGCCGCGCTCGACATGTCCCGGCGCAAGGTCGGCGCGCTCATCGTCCTCGAACGCGAGACCGGCCTCAGCGAATACACCGAGCGCGGCATCCCCGTCGACGCCGTGCCCTCGCCCGAGCTGATCGAGAACATCTTCTATCCCAACTCGCCGCTCCACGACGGCGCCCTCGTACTCCGCGGCGACCGCGTCGTCGCGGCGAGCGTCACGCTGCCGCTTTCGGAGAACGTGCTGCCCGGTGAGCTGGGCACGCGCCACCGCGCCGGACTCGGCATCACCGAACGGACCGACGCCGTCTCGCTGATCGTCTCGGAGGAGACAGGCCGCATCTCCGTCGCCGCCGACGGCCGCATGTACACCCGCCTTGATGAGGCGCGCCTGCGCGGGCTGCTCCAGCAACTCATCCACGGCGCGAACGGGGCGAGCGCGTGAACGAACTGCGGCGCTTCGCAGGCGCCATCCTCTATCTCGGCCGCGGGGCGGCGTTCTCCGTCTGGGACAACCTCTCGCTCGCCGTGCTCGCCCTCGCGCTCGCGGTCAGCCTCTGGCTTTACGTCACCGAGCGCGAGAACCCGACGGAACAGCGCACGTTCACCAACCCGATCGCCATCCAGTTCGTCAACGTCGCCGACGATCTCGCCGTCGCCGGCGCCTCCGCCGCCACCGTGCAGATCCGCGTCGAAGCGAGCGAGGCGCAGTTCGACGACCTCACCGTCGATGACCTGGAGGCGACCGTAGATCTCGGCGGGCTGCCGGCCGGCCAGCACAGCGTGCCGGTGGAGGTCGACGCGCCCGATCGCGTCAACATCGTGCGCATCTCACCGGCCACCGTCGACGTGTCGATTGAGCCGCGGCGCTCGCGCGACGTGCCCGTGCGGGTCGAGCTGGTCGGGTCGCCGCAGACGGGCTTCGCCGCCGAGGAAGTGTCCATCGAACCGCAGACCGCGACCGTCACCGGCGCCGAGAGTCTCGTCGCGCTCGTCGACGCAGTCGTCGCCGAAGTGAACGTGACGGGCCTGCGCATCGACGTCTCCGAGGACCGCGTGCCGCTCGAGCCGCGCGACGCCCGCGACGGCGCGATCAGCCGCGTCAGCGTCAGCCCCCAGACGGCCGAGGTCGACATCGAGATCGTTCAGCGCGAGTTCAGCTCGCAGTTCGTCGTCGCGCCGGCGGTCAGCGGCCAGCCCGCCGCCGGCTACAACGTCACGGCGGTCACCGTCGAGCCGCGCCTCGTCACCGTCACGGGCACGCTCGAAGTGCTGCAGTCAATCGACTCCGTCGCCGGCATCTCCACGGAGGAGATCTCGATCGCCGACGCGCGCGCCACCGTGAGGCGCACGGTGCAGCTCAACCTGCCGCAAGGAGCGCGTCTCGAGGGCAACCCATCGATCGTCGTCGAGGTGCGCGTCGAGCCCGCGCGCGGCGAGTTCACGTTCCTCGTGGCGCCGCAGGTGCAGAACGTCGGCGAGGGCCTCGCGGTGACGCCTGCCGAGCCCGTGGCCGTGACGCTCGCGGGCGACGTGCCGACGCTACAGCAGGTCACGGCGCAGCAGATCATCGTCATCGCCGACGCGAGCGGCCTCGGGCCGGGCCTGCACGTGCTGCAGGTGCAGGTCACGCCGCCGCCGAACACGCAGGTCACGCGCATCGAGCCCGGGCAGCTCGGCGTCGCGCTCAACCCACGCTGATGGCCGATCAGGGCGCCGCTCGCGTGCCAATCGTGGCCATCGTCGGCCGGCCGAACGTCGGCAAGTCGGCGCTGTTCAACCGCATGGTCGGCGGACGCCCCGCGCTCGTCGAGGACATCCCCGGCACGACGCGCGACCGCATCTACGGCGACGTCGAGTGGCGCGGCCGCACCTTCAAGCTCATCGACACCGGCGGCCTCGAGCCGGAGGTGCCGGGCACGTACACGCCCCTCGTCCGCGCGCAGATCGAGCGCGCGCTGAGCGAGGCCGACATGGTGCTCTTCGTCGTCGACGTGAAAGACGGCGTCACCGCCGCCGACGAGGACGTCGCGGAGATCGTGCGGCGCGTGCCCCGCCCGACGCTGCTCCTCGCGAACAAGGCCGAGAACGTCGAGCGCGAGGAGGCCGCCGTCGCCTTCTACGAGCTCGGCCTCGGCGACCCGATCGCCATCAGCGCCCTCCACGGGCACGGGGTCGCCGACGTGCTCGACATGATCGTCGAGACGCTGCCGCCGGGCGAAGCCCCCGCCGCGCCCGACACGTCGCTGCGCCTCGCCATCGTCGGCCGCCCGAACGTCGGCAAGTCGTCGCTGCTCAACGCCGTGCTCGGCGAGGAGCGCGTCATCGTCAGCGAGGTGCCCGGTACCACGCGCGACGTCATCGACACGCCGTTCGAGTTCGAAGGCCATCGGCTCACGCTGATCGACACGGCGGGTCTGCGCCGCCGCGGCGCCATCGAGCCCGGCGTCGAGAAGCACGCGGCGTTGCGCGCCCGCCGCGCCCTCGAGCGCGCGCAAGTCGCATTATGCGTGTTCGATCTCTCGGAGGGGTTCACGGCGCAGGACGCGCACGTCGTCGGCTACGCGCTCGAAGCCTTTACCGGCATCATCGTCGTCGCGAACAAGTGGGATCTCGTGCGCGACGGCGAGTGGACGCAGGCCGACTGGGAGCGCCGGCTGCGCTGGAAGCTCAAGTTCGCCCGCTGGGTGTCCATCCGCTTCGTGTCGGCGAAGGAGGGCACGGGCATCGACGACCTCCTGCGCGAGGCCGTCCGCATCGGCGCGGAGCGCCAGCGCCGCGTCGACACGGGCGTGCTCAATCAGGTCGTGCGGCGCGCCATGGCCGAGAAGCCCCCGCCCGTGCCAACGCGCGGCCATCGCCTGAAGCTCCTGTATGCCACGCAACCGGCCGTCGACCCGCCGACCTTCGTCTTCTTCCTCAACGACGCCTCGCTCGCCCACTTCAGCTTCCGCCGCTATATCGAGAACGTCATCCGCCGCGCCTTCGGCTTCGAAGGCACCGCCATCAAGCTCATCTTCCGCGGCCGCGGGGAAGAACCGGCACGCGACCCAGGCACGTAGGCGCCGGCGCAGCGCTCTATCCTCTATCCTCCATCCTCTATCCTCTATCCTCTATCGTCTATCCTCTATCGTCCATCCTCCATCGTCCATCCTCCATCGTCCATCCTCCATCCTCCATCGTCCATCCTCCATCCT
>Ga0073934_10005676_pt1 | contig 18952 bp, 16 predicted proteins | sample LarsenN4metaG_FD_76834 | JGI IMG/M metagenome (GOLD analysis project Ga0073934, IMG submission 76834) | Hot spring sediment bacterial and archeal communities from British Columbia, Canada, to study Microbial Dark Matter (Phase II) - Larsen... ... | reverse complement strand
CGACGACAACGTGCTCTACGAAATCATGGTGGACAACAACGGCGATGCCGTCGAGGACATCACGTTTCAGTTCAAGTTCCGCACCGAGGTTCGGAACCAGAACACGTTTCTCTACAACACCGGTGTGATCACGTCGCTGGACGATACCGATTGGAACGTCAGGCAGTTCTACGACGTGGTTCGCGTCGAAGGTCCGCGGCGCAGCGGGCGCAGAACGGTGATTGCCGAGGACGTGCCCTCGCCGCCGGTCAACGTCGGAACGCGCTCGCTGCCGAACTACGACATGGTGGCGGCCGACGCGATCCGTGCGCTTCCCAACGGGATCCAGGTCTTTGCCGGCCAGCGCGATGAGGGCTTCTACGTGAACCTCGGTCTGTTCGATCTCCTGGGTGTGCCGCCTGCCGACTTCAACAACCCCGATTCCACGGCTGGTCTCAACGTTCACTCGATCGCGATCGAAGTTCCCATCTCTTCGCTGACCTCGAATCGTCGTCGTCCGGAAACGCCGGGCGACGCGAACGCGGTGATCGGGGTGTGGTCCACCGCCTCACGTCAGGCGTTTGCAGCGCGCACGGGGAAGGACGTGAGGGAGTTCGGCAGCTTCGTCCAGGTCTCGCGCCTCGGCCAGCCGCTGGTCAATGAAGTTGTGATCCCGATGGGTCTCAAAGACACGTTCAACTCGATCCCGCCGACCCAGGACGCGGCCGCGCTCCCGTTTGTCACGAACCCGGAGGTGCCGAGGCTGCTGCTCGCCATTTTCGGCGTGAAGTCTCCGGCCACGCCGCGCAACGACCTGGTCACGATCTTCCTGAAGGGCATCCCCGGCATCAACCAGCCGGCGAAGGTGAGACCGGCCGAGATGCTGCGGCTCAACGTCGCCATTCCGCCGGCGGTCTCTCCGAATCGGCTCGGTGTGCTTGGCGGCGACCTCGCAGGATTTCCCAATGGGCGCAGGGTTGGCGACGACGTCACCGACATTGCGCTCCGGGCAATGGCAGGGGCCACGCCGCTGACGCCCGAATTCAACACCGGCATCAACGCGCAACTGACCGACGGCGTCTCCGGCAACGACGTGCCGTATCTGCCGGCGTTCCCGTATCTGGCGTCACCGCATTCCGGGAATCAGTAGGCAAGCGGAAGTCGACAGGTCGTTGTCGAGGAGGAAATATGCGCAAGGCATTGTTCGTCATGTGCGGGCTGGGAGTGATCGTCGCGGCGTGGGCGAGCATCGAAGACGGGATCCTTGATGCGGGGTCGGGGATCCGAGAACCGCGGTTTGGCGCTCGAGAGGCGCAGGGCTCCGGGTTCGGTGGGCGCCCGACGACACGCGAGGGGCTGAAGGCCATCATCGACTCCGGCCGTGCTCGAGTCGCGCGCGATCCCGCGGACACTGCAGCAGCGGTGGAGCTGGCGGACGCTCTGATGCGCGGGGCGCGTGTGGACGGCGACGCCTCGCTCACCGTCGAGGCCGGGCGCGTGCTGCGCACGGCGCTGCAGCAGTCTCCATCCGACTACATGGCCCGCCGGATGCTCGCCGTCGTGTATCTGTCACAACATCGATTCGCGGCGGCGCTCACCGAGGCGGCTGCCGCTCAGAAGATCAGGCCGGCGGATGCGTGGAACTACGCGATCGCAGGCGACGCGCTGCTGGAACTGGGACGCTACGACGAGGCGTTCGACTCCTTCGATCAGGTCATGACGCGCAGGCCTGACGCAGGGGCCTATGCGCGCGTCGCCTACGCACGGGAGCTCCAGGGCGATCTCGATGGTGCGGTACGTCTGATGAAGATGTCGGCGGAGGCCACCAGCAGGCGCGACGTCGAGGCACAGGCGTGGTCGTACGCACAGCTCGGGAATCTCTATCTGCTGCACGATCGCCTCGAAGACGCCGAGCGCGAGTTCGATCGCGCAGACTTCCTCTTTCCCGCGCATCCTTACGCGATGAATGGGCGTGTCCGGCTCCTCATCGCTCGACATCGCTACGCCGACGCGCTCGATCTCTCGCGCCGCCTGCCGGTCACGCCGGAGTCGCTGGCCACGCAAGGCGATCTTCTCGCCCGCCTCGGCCACCGCGACGATGCTGAGACGATGTACGGTGAGGCGGAGCGGGTCGAACGCGAGGGATGGGAGCAGGAGCACCCGCAGCCAGGCGCGCTGGCACGCTTTCTGGCCGAACGCGGTCGCAACATTCCGGAGGCGATTGCGCTCGCCGAACGGGCCGCGCTCGAGCGCCAGGACGTGAACACGATGGATGCGCTTGCGTGGTCGTACTTCCGGGCCGGGCGAATTGCCGATGCGGCCGCGGCCATCGAGCGCGCCACCCGCCTCGGCACGCTCGATCCGCGCATTCGATGCCACGCATCAGCGATCGCCTGGTCCCGTCGCACGACTCTGCCGGCGGGCGATCCTGTGTGCGACCCGCTCGACCCGAGAGGGTGGAGCTGAGCCCCTGGCGTCGCCGCGCCGTGAGAGGCGCGGCGCGTCGCGTCGGGAAGGCACGAGGGGACGCGCGATGAAACATCCACCAGCATCTGAGCGTATTGCTGCTGAATTGCTGCCCCAGTAGGGGATGCTTGACTTGCAATGAAGCGCTGGCGAGAATCGCGCTCTGATTGGCGCCAGAAATCCTCATGATGAATAGACGAACCATTACGCGCAGCGTGTTGACAGCGGTCTGCATCGCTGCCATCGGCGTGGCGATCGCCGGCTGGGACGAGCGGGCGATTGCGTGGCAGGAAGTGAGCGACGGGCTCGACGTGGTCCAGATCCGTCCGAACTTTCATGTCATCGGCGGCGCCGGCGGAAACGTGCTCGTGCAGATCGGGCCCGAGGGCGTCATCCTGGTTGACTCGGGCAGAACTGATATGGCGGACAAGGTTCTCGCGGCGATTCGCGGAATCACCAAGCTGCCCATCCGCTACATCATCAACACCAGCATGGATGGCGATCATGTCGGCGGAAACGACCGGCTCGCGCGGGCCGGCCTGAGCATCCTGCCCGGCGCTGTCGCCGCCGGCGCAGGGTTGAACGACGACCTGGTCTCCAACTCGGGCAGAGCCAGCGTGCTCGCGCATGAAAACGTGCTGACGAGAATGACGGAGGCGAAGGGTCCGCAGGCTCTCCCGTTCGCTCACTGGCCCACGAAGACATTCGCGTTCAGGCAGTACTCGATGTACCTGAACGGCGAAGGCATTCAGGTCATTCACATGCCCGCGGCACATACCGACGGGGATACGATCGTCTTCTTCCGCCGTGGCGATGTGATCGCGACCGGGGACATCATCGACACGACGCGGTGGCCGTTCATCGACACCACGCGCGGCGGCACGGTCCAGGGCGAGCTCGATGCACTGAACCGCTTGATGGACATGAGCATCCTGAACGTGCCGATCCAGTGGAATCCCGACCGCACGTTCCTGGTACCCGGGCACGGCCACGTGTACGACAAGCTCGACCTGCTGGAGTACCGCGACGCGGTCACCACCGTTCGCGACAGAGTGCAGGATCTGATCGACCAGGGAAAGACGCTCGCGCAGGTGAAAGCGGCCGATCCGACGCTCGGGTACCGCAGTCAGTACGGAGCGGACTCCGGTCCATGGACCACGGATATGTTCGTCGAGGTGATCTACAACGAGCTCGCCGCGAAGAAGGGGAAGAAAGAATGAAGCCCGTGCGACGGGGCGATGCTGCCGCGATGCGAGGGTTCGTCCTGGTGATCGCCTCGGTGCTCGTGGGGATGGTCCTTCTGGATAGGCCGGTGGATGCCCAGCGTGGAAACCCGCAGCCGCAGCCGCCGCGGGCGCCGAGAGCCGCCGCGCCGATCGACCTCACCGGCTATTGGGTGTCGATCGTGACGCAGGACTGGCGCTGGCGCATGGTCACGCCGGCGAAAGGCGACTACCAGGGTCTTCAGCTCACGCCCGCGGCCAGAAAGGTTGCCGACGCCTGGGATCTGGCCAGGGATGAAGCCGCCGGCGAACAATGCAAGTCCTACGGCGCGCCCGCGCTGATGAGCGTGCCGGGGCGGATTCACATCACCTGGCAGGACGACGCGACTCTCAAGGTCGATACCGACGCGGGCATGCAGACCCGTCTCCTGCGCTTCGCCCCGGCAGAGAGTCGGGGCGACGTGAAGAAGCCGAGCGATGGGCCGCGTACCTGGCAGGGCGTCTCTCAGGCGCAGTGGCTGACGCCGCGCCCGAACGTGCCGCTGCAATTGAGGCCGGCCGATCGGACCGCTGACACACCCCCGCTTCGCCCGACCGGTGGCTCCCTGCGCGTCGTCACCACGAATCTCCGCGCGGGATACCTGCGCAAGAACGGCGTGCCCTACAGCGAGAACACCGTGATGACCGAGCACTGGGATCTGTACAAGCGCCCGAATGGCGAGGAATGGCTGACGATCACGACGCAGATCGACGATCCGCAGTATCTGCCCAACGCGAGACTGGTCGCGCCGATATTCAAGAAGGAACCTGACGGCAGCAGGTGGGAGCCGACGCCTTGCTCGGCGAGATGGTGAGCACGCAGGTCAAAGGTCAAACGGTAAGGGCAAAGGTTTAGGTACCAGGTTCCAAGTGTAAAGTGCAAGGTACAAGGTTGCAGGGGCAATGTAGCAATGCGTGTGAAACCAAGTGTGCTCGCCGTACTCGTCGCCGTCGCATCCTCGGCGGCACCGGTCTCCGCCCAGGTCGATCTCACGGGCACGTGGCAACGCGTCGCCCAGAACGACAACGGGTTCTCACGGGAGCCGGTTGATCTGATGGGCATGCCGCTCAGCGCTGATGGGCGGGCGAAGGCACTGAGTTACGACATCGCGGCGCTCTCCGCGACCGAGCGCCAGTGCCAGATGTACCCGCCGTACTACGCGCTCGTTGGCCCGTTCCCGCTGCAGATTGTCATGGTGCCGGACCCGATCACGCAGAAGCTGCTGGCCTGGAAGATCCTGGGGTGGGGCGATCGCGACGAGACGATTATCTGGATGGACGGACGGCCACATCCCTCGAAGTACGCGCCGCACTCGCACGGCGGCTTTACCACCGGCGCCTGGGAGGGCGACACGCTGACCGCTGTCACCACGCACGCCAAGCTCGGCGACATCAAGCGTCACCGCGGCTTCAGCAGCGACCGGGCGACGCTCACCTATCGCTTCAGCCGGCACGGCGACCTGCTGACCGTTGTCGGCATCCTCGAGGACCCCGTGTATCTGGCCGAGCCGTTCGTGCTGACCGAGGTCTTCCGCCTGTCGACCAACATGAACAATTTCCCGCTCACAGCGTGCGAGCCGATCGAGGAGCTTCCGCACCTGCACGAGAATCCGGAGATCGCTCCGCACTATCTCCCCGGCAAGAATCCGTCCATCAACGAGGTGACCCAGAAATACAACATCCCCCTCGAGGCGGTTCTCGGCGGACCGGAGACGATGTACCCGGAGTACCGGAAGAAGATCAAGGACAAGTACGTGATGCCGCCGCCGTGCAAACAGGGATGCGGTGGCGGTCCGCCTCTACAGACGCAGACGCCTCCTTCCCCTCCGGCCGGCGGTCGAGGGGCTCCACCCAGGAAGTAGCGACGTAGCACCGCCGCTTTTCCGGCGGGTCTATAAGGCAGGGCCCGCTCTGCGCTTCAGGCGGGTCCACAGAGCAGGACTCGCCCACGTCTCGCACGTCCCACCTTTTTCCGGACCCCCTCAAAATACGATGTCGAGAATGGGGCGGCGGCTCCGACTTCCCTACGGAACGGGCCGAAAGGCGAATCCAAGGAGCAACGATATGAAGTTCATGCTGATGATGAATGCCCCTCGCGGCAATGGGGAGTGGGGAGTGTCGAGCTGGACGCCGGATGACCTCAAGAACCACATCGCGTTCATGAAGACGTTCACCGGCGATCTTGCCTCTCGCGGCGAGCTGGTGGCGGCGGAAGGGCTGGCAGCGCCGGGACAGGCGAAGCTGGTCCGGGCCGGCAAGGATCGCCGTCCGATCACTGACGGTATCTTTCCGGAGTCGAAGGAGTTCCTCGCCGGCTACTGGATCGTTGATGTGGACTCACCGGATCGCGCGTACGAAATCGCCGCGGGTGCGTCGGCCGCTCCCGGTAAAGGCGGCGAGCCGCTCTATATGCCCATCGAGGTGCGCGAAGTGATGAGCGCGCCGCCGGTCGAAGTGTGACGCGCCAGCCGGCGGAGTTCAGGCACGAGAACCTGCTGCGCGAGCTGACGCCGCAGGTTCTCGGAGCCGTGATCCGCCGCTTCGGTGACTTCGGCGCCGCCGAGGACGCCGTCCAGGAAGCGCTGCTCGCAGCCACTCAGCAGTGGCCGAAAGAAGGATTGCCCGAGAATCCACGCGGATGGCTGATCCACGTCGCCGCGAGGCGAATGACCGATCACCTCCGCGCCGAAGCCGCGCGTCGTCGTCGGGAAACAGAAGTGGCGTCGGATCCGTCGAGAGAGCCGCGAGTGGTGCCCTCCATTGGGCTGCCGTCACTCGCTTCTCTCGTGACGAACGCTGGCGCGGCGCGCACGCTTCGGGACACAGAACCGGATGACACGCTGATTCTGCTCTTCATGTGCTGCCATCCGGCGCTCTCGCCCTCCTCTGCGGTGGCGCTGACCCTCCGGGCTGTCGGTGGCCTGACGACTGCGGAGATTGCGAGAGCCTTTCTCGTGCCCGAATCGACGATGGCCCAGCGGATCAGCCGCGCGAAGCAGAGCATCCGTACATCGGGCGTGCCGTTCAGCATGCCGACTCGTGAAGAGCGTTCCGACCGACTCGCGTCCGTCCTGCATGTGCTGTATCTGATCTTCAACGAGGGTTACACGAGCTCCTTCGGAACACGGCTGCAACGCACCGAGCTGTCCGGTGAAGCGATCCGACTGACACGAGCGACGCACGCGTTGGTCCCGGACGAATCTGAGGTGGCCGGCCTGTTAGCGCTCATGCTGCTCACCGATGCGCGTCGCGCGGCCCGCACCGGCCCTGACGGCGAGCTGATACCCCTGGACAAGCAGGACCGGTCGCTGTGGGATCAGGCCTCGATCGCCGAAGGCGTCGAACTGATTTCGCGGACGCTCTCGAAGGGCGCGGTGGGACCATATCAGCTGCAGGCGGCGATCGCGGCAGTGCACGACGAAGCGCAACGGTCGGAGGATACGGACTGGCCTCAGATACTGGCGCTCTATGCCCTGCTCACGCGCATGTCAGACAACCCGATGGTCGCCTTGAATCACGCAATCGCCGTCGGCATGGTACACGGTCCGCGCGCAGGGCTCGACCGTTTGAAGGCACTCGATGCCGACGATCGAGTGGCCGGTCATTACAGGATCGCTGCGGTCCGGGCACATCTGCTCGAGCGGGCAGGAGAGTATGAGGCGGCGATCGAGCATTACCGCATGGCGGCGGAGCGAACGACGAGTATTCCCGAGCGCGACTATCTCACTTCCCAGGCCGCGCGGCTCGCGGCAGGCGAGACCGCGAACGATGAATGAAGCACTCGCCACGTCTATATGCAGAATGCAGACAATGACAAGAGCTCGATCTGCTGGTCTGCAATCGCGGACGTCCACGTGGACTCACGCCGGCGCCGGACGAAGTGTTCTCGAGTCACTGACAGCAGGAACGCGACATTGCCATGGCGCGAGCGGGCCACGGAGTTGGACCAGAAGTCTAGATGGATTCTTCGTCAGACCGACAAATCCGGCGAAGACGATCCGGTCCTGAGCGGACTCTTAACGTCGTGTCAGGAGAGCAGGAGGCGCTGATCGAAGACCGGCCGCTTGCCGCCGACGAGCACGTCCCACCACTCGAAGTGCATCGCCATCAGATGATCGAGCTCGCGTGTGTCAGCGCTCTGTTCGGTCTGGTCGAGCGTCGGCATGCAATAGGCTGCGTGCGGCGACGCTTCGAGCATGTGGAGCACGCCGGCGGAAAAGCCGCCACCGGCGTACGCGATGCATCCGGCCATCGGAAACGCCTTCAGGTCGTCGAGCGCGTACGGAATCTTCTCGTCGACGGTGCCGATGCTTTCCTGGAACTTGCATTCGATCGCGAACGCGCGGTTGGTGCGTTCACAAACGCAGAAAATATCGACGTGCCGGTTCTTTCCGATGATCGTCTTCCCGATCTGGATTTCCCGATACACCTTGAGGCCGCGCTCTTCGAAGCGGCGCGACACATAGAACGCCACGAGATCTGCATACGCCGAGCCCGTCATTGCCGCGAACCCATGAGCGCGAGCAGGTCAGGCGCCTCGATCGGCGTGACGTCGGCGGGCTGGCGGCCCTCCCCGAATCGGCGGAGCCGCTGCGCCGACCAGCGGACTGCGTCGGGATTGAGGTCGGTCCCGCAAAACCTGCGGCCAAGTCTGAGCGCCGCCACGCCCACACTGCCGGATCCCATGAACGGATCGGCCACCATGTCGCCCGGTTGCGAGCTCTGGCGGATGACGACTTCAGACACCTCGACCGGTTTCTCCGCGGGATATCCGCGATGGATCCGGGGCTCTTGAATGATGTCGGGCACACTGAGATCGTTCAGCCGCCGCTTGCCCTTCTCGAAGAAGAGGAGAAGCTCGTAGCGCGCGCGGTAGTGGTATCCCATCCCGATGGACTTCTTGTCCCAGACGAGCGGCTTCCAGAACTTGAACCCAGCCCGCTCCGCTTCCGGCTTGGCCACGAACATCGTCTCGGCGTCGCAGAACAGATAGAAATGCGTATCCGGCTTGAGCACGCGAAAGATCTCGGTGAAAAGCTCCCCGAAGCGGGAGTTTGGAAACACGCGAAACCAGTCGTTGCTCGACGCTTTGCTGTGTTTCAGCCGGGTGGTTGTTCCGACCGCACGATGCTTTTCGAGCGATTCGTACGCAGGGTCCGTCACGACCAGGTCGACGGACTCTGTGGGTAGATCGCGAAGCCAGTTGACGGCATCGAGCGCGGCGAGCTCGAAGAGGGGCGGGTTCACCACGGGCATTATACGGTCTCTGATATTTGGACTATCGCGGCCGGGGCGCGGGATCCGGGGCCCGGGATCCGGGGCGAGCGTTCTGCGTTCCGGGTCAGTGTCCCGCGTGGTCGTGACAGCGCAGGTCACACCCCTCGACGTCGCTCGGGGTGCCCTGAGCGAGCGTCGAAGGGCAATCGCGCGCCGGCGTCTTCGTCGAGCAGCACGAGGCTGCTCGCCGACCCTCGCAGCACGATCGCGACGGGCAGCATCGAGTCGTCACGCGTGAGCGCCTCATGCATGCTTGCGGACTTCGATTCCCCCGTCGCCATCACGATGACGCGCCCGGCCCGCGTGAGCAGCGGAAGAGTCATCGTCAATCGCCGCGGCGGTGGTTTGGGCGAATCTACAATCGGCAGCACCAGGCGGTGGTGTTCGGATAAGGCCGGGTGGTCCGGAAACAATGAGGCCACGTGGCCGTCTGGACCGACACCGAGCAGCACGACGTCGAACCGCGGCTCGTTGCCGAGCACGCGGACGATCTCCTGGCTGTAGGCGTTCGCGCCGGCATCGAGATCGGGCTCGTCAGCCGGCATCCGATGAATTGCAGACGGATGTGCGCCGGCGGGATCGAGCCAGATCTTCCGTGCAAGGCCGTAGTTGGAATCGGGCGATGACGGCGGGACTGCGCGTTCATCGACCCAGAAGACGTGTGTGCGGCTCCAGTCGAAAGACACCGGCTTCAATGCCGGCACGACCGAGCCGCCAGGAATTGCGATCGAGAACCGGTTGTGTTCTCGCGCCGCGCTCTCAGCCGAGCGGCGGACATCGTCGGCCAGCCGCTCGATCAACTTGTTCAGCGGGGCCACGTGGAGCTCAGGCTGCATCACCCGGTCACGAGATGGGTCTCCGCCGCCGGGCGCATCCAGCCTCCGATCGCTTCAACCAGGCGATCTGATTCCGGTGGGCCCCAGGTGCCGCAGTCGTAAATCGTGAGCGGCACCGGCCGGTCGAGAACGGGGTCCACGATCGCCCAGGCGGCTTCGACGACGTCCTGGCGCGCGAACAGCGTGGCATCCCCGACCATGGCGTCCCCGAGCAATCGCTCGTACGGTCCGAGTCGCGAGCCCTGACCCTGCGCCTCTCTGGTCACGACCGACAACGTGACGGGTTCACCAATCATGCCTTCGCCCGGCCGTTTGGCGCATGCGCCGAGATCGATCGCCACATGCGGCGCGAGCGTGAACCGGACGAAGTTGTTGTCCTGGCGAGCGGACTCGCGAAATACCACCGGGGGCGCTTCCTTCAAATTGACGATGATCTCCGTCGCGGTGGTGTGCAGGCACTTGCCCGCGCGTACGAAGAACGGGACGCCTTGCCATCGCCACGAATCGACGAAGAGCCGCATCGCTGCGAACGTCGGAACCTGCGAGTCAGGCGCGACCCCCGGTTCGCTGCGATAGCCGCGGAACTGGCCGACGGCCAGGTCGGACGTCGAGAGCGGTCTGATCGTCCTGAGCACCTTGGCTTGCTCGTCGCGGACCGCTTCGGCCCACGTGGAGGAAGGCGCTTCCATCGCGAGATAACTCACGACCTGCAGCAGGTGATTCTGGATGACGTCGCGGATGACACCGGTCTCTTCGTAGAAAGCGCCACGACCAGCCACGCCGATGTGCTCGGCCATCGTGATCTGGACGTGGTCCACGTACCGGCGATTCCAGATCGGCTCGAGGAACGAGTTCGCGAAACGAAAGTAAAGGATGTTCTGCACTGCCTCTTTGCCGAGGTAGTGGTCGATCCGGAAGATCGCATCTTCTTCGAACACCTTGCGCAGCGTGGCATTGAGGTCGCGCGCCGACCGCAGGTCGCGGCCGAACGGCTTCTCGACGACGACCCGTGCGCCGCGAGCGGAGCAGCCGGTCGCGGCCAGATGGCCGATGACGAGCGGAAACGCGCTCGGCGGAATCGCCAGGTAGTGAAGCGGACGCTTCGCGTCGCCGAGCGCCTTGCGCAGGCTCTCGAAGGTGGTGGCATCGTTGTAGTCGCCGGAGACGAAACGAATGAGCGATGCGAGCCTGGCGAAGGTGTTCGGCTCGAAGCTGCCGTCGGCCATCAGGCTCGCACGCGCCCGTTCGATCAGGGCCTCCAGGCTGCGAATGGACCGGGCGACGCCGATGACGGGAACGTTCAACCGGCCGCGACGGACCAGCGCATGCAGTGCGGGAAAGATCTTCTTGAAAGCGAGGTCGCCTGTGATTCCGTAGAGGACGAGCGCGTCGGACGGTTCACGCATGCGGCTTCTCCGCATGGCCGCCGAAGCTCCACCGCATCGCCGACAGGACCCGGTTCTGGAAGTCGTCTTCCCCGCGCGACGAAAAACGCTGGAACAACGCCGTCGCGAGTACCTGCGCGGGTGCGCCGATCTCGGCGGCGGCGAGGGCCCAGCGGCCTTCCCCCGAGTCCGACACGCGGCCGGCGAACTCGTCCAACGAGCGGTTGTTCGACAAGGCCATGGCGGTAAGATCCAGCAGCCACGAGCTGATCACGCTGCCGTGCCGCCACACCTCCGCGATCCTGGCCAGGTCGAAATCGTACTGGTAGTGCTCGGGGTGTCGAAGGGGAGTGGTCTCGGCGTCATGCGCAACCGGGCGCCGGCCCGCATCCGCGTGCTTCAGGATGTTGAACCCCTCGGCATACGCCGTCATCAATCCGTATTCGATCGCGTTGTGGATCATCTTCACGAAGTGGCCGGCGCCGGCCGGCCCGCAGTGAAGGTAGCCGCGAGCGGCGGTGTCTTCACGAGTGCCGCCGCGCGCAGGACCACCGGGCGACAACGCGGCGAACATCGGATCCAGGCGCTCGACGACGTCCGCATCGCCGCCAATCATCAGGCAGTAGCCGCGCTCCAGTCCCCACACGCCGCCGCTGGTCCCCATGTCCACGAAGCGCACGCCACGCGCGGCAAGCCGCGCATGCCGCGCAATGTCGTCCGCGAACAGCGAATTCCCTCCGTCGATCACCACGTCGTCTCTGCTGAGCAGCGGCACCAGCTCGTCCAGTAACACATCGACGGCCGCGACCGGCACCATCGCACACACAACACGCGGCGTCGAGAGACGCGCAACGAGGTCCGCAATGGACGTGGCCCCGGTCGCGCCATCCGCCGCCAGTGCGTGAACCGCAGCCGGGGAGCGGTCGAACACGACGAGCGAATGGCCCATGCGCGTGAGCCGTCGAACCATGTTGGAGCCCATGCGGCCGAGTCCGACCATGCCGATCTGCATGTTCGCAGTATAGGCGGGACGCGTGTGCTGCGATCGTGCTCACGCGTGTCCGTACGATGTTGGTGACGGGTGTTGGTGCCAACTCACGAACGGATGTCGTTGTCAGCTCGCAGACATGTGTCGTTGCGACTCTGCCGAGGCACCTCGAAGCGCGTCAACAGATACTGTCGCCTAGCCGCGGGCTCCGTGCGGATATCAGGGAGCCGCGCCCTTGGCCGGTCAGTTTGCCAGCAGGTGGGCGTCTTCGTAGCCGGGCAGCTCGCGAATCCGCGCGAGATCTCGTTCGGCCTCGGCAGCGCTGCGGTAGCCCTCTACCCGGATTTGCAGCACGATGCCGCGAGGTGGCCCGAGGTTGAATTCAACCGTGCGCGCCCGCAACCCGGCCTGTGCCAGCTCCGTGACGAGACGATCGGCGCGCGTCCGACTTTCGAAGGATGCGACCTGAATGGAGTAACTGCTGCCGCCGGCCGCATGCGCGGGCGCCGGAGTCGAGTCTTCATCCACTCTGACCGAGACTGTCTCGACCGACGGAGCCGCGGCCACCGCCGATCGCGAAGTCCACTTCGGAGCCGGCGGCAGCGTCGCGACGTCGAATTCGCTCGTGCCAGGTGTGAAGTAGGAGAACCACGCCGCCGCGATCGCCGCAAGCGTGAGGAACATAACCAGCAGCACGAGAGCGAGCCTGCCGCTGCGAGGCCGGTCGAGCGGTCCAGCCAAATCGGCTTCGGCGGCGAAGTCAGACAGAATCTGCGGCGGCGCAGGCGGACGCGTCACAGGCAGCGAAACCGCCTTCATCACTTCGGCCGGCCGCGGCTTCACCTCCGGTGCGGGCGGCTTGACGTCCGCCGTCCGCGGCTTCATCCCCGGCGGGGACGGCTTGACGTCCGCAGTGCGCGGCTTCATCTCCGGCGTCCGCGGCCTGACTTCCAGGTCTTGCGGCTTGGGCGGAGCCGCAGGCGAGGGAGCCGCGGGTGCCGGCGCCGCTTCGCGTTTCTGCGGCTCGATTCCGAGCGCCGTCACCGCCTCGGCGATCAGTGCCGGTTCGATGATCGTCGCGTTGCTGCGGTGACCACGTTGCAGCGCGCGATCGCAAATCAGGTTGATGACACGCGGCGTCCCGCCGGAGGCTTTGAAGATCGCTTCGATGGCAGCGTCGGAAAACTGGACGCGGCTGGCGCTCTCGCTGGCGACGGACAGCCGGTGATTCACATACTTGCCGACCTCACCCGATCCGAGCGGTGACAGCTCGCAGCGCACCGAGACGCGCTGATCGACCTGGCGCATCTGCGGCATCTTCAGATGCGATTTCAACTCCGGCTGGCCGACGAGAACCACCTGCAGCAGCTTTTCGCGCTGTTCGAGGTCCGACAGGATCCTGATCTCTTCGAGCAGCGACAGCGGCAGGTTCTGCGCCTCGTCGATGATGACGACGGCGAACGCCTGGAGCGGGACGAGGGAGTCGAGGAACTCGTAGAGCGGATAGCTCAAGTCGGGACGGGATGCGCCCGCCAGGCTGCCCCGCTTCAGGTCGGCAAGCGATACGACGCCGAAGTCCACGAGCAGCATCTTCAACAGATCTTCACGCGACACGAACGGATCGGGCACGAACGCGGTGAACGTCCGTCGATCCAGATGCTGAAGCACCGATCGAATCAGCGTGGTCTTGCCGGTGCCGATCTCACCGGTGAGGACGATCAACCCTTCGCGGCGGCGAATGCCGGTGAGCAGTTCCTCGAATGCGGGGGCGTGCGCCGGACTGCGATAGAGAAACCGGGGATCGGCCGACAGGCTGAAAGCCTTTTCCTTCAGGCCGTAGTGGAGCTCGTAGGTCAGCGATGACGACACCGGGGCCGCCCCCGCGCGTCCGGCCAGTTCGAGCGACCCCTGTGTTGGCCGAACCGGCGCCCATTCGGTGCCGAAAGGCGTTCTTGGCAGCTGTTGACTCAAAAACGTGCCCCTTGCTGCCGCAGGTCAGTTCACCCGCGGTTGCTACGGGTATCGGCGTGAATGGTTTAAAACTGCACACTTCCGGATACCGGTTCCCGAGTCCCGGATCCCGCCTGCTATCTCCCAAAAATGATCTGCTCGCTGCGGAACAGCCCCGTCGTGATGCGGATCAGTACCACCGTCGCGAACAGGCAGGTCGCAGCGGATGCGAGGAACGCGCCCGGATCCGCAGGGCGCCCGCCGAGGATGTCGGTCAACAGCATGTACGGGCCGAGCATCGGCAGTGCGTACATCCACAGTGCGTTACCCATGGGATAGAGCGACGACATCACGCCGGGCAGCATCGGCGCCAGGATCAGGACGCCCATATAGGTCTGCGCTTCCTTGAAGGAGCGCGCCAGCGTCGCGACCGCGGCCTGGAGCGCCGCCGTCAGCAGACACAACGGCCCGACGGCAAGCAGGATGGGCCCGACGTGCTCCGGGCCGATCTGGAGACGAATATCCATCTCCTCGAGCCGCAACAGACGCGTCAACTGTGCGCACAGCAGCGTTGTCATGCACACGCTGACGAGGGCCGCAAGCGTCGCCGCCATCCACTTGCCGGCCACGAACGCGACCCGCGGGGCCGGATTGACGAGCAGCGGCTCGAGCGACCCGCGCTCGCGTTCCCCGGCGGTCGAATCCGTCGCGATCTGCATGCCGCCGACGAATCCGGCGACCATGATGAACATCGGAATGAACGTCAGAATCTGCGCGGCGCGCTGCTGTGCAGTCGAGACCTCGATCTGCTCGATCGCCAGCGGCCGCATGGCCGCGGGGCTCACGCCGCGCATGATGAGGCGTAGGCTGCCGATTTCAGCCGAGTACTGCTGCAGCAGGAGCTGCACGCGCTGCACCGACGGCCGCACGTCGTTCCGCGAACTGTCGGCAACCACCTGGAGCGGCGCAGGTCGCGACGCGCGAAACCGTTCGGCGAAGTCGTCGGGCACGACGACCACGACCGCCTCCCGCTGCTCGCGCACGGCGCGCTCCGCATCGTCTGGCCCCTCGACGACGCGAACCCCTGACTGCTGATTCAGCCAGTCCACCAGCGCGGGCGCGCGATGCATGCCGACGATGGGAATCTGAACTGATTCGGCTTCGCGTTGCCGATCCGCGAGCCTGTTCATCATGAACCCGATGAGCACAGGGCCGATGACGACGCTGAAGATGATCGACCAGAGTGCGCGCCGATCGCGCAGAGAGTCTTTCAACTCCTTGCGGCAGACGACGAGAGCCTGACGCAGCGTGCTCATCGCGCTTCCTCGTGGTCGCCGCGATCGAGGCCGGCCAGAGCGACGAACGCGTCTTCGAGGCTGTCGAGACCGGTCTGGCGCCGCAGCTCGCCGGGAGATCCCTGGGCCACCACGCGCCCCGACGCGATCACCACGATCGAATCGCACAGCGCGGAGACTTCCTGCATCACATGACTCGAGAACAGGACGCAGCGCCCCTGGTCGCGGAGACGGCGCACGATCGAACGGACCGCGCGCGTGCTCATGACGTCGAGCCCGTTGGTGGGCTCGTCGAGAAGGATGTTCTGCGGGTCGTGCACCAGCGCACGCGCGAGCGCCACTTTCGTGCGCTCGCCGTGCGAGAAGCCGCCGGTGCGGCGATCGGCGATCGCGCGCATGTCGAGCAGGTCGATGAGCTCCTCGGTGCGCATGGCGAGACGCTTGGCGTCCACGCCTTGGAGCGTGCCGAAGTAGTCGAGGTGTTCCCGCGCGGTCAGACGCGGGTAGAGACCGAATCCGTCGGGCAGGACGCCGAGCCGGGACTGTGCCCGCTGCGGCGCGGCGACCGCATCCACGTCGTCCACGTGGACCTGTCCGCTGTCCGGTTTCATCACGGCGTAGAGCACGCGGAGCGTTGTCGTCTTGCCGGCCCCGTTGGGACCGAGCAGGCCCGTGATCGCGCCGTCCTGCGCGACGAAGCTGACGCCGTCAACCGCAGTCAGCTTCCCGAATCGCTTACGAACGTCTGTGATCCGAATCATCTGGAGACATCGTCGCCGGCGGGATCCGGTCCGGCAGGAGTGACGAAAAATGGAGGTCGCCGCACTGCTGCCACACAGCTCGTGTCCAGCCCCTCCGCGGAACCCTGGTCGATGAACTTGATGACGAGTCGATTGCCGCACGGTGTCGAGACGACGCCGTGGCCGGTGGACGGAAACACGATGTGCCGGCCGCGCGAGAGGTGTTTCACGACCGATGCACCCCAGGCGGGTGGCGTGACCGGATCGATCTCCCCGGAAACCACGAGCACCGGGACATCTGACACGACGGGGTGATAGTAGGACGCGTCGACCTTTCCCTTGGGCCACATGGCGCACGCATCGAGTTGGCTGCCGATCAAGTGAGACCCGAACACGGAGCCCGACGTTTCCTGCGCAAGCTCGCCGGCCGACACGCGTGACGCGTCTTCGCTGCAGAGGACGGAGAGCTGCATGCCGATGCTCATGTTCTCGCTGGCATCCTCGCTGGCGAGCGCGAGCGCGAACAGCCCCTGAAAGTCGTTCTGCTCGGCGCGATCGACGAGCGCCGGCACGAGAGACGCGGTCAGCGGAGAGTAGAGAGCGCCGAACAGCACGGTCGCGACCACACGAGCATCGACCCTCACCTCCTCCGCAACGCCCGTTCGCGGGTGCACGATGCGAACCTGACGCGGGCGCCGGTCGAGGCTGGCGATCAGGCTGCGGATGCGTTCGCCCAACCCGGGGAATGTTCGTTGGCACAGGGCATCGCCGTCGCAGTCGGCGAGCGCGTTATCGAGCGCGAGCTGTGCGTCCCGCGCCGTGAACAGCGGCAGCCGCATGTCGGTCGGCGCGACGCCGTCGAGGACGGCCGACCGGACGTGCTCGCCGTGCTGCCGAAGATAGACGAGTGCGGCCCTGGTGCCATACGACCCGCCGTACAGGTTGATCTGGTCGTACCCAAGGAATTCGCGGACGTCGTCCAGGTCGTCCATGGCGAGGTCTGTTGTATAGAGGCGTACGTCGGCGTTATATGCAGCAAGGCACTGGCGCAGGCGGGCGAGTGCGACGTCGTTCCCCTCGGTGAGCTCGCGCAGCGAGCTCGCGCTGGATCGGCAGTTCAGCGGGTTCGACTTGCCCGTTCCGCGCTGATCGACGAGGACGATGTCGCGCGTGCGCTGGATCTGCCGGAAAACGACGCGCACCTGGCTGGCGAGCTGGGCAGCCGCCTGTCCGGGGCCGCCGGCCAGAAAGAACAGGGGATCCGGCCTCGGAGTTGCGGACAGAGATGGGAGAACGACAACCCAGAGCTCGATTTGCCGTCCAACACCAGTGTGACGGTTCTCGAAGACTTTCACCGTGCCGCAGAGTGCGTCGGTTGGACCCTCGCTGCTTTGGCACGGACGCAGGCGATCGAGTGAATGGGGCGATAGAGCGTTCGTGCACCCCGTTGCCAGCAACGTCCAAAGGGCAAAGACGGCCCAAAATCGGGTGGAAAGGGGCTGGGGCATCCGGGTCACTGGCACGTTGGCGCCTGGGTTTTTCGCATAGCGACGGGGCTGTGCATTTGCGTCTAATCGACGAGGTTTCACATTAGAATCGCAGGCTTACGGGTTTTCGGTCTGAGAGCGTAAAGACGGAAGGGCTGAGAACATGAGCGACTCTGCACAGCAGTCCAGTCTGGCGGCCGAGGCCTACACGGTGGTTCGCCAGCGCATCCTGACTGGTGCGATAGGTCTCGGACAGGTTATTTCACGCCGGAAGCTTGCGGCCGAGCTTCGCATGAGCTTCCTGCCGGTATCCGAAGCGCTCTTGCGCCTGGAGGTGGAAGGCCTGCTCGAAAGCCGGCCCCGTGCCGGCACCCGGGTGAGGATTCCGTCCGCCGAGGACGTTCAGGGACATTATGTCTTGCGCGAAGCTTTGGAAGTCCAGGCCGCGCTGCGGTTTGCGTCATTTGCCACGCCACGCGAGCGGGTCGAGCTGAAAAAGCTGGCGAGTCGTGTCGATCTGCTGGGGACGCAATCCGATCGCATGCTGTATCAAAGCGTGCACCTGAAGCTCCACTCGCGGATTGCGCAGAATGCCCGCTGTGCGGCGCTGCTCGAGGCGATCGAGAAAACGCACGCGCTCGCTTCGATCTGGTACTGCGTGCTGCGTCAGCCGAGCCCCACGGACTCCACCACGCGACATGTCGAACTGGCGGATGCTCTGTGTGATGGCGAGCCGCAGCAGGTGGCCGAAGCGGTGCGTCAGCACCTCGCCGTGGCGATGACGCGCTCGCTCGAGGTGCTCCAGCCGTATTTCAAGCTGCGGAAACTGACCGGAGCCACCTTCTATCGCAGCGACCGCCGGCCGATGAACGCTCCGCTCCCTAATTAGGTGGGGCGGGTGCGCCGAACCGGTCGCCGCGTCATTAAGCTCGCGTGGGTCTTTGAGATAGCCGGAAATTTCCGCACCCGCGCGAGTACGCCAAACCGTTGACAGGACAGTGACGGACGGGGACAATAATCGTCCACAGTCGATCGACCTGGCGTGTCTCTCTGTCCGCTCTGTCAACGTCCAGGAGAGCTCCGCTGTATTGAATGTCAGAGATCGTGACACGACGAGTCGCTGACGAGGACTTCGCGTGGAGGATTGTTCGATGCGTACCAAGTGTGCAGTCGTAGTTGCTGGATTCGCCCTGCTTCTCGGTGTTGCGGGGGTGAGCGCGCACCATTCGTTCTCAGCCGAGTTCGACGCCAGCAAGCCGTTCAAGATGACCGGCACCGTGACCAAGG
>Ga0073934_10005675_pt1 | contig 18954 bp, 18 predicted proteins | sample LarsenN4metaG_FD_76834 | JGI IMG/M metagenome (GOLD analysis project Ga0073934, IMG submission 76834) | Hot spring sediment bacterial and archeal communities from British Columbia, Canada, to study Microbial Dark Matter (Phase II) - Larsen... ... | reverse complement strand
CGTATCGGTCTGCGTCGTAGACGACAACTCTCCCGACGGCACGGCTGACGATGTGAAAGCGCTCCAAAAGATGTTTCCTTCGCTTATCCTCATCAACCGACCCGGAAAGCAGGGTCTGGGGAAAGCGTATGCGCACGGCTTCCGTGAGATGCTTGCACGAAACGAGTTCGACGCGATCATGATGATCGACGCCGATTTTTCCGAGCATCCGCTCTACATACCCGCCCTACTCGCCCATCTTGAGAATGCGGACGTTGCGATCGGCTCAAGGTACGTCGCGGGCTCCCGCATCGTCGGATGGTCCTTGTGGCGTCTTATCCTTTCCCGTTGGGCAAGTTTCTACGCGAGAACGATCACCGGGCTTCCCCTCTCCGACATCACTATCGGATTCATGGCTATCCGCACTGACCTGTTGAAGAAGATCGACGTCGATGCCATCGCCTCTTCCGGCTACGCATTCATCATAGAACTGAAGGATGCGTTCCGGAGAGCAGGCGCGCGGTTCGTGGAAATGCCTTTTACCTTCTCAGAACGCGTCGGCGGCGAATCAAAGCTTTCCGGCCATATAATACGGGAAGGCATAATCGCACCGTGGAAAATACGAGCCCGCAGCCGGAAGGCCTCTTAAGCATAGTGCGCGCGCACTGGGTTGCCGTCCTCGTGGCGGTTGTCTTCGGCATCCTTCTTGCAGGCCCTTTCATACTGGTCGCGACCAACGAATCGTTTACGGGTGTGTATCCGGAACTTGCGAACGATCAGAATTTCTATCTCTCCCGCATTCAGGATGTCCGTGACGGGTTTCCGATGAGCGGGAATACGTATATCGCGGAGGATAAGGAAGTGCCGCCGATGAACTTCCTTACGGGCGAGTTCGTAGAAGCAAAGATACTCGACCTTTTCGGCCTTCCCACGCATGCGAGCCTCATTCTCTTCCCGCTCCTTTTCGGTCCGATCATCTTTCTCCTTACCTATGCCATTTATATTTCGCTTGGCGCGTCACGTTTCTGGGGTTTGATTGGAACACTGTGGCTTATCGGACCCGCATTCTTTGAATTTGCGCGGCCCGTTAGCCCCCAATTTAATTTCATCTTCTGGCTCATCGCGGCTCTTGTGATGATATGGTTCGTGAAAAATCGGACTTGGCTTTGGGCGGGCGGTGTCGCGGTATCGGTCGGCGTTCTTTTTTATCTCTACCCGTACTACTGGACCCATCTTTTCGCCGCGTATGGCCTTCTCTTCCTGTGGTTACTTTTCAAAGACCGCGCTACAGCCATTAAGGTGTTCGCTGCAGGTGTCGGTGCGACGCTCATCGGCATTCCCTACGGTATGCTCGCGCTTTCCGTACGTACCCTGCCGGAATTCGAAGAATCGATGTCGCGCTTGGGGTTTGTCGAAACGCACATGCCATCAGGCATCCTTATGCTTTTGGGTTCCGGTTTCCTGCTCGCCGTAATCATGTTTATCGCCTATCGGCTGAAGAAGGCCGATGCGGCGCTTACCGCGTCCGTTGTCCTGCTTTTCGGCGCATTGATCGCGATGAACCAGCACGTCATCACGGGCATCAATATGGAATTTTCCTCCCACTACAAGATGCAGATCGCGTTTTCTAATCTTTTTCTCGCATGCGCGGCGCTCTCGTGTTTCTCGTTCTGGCATCGTCTGGAAAGCGCGAGAGTAAAGAGCGTTGCTTTCATTCTTATCCTTCTTGTCTTTATTCCCGCTGTCGCGTCCGCGTACATATATGCGGAAAAACAGTTAGGAGAAGGTGCTTTGCACCGTGAACACGGGATGTTGGTATCGTGGCTTACAGAGAACGCACGACCCGGAGAATCCGTGTACGCACCTGAACTCGTGGCAATATTTATACCTGCGTACACGGCGCAGAATGTATTTTACGGTAGGAACGCCAATATCGCCTTCATGCCGGATACCGAGGTTATCGACCGTTTCATCGTCCAGAACTTTCGCGCAGATCTTACGCCGGAGTATATAGCAGAACATGAACGCGAAGTGCTGGGGCATGGCTCCATCAACGCGAATAGCCACGCGCTTCAGAAACAGAAACTGCTCGGTCTTTTTGGTATCGAAGTTGATGTTCCTAAGCGTGTGCCGGACGATGCGATCGCGCGCATCAAGGAACGCGGAGAAGCGGTGCGATCGATGCCGTTCGTGAAAGCGCTCCTTCCGTACAAGGTTGATTACTTCATCCTTGAGAGAGGAAAAGAAAATCAGATAACTCCGGAAGATATTGCATTTGCGAAACCCGTATTCGAGACCGAACATTTCATCCTCTATAGCTTATAAACCGCATGGAATTCCTTAAGCGTGTGATTTCTGAAAAACCGTACCTGTCGCTTGCGACGCTGTTTGCAGCATCACGCGCTCTCCTGTATCCACTCTTCCCTTTCAGGGTTGATTTCCTCCCCTGGCTGAATCAGCTTCTTGATATCAATCTACTCCGCGAAGACCTGTGGGGCTCGATAGCCGAGATCCACATGACGCCGCCCCTCTATAACGTATTTGTCGGGGCGATCGTACAGCTTCCCGAGGCGTGGTGGCCGTTTGTGTTCCAATCGCTCTTCTTCCTTATGGGGCTCGCGATGGTCCTCATGACGTACCGCATTCTTATCTTTCTTAAAGCTCCGCAGTGGCTTGCATTCCTAGGCGGGTTCGCGATTCTTGCCAATCCCATCCTCTTCCGATTCGAGATCATTCCCTTCTACACATACCCCTTGGCCTTCCTTCTTCTTTTGTCGGTATTCTTCCTTATTCGATTCCTTGAAGCCGAGCGCAAAAGCGACATCGCCTATTTTCTTGGAGTGATTCTCACGATCGTCCTCTTCAGGAATTTCTTCCACGCCATTTTCTTTTTCGTGCCAATCGCGGTGGGGTTGTGCATATTTGTCTACACGACGCGGAAATCCCTATTCGCGTTTACCCTAGCGGTAAGTGCCGCATTCCTCGTACTCGGCCTCATCCCGAGCATCAAGAACCAGGTAGAGTACGGCATCTTCGCCTCATCAACGTGGCAGGGCATGCAATTCTTCTCGATGACGCATTTCGTACCGGAAGAGAAAGTGAAAGCACTGATTGACGAAGGAAAAGCAACTCCGCTTGCGCTCCTCCCCCGCTTTCAGAATCCCGACATCTACTATGAGTACTACAACAAAACCCCGCGCGAAGGCAATCCTGCGGTAAATGCGCTCTATAAATCCGCAGGCGAATACGAGTTCGGCAACTTTAATAATTGGATCTACGCAAAAACAGCGAAGGAGTACGGCGAAAACACGATTGCCATAATGAGTCGCTATCCGGAGTTTTTCCTTCCCCGCCTCGTTAACAGCGTGTATATATTCTTCGGTCTCGCGAATTATCGGTATTTCGATCAAACGGATGAGTGGCTCGTATTTGATGGACACACATTAAAACAAGCGTTCCAAGCTACTAAGTACTTCGTTCAACCCACAGTTCTTGCGCTTATCTTCTTATCGATTCTCTGGAGTGCCGGACGGAAATTGTGGAGCGAACGGAACTCGATTACGTCGAACGAGAATGCAGCTCTTATCTTCCTCCTTTTTCTTCTTCTCTATACCTTTGGGGTCGCAAACATAGTTGAGCTTGGCGAAAACTATACCGCCCGAGTTCCCATAGACCCGCTGATTACTATCCTCGCTTTCTATTGCGGTTATCTAGTTTTTCGAAGCAAGCCAGTCGAAACCCCTGGACTTCCAGGGTAGTATGACCCCCATGAACTGGCTGCGAGGCTACTGGTACCGCCTGTTGCGGTGGAGCGAAAAATACATAAAAACCGACATGGTCTACGCCGCCTCCGGCGGCTTCTGGCTGTTTTTCGGGCAGGCCGCCGCCGCGATTTTTTCCTTAGTGCTCGCAGTCGCCTTTGCGAACCTTCTCGAGCCGGAAAAATACGGAAACTATAAATACGTCCTCTCTCTCGCGGGCATCATCGGCGCACTTACCTTAAGCGGACTGGGAACCGCCGTCACCCGCGCGGTCGCACGCCAGCACGAAGGAACGCTGCGCTATGCATTTCGCCTTTCGCTGTTGTGGAGCATAGGAATGATCATAGTGTCTGCGATAGGCGGAGCATACTACCTCTTTAATAACAACATCTTACTCGGCACTTCCCTTTTCATCATCGGCGCTGTGTCGCCTATCATCGCCGCCTCCTCCCTGTACCGTCCGTTTTTAATGGGTCGGCGTGAGTTCCGTAAAGCGGCATTATACGGACTCGTACAGGGAGTCGCTCCGACGCTTGCTGTGCTGATCGCGCTTCTTCTGAAAGCCCCGCTCCTGCTTCTTGTATTGCTCTATTTCTCTGTAAACGCGATCACTGTCTGGCTTCTCTACCGCCGCGCACAGAAGACCGCAAAAAACGATACGGTGGACCCGGTAACCGACCACCTGGGGAAACACCTCTCCGTGATGGGGGTCATCGCAACGATCGCTGGGAAACTCGATAGCATCCTTATCTTCCAGCTTTTAGGCGGTGCGGAACTCGCGATTTTCTCCCTTGCAACGACCATCCCTGACACTTTGCGTGGCTCTTTAAAGCACATTACAACGTTGGCGACCCCAAAATTCGCTCAAAAAACAAAGCGCGAAATGAAGGATGCCGTGTGGAGCAAGACGGGACTCATCTTTGCGGGAATCTCAGTGGTTACCGTGTTCTATATCATCGCTGCCCCATACATCTTTGATCTCCTCTTCCCCGTTTACGCAGAGTCGGTGACATACAGCCAGGTATATGCGCTTTCGCTTCTCGCCTCGCTCGTCATGGCATCCGCATATTTTGATGCGCAAGCGGCGATCAAGGAGCGGTATATTTTGAGCATCGTCATAAACGCAACCACGGTCATCAGCGTAGTCGTCGGTATTTATTTCTGGGGACTGTGGGGTGCGATATTCGCACGGCTCTTCGTGCGCACGCTTAACATGGGGCTTTCAGCTTTTCTTATCACGCGGCACTGAAGAAACTTTTCAGCTTCGCCTGTATTTTCTGCCACAGGGTGGGTTTCCGTTCGATGATGACAGTAAAGATCTTTCGCATAGCGTCTTTTGGCGACGTAAGTTCGGAAACCGCGTGCCACGAGCGGTCGGTGCGCTTAAAGAAAAGACTGCGGTTATCAAACACGTCGGCTGCAAGCTTCCCTTTGAATTCGGAAAGGTCAGGAGCGGATTGCGGAGGAAACTTGCCCCCATCATCGAGAAGCAGGGTCTGTCCTCCCCACTCTAGTTTCCAATCTTCAGGCGTATTGAAATAGAAGATGTGAGAGCCGAGCTTGTTCGGGCTGTCACAGTGCGGGGATACCGAGCAACCATTGAAGGAATACTGCCACTGATAACGGAGGTTGAAATCGTTGGTTCCTAAGAGCCGTGCAAGCCACGCGCGGTAGCGCGGTCCCGATAACTCTTCGATAAACATCTGCCACTCTTTCGACACGGGTGCGTCCTCTTTATATTTCAATTCATACCTATCGTGGGGTTTCTGACCGTATGCTCGCGACATGCCGATGCTTTTCTCAAAGAGGGAGACGTCCGGCATCGTCCGCAGAAGGTCATTGAAGCCAGTGTCGTCGATAAGCCCCTTCGGATTGGTCCACGGAAACAAACGTGCATTATTGAACGCTTCGGTCGTAATGCTATCGAGCGCCTGCTGATTGAGGTACGTCATACGCGTTCAAAAATATAGTTTACCGTGTGACGATCCATCCGTGTTTCATCCATGAGGGTAAAACCTGCTTTCTGAAGCCTGACTTTCACGGCCTCCGTGTTCGCCTCTTCCGTCTCAATTAGGACGGACCGGAGTTCGTCTCCTCCAAGGGTTCGTGACGCGCCTTCCAATAATTCGACTTCAGCTCCATCGATGTCGATCTTGATCGCGGTCGGAGACGGAAGGGAGAACAGTTCTAGCGTTCGGTCAAGTGTCATGACAAGGTAGGCCTTCCCTGCCTTTTCACCTCCCGAAGTAAATCCGCGGGAAGCACCGAAACTTGAATCACGAACCGAAAATCGAGCATACCCTTCGCGATTTCCAAGGAGGAGCGGAAGGACCGTGAAGCGTTCATCGAGTCCGTTCAAAAGGATGTTTTCATGGAGGGAGTACAGATTCTGATGTGTCGGCTCGACCGCGACGACGTGCGCACCGCGTGATGCCGCGATCAATGCATATGCGCCAACATTCGCTCCTATGTCATACACGACGGCACCGGGTCTCGAATACTTTTCGAACCATGCGACCGTTTTCGGCTCCTTCCTCACGCTTCGTGCGCGCGTTTCGTACTCGCGGATCGTTTGCGTCGTAACCAACAGTTTCGCGCCCGAGTAGTCGAGCATGCGCGTCCCGAACCATCCGCGGAAGATACGCTTTATCTTGAATACGCCAAGCAGGAGCTTCCATCGCATCTGCCCCAGGAGACTCATTACGGTATACTATACCCCAATTGGATATGCGGTACCTCTCCGCCGAGCAAGTCAGATTTTTCAATGAAGAAGGCTACCTGCACCTTCCGGGCGTGTTTTCCGAAGAAGAAGTCATCCGCATGCGCGAAGCATGCAAGAAGAACAATCCGGGCGATTCAATGTGCCGGCCGGAGTTCGGCGGCGTGATGTTCTCAGACAAGCTTGTTGAACATTATGAAGGACCTGTTGGGAGATCAGTTGATCTATCCCGGCCTTTCACTGACGCGTACGAACGACCTCAACGCCGAGCGCGGAAGATTCTTTCATACCGACACGGTTGATGATGACTACGACTTCAATAACGCCTACCCGATCATCAACACCGGCATCTATCTTCAGGATCACAAGCATTTCAGCAACTCCCTGAAGATCGCTCCCCGTTCGCACAAACGACGCTGCATCACGAGCAAAAGTTTCGTTGATGTCGTGAAAAACGCTGTTTCGTGTATCCGCAAAGGAGACTGGGAGGGCCTAGGGTATGTGCTTTCGGTTACTCCCTCGATCAACATCCCCTCGATGCCGGGCGACCTTATCCTTTGGTACGTGCGAACTCACCATTCCGGTTATGGAGTACGCATGCGTTTTTTACCCAATATCTCGCTTCCCCCGATCGTCGAGAACTGGATTCCCTCGTTCCTTCGCTTACCGGACCACCCAGAGCGGAATGTCATGCTCTCCATATTCGCTGCGCAAAGCAAATACCTGGACGCCTACATCAAGAAACAGATCGCCAAAGGCTACCGCAAGGACCACTATCTAAATAACGAATGCCTGGAAAGTCCCGAACTGCAGGAGCAAGCAAAAAAGCTCGGCATAACAATCCGAAACGACGGATACCACTACGTAAAGGATCCTGCAAACAAGCTATCTGCCGCCGCGGAATACGCTTAGCCGTTACGGCCGGGAATAAACGCCATAAGCCCTGCGGCAAAAAGGCCGGGAAAGATGTGTTTCAGAAACGGCATGCCCTGATAGGTGCGGATAGAAATGCCCTTGAATCCGAGCGCGTTAAGCCACCACTTCAGGTCGCCAAGCGTCCAGAAACGGATATGCTCGTTTGGCATCCGTATCCACTGTGCTGGAAACTTGCCGAACATAAGCCGCAGGCGGTAGGTGAAGAAGCCGGAATTAGGAAACGAGATGAATACGCCCTTCTTCGCCTTCCCGACCGCCGCGGTCAAAACCTTGTCCGCTTCCGGGATATGTTCAAGTGTTTCGAGGAGCAAGATGTAATCTGCGGGCTCCACCGCGATAAGGTCTACATCGCTTCGGAGGTCTAAAAATTTCGTCTCATGGATGCCGGCTTTCCGCGCTAGTTCATGCGCGACCGAAGATGAATCGTATCCGACGGCGCGTGCATTCGGAAAACTTTTCAATATGTGCCCCAGAAGTACGCCGTCGCCGCATCCGATGTCCGCAATCGTAAAAGACGATTCATTCCTTCCTTTGAGGAACTCGACAACCATATCGGCTCGCTCCCGCTGCCAGAGGGACAATGCGGGTTCCGTCCCCCGCTTCTGGCGCCAGTACGCGTCATAATCCTCCGTCACCAATGAAAGGGTTTTCTGCGGATACGCGAATACCGCTTTCCACCAGTTCGCAAGCTGCGTTCTCATCCGCCCTATCCTACCTTGTTATCCTTCGTGATTCCACAGCGAAAGGCAATGTCGGAAAGGGTGCCCCAAAGCGATACATCGGAGTCAAGTTTTTTTGCGCGCGCTTCGAGGACCCCCCTGTCTGTCGCAAGAAGCTCGCGTAAACGTACAGGGATGCCCGACAACGTAAGTGAATCAGCTAAACCGTTCTCCACCATCCCCTTTCCATAATCCATCGACGTTTCTATGATCGAAACAGGCGCTCCTTTGCGCACCATGTCATAGAGGAATGTCGAGTACACGCCAAGCACTATTCCCGGCCTCTCCTTGAGCTCCGCTAGGTTCGTAATCGAAATAAGTCGTGGCCCCCATGCGAGACCGGGATACTCTTCAATCTGACTCTGCGCAGGGTGATCGGGGCGAAGTTTCATCACGACTTTTGCTTCCGGCATCGCTTCCAGTATGCGCGCGATATATGCGGCGACCTCCTTCTTCGGACTGTCCGTCTCGTGAACGAAGAGTATGAGTAGTGTCTTTGAAACGCCGCTTGGAAGAGAAATGCTCGCTTCGGGAAACCCGCCAACGATCAGGGCATCCGCAGGATACACGCTTCCTAACCGCAGCAGTTCCTGCTTCCAATACTCGCTCCACACGACCAGGTTCTCGGGGCGGATGTAGTGAAGAGTAGAGCCGTTTGTAAGCCATCCCACGTGGTAGCGGGTGAAATGCCCGTGCTGGAACGCGTACGTGGGGATGCCGGCAAGTTTAGCCGCGAGTGCGAGGTCGTGGTAATGCCGTGCGTCATCGATCATCCAGACGGCGTGCGGACGCGTGCTGCTCAGAAACGCTGAGAGCGCCTTCACACGAAACTGGATCAGGCCGCGCTCACCCAGATATTTCTTTACGGCATAGGACACGAATTTCTTTTCTTCCTCGGAAAAAGCATCAAATCCTGAAAGCTCGACTGATTTAGATTTTTGAGCGAGACCCGTTCGCTTCAAGACCGCATACCACGTATCTATCGCTTCAAGATAAAGCGCGGATCTAAGACGCACGAAAAGGTTCTTAAGGAATGCCGCGTTGAAAACCGTATGCAGGCACTCGATGTACGGAATGCGATTCTTTTGAAGAAAGTCGTAAAGCGCGTGCAACCGGAAGTCAGCCTTGTGCGCGTTATCGCTCACGCGATCGATGCCGAAGATGAGGACCTGCGGACGGCGGATGATCGCGAACAACCACGCAAGAAGGGATACGAAAACGCCGATCAAGCCGACCAGAAATCCTTTCAAAGACACTCCTGCGTGTTGTCCTCCTTCTCCTTTCAGATATTCAGAGAAACTTCGAGAAGCAGAAAAGCGCCGTATGTCGGAAGAAAATACGAAAAGAACAAACCTGTGCCAGAGCGAGTACTTCTCGAAGATCGGCACGTTTTTTAAAGCAATACCGTTGACCGAAACCTCCCCCATACGCTCAAGGAGCGTCAGTTCGTAGGGCAGATCGCGGGGTTTTTGCTGCTCTGTGCCTTGCACCATAGGGAACGTAGTAAGAGTATACTCTCTAGATATGTGCGGCATAAACGGCCAGGCTAAAGGACCCGTGAATGGAGTGGAGATGATGAACGCCGCGCTCTCGCACCGCGGCCCCGACTTTGCCGGGGTCTATACCGACAAAACAGTCGCTTTAGGGCACCGCCTCTTGGCAATACGGGATGCCGCATCCGGATCGCGCCAGCCGTTTACGAAACCGGGCTCGCCGTGGGTTTTGATCTATAACGGGCAGATATATAACACGAAGAAGATGTGCCGTGAGCATGGCATCCCTCCCCGGGACCTTGATACCGCAGTCATGTTTGACCTCATCGAGAAAGTGGGTTGGGATTTCGTGCGCCATATCCAGGGTATGTTCGCGATCGCGCTCTACAACGAGAAAGAAAAGACGCTCCGCCTGTATCGCGACGGCTCGGGCCAGAAACCCGTGTACTATTCGTTTCAAAACGGCTCTCTCATTTTCGCCTCCGAAATAAAGGCGCTTATCGCAAATGGCGTCAAAGCCGAAACGTCACCCGAAGGGCTTCTGGTGGCGGCCTCATTGGGGTACATACCCGGCACGCTGACGCTCCTAAAGGGGATCCGCAAATTGGACGCCGGAGAGATGCTCACGTACCGAAACGGAATAATCGAAATGGCGTACTTTGAAAGCGACGTAGCGGGTCACTTCGATGGCGATCCGAAGAAGGTCATGGAAGAGTTGGTGACGGAACATCTGGCAAGCAAGCAGAAAGTGGCATTGAACCTGTCAGGCGGGATGGATTCGTCGGTGCTGCTTCACGAAATGAAAACTGCGGGTCACGAGCTCATTACCTACACCACATCGTTTGCGGATGCGGGTGAATCTTTTAATGACGACGCGGAAATCGCGCGAAAACTTGCGAAGCACTACGGAACAACACACACGGAAATCGAGATAACAAAAGATATCTATCTTGATAATTTCATCGACGGATACGCCGCGATCGAAGAGCCGAACTACAATATATCTATCCCGACGTACCTGGAGGTCGCGAAACGCGAAGGCGTGAATGGCGACGGGAACCGCGTCATACTTTCGGGCGACGGCGGCGACGAAGTGTTTGGTGGGTACCCGTACTACGGAAAGGCACTCGAGTACGATGCGCTTGTGCGCCGCATCGGCAACATCCCCTTCTCGCTTGCTAAATGGGGGCGAAGCGGAAAATATTTCGATTACGGAAATCCGGTAGGCATGTGGCTCTCATTCAAAGACTTTGACTTTACGGCGGTCCGGAAAGACCGGAAATTCCTTCAGGAATACCTTTCCGGCATCGCTTCCAGGCGGAAGTTTCCGCTTGCGGACCCGGTGCGGTCCAATATGATCCTCGATCGCGCCTTCTGGATGCCGGGTGAGAATTTCATCCGCTCAGACAAACTGTACATGAACGAAACCCTCGAGATGCGTTCCCCTCTGGCATATGAACCGTTCCGCGCGTACTTCGATCAACGGCTTCAAACAGAAGACTACGTCGCAGACGGCGGTAACAAGCGGTTCCTTCGCAACCTCTACCGCGGCGTGCTGCCTGAGTATGTGACAGAGAAAAAAAAGACCGGGTGGCGCTCTCCGGTGCGATTGTGGTATCAATCCGACCCTCGCTTCAAAGAGCTTTTCCTTTCGATTCTGTCTGATGCGCCGAGCGGCGGTTTGGTCGACTGGCAGAAGGTGGCGCACGCGATACAAGAGAACGAACAGTGGAGCAAGTACCATTTCCTCTATCTATCGCTAGCCATACTATCGAAACGATATGGCATAACGCTCTAAACCATGGAAGAGACGTTTCCGATGATGATGGAGTACGAAGTGCGCGCTTTGGAGCGTCTGCTTCTCTCGCATCCGAAAGGAATTCCCCTTCGCTTTCTTGAGTGGGGCAGCGGCAGATCAACGATATATTTCACCCGCTTCTTGCGCGAGCGACACATCCCCTACCTCTGGGTTTCAATCGAACATAACCCCGACTGGTATGAATTCGTGAAAAAAGAAGTCGGTGCCGACCCTTCCCTGATCTACCGGCATGCATTCAAGGAGGACCGCGACACATATGTGGGACTTCCGCGGCAGATCGCGAAAGACGGAGGCTTTGAACGCTTCGACATTGCTCTCGTTGACGGCATACACCGAAACGAATGCTTGAAAGAAGCCGCCTCGATCGCGGACACGGTGCTTCTCCATGATGCGCAGCGGAAATCTTACGACGCGACGGGTACCTTCCTCGCGGGTCGTCTGCTCAAGGTCGGACCAGACGACCCGCTCTCCCGCATTGAGGTGCTCAGATTCCGCATCCATGAGATGCTATGGAAAGCGAAAGGACTCATACTCGGAAATCGCACACCATGAAATACGGCGCGTTCATCCAATCAAACACGCAACAGCTCTCAGGCGCGAAGCTTGCGAAATACGCGCTCGAAACCCGCGGCGGGCTTGCCGCACGCGGCATCCCGGTCTCGATCATCAAAGTTGAAGACGTACCGGAGTTTCGGGCGTTCGTGGGTAAACCGTACCGCTACGGCAAGCCCTATGGTTTCGAAGACCTGCAATCATTTACCCTCACCCGATTCATGCCTCCGGAGTTAATGGGATTTGAAGGGCGCGCACTCGTCATCGACCCTGATATATTCGTCGCAACCGGTGATATCACGTCGATTTTCGAAATGGACATGAAAAGTGCTGGCATCGCGGCATGCAAGAAAAATCCATGGGATACGAGCGTCATGGTCCTAGAGTGTGCGAAACTCCCCCACTGGAAGATAGGAGAGATGCTAACTGACATCGCAAGCGGCAAACGGACCTATGAAGAGATAGCGCAACTGCGGAGCGAAACAGTACCCATACAGGAACTGCCCCGCGTCTGGAATAACCTCGATACGCTGACGCCAGAAACCAAGATGCTCCACACCACGAATCGCCTGACCCAGCCCTGGAAAACCGGCCTTCCGATCGACTTTACCTTTAATCCCGTCCCGAAACTGTTCGGCGTAATCCCCCGCTTCTGGGTACGTCATCCCACACGCTATCAACCACATCCTGACAAGAATATCGAGCGATTCTTCGTAACACTCCTCAAGGATGCGCTTGAAGCCGGTGCGGTCGCGCGGACGGAAATCGAAGCCGCGGTTGCCTCTGGCCACATCCGCAAAGACATCTTTGCTCTGATTGCCTCCTAAACATCCGCCTGTTATCCTTCTCCAAATGCCCGTTCCCGAACGCACCACGTGCCGCATATCCGGAGAACCGCTGGTTCCTCTTTTTACATTAGGCGATATCTACGTCTCTGACTTCATCCCCCCGGATGAGGCACAGCCAAACCCTGAAAAGAAAGTGGAATTGAAGATGATGCTTGCTCCTAAGTCGGGCCTCGTGCAGCTTGCGCATACCGCGCCGTCGGATGAAATGTACCGCAGGTATTGGTACCGCTCGGGGACGAATAAATCGATGGTGAAGGAGCTTAAAAATATCGCGGAGAAAGCTACAGAGTTGATGCGTCCAAAGGAGGGCGATGTATGGGTTGATATCGGATGCAATGACGGGACACTTCTTTCCTTCGTCCCGAAGGAAGTGACACGCGTCGGTTTTGATCCCGCGAATAACACGTTCCTCGAAGCGGAATCGAAAAAGCACGCGAACGAGATAGTTGTTGATTACTTCACCTTCGACAATTATAAAAAAACCGCAACCGGTACGTCGGGTAGGAAAGCGAAGGTCGTGACATCGATCGCGATGTTTTATGACCTCGAGGACCCCAATCAATTCGTACAAGATGTAAAAAACGTCATGGACGACGAGGGATTGTGGATCATCCAGATGAGCTACCTCCCGCTCATGCTTGAGCAGCTGGCGTTTGATAACATCTGCCACGAACATCTTGAGTATTATTCGCTTGAAGCGCTGAAATACCTTTTAGAAAAAAACGAGATGATGATCGTCGATTCCGAAATGAACGATGTTAACGGCGGCAGTTTCCGCATCTATATCAGGAAAGCGACCGCAACTGTTGAGAAGTTCGCATCTGCTCCCTATCGCGATGTTGCGAACATGCGGGTCGCGCAGATGCTCGCGTACGAAGAGAAACTGAATCTCCGCGACCCGAAGACGTACCAGGACTTCTTCGAAAAGATCCAAAAACTGCGCGACGAAACCGTCGCATTCATTAAGGCGGAAAAAGCGAAGGGAAAGAAGATCTGGGGATACGGCGCGTCGACCAAAGGCAATACGCTCCTTCAGTGGTACGGAATCGATAAATCCTTGCTCGACGGCATTTCGGACGCCCTCGAGATCAAATACAAACACCGGACCGTAGGCACCGATATACCGATCTTTTCAGACGAAGATATGCGAAAAGCGAAGCCGGACTACCTTCTGGTATTGCCGTGGCACTTTATCTACGGCTTCGTCACCCGCGAAGCAGAATACTTGAAAGGCGGCGGTAAATTCATCCTCCCTTGTCCCCGCTTCGAGATCATCAGCGGATAGGCTTTCTAACCTCATTTACCTCTTTTTAGATCCGAACAACCGGCTTGGGGGAGGCACTTGGAATATTGCACAGGCCAGAGCAAGAAACCCGGGACCTTGAACATGGAAACCGAGTTCGCTTATCGCTTCAACTGCGGTACCGAGCAATACCCATTCACCGACATCCCTCAAGGGTGTACGTGAGGTTTCAGCAGCGGCCCTTTCTCTTTTTTCATTTTCTGAAAGCTTTGGCATGAATGATATGTTTTAGATTATTTCACACTTGGTGTGACTTGACTTCACTGATACCGGAGTCCAAAAGCTCGTTTATTTTCTTTTTTATTTGAAAGCGTTTGTCATTCCCAGCGTGGGACTGCCGGGATGCTTCAAGAAACCGCGCATCATTCCCCCACTCTTTCCTCGTAACCTCCTCACCTTCCCACACTTCTTCGTTCGCTTCCTTTAATTCCGTATACAGTTTTGAAAGCTCTTCCGACTGCGGGAGCTTCTGAAGCTCCGCCTGAAGCAAAGCGAGTTCCGCTTTTACCGAATCAAGTTTCGACGCCTCCGTAATGCGTTCTGATTTGATCTCAAGGATGCTTATCTTATCGAGAAGCTCCGCAGGCGACACCGGTATCAAAATAGTGTTCATTGGTTCTTGAGGTCTGTCTCAACCATCATACGTACTAATTCTTGAAAGGAAACCTGTGGAGTCCACCCTAGTTTTTCTTTCGCTTTCGCGGGATTCCCACATCGCACATGCGCTTCAAGCGGCCTGAAGAAGGACAGATCAACCCGGACGATTACTTTACCCGCAGAATCGACTCCTATCTCGCGCTCGCCTTCCCCGCTCCACGCAATCGGCATATCAAAGGTCTGTGCCGCAGCATCGACGAATTCCCGCACCGTGTGCACAACGCCTGAAGCGAAGACATACGTGTCAGGATCCGGTGCCTGAAGCGACTGCCACATGCCACGAACGACGTCCCCCGCGAAGCTCCAATCCCGCTTGGCATTCAGGTTCCCGAGGGTTAACACCTCACTTGAACCTTTCGAGATCCGGGCAAGTGTCGAAGTTATCTTTCGTGTCACGAATGATTCCGGACGACGTGGGGACTCATGATTGAAAAGGATGCCGGAAACCGCAAATACGCGATGCTCCGTGCGGTACTGCTCTACCAGCTCATGCGCTTTTAGTTTCGCTTTTCCATAAGGAGTAACAGGTGAAAATGGAGTCATCTCGTCCTGTGGAGTTATCGTGGCATCCCCGTACATCTCTGCAGAAGATGCTTGGAAAAATCGCGTTTTGGGCGAGTGGGTCAGTATGGATTCGAGGAAAAAACCAGGCGCTTCGCCGGTAATACGGGAAATTTCGTCGGTATCTTTCATGGGGTCGGCAACCGTAGCGATAGAGGCAAGGTTGTATATCTCATCAAATCCCCGCGCTACCACGCTTTCGACGAACGATTGATCGCCGATGTCCCCTGCAATCACTTCGGCACCCGGGACGGACTCCGCACCGCGAGCGATGCCGGTCACGCTGTACCCTTTTTGCAAAAGCAGCTCAGTGAGGTACGAACCGTCCTGTCCGGAAACACCGGTTATGAGCGCGGTCTTAGTCGTCTTCGACATGATCGTCCGAGCGGCCCGCGATGAGCTTCATGTCTGATGCGACCATCATCTTCACCAGATCTTTGAAGGTCACTTTCGGCTGCCACTTCAGCTTCGTTCGTGCTTTCGTAGCATCACCCTTCAGCGAATCGACTTCATGCGGGCGGAAATATTTTTCCTCCACCTTGATCACGGTCTTCCCGTTCTCATCGACCGCGACCTCATTCAAACCTTCCCCCTTCCAGGTGATGTTGATACCAAGCTCCTGGCATACGGCCTCGACCAGGTCGCGGACGGAATAGGATTCCCCTGTCGCGATAACGTAATCATCGGGCGTATCCTCTTGGAGCATTCGCCACATCGCTTCGACATAGTCCCCCGCAAAGCCCCAATCGCGCTTCGCCTCCAGGTTCCCGATGCGCACCATGTCCTGAAGACCGAGTTTCACTTTGACCAGTGAGTGCGTGAGTTTCCTCGTTACGAAGTGCTTTCCGCGGCGCGGGGATTCATGATTGAAAAGAAAGCCGGAGACCGCGAAAAACCCTTTCTTGCGGAACTCAAGCACATGGTTATGCGCATTCAGCTTCGCCTCCGCGTAGGGCGACACCGGTTGGAACGGCGACGTTTCCGACTGCGGCGGATTGGTTGAGCCGAACATCTCGGATGTGGATGCCTGGTACACGCGGCACTTGGGGTTTACGCGAAACGCTTCTGCCATGACCCTCTCCGCTCCTTTATCGTTGACGTCAAACGTCTCATCGGGACACACGAACGATACGCCGACATGCGATTGCGCTCCCAGGTTATAGACTTCGTCCGGCACCACCTGCTCCATCGCGGCTTTGATGGTCGGCAGGTCCCGCAGGTTCCCATAGATCAATTTCAGCTTGCCTGTCTCATATAGATGCTCGATGCGGGCAAAAGGGTCCGTCGAGGTGCGGCGCATGAATCCATACACCTCATATCCCTTCTCTAAGAGCAGTTCCGCAAGATATGAGCCGTCCTGGCCCGTTATGCCCGTAATAAGCGCCTTTTTAGCCATAGTTATTGGGGTACTTTAACAGACGTACCACGGATACGCCACGGTAGTTTCAGGAGTCCGGCGGCAGCAATGAGGTAGAAGAAGGGCTCAAGCGGGATGCGGTAGCGGGGATACGACACCGGCCCTATTGCAGCCGCCGTATACAACACGATCAATACGGAGAGCACGGTAATACCCATGACGCGATTCTCTAGAAACAGGTTCCACATCCCGAGTACGAACAATACGACTGTGAAAAGTCGGAACACGCGCTCAAGCGTTAGCAGCGGTTCGGAAGAAACGGAATACCAGATCGCGCGTAGCGGATCAGTGGCGAACAGTTCTTTAACGTTGATGTCGTTCTGGCCTATAAGACCGATCGCAGACAAGGCGGCGGATACGTTCGGAAGATTTATCGACGCATCCCGGATACTGCTTCCCAAGAAAAGGTTGGCGCTTCCAAGCGCATGATAGATGCCGTATCGAACCGGATCAGCAAGGACCGTTTCTTTAACGATACCCATCATGTCGTCAGAATATTCGATACTCCTCAGCTCCCGGTTTTCCGCAACGCCTATGCGCTGATAGACGTTGCGGTCGAACTCCTCTCCCGAAATCCCGGACTTCAGCGCAAAGTTTTTCGCATGATAGAAAAGAAACGTATACGGACCGGTCGTTGAAAGGCCGATCTCTCCTGTTGCATCGAAGTTGCGTACATACCACGGCAGAAGGACAGCCGCCGCAACCAAGAGGACAAGCACCGCGTGTGTCGTCGCAATACGAAAACCTGCGCTTTTCATGTATGTGAAAAGTGCGACCGCGGCATAGAGTAGGATCATATACTCCCCCGCTGGCCGGACGAGCGCCGCGAAGCCGAGCGCAAGTCCCGCAAGCGCCAGGTCAGCCCATCCGCGACTTTCTTTTACGAAAAGCAGATACGCGGACAGCAGTGAGAGAAACACGAACGGGATCTCGCTCCAGATGCCCAGCGTGTAAAACACCGTCGCGGGGTCGAGCGCAAAGAAAAGCGCGGCAAGGAGCGGCAACGGGGCAGGCAAGAACTTTTCCCCTATCTTTCGTATGAGGATCGCGGATCCGATGAGAAGCGCGATCTGCACCGCTATCGCGAGGAGAAAAGACGAATCAAGCACAACAAACGGGGCAAGGAATAAGCTGTATCCGGGCGTTCGGAACATCTCGGGCGAACCGTCCAAAGAAAAGGAACCGCTCTCAAGCAGGTTTTTTGTGAGGAACGCGTACTCGGAAGAATCTCCTCCGTTATGGATCGGGTAGCCGTAATCGCTGAAAATGCCATTATCGAGTAGAGAAATATAAAAAAAGATACTTAAATATACCGCTGTGATTACAAAGATTACAAATACATTTGTGTTGATTTTCCACATGCTTAGAACAGCAAAGCTATTCTTTATATAAAAGGTTTGGACTACTAAAATCAGGAATTTTGAAGGATTTTTTACCAAATATTCCTAAATCATATGTTTAAATACAATCAGAATAATAGGAATGATCGGCGACGGGCCCTCCGCTTACAGTTCTACAATTTATTTCTTGATGAATAGAAAACAGAAATTGAAGAACTACCGAGACTACAGCGATTACAATCGCACTTCTGCCTAAAAAATCGGAACTGTTCGCATTAGTAGCGATAATATTCTTTAAAACAAAAATTTCACCTACCAGTGAAGAAATCTGTTCAGAAAGAATTTTTTGCTGACGTCTTTGTAACTCGTTCACTGCTAAAAAACCAAAAGCGGGTTGCCAATTGTTTACGTCTGCCTCTAATTCCTCTTCAGTTAGTTCACTTAGGGGTTTCCCAAAATTTTTACTAGCCATAGAGAAAAAATTAAGATAATTTTTCCCTCAGTTTCCCTGCCTCATAATACTCCGCCTCGTCGCCCACCTTTTCGATATCGTACTTTTTGCCTTCGATAACGGATTTCGCGGCAAGCATGCCCATCTCGAGCGAATGATCCTGGTTGTTGTAACGGAATCGCCCGGGGCGCCCGATGTAGAGAAGGTTTTTGAAACCATCTAGATATCCTTTCACGACATCAAGGTACGAGTGATACGCAACGTCATAGAGCGGGTATACATCTTTCTGCTTCAAAAGGTACGCGTTTCTGATTTCGTTTTTCTTTATAAACCCCGCACCTTCAAGATACGGGAGTACGTATGCAAGCAATTCGTCCTTTGTCATATTCCACGTCGCAT
>Ga0073934_10005674_pt1 | contig 18956 bp, 11 predicted proteins | sample LarsenN4metaG_FD_76834 | JGI IMG/M metagenome (GOLD analysis project Ga0073934, IMG submission 76834) | Hot spring sediment bacterial and archeal communities from British Columbia, Canada, to study Microbial Dark Matter (Phase II) - Larsen... ... | reverse complement strand
TCAAGCATTACGGTTGGGTGAGGGACAACCCAGGCGGCAACGACGTCAAGCACGCCCGCACCTTCGCCAACGTGCTCACTCAGCTGGCCTACGCGGAGCTTTCCCTCGGGCTCTACGACAATGCCCGAAGCACGCTCGACCTCAGCGAGAGCAAAGGGGCAGCCCGGGCTCTGTGCGAATACTATCGCGGCATGATTTGCCGACGATCCGGTCAGTTCTCGCTTGCGGAGAAACACTTCGACGCCGCCATGGATCAATGGGAGGCTCAATTCCTCAGGGCAGAGTCTGCCGATCGCGTCCGCGTGCAACGCGAGTTGGCCAACGTGCGCTCCGAGCGGGCCTTGCTTCGGCAGGCACAGGGGAGGTACGGCGAAGCTCGTGTCGAACTGGAAGAAGCCCAGCGATTGTGGGACCAGGTCAATCCCCAGGACAATGACAAGGACAAGGCCCGCTGCCTGAGCCACCTGGGCAATCTCTGTCGCGATCTTGGCGATCTTGCTGCTGCGGAGACCTGGTTTGTCAAGAGCCGGACCATCTGGAAGAACTTCCCCGACCATCCAGGCCATGCGGAATGCCTGCTCAATCAAGCGCTCTTGCATGCCACGCTCGCCGCGGATGGGAGGACCGCGCCTGCTGAGCGTCAGCGGCACCAGAGATTTGCTAACCAGTGCTGCTCCGCCTGCCTGCGGATCTGTGGAAAGCAGCCTCCGTCCATTGACCAGGCCCTGGCACTGAGCAACTACGGGTGGATCTTGCACGGCATGAACTGGCTCGATGAAGCCGACCAGGCTTATTCCCGCAGTTGCCAGCTCTGGGCGGACCTGCAGCCCGATCACCAGGAGCATGCCCGCACGTTGTGCAACTACGGCTGGCTGCAGCATTGCCGCAACAACAGGGATAGGGCCCTCGACCTTTACCAGGCGGGCCTGAAGAAGCGGGAGCAGATTCTGGGCAAAGACCATCATGCGGTAGCTCTCAGCCAGGTCAACGTGGCCGCTTTGCATGCCTCCAACGGCGATTGGGCCAAGGCGCGCGGCATCATGCACGAGGCACTGCAAGGCCTGCGCAGGTACGAGGTCGGCGAGTTGGCCATGCTGCCCGATACGGAGCAGCTCAACTTTCTCCTGCACCAGGCGGATGCCCAGTCGCATGTTTCCATCTATCACCTGGCTCTTTCGATGGCCCGCGCGGGCAAGGCTGACCCCGAGATCGCCCGCGTGACGGCCGAGTGGCTCATCAACGGCAAGGCCGTTTCCCAGGAAGCCGTGGCCCGCAAGACGCTCCTCTCCCGCGACCTGGCCAACCCCGCCTTGTTGCACGAGTTGGCTCGCGTTCGCTCCGACCTGGCCCGCCTCAGCGCTGATCCTGCCGCCCAGAAGCAGGGGCCCCAGCAAGCCGCGCTGCGCCAGCTCGTAGAAAGTCGAAGGCGTCTCGAAGCCCAGTTGGCCGAACAGCTCAAGGCTGCTGGGTTTCAGGACGATTCCAGCCCCTGGGTCCCTCTCACAGACGTTCGCGCCAACCTCCCTGACCAAGCGGTGCTGATCGAACTGGCCCGCTACCGCGACTGGAACTTCGCCAGCTCCAAACGCGATCCCTGGGAAGGGAATCGCTACGGCGCCTGGGTCATTCCCAAGCATGGCGAGGTCCGCTTTGTGGACCTCGGCGAAGCCCAGCCCATTGATGCGGCCGCTCAAGCAGTCCAGAAGGCCATGGACGAATTCCCCGAAGCGATCAAGGGGAAGCCCATCAGGATCGTCAAGGAGCTTGAGCAGTCCCTTCGGGCTGGCCCCCTCGCGCAATTGAAGGATCGCGTTCTTGCCCCCCTCTCTGCCGCCATCGATGCCAAAACTTGCCGCTGGATCGTCAGCCCCGATGGCGATCTGTGGCTGGTCCCCTTCGCAGCCTTGCCAGGCCAGGATGGGAAGTACCTCATATCCACCCACACGATCAGCTATGCGGTGACCGGCCGCGACCTGGCAGCGCCTCGAATCGCCAGGGAACCTAGGCCGTCCATCGTCATTGCCGACCCAGAGTACGGCCGAGGGACCCGTAACCTGGGCACGCTCCGTGACATCTCCTTTGGCCGGCTTCCCTTTGCCCTGGCCGAGGCCGACGCGGTGGCCAAGCAGTTGCCGGACGCCAAGCCCGTTATCAAGGGGCAGGCTGCATCCAAGCCGGCATTCCTTGGCCTGCGGGGGCCGCGGGTGCTTCATCTGGTCACTCACGGCTTCGCGCTTGGCGATGATGCAGCCCCCGGAGGCCATCCTCACGATCCGCTGGGCCTTTGCGGCCTGGCGCTGGCTGGCGCGAACGAGACCGGCCCCAACGACGGACTGCTTCTGGGCCGAGAAGTGCTCGCCGCCGACCTTCGCGGCACCGAGCTGGTCGCCCTCAGCGCTTGCCAGACGGGCCTCGGCAAGGTCAGCGACGGTGAAGCCGTGGCCAGCCTGCGACAGGCGTTTCACCTGGCCGGAGCTCAGAACGTCCTGGCCACGCTCTGGAACGTCTCGGACAAGCACTCGGCGGTCCTCTGCGTCGACTTCTACCAAAACTGTCGACAACCCCTGAGGCCAAGCCATGCCGAGGCCCTGCGCTCCTCGCAGTGCGATGTTCTGGACTCATTGCAAAAGGACCAGGGCATCAGCCATCCGTTCTTCTGGGCCGCGTTCACCCTGACGTGCAAGGGTCCAGGCCGGTAATTGTTCCCCCCTTGAAAATGCGAGAAACCCACGGGACGAAGTCCCATGGGTTCTCGCTGGCTCGTTCAAACACAGTCAGGCACTAGAAGCCGATGTTGAACGTGATGAAGTACTCCTGCTGCCGGACGCTGCTACCCGTCAGCGGGTAAGACACGGCGGCGGCGATGGAGGAGTTGTGCGCCAGCATCAGCCGAGCGCCAACCGTCACGTCATACACGTGCCGAGGCTCTTCGTACACGAACGGGTTGAAGAACAGCGGCGCGCCAGGCGAACCGAAGTCCAACGGCTGCAGGCCGAACGGGTTCTCGATCGTCGCGTCGCCGATCACGTGCTTGCCGAAGAACTCGACCTGGGGGATGAGGCCCAGGATCAAGGGCTTCTTGCCGCAGCCGTAGCAATCGCCAAAGCCGCAGTTGTTGTCCAGGCTGGGATGCCGCCACAGCCAGTAGCCGAACGAAATCGCATAGTCGAACGTGTAGATGTTGTTGTCTTCCAGCGGGATGCGGAACTGGAAACCGCCCTGGACGAAGGTGCGGCAGTTCACATCCTGGTAGAAGAGCATGCCTGGGTACACGGCATGGCAGTTGTCGTTGAACTCGAGCAGGCCCGTGTCGATGTCGGGCTGGTAGCCGAGGGTCGCCGACACCGCGCGGCCCGGGCAATTGATGAGGGCGTACTTCAAGAGGATCTGGGGGTTCGTGAACGTGTCCGACCCGCCGCTGTCATCGCCGTCGAAGGTCAGGTACTGACCCTGAACGGAGATGCTCATGTTGCAGCCCAGCTTGACTTCAGCGCCGACGCGGTAGAGCGTCTCGGCCTGGCGCTCGATGATCGTCGGGCTGAGGCCGGCGTCCTTCAGAGCGCTCTGAATGCTGGAGTACCCGATCGAGCTTGGCGACGGAGCCGGCACGAGGCCCGTCTTGTACTCGTCCACCCGCTGCACGCTGAACCAGACGCGGTTCTGCGGGAAAGCGGCCTGCGTGTCGAACAGGTTGAGACGGTTGCTCTGGTCGGCGCGCCCGAGGTGACCACCGCCTGCACCCGCGCTGGACCCGCTTTCCGCGGCAGCCAGGGCCGCACCGGCATCCATGATCGGAGCCGTCGCAGCGGCATCGGGCTGAGCGGGCTGGGCCGGTTGGGCCGGCTGACTGGGATCCGTCGGCGTCGCGGGGGTAGCGCTCGGAGCCGACGGCATCGCCGGCTGGCTCGGGATGATCTGGTACGTCGGCGTCGGGCACGGCGCCGGCGCGTACCGCGGCGGGAAGAACTTGTCTGTCGCACGGCTGGAAGCGACTGTGCCCAAGCACAGGCTCAACCCCAGCGCTGCGGCAAACAGCAGCTTGTTCCGAAGGGTCATTGGTAGGTTCCTCTCCATCTTCCTGGGTCTGTCGCCGACAACCGGTCCAAGGCGTCGGCAGGGGTTCTGGTCCTCGTGGGTGCCTGGGAAGCTCCGGAGGCGAGCCGACTCTTGCAGGCGCAGTGCTCAGGTGCCGCCACGGTGTCATGCCCCGACCGCGCTCCCGCGCAGGCTTCAGTTTCCATCGGCTTATCGTTTCTGCCTCTTTAGCGGTCTCTTATGTAATTCGCCCAAAGACCCTCTTCCCCCGCATCCTCCGCACAATCGACATCGGCTTGCCGAACTTCCCAGCCCGCTTGAACCGCCAATCAACTGCCCGCAATCTCCACCATCTTGACCAGTGATGTGAACATTAGTATCCTTATTTCGCGACCGCATCGGAGCGATCCGTGTCGACCGGCGCGCAACAAAATGAACCCGCATCGAGACCGCACCCGCCATCGCTGAAACCCTGGTTCTCCAGGGGTGAACGCAAGGCCCCAGACCCGACTCTCGCCCTGGTTGCCGTCCCTTCGCGCAACAAAGCCCTTCCCTGGCGGTCCGGTTCTGCACCGCGGGCCCCCAGTACGCCGCCTCGATACCCGCCGGCGACGCCCTGCGCAACATGTGCAATGACACCTTGGGCAAGCTCACCGCCGTTCCCCTTCCCAACCGACCAGGCCCCGACCCGGCTGCTGCGCAACAAACAAGCAGCCGCCCGCTGGGCCTTGTGCCCTGAGAGAGCAAGGCCGGGCGAACACCTGGACGGGGCATTTGCCGCGCAACAACCCCTGGACGCGCAACAATTGCAGTTCGCTCCAACCCAGGCCCTGCTCCAGGGCGGACCCCTGGCCCACGCCGACTCGCAGGAGTCCGTTGCGCAACAAAGCTGCCTTTCAGAGCCCGGTCGAACATGCTTGCCTCTTCCAGCTGTACTCGGCGCGCACCCTCAGCGCCCGCGTCAACTTGCACTGTACCACGGAAAATGTACTTTTGTCAACTATTTTCCGGCGCGAATTTCTCGGCCGCATTCACGGGGGGAATCACGTCCCCCGCTCGGGCGTCCCGCCGTTCTTTCCGTTTGACAGCCGACGCGCCATGCCGTGTCATGGGAGACCGAAGGAGGCGCTGCCATTGATTACAGCCTCCTCGGGAGCCGCTGAGCAGGAGGAGCGACATGGGGCGTATCGTACTGGCATCCACTCTCACCCTCGCCCTGGCCTGGACCGCCTCGGGGGCGGAGCCGAAGCCGAACTTCCTTTGGCTCATTGCCGAGGACTTCGGCATCGAGCTGAGCTGCTACGGCAACCAGGACCTCGAGACTCCCAACCTGGACCGCCTCGCTGCTGAGGGAGTGCGCTACCAGAACTTCTTCGTCACCTGTCCGGTCTGTTCTCCGAGCCGCTCCGCGTTCATGACCGGCATGTACCAGACGACCATCGGGGCCCACAACCATCGTTCCCACCGCGACGACGGCTACGAGCTTCCCGAAGGCGTTCGGCTCATCACGCACTGGATGAAGGACGCTGGCTACTTCACCGCCAACCTCCGCGAGCTGCCTCCGAGCCTGGGCTTTCGCGGCGTCGGCAAGACCGACTTCAACTTCACAGTCCACGGCAAGACCTGCGATTCCGACCGCTGGAGCGACCTGAAGGCCCGCCAGCCCTTCTTCGCCCAGCTCAACTTCCAGGAAACGCACCGCAAGTTTACCGCGCCGAAACGGACCGACCCGAGCAAGGTGCACATTCCCAAGTACTACCCCGACCATCCGGTGACGCGGGCGGACTGGGCGGCGTACCTCGATTCAGCCATCGAGCTGGATCGCAAGGTCGGCCTGGTCCTCGGGCAGTTGGAGGCGGACGGCCTGGCCGATCGAACGGTGGTCGTGTTCTTTGGCGACAACGGCCAGGCCCACGTGCGCGGCAAGCAGTTCTGCTACGACAGCGGGCTGCACGTGCCGCTCATCATCCGCTGGCCGAAAGCCATTCCCAGGCCGAAGCACTTCGAACCGGGGAGCGTCGATCAGCGGTTGATCTCGGCGATTGATCTCGCCCCGACGATGCTCACCCTGGCGGGAGCGTCCAGGCCGGCGAAGATGGAGGGCCGAGTGTTCCTCGGCGACGCTGCCGAGCCGCCCCGCCAGTACGTATTCGGAGCGCGGGACCGCTGCGATGAGACGGTCTTCCGCTTCCGCACCGTGCGCGATCACCGCTATCGCTACATCCGCAACTTCACGCCGGACCGCCCGTTCCTTCAGTCGAACAAGTACAAGGAGAACTCGTACCCCGTGTGGAACCTGCTGAAGGAGCTTCACGCGGCGGGCAAGCTGACGCCGGAGCAGGCGGTGCTGTGCGCCCCGACGATGCCGGCGGAGGAGTTGTACGATCTCGAGCTCGATCCGCAGGAGACGGTCAACCTGGCGGGCGTCGAGGCGTATGCTCGGGAGCAGGCGCGCTTGAAGGCGGCGCTGGAGGAATGGATCGAGCAGACGAACGACCAGGGCAAGGCGCTGGAGCCGCCGGAGCTGGCCGCAGCCCGCGGCTTCACGCGCAAGGGCTTGCCGCCGCTCTTGGGCTACACCGTAGCCGACGAGACGCCGCCCGTCGTCGCGGCGATTCCCAGGGCTGCCAAGCCGATCGTCCTGGACGGCAACCTGGACGAGTGGGAAGGCGCGCTGGTCGCACCGGTCCACGTCGGCCATCCCGATTTCGCCAACCGCGGCGCAGAGTTCCTGCTCTTGTGGGACGCTCAGAACCTGTACGTCGGCCAGCGCTGCCTCGACCAGAAGCCCGCGCACACCGGACCGGACCACCAGATCTGGAACGGCGATTCGGTGGAGTTCTATCTCGACACGCGGCCAGGCCGGCAGCTTGGCACGCCGCAGTTCGGGCCAGGCACGTTGCACATGTTCTGGACGCCCTTCACCGGCACGGAGCTGAAGCCGCGGCTCCAGGTCCGCGATCTGCCGGCCTTCAAGGACTTCAAGCTCCAGGGCGCGGAGGTCGTCGGCCGGAAGACGCCCTGGGGGTACACCGCGGAGTTCAAGCTGCCCTGGGCGAACTTTCCGAACTTCAAGCCGGCCGCGGGGGAGATCATCGGGCTGGATTGCGAGCTGTGCAGCGGCGACGGCGGGCAGCGGACCGACCGCACGTTCATCTGGTCCGGCCCAGCGAGCGTCGGTTCGCCGGCCAGCTTCGCCCGTGTCGAGCTGGTGGAGCGGCTCGAGCCGGAGCGGATCAAGAAGTTCGGCTCGACCCTGTTGCCTCTAGGTTTGACGAAGTCGGCGAACTACGGCTGGCTTTACGGGACGGTATGCCTCTCGCCGACGATCGCCGGCCAGGTGGCGAACGTGGAGGGCAAGCTGCTCGACGCGGAAGGGAAGGTCCGCAAGAGCACGGCTGGCCGGCGCGAGACGCTGTCCGGCTCCGGCCTGACGCTGTGGCACGGGGCCTGGGAGCTGTTCGACCTGCCAGCGGGAACGTACACGCTGGAGGTCACGGCGCGGGATGGAAAAGGAGGCGTATTAACCAGCCGCCGCGTGCGGGTGCTGCATGGGGAGTAGGGACGTGATGCAGATGATATGGCACCGCCTCGAACCTCGCGGATACTGGAAATCAGGGTGGGAGCACGGCCTGCAGCAGGCATCGAAGTCGATGACATCCCCCGCAAAACCGTCAAGATTCGCAGATTCGGCTTGACTTGGCGGCTCAAACCTGCGACGGATGGATAGGGGCGGTTTTCATCGTCTGTCCTTGGTTTCTGGATAGCCAACCGCTGGAGAGCTCAGCCCCGAGCCCAGCCCTGTCATTGGAGGGTCACGCATCCATGGTACACGTGACGTGCGATCTCTGCGGCAAGGAACTTCGGCCCGGAGAGGAGCAACGCTACGTCGTGAAGATCGAGGTCTTCGCCTCCCACGATCCGAACCAGCTCACGGAAGAAGACCTCGACGATGACCACATGGAGGAGATCAGCCAGTTGCTCGCGGAGGAAGCCTGCGGCCTGGCCGATCCGAGCGAAGACAACGGCGGCAGCGTTCATCGCCGCTACGACCTGTGCGCAGCGTGCCGGAAACGCTACCTGACGGACCCCCTGAGCCGCGAGGCGACGCTCAACCTGTCCTTCAGCGAGAACTAGCAACTAGCCCGCTGGGCTAGGCGACAACCAGGCTGACGCCCGTGGTCCAGGCCGCGGGCGTCGCTCCTTGCGCGGCAGCAGCCGAGACTCTCATGGCCTCGATCCGCAATTTGCCGGTCCTGCAGAACTGGGACTGCCACCAGTGCGGTTCCTGCTGCACGGATTACTGGGTGCCGGTCTCGGACGAGGAGCGGGCCCGCATCGAGGCCCAGGGCTGGCACAATGAGCCGGAGTACAAGGGCGTCAAGCTGTTCGTCGGCTACGGCCCCCCCTGGCGGCGCAAGTATCGCCTCGCCCAGACCGCCGGCGACCGCTGCATCTTTCTCAACGACCAGGGGCTGTGCAAGATCCATGCGAAGTTTGGGCTCGAGGCCAAGCCGTTCGCCTGCCGGCTCTACCCGTACATCCTGGTGCCGCACGGCGATCACTGGCGGGTGAGCATGCGCTTCGCCTGCCCCTCGGCGACGGCGAACAAGGGACGCAGCCTGGAAGCGGCCCAGGACGAGCTGAACCTCCTCGCCCAGGAAATGGAGAAGTGGGACGAGAAGCCGGGCTACAAGCGGGCGAGCGGCCCTGGCCTCGGCGACCCGCCTAGGATGCACGGCACGCAGAGAACGAGCTGGAACGACCTGCACCTTTTCCAGAACGCCTTGCTCATCATCCTGAAAGACTCGCGCAGCTCCATGCCGAGGCGCTGGCTGAAGTGCCTGGCCCTGGCCCGCATTTGCCGGCAGGCTCGCTTCGAGCAAATCAGCGGCGGCCGGCTCCGCGAGTTCCTCGACCTCATGCTCACTGCGGTCGATGCCGAAGTTCCCCGCAACCTCGATCGGCTCGGCGCGCCAGGCTGGATCGGGCGCGTGCTCTTCCGCCAGTCGCTGGCCATTCACATCCGCAAGGACCAGGGCGTCCGCCGCGTCATCAGCAAGGACGGCCGCATCGCCCTCTTGCGGGCCATGTGGCGGATGGTCCAGGGCACGGGGAACCTCCCCAGGCTGCAGGTCGGCTTGCCCGACCGGCCCTTCGCCGACTTCGAGCAGCCGCTCGGCGAACTGCCCGCCAGTGCCGTCGACGTCCTCGAACGCTACTACACAATCAAGCTCGGCTCGCTGCAGTTCTGCGGACCGACGTTCTACGACTACACCTTCTGGGAAGGGGTCGAGGCCCTGGCGCTGACGCTGCCGATGATCCAGTGGCTGTGCCGCGGCTACCGCGAACTGGGTCAGCCGGAGGCGACGCACAAGGCGGTCACGATCATCGACGAGAACTTCGGGTACAATCCGCTGCTGGGTTCGAGCCGGCAGCGCTTCGGCCTGTGGATTCTGAGCTTTCGCCGCGAACTCGATCGCCTGATCGCCTGGTACGGAAGATAGCTGAACTGGCAGCGAAGTGCAGTACAATGCCTGCATCGGGCCTATAGCTCAACGGCAGAGCAGGGGACTCATAATCCCTTGGTTGCAGGTTCGAATCCTGCTGGGCCCACTGGCGAACCTGGGATGATGACCAGGCGGAGCTGCTCACCATGGCTTGAGGTAGTTCGATGCTCCGGCGTGTGCTTTCCCTCCTGGGCGTGACGGCGGTGGTGCTCGGCATCGCCGCCTTTGCCCGTCAAGAACCGACCAAGAGCGACTTTCCTTTTCTCGAATGGGCCTTGAAGGCCACGCCGGAGATTCCGCCCGTCGCCGTGCTGATCGAGCTGGGATTGAAGGACACGGAGCCGACTAACTGGTCCGGGCAGGTCAAGGTTAGCGGGGCCGAGGTCGTGCATCGCGAGGGCTATCGGTTCCGCGACGGCGACAAGCTGGTTCCGCCCGAAGGCTGGGAGGCCCAGTCGCGCCGGCCGATCCGCGTTCCGCGCGGCCAGCCCGCCGTGGCCCGACAGGCGGGAATCGACACCGTCGGCGTCGTGCTGCACCTCGCGGACATTCAGGACGAGGCCTGCCTGAACCTGGACGTCCAGGGCAAGTTCACAAAAGTGCCGCTCGAGAAGGTTTTGCGGGGCGAGCGGTTCCCCATCCTGGACGGCAAGGGAGTGGTTCGGCTGGTGACCACCGCAACGCCCATCGCCAACGGCGACGCGGAGGACGACTTCCCCGCGGCCGCCTTCGCACCGGACGGCACGCTCTGGGTCGCTTACATCAGTTACCATTTAAAGGACAAGGAGCGTCGCATCGAGCAGAAGCCGCTCGACGCTCAGCCGGCCAGCTTCAAGGACTACTACAGGCCGGAGTTTGGCGACCAGTTGTTCGTCAAGTATTACCGCAACGGCCGCTGGAGCAAGCCAGCCGCACTCACCGGTCCGAGCGAGGACCTGATCCGCTGCGCGATTGCCGTCGAAGGCAACGGCGAGGTGACCGTGGCATACGCGGCCAATCGCAACGGCAACACCGACATCTACACCCAGACGAGCTTCAGCACGCTGGCTGATCCGCCGGGCTTCGGCAAGCCCGTGAAAATCAGCGCGGGCCCCGGCCCGCACCTCAATCCACAACTGGTAAGCCACGGCAGCGGCATGATTCGCCTCTGCTGGACGACCCGCAACGCCAAGGACCAGTCGGAAATTCACTCCCGCTTTCTTCACGAGGGCAAGCAGGATTGGGTGAGCACCAACTTCGATCCGAGCCCGTGGCATCCCTCCGTGGCGGCGGGACCCAACGGCCGTTCCGCGCTGGCGTATGACCGCTACGCCCACGGCGACTACGACGTCATGCTCTTCGAGGCGGTTCACAAGAAACTGCCGACGGGCAGTTCGAGCTCGGTCAAGTCGATCACGGCGACCTACACCTCGCGCTTCGAGGCTCGGCCCTCCGTTTGCTACGACGATCAAGGCCGACTCTGGGCCGCCTTCGAGGAAGGGCCGGTGCTCTGGGGCAAGGACTACGGCGCCTTCGAACTCAACGACGGCAACCCGCTCTACAATTCGCGGGCGGTTCGCGTGATTTGCGTCGATTCGGACGGCACGCTCAAGCAGCCTGCCGCTCCGTTGCCGAAGTCCGAAGGCTGGGAGGGGCATCCTGAAGTGGGCGGCCGCCTGCCGAAGTACGAGGCTGCACTCCGCTACGCCTACCCGCGGATCGGCATCGACGGCAAGGGAAGAGTCTGGCTCACCTATCGTCAGAAGTTCGGCACGCGGTACAGCACGCAGCCCGGCTCGTACTGGCTGACCTTCGCCCGCAGGCTCGATGGCGACCGCTGGAGCGAACCCATCGAAGTGCATCACTCGGACGGCTTGCTGGATAGCCGGCCCGTGCTCTTGCCGCACGTCAACGGCGGACTGATCATCGTCCACAACACCGACGGCCGCTACACGACGCCAGGAACCCTCGACAACCAGGTCTATCTCAGCGTGATCGACCTGCCGGGCGACCCAGAAGACCCGAAGCTTGTCCCCTACCACCACGGCGAGAAAGACCCCAAGCTCGTCGCACGTGCCAGGCAGGAGTCTGAAGCCGTGCAGCGCATCCGCGGCTACCGCATCGAGGTCGGCGGCAAGACCTACAGGCCACTGCGCGGCGAGTTCCATCGGCACACGGAAATGTCCTGGGACGGCGGGCCGGACGGTTCGCTGGAGGACATGTTCCGCTATGGCATCGACGCGGTCGGCTTCGATTGGATAGGCAACGGCGATCACGACAACGGCGCCGGCCGCGAGTATTCCTGGTGGCTCACGCAGAAGTTCACCGATGCGTATCACGTCAAGGACAGGTTCACGCCGATGTTCAGCTACGAACGGAGCGTGCCCTACCCGCATGGCCATCGCAATGCGATCTTCGCTCAACGGGGAGTCCGCACCCTGCCACGGCTGGCGGAACCCGAGCAGATGAAGCGTGTCGGCGGAGTCCATGCCGACGACGCCAAGATGTTCTACCGCTACTTGCACGAACTCAAGGGCATCTGCGCCAGCCACACCTGCGCAACGAACATGGGCACCGACTGGCGCGACCACGATCCCGCCGTCGAGCCGATTGTCGAGATCTACCAGGGCGACCGCATGTCGTACGAATACGAAGGCTGCCCGCGGGCAGGCTACGATCCCAAGGGCGACAAGCTCCCTCATCAGATCGGCGGCTGGCAGCCCCTGGGTTTCCTCACGAACGCCTTCAAGAAGGGCTTCCGGCTGGGCTTTCAGGCCTCGAGCGACCACTGGTCGACGCACATCTCCTACTGCATTGCCCTGGCGGAGAGATTCGACCGGGAAGGCATCCTGGACGCCCTCCGGAAGCGGCACTGCTACGGTGCTACCGACGACATCATCCTCGACGTCCGCAGCGGCCCCTACATCATGGGCGACGAGTTCAAAACCAGCGATCCCCCCAGCCTGCAGATCAACGCCGTCGGAACCCAGGCCATCGCACGGGTGGACGTCCTCAAGGACAGCAAGGTGGTGCACGCCTTCGAGCCGATGCAGCGAGAGTTCAAGGCAGAGTGGACCGATCCGGAACCAACACCAGGAATGCACTACTACTACGTGCGCATCACGCAAGTTGACGACGAGCTGGCCTGGGGCTCGCCGATGTGGATCGAGTTCGCCAGATAGCCCTTGGTTGCTGAACTGGGAAGCCGCAGTGAAGCCGAATGGAACCTTTACAACCCTGGAGCAAAGCCATGAGAAGCGCAGCGTTCGCCCTGGTTTTCTTGATCGCGCCCGTTTTCGCCTCGGCCCAGGACGCCAAGCCGATCTCCGCTGAGGAGGCCTTGAAGAAGGTGAATGAAGAGGTCACGGTCGAGCTGGAGATCAAGTCGACCGGTGAGAATAACAACAAGACCATAACCTACCTTAATTCGGAGCCCAACTTCCGGAGCGACAAGAACCTGACGCTGCTGATCGAGAAAAAGAACGAAGCCAAGTTCGTCAACGCTGGCGTGATGAATCCGAAGGACTACTACAAGGGCAAGACGGTCCGCGTCACGGGCAAGGTGACGCTGTTCATGAACCGACCGCAGATCAAGCTGGAAAATCCGGAGCAGATCAAGGTTGTTGAGAAGAAGTAACAGGTCTGGAGAAACTCGAATGGGAATCGCCTGGCTCGTCAGCCTGGCCGCGCTGATCGGTGCGCAACCGCAGCCGATTGTCGTTCGGCCAGTCGAGCAGCTCGCCGACGACCGGCTGGCCATTGCCCACCGCGGCAAGGAGAGCGTCCTGGCCAGCTATGCCCAGGGTCAGGCGGACACGTCGCAATTGCTGGCCTGGGACGAGCGGTTGCTCGAAGCGTTCCTGGACTGCTGCACTCGCGAGGAGGATCGGCTCAAGGGCCTGGACTACTTCGCGGAACGAGCCACGGCCGTGCGCGATTTTGAGCAGCGGCGCGTCGAGTCCCGCGGCGGCCAGCCCACCGCCGAGTTCCTCGAGGCTTCCTACGCCGTCTCCGATGCCCTCCTGCGCTCAGCGACGCTGCGGCGCAACGCGGCGGAGAGGGAGAAGCACGCCAGGGAAAGGTCCGCGATCGCCGCGAAGGGCTACGCCGAGGCCCTCCAAGACGTGAAGTCCAACCAGGCCTCGGTCGATAGGGCCGCGCTCTGGTCCAAACGCTGGCTCCACTGCGCATGGACCAGCACGGATGCCCCGGCCGAGCAACAGCGCGCCGTGCGCGAACACGTCGCCCGGCTCGACGAACTGGCCGAGGCGATCAAGCAGCGTCCAGCGGCAACGGGTCGCCCTCCCGTCGTAGACGACGGCATGGAGCTGGCCTATCGCCGTGCAGAAATACAGCCTTACCTCGAGACAACCCAAACAGGACTCGAGGCGGCGCGGAACCGCCAGATCGAAGAGGCACGTCGATCGCGCGACCTGGCGCTGGCCGCTGCCAGGAATGATAAGCTGCCGCTTGGGCCTGCCATCGTGTGGATTGAGCGCTGGCACGATGCGGCCCTGGCCCTGGCCGAGGATCGACCGGCCCGTGAAGCTGTCCTCGAAGAGACCGTCAAGATTCTCCGCGACCTGGAGGCCAATGCGAAGGAGAGGCTCGAGGAAGGCGCACGTTTTGTCTCCGAGCCCGACATTCTTGCCCTGGCCTACTCCCGGCTCGGCGCGGAACGCGAACTGGCCAGGCATCGCGAGGCGTCCCTGGCTAGAAGTCCCTGAAACGGCAGCCTCGGGAAACTTACGTCCCCCGCTCAGGACCGGCCAGGGAGACGCAGATCAGCTCCTTGTCGTTCCGAGCGAAGATGCACTTGCTGGCAAAGGCTGGGTGGGCCCACACGACGGTCCGACCTCTTGAAGAGAACGTCGGCTCGAGCAACCTGGTGCGGTCGATCTCCTCGTAGCCCTTCGGCGTGAGCCTGGCAATGATCAGCTCTCCGTGGTCGTTGAACAGGAAGAAGCGGTCTTCGTGCTCGATCAGGAAGGCGTGCGCAAGGAAGGCTTTTTGCTTGTCGGTGGCGGCATAGGTCTCCCACACTTGCTTGCCGTCCCTGGCATCCAGACAGCGCAGCTCGCCGGCATTGCAGACGCCGTAGATGTGTCCGCCCTTGAGGACGGGGGTGTTCATGAGGCAATGCAGACCGTCGGGCTTGGCGAGATTGTTGCTCTGACCAGCCCAGAGCACAGTCGCCCCTGGCTTGTCCTGATGCAGACGGAGAAGCAAGCAGCCGTGGTGCGGACAACTGACCAGGAGCTGATCGCCTTCCACCTTCGGGACGCCAACAGTGATGGCGGGGCGCTGCGGCTTCCCATCCAGCGGAAAGGCCTGCGACCAGTAGATCTGACCCGTTTCGGGGTCAAGGGAGTTGACCGCCTCGGTGTGCCAGATGATGAGCTGCCGCTTGCCCGCGGCCTCGATGATGCACGGCGGAGCGTAGCCGATCTCGCGGACGGTCAGAGCCTTCCAGATCTCCTGGCCGGTGTCCTTGTCCAGACAGACCACGGCGCTGCCCTCGCCGCCCGCCAGGCAGATCAACTTCTTTCCGTCCAGCAGCGGGGCCGCCGCCCAGCCCCAAACCGGCGTCTCCGCCTGGTATTCCGTGGCAAGGTTCTTCGACCACAGCAACTTGCCGGTCATCGCATCGAGGCAGCACAGGTCGCTCATTGTGCCCAGCGTCCATACCTTGCCCCCGCTGACCAGCGGCGTGCATCGCGGCCCCTCGGGATAGCCGATGTTCTGATAGGTGCAATCGTAGGCATGCTCCCAGAGTTGCTTGCCCGTAGCGGCATCAAAGCAGAGCACCCTTTCCTTGCCCTTCAAGGCTCTCCGGCGTGGGGCGGGCTGGCCGGCTGGATCCGCTTCGCTCTTGACGCGGTCCATTAGGTAGACACGCCCTTCCGCTGCCACCGGCCCGGTGTAGCCAGGCCCCACAGGCGCTCGCCACAGCACCTTCGGCCCGCCAGGTGGAAACCTGGCGAGAATCCCTTTCTCGCGCCAGACGCCGTCCCGACGCGGACCGAGCCACTGCGGCCAGTCGTCCGCACTGGCGGGGGCCAGGAGTCCGGCAAATAGCACCAGCGCAAGCGGGAACCGAAACCGGGAGGCAAGGTTCATGGCAACGACCTCGTAGAGGAAGCGACAGGAGAACTTACTCGGCGAGTGAGACGCAGATGATCTCTTCGTCATTGCGGACGAAGGCGCACTTGTTGGCGTAGGCAGGGTGCGACCAGACGACCGCTCGACGAGTCCCGAAGCCCGCGTCCCCCGTCGGCTTCAGTAGATGCGCCCGATCGAGCTCCTCGTAGCCTTTCGGCGTCAAGCGAGCGATGATCAGGTCCCCCTTCTCGCTGAAGAGGAAGAAGCGATCGCCGTTAGGCGTCAGGAACGCATTGCCCCAGCGGGCTTTCTGTCCGCTCGTCGCCTGGTAGGTTTCCCAGAGGCGCTCTCCAGTAGCTTCCTTCAGGCAGCGGAGCTGGCCGTAACTGCACACGCCGTAGATGTGCCCGTCCTTGATGACGGGAGTCGGCATGATGGAGTGCAAGCCGTCCGTATCCACCTCGCTCTTGCCCTTGCCCTTCCATGCGACGGCAGGTGTCGATTCGCCCTGGTTGAACTGGAGCATCAGCGGGCCGTCGTAGAAGGCGGTCAGGAACAGCCGGTTCTCGCTCTTGCGGGGCGTGGGTATGCTCAACCCGGCCTTCAACTGGAAAGGCTGCGACCAGAGGACCTTGCCGGTTTCGGGGTCGAGGCCGTTCACGGCATCGGGGTGCCAGATGATGAGCTGACGCCGTCCGCCAAACTCATAGATCATCGGCGGACAGTAGCCGGGCTCGGAGGCGGAGAGGGCCCGCCAGAGCTCCTTTCCGGTATTTCTGTCGAAGGCCACGGCGATGCTGCCCTGGCCGCCGGCCAGGCAGTACAACTTGTCGCCGTCCACGAGAGGATGGGCGGAGTATCCCCACCTCGGAAAGTCCTTGCCCTTGACCTGGTACTTCCTGGTGAGTTCGTGCTCCCAGAGAACCTTGCCCGTTTGCGCGTCCAGGCACATGAGCCGGCCCATGGCGCCCAGGGCATAGACCTTGTCGCCGACCACGGTCGGCGTGCAGCGCGGTCCAGCGGGATAGGCCAGGCCGGCGTAAGAGCAAGCGTACTCGTGCTTCCAGAGCTCCTTGCCAGTCTTCTCATCGAGGCAAAGGACTCGCTCTGTTCCGGCGTCGTGCTGGCGATCCATGACATAGACGCGACCAGCCGCGACGGCGGGGCCGGCGTACCCTCCCCCAAGTGGGGTCCGCCAAAGAACCTTCGGGCCTCCCGCGGGGAACTTCTGGAGGATGCCCGTTTCTCGCCAGACTCCATCGCGCTGTGGACCGAGCCACTGCGGCCAATCCTCTGCAAACGCCGCCGCGGAACACCCCGCCAGCGCCAGTAGCGTCAGCCCCCAACGTGCAGCCGAGCAACCCGCATTCCATGATGCCATGGAACAAACTCCTGTCCTGAATGGGGTTCTCAGAGCACGTCGAGGCCTGCAGGTCTCTTCGTGTTCAGGAACCGACTTCATTCCGCGCTGAGCGACACGCAGACGATCTCCTTGTCATTCCGAGCAAACACGCACCGATTCGCAAAGGCCGGGTGAGACCAAACCACCTCCCGACCTCCGGCGACATGCGTCGGCTCGAGCAACCTGGTGCGGTCAAGTTCCTCGTAGCCTTTGGGCGACATCCTAGCGATGATCAGCTCCCCCTTCTCATTGGCCAGGAACCAGACGTCGCCGTTGGGGACCATGAACGCATTAGCCCATTGTACGCCCCGATTGCCCGTCGTGGGCGCGAGGGTCTCCCACACCCGCTCGCCGGTTTCCAACTTGACGCACCTGAGCTCTCCCTTGCTGCAGATTCCGTAAATGTACCCATCCTTGACAAAGGGGGTGCACATCATGGCGTTAAGCCCTGAGTTCTTGCCCGGACTTTTGTCCTTGCCACCCCAGAGCACCTCGGCCGCGGGCTGCTCGCTGGCTACCAGCTTCAGCACCATGGAACCGTTGAAATAGGCGGAGATAAACAGCTTGTCTCCTTCGAGGCGCGGGGCCACGATGTTCATGTTCATCTGGCATCGGAAGGGCTGCGACCAGTAGATCTTCCCCGTCTCTGGGTCCAGGGCGTTGATGTGCTCGGGTTCCCAGATGATCAGCAAACGACGATTGTCGTGGTTGACCAGGACCGGCGGACAGTAGCCAGGCTCAACGGCCGAGACCGAGCGCCAGATTTCCTTGCCGGTGTCCTTGTCGAAGGCAACGACCGTGGTCCCGTCGCCGCCGACGTGGCAGATCAGGCGCTTGCCGTCCACCAGCGGGTGTGTGGCGTACCCCGCCGGGGGCGCGTCGATCTTGTATTCCTGAGTCAGCTTCTTGGACCAGACGACCTTGCCGTTCTCCGCATCGAAGCAGAAGAGATCGCCCATGGCGCCGAGGGTGTAGACCTTGCCATCGTGAACGGTGGGAGTGCAGCGCGGGCCGAGCGGATACATGATGCGGTAAGTGCACTCGTACTCATGCTTCCAGATTTCCTTGCCGGTCCTGGCGTCGAGGCAAAGCACGCGCTCGCTCCCCTTGCCGCCGCCGCGGGAGAACGGGTTCCCCGAGACTGGCTTGCCGCTCTCGGTCACGCGGTCCATGACGTAGACTCGCCCATTGGCGACGGCTGGTCCGGAGTAGCCTGGTCCGATGGGGCTTCGCCAGAGCACCTTGGGCCCGCCGGCTGGGAACCTGGTCAGTACGCCCGTCTCCCGCCAGACCCCGTCACGCAATGGCCCGAGCCACTGCGGCCAATCGTCCCCATGCGCTGCCGTCGGGATCAAGGTTGCGCCCAGAAGCACGCCCAGGATGAGCCACAGATCTCGCCGCATTTGCATAGCTCCTGCACCATGGAGAGAGATAAACTCTCTTCATTGATAGTCAGGCGGCAGGCGAACACCCAGCGATCATGAGAAGGGCCGGATAGCCAGGTCGGCCAGGGTGATGGTCCAGCTCTGGCGTGCCCCATCCAGAAGGAACCGCAGGATCGTTTCGGAGCCGACGGCCACGGCCAGGAGGACGAGGTTCCTCGCCAGCGGGTAGTCGCATATGTCCTGTCCCTCTGCCTGGGGAATGCGATACGCCTCGTCCCAGATTACTTCGGCGAAGTCCGCGGCCAGGCCGATGTGGAGGCAAGGGACCTTCAGGGTCCGCGCCATGTCCTGGACCGCCTTCCGGGAAGCGGAATTGTCGAAGGTGTCCACGACGAGGTCGCTGCCGCGCAGAAGCCCGCGGGCATTCTTATCGGTAAGCTCCCTCTGCATGCCCTCGATCTCCAGACCGACGCCGCGAAAGAGCCGATTGCGGAGCACGTCGACCTTCCAGCCCCCTACTTCGCCGGCCCCGTAGAGCTGCGT
>Ga0073934_10005673_pt1 | contig 18956 bp, 20 predicted proteins | sample LarsenN4metaG_FD_76834 | JGI IMG/M metagenome (GOLD analysis project Ga0073934, IMG submission 76834) | Hot spring sediment bacterial and archeal communities from British Columbia, Canada, to study Microbial Dark Matter (Phase II) - Larsen... ... | reverse complement strand
TTCTCCCTCGCGCTTCAACTCGGGCCCCAGCATCGGGCGCAGGCCGACGACATAGGCGGCGTGGGCGATCGCATGCGTCGAGACGGGGCTCGTCATGAACAGGAAAAAGCCGATGATGATGAGCTTCGCCGCGACGAGCCAGGTCGGCGACTGGAGGATCATGCCGAGCAGGATGAGTTCGGCGCCCGCGGTGTCGGTGATCCCGGCGGCGTGAAGGCGCGTGTAGAAGTCCGGAAAGCGGATGATGCCGATCGCGCCGGTGACGACGCCGGCCCCGCCGATGACGAAAAGCGTCCACGAGGCGATGTCGAGGATAAGGTCGAAGGGGATCATGAAAGGTCGCGCTCCGCGATCGCCGGCGCGGCCGCCGCCGGCCCTTCGAGCGGAACCGACAAGGTCCGGTAGCGGAAGAATTTGAGGATCGCGATCGTCGACGCGAAATTGAGCAGCGCATAAAGGAGCGCAATGTCGAGGAAATCCGGCCGGCCGGTCAGAAAGCCCATGAGGCCGATCAAGATCACCGTCTTCGTCCCGAAGGAATTGCCGGCGAGGACGCGGTCGTAAAGCGTCGGACCGGCGAAGGCCCGGACGAGCGCCAGCAGCATGGCGACGAGGATGGCCGCAGTCGCGACGGCGAACATCATTGCGCGCTCCGCTTCTCAAGCGCGGCGACGCGCCGACCCATGTCGAGGATCGCGTCTTCGTCGGCGAAAGGCTCGGCGAGCGCGTGCACGAGAATGTAGTCGGGCTCAAGGTCGACGGTGACGGTTCCCGGCGTCAAGGTGATCGAATTGGCGAAGGTCGCAAGACCGGCGTTGGTTTTCGTCGGCGAAACGATTTTGAGATATTTCGGCGACAGTTTCGGCTCGATCGCCAGCGCCTCGCGCGCGACAAGGAAATTCGCCTTGCCGATCTCGACAAAGAGCCACCACCAATAGCCGAAGACGCGCGGCATGAGGCCCGTCGGCACGCCCTCGAAATCAAGAACGCCGGCGCGATAGGCGAGCCCGACGCACAAGGCGACCGAGAAGACGCCGAAACCGAGGAGAAGCGGCTTGTCGAAATAGCCGGAAAGGAGGAGCCAGAGCCCCGCTAGCGCCGCCGCAAGGATGAACGCGCGTCCCGGCAATCCGCTTGCTCCTGTTCCAGCCCCGGCCGGCTCCAGCCGACGCGAGGGGCGCCTCGCAACGCTCGAACTCCGCGATGGTCCGGCGCCTTCCTGTGAAAGCGCCGCAACAGAACGGCGGACGCCGGCGACGCCGACGCCCGAAGCCGACCATTATGAATTTTCCGAGAAAATCAACCCCGGAGGGCGCTCTCCCCCCGCTTTTCGGAGAACGAACGAGATTTCGGAATCGGGGCGCTCGCTCTCGTATTTGATCGTCGCGGCGTTCGCCGCTCTAGTCATTGTTTGTCGCGGCGTTTAAGCGCTGACCCGCGCACACTTCAGCGCACGCCGCTCTAATCCTTGTTTGTCGCGGCGTTTACGCGCTGACCCGCGCACACTTCAGCGCACGCCGCTCAATTGTCCGCGCTCGCCCCAGCAAGGCGAACGCCGGTCATTCGCAATGATCGCCCATCGTCGCGCGGCGAAAGCGCCATTCCATGCTTTCGCTCTCGCCGTTCGCGGTTCCCTCGATGCGGCCGACGAGAAGATCGCCCTGGCGCGCGTAGATCACGCGCTGCGGAAAATCATGCGCCGGGTTTTCGAAGACGAGCTTGTCGCCGTCCCGGAACTTGAGCTCAAAGCGCGTCGGCGGAACGCCCATGGGCTGCGCGAAGAAGGCGAGGCGTCCGTCGTCGGCCGCAATTCTCGAAAACTCGAACGCGCCCTTGCTCTGGTTGACGCCGACGAGGGTTCCCGCGCCGTCGCTGATCCAAACCTCGACGGTTTCGCGTTCCGCCTCGCAGGAGAGCCAGTAACCGGCGATCCATTCGGGCGCATCCGGCGGCGACGCGGCGGCGGCTGGCGTCAGGACGAAAAGGACGGCGATGAGGCGGCGCATGAAGATCTCCGTGACAAGGCGCCTCACTTAGCGGCCGGCGCCGCGTCCTTCTTGTACGAATGCGACATTTCCCCCGCGATCGCATGCCCAAGGCCGACGCGCGCGCGGGCCCATTCGCGCGCCGTCGCGCCGAGATAGCGGCGAAAATCCTTCGCCATCTGCGCCTGGTCGAAATAGCCGGCGGCGAGAGAAACCCGCGTCCAGTCGGGCTCGGTCTCGATCCGGTCGAAGATGCGGCGAAACCGGAGGATGCTTGAAAATTCCCGCATCGAGACGCCGACGCGATCCTTGAAGCGGCGCTGCAGCTGGCGCGAGGAAATCCCTTTTGCGCGGACGGGTTCGCCATTCGTCAGCTTACGGACGGCTTCGGCGACGGCGGCGTCCTTCGGCGCGCCGGCGATCCGCGCCTCGACCATGTCTTCAAGAACGGCGAAGCGCTCATCCTCGCCGGCGGCGGCGAGGCGCGCCATAAGCCTCGGCGCATCGACGCCAAGGAGGCGGTCGAGTCCGATCCGCCGGTCAGTCGCAAGGCTCATCGGCGCCGCAAAAAAATCCCGCGCCCCGTCCGGCTCGAAGCGAAGACCGATCGTTTCGACGCCCCCCTCGGCGACGAGCGCCAAGGGCTTCGTCAGCTGCCCGGCGAAGAGCGCCGCCGGCTGGTCGATAAGCGCGCCCTCCGGCGTTCGCTCCTTATACGCAGCGCCAAGATTGACGATGATCTCGGCGCAGCCGTCGGGAGGAATGCGCTCGACGCGCATTCCTCCGCCGCCCCCGCAATAGCGCCAAAGACGGCGGACGACGCCCGAAAGGGAGGCGCGCGGGAGGCGGGTTTTATAGCGCTCCGGCATGAAGGCGGCTTAGCAAGGCGGGCGAAGCGGCCGCAACAGGCGGGGCGAGCCGCGCCCCTACCCCTCCCCGGGCTTTTTCATCACCGCGGCGAGGCAGGAGCAGCCGCCAAGCGAGAGGACGCCTCTTGCGTCCAAATATTCTTCGATCGCCTCGGCGATCAGTTCGTCGGCGCTCATGTCCGCTTCGGCGGCGCCGAGCGCAAGGCGCATGAATTCGCGCGCCGAAAGATGCACTGCGACCGCGGCCTTGACTTCCCGCGTCGCCGCGACGGGTTGCGGCGGGGCGGCGCGCTGTTCGTCTTCAAGGTCGTCGAGCGCGTCGAGGGGATCTTGATCCTCGAGCGTTTCAAGCGCGTCGCCCTCATCCTTGGGGTCGCCGTAAAACGCGCTTTTTTCCTGCGCGATCGTCTCGCTGTCGCCGAATTTCTCGAAATAGGAAAGGACCTCGTCCGCCTCGGCCTCGAGCGCGGCGATTTCCTCCGGTGACGGATTATCGGGATAGCCGGCGTCGATCGAGCGTTCATTGATGACGGTCATCGTCGGCGCCGCTTTTTGCGGCGCAGCGGCTTTCGGCGCGCCTGTCGCCGGTTGCGCCTTCGGCGGCTCCGTCGCGGGTTGCGCCTTCGGCGCGGGCGCAGCGGTAAGCGGCGGCTCGGTCCGCTTCGCGGCGCGACCCTCCTCCTTTGGCGGCGGGGCTTTCGCCGCGGTCTTCAAGTCAAGCGGCGGCGGGGACTTCGCTTTCGGTTTTGATTTCGGCTCAAGCGCGAAGGCGTCCGTTTCTTCCGCCGGATCGACAATCGGCGCGTTCGACGGCGCGGCTTGTCCCTTCCGCGCGAGAAGGCCCGAGGTCAGGGCGGCAAAGCGGGCTTCGAGCTTGCCCTCGCCGTCACGCGCGCCGTTCTTCTTCATGCCAAGCATCCGGAGCCCCGGCGCTCCCTTTTTCGTTCGTTTGCCCCCCTTTGGCCGTCACTGGGCCGCGCGGCGGCCGAAGACGCGGCTTTGCTGCGCGGCGGCGGCGGCCGCGTTTTCTTCCGGCGACCTTATGCCGCCTTCGGCGCGCTTTAATCGCTGGTCGAGATATTGCCAGAGCTCGGAGATTTCCTGCGCGGATTTGCAATAGGGATCGATCTCCATGACCGTGCGCCCGTCGATCATCGACGCGGCGTAATCGACACGGTGATGGATGACGGTCGGCGCGACCGTGCCATGCTGGGAAAGCGCGATCGCGGCTTCCGACGTGATGCGCGCTTTCGGCGTCGCGCCGTTCACGACGAAGACGAGCTGCTTGCCGCGCGCCTGCGCGATGTCGACGGTCGGCCCGACGGCGCGCAGATCATGAGGGCTCGGCCGCGTCGGCGCGACGACGAGGTCGGCGAAATTCACGACTTCCGAGATCGCGCGGGTGACCGCCGGCGGCGTGTCGATGACGACGAGACGGAAGCCCTCGTCGCGCGCGCGGTCAAGATCCTGAAAGAGATTGGAGAAGACCGACTGAATGAACGCGGGGTTCGGATCCTCGCGGACGTTCCACCATTTCGCGAGCGAGCCCTGCGGATCGGTGTCGATGAGCGCGACGGGCCCCGCGCCGGCTCTTCCAGCCTCGACCGCAATGTGACCCGAGAGCGTTGTCTTGCCCGAGCCCCCCTTTTGCGACGCAAAGACTATAACGCGCATCGACGCCAGCATGCGTCCTCCACGAATCATCGCCTGGGCTTGCCGCCCCGTCTTTCGATATTCGCGCATGAGCCGTTAAAGCCGCGCGCAGAACGCGCCTCGAATTGTCGGATGTTTTTAACCTTAAGGTGAGGTTTAAGGCCCGCGCGCGTTTTCCAAAAAGCGTCGGCCGTTTCCCGACGCGCATGTTGCAGGAAACGCCGCACCAGCGAAAAAAAACGCCGGAAGCAGCCTAGATACGCAAGGCCGCAACCGACGCTGACGCCTTGCTAGCAAGACGCGTTTAAATTGCGCTTAATCGGATCGCGAAAATGCTTCAGGATTCGCCGGCGGAAGATCGGCGGCGCTATTCCGGCCGCTGCGGAATTCAAGTCCGCCTGATGCGGAGCGTTCAGGGCGCCGCATCCTCGTCAAGGCCCAAAAGCCGGGTGATGCGGGCGATCCGGGGATTGCCGTCCCAGTCCCAGTAGCGAAGGACCGCGCGCGCGTAATCGCGCGCCATCGAATCGAAAACGCCGAGCGTTTCTTCGGCGCGCTCGGGCGATAGCGGGTTTTCGGCGTCCTTGCGCGAGACGATGGCGAAGAACTCCGAACGCGGCATGCCGAGGCTCTTGCACATCACGGCGAAGGGCTCAACGCCCGGATCGCGGAGAATGCGCGCGGTGAGTTCCCGGCTGACGCCGGCGATCATACCGGCGGCGTGAACGATTTCCTGCGCCGGATATTTGCGCGCCGCGATCAGCGTCTTGATGACGACGTCCATGTTGACAGGCTCGCCGTTGACGCCGCGCGGGCGATGGCGCCGGTCGAGCATGATGAGGATTTCCTTGACGAACGGATCGGCGCCGTCGCCGCGGAAGACGCGCGCGTAAAGATCCTGCATGGCGTCCTGGATGATGGCGCGATCCAGCGCAAAGCGGGTCAGGATGCGGCGGCGCGCCTCGCCGCCGACCCACCAGAACATCATGAAGCCGTGCGCGGGCTCAAGCTCGCGCCGCCGGAGGAGCAGCGCCTGAATCTCTTGATCCGAGGTCGAGCGGCTGACGAGAAGATCGATCGCGGTCGGCGAGAACTGGAACTCGTCGCGCCGCAGGAGAAGCTTGGCGACTTCCGGCTCGTTGAATTCAAGCACGACGTCGGCGAGCGAGGCCGTGAGGTCGAGCCGGCGCGCGATCATTTCGCGATGCGCCGTCTTTCCCAGCCGCGCGCATTCGATGAGAAGCGCCTCCGGTATGGGTTCGACGCGGCGGATCATCGGCTCGGCGACGCGCGGCTCGTCGAGTAGCAGCATGCGGACGAGCGCGTGCGGCGCCTCGGCGACGCGCGCGATCCGGCGCGCGACTTCGAGCCGAATGTCCTCTTCGACCTTGTCGAGCGTTTGCAGCATGATGTCGGCGACAAACGAGCGCTCATTGGCGGTAAGGCGCGCGGCCGGCAGGACGACGATGTCGCAGAGCTTCCTGACCATCACCTCGCGGGGGGTGTGGCCGCGGGTCGAGGCCGGGGTGAGCCCGACATCGCTTAAGGGCGCGGTTTCCTCGTCTTCGGTCGCTCGATCCTGCGTCGACATCAAGGTCCTGTGATTTCAGCCGCCTCGCGGGGCGGTTTTAGGCTTCACAGGGTTAAGGTCGGTTAAAGACCGGGATCGGAGACTGGACGACGGGGACGAGGGATCGGGCCGGCGCGATTGGCATTTGCGCGCCGGTCGCCTACAAATCCCTGGTCTCTCGGTCCCAATCCCTATCGTGGCAGGCGTTAACGTGTTGAAAGTTTTTGTTGGCGCCGCCGGCGCGCTGTTTCTCGCCGCCTGCGCCGGCGATCCCGCTTTGACCGAGGACCCGGCGTTTCTTTCCGGCTATGGCGACGGCTGCGCGACCGCGCAGGAGCTCGAAAAGAGCTTCTCGACAAAGCGCGTCAAGGACGAGCATCAGTTCGAGACCGACCGCGCTTACCGGTCCGGCTGGCGTCAAGGCTATCAGCAATGCCAGACGCCTTACCGGAAGACCGACGACGGCGGCCGCATCCTCGGGGATGAGGACGGATTCTGACGCGTCCGCCGCGCGCCGGCGATCTCATGCGCCCGCTTTCGAAAGCTCGACCCGGTTGAGCCGCAAAGAATTGGCGATCACCGAGACGGAGCTCGCCGCCATCGCCGCGGCGGCGATCATCGGCGACAAGAGCGCGCCCGTCAGCGGATAGAGAACGCCGGCGGCGATCGGAATTCCGGCGACATTGTAGGCGAAAGCGAAGAAGAGATTCTGGCGGATATTGCGCATCGTCGCTTTCGAGATCGTCCGTGCCCGCACGATGCCGCCGAGATCGCCCTTGAGGAGCGTCACGCCGGCGCTCTCGATCGCGACATCCGTTCCCGTTCCCATGGCGATTCCGACATCGGCGGCGGCGAGCGCCGGGGCGTCGTTGACGCCGTCGCCCGCCATGGCGACGACGCGGCCTTCGTTCCGCAGGCGTTTGACAACCTGCGCCTTGTGATCGGGAAGGACTTCCGCTTCGATCGCGTCGATCCCGAGCCCGCGGCCGACCGCCTCGGCTGTCGTCCGGTTATCGCCGGTCATCATGACGATCCTGACGCCCTCGCGGCGCAGCGCGTCGAGAGCGGCGGGCGTTGCGGCCTTGACCGGGTCGGCGATTGAAAGGACGGCGACGGCGGCGGCGTCGATCGCGAGATAGATGACGCTTGCGCCGGCGCCGCGATGCTCTTCCGCTTTCGCCCGGAGCATCGCCGTGGAGACGCCGAGTTCGGCCATGAACCGTTCGGCGCCGAGCGCGACTTTGCGGCCGAGGACGACGCCGACGACGCCTTTGCCGGTCGGCGAATCGAATTCCGACGGTTCGGCGAGACTTAATCCGCGCGCTTTCGCCGCCTCGACGATCGCCGTCGCGAGCGGGTGCTCGCTCCGGCTTTCAAGGCTCGCCGCCAAGCGCAAGGCCGTCCCCTCGTCGACGCCGGCGGCGAGGTCGATCGCGACGAGGGCGGGCTTTCCCTCGGTCAAGGTTCCGGTCTTGTCGATGACGAGGGTGTCGACTTTCTCAAGGCGCTCGAGCGCTTCGGCGTTCTTGATGAGGACCCCGGCGCGCGCGGCCCGGCCGACGCCCGTCATGATCGACATCGGCGTCGCAAGCCCAAGCGCGCAAGGACAGGCGATGATCAGCACCGAGACGGCGGCGATGAGGCCGTAGGCGAAGACGGGCTCGGGCCCGACAAGGAGCCACATGAAAAACGCGCCGACGGCGACGGCGATGACGGCGGGAACGAACCACGCCGACACGTGATCGGCGAGGCGCTGGATCGGCGCGCGGCTGCGCTGCGCCTCGGCGACGAGGCGCACGATTTGCGACAACATCGTATCGCGCCCGACTCGCGTCGCTTCCATGATCAGCGCGCCCGTCCGGTTGACTGTTCCGCCGATCAGCCGGTCGCCGGCGCTTTTCGTCACCGGCATCGATTCGCCGGTCACCATCGATTCATCGATCGCGGATCGCCCGTCGACGACATCGCCGTCGACGGGAACCTTTTCGCCCGGACGGACCCGAAGCCTGTCGCCGACGGCGATCGCCTCGATCGCGACGTCCTCATCGGTTCCGTCGGCTCGGAGGCGCCGCGCGGTCTTCGGCGCGAGGTCGAGGAGGGCGCGGATCGCTCCGGAAGTTCGGGCCCGCGCCGCAAGCTCGAGGACCTGTCCCAACAGCACGAGAACGGTGATGACCGCCGCCGCCTCGAAATAGACGGCGACGGTTCCGTGCGCGGTCCGGAAGTCCGGCGGAAACAGCGAGGGCGCGAGCGTCGCGACGAGGCTGTAAAGGAAGGCGGCGCCAGTCCCGAGCGCTATGAGGGTGAACATGTTGAGCCGGCGCGTCCTCAGCGAAACCGCCGCGCGCGCGAAGAACGGCCATCCGCCCCAGAGGACGACGGGCGCTGCAAGCGCCAGCTGCAGGAAGGGATTGAGCTTTGGCGGGACGAGCCGGTCGACGCCGAGGAGATGGGCACCCATCTCAAGCGCGAGGACCGGCGCCGTCAGGACGGCCCCGACGAGGAAGCGGCGGCGCATGTCTGCGAGTTCCGGATTTGATCCGCCTGCGGATGACGGCGCCATCGGCTCGAGCGCCATGCCGCAGATGGGACAAGCGCCCGGCCCGTCGCGGACGATTTCAGGATGCATCGGGCAGGTCCAGTCGCCGTCCGGCGATCTCGCCGCGGCGGGCGGCGCCGGCGGGCCGTGTCGGGCGCTACGGGCCGGGACTTCGGCGCGCTCGCTTTCCGCCAAATAGCGCGCCGGCGCGGCCGCGAATTTCGCCTTGCAATGCGCGCTGCAGAAGAAGACGTCCGCGCCCTTATGCCTTAGGCGATGCGGCGAGGACGCCGCGACATCCATGCCGCAGACAGGGTCTTTGAGCGCCGGAGCGTCGGGGCGCAAGGGATCGGGAGCGAGGGCGGCGGCGACCGGCATGAAGCGTCTCCTGGCGGGGCGTCAGCGCCTTCCATATATACCCGCCTCGGGTATCCTGCAAGATACCACCATGGGGTATTGCAGCGCGCCGCGGCGGCGTCAATCGGCGTCGGAAAGGTCCTTCGACGACCAGTGAATGTGCCGGATGCGCCAGGCGTCGCCGTCGCGCGTCAGGACCATCGTCTCCATCATCATCGCGTGGACCGGCTTCGTTAGATAGGTCCCCTTGGTCTCGCTTTCGGAAATGACGATCGCCATGTCGCCGGAGACGATTTCGTCGCGCTTCTTCAAGGTCGTCTTGACGCCCGACATGAACTGCATGTCGGCGCCCATATGCGCTTTTCGATACTCGTCGAGCGATCGCTCGGCGCGGCCGCCTTCGGCGATGATGACGTCCTCGGCGAGAAGCTTCTTGACCAGCGCTTCGTTCTGCGCGGCGAGCGCGACCGCGAACGCGTCGACGGCTTTCGCCGGCCCCGACGAGACAGCCGCATGCTGCTCGGCCGAGTGCTTGCTGTGATCGTCATGATCGCGGTGGTCCGCGAGCGCAGACGCCGGCAAAGCGATTGCAGCGATCGACCATGCCATAAGCAGCGAGGTCAGACGGTTTCGCATATTCAGTCCCCTTCCCTTCAGAACCAGAACCTGAGGCCCGCGACGAACGACACCGCCGACGGGTCCTTGCCGGCGGCGCGCGCGAAGTCCGCCGTGTCGCCGAGGCTTTTTTCCCACGCGACGCCGACATAGGGCGCGAATTCGCGCCGGATTTCATAGCGCAGCCTCAGGCCCGCTTCGGCGGTCGAAAGACCCGATCCCGTATCGAGCGCCGGGACATCCTCGAAGGCGAAATTCAGTTCCGCGCGCGGCTGCAAGATGAGGCGCTGCGTGAGGAGAAGCTCATACTCCGCTTCAAGCCGCGACGTGACGTCGCCATCGAAGCTGACGAAGACCGCTGCGTCGATCTCGAAGAGATAGGGCGACAGGCCTTGCGCGCCGATGACGCCGTAGGTTCGGTCATGAAACGGCGCGAAATCATGGCGGACGCCCGCCTGCAAATCCCAGAAGGAGCCGATGGCGCGCGAGAAGAGACCCTGGACTTCCGCCTCCTCGAACGCGTCGGCGGAGAAATCATACGCGCCTTCCGTCTTCACCCAGACCTTGTTGACGTCGCCGCCGGCGAAGCCTTGCGCGTCCCAGAGGAACAAGGGGTCGCCCGCGTTCGACTGATATTCGAAGCGCTCGCCCTCGACATAGGTCAAGACGCCGCCGCCATGATGCTTTTGCATGTGGTGGCGGACCGCGGCGGTCGCCTCCGCGTCGACGACCTCCTGCGCGAGGGCGGGCGCGGGCGCGGCGGCGACGAGCGCGAAGGCGGCGATTGCAAAGGCCGTTCCGCGGTCCTTTCCACCGCTTTTTACGGGCGAGTCGCCGCCCGCGCTTCTCAGTTTCGGGACGAGCTGTCCGCGCGCCGGACGATCGCGGCGAGGATGCCGGGGCTCCCGCATCAATGATGCTCCCCATGGCCCTGATGCGCGTCGTGTCCGTCGCGTTCTTCGGCAGCGGCCGGCTCACGCCCTTCATGTTCCTCCGCTGACGGATGATCCGCGCCGCTCATCCGGCGAACCATGACCGTCTGCATCATGCCGGCCGCCATGTGATAGAGAAGATGGCAGTGGAACGCCCATTCCCCGGGCGCGTCGGCGGTGACATCGACCGAGAATTTGTCACCGGGCTTGACGATGATCGTATGCTTCCTCGGCTTTCTCGCATGATCGCCGACGACGACGTCGAAGAACATGCCGTGGAGGTGGATCGGATGGCTCATCATCGTGTCGTTGACGAAGGTCAATCGCACGCGCTCGCCCTCGTGAAAGAGGATCGGCTCTTTCACGTCCGAGAATTTGACGCCGTCGAAGGACCACATGTAGCGCGCCATGTTGCCGGTCAGGTGCAGCTCGATCTCGCGCCCCGGCGCGCGGCTGTCGGGGTTCTCGTCAAGGCTTTTGAGATCCCCATAGGTGAGGACGCGGTGACCGACGCCCTCAAGCCCGACGCCGGGGTCGGCGAGGCGGTTCGAGGGCGCTTCGGCGACCATGTCGACGCCGACGCCGGTCGGATGCGGATGCGCGATTGCGCCGCCGGCTTCCTCGCCCTCTCCCATCGACGCATGATCCATCGCGCCATGATCCATCGCGCCGTGATTCATGGAGGCGGCCCCGTGACCGTCGTGGCGCATCGCCATGTCGCGCATCGAAAGGATCGGCCGCTCGCGGAGCGCGGGGACCTCGGCGGTCATCCCGGCGCGGGGGCTAAGGGTTGCGCGCGCAAAGCCCGAGCGGTCGATCGTCTCGGCGAAGAGCGTGTAGGCGCGATCTTCAGGCGCCACGACGACGTCATAGGTCTCGGCGACGCCGATCTGGATTTCGTCGGTTTCGACGGGCTCGACATTGAGCCCGTCCGCCGCGACGACGGTCATCGCAAGACCCGGAATGCGCAGGTTGAAAATCGTCATCGCCGAGGCGTTGATGATCCGCAGGCGCACGCGCTCGCCGGCCCTGAACAGCCCCGTCCAGTTGTCGCCGGGGCCGCAGCCGTTGACGAGATAGGCGTAGACGGCGCCGCTCAAGTCCGCGATGTCGGTCGGCGCCATGCGCATCGCGCCCCACATCGCGCGCTCTGAAAGCGCCGCGCCGAACCCTTCGTCGCCGGCGTCCGCAATGAAGTCGCCGAGCGTGCGCTTTTGGAAATTGAACGCCTCGGAGGATTTCTTCAGCTTGCGGAACAGCCGCTCCGGGTCCTCATAGGTCCAGTCGCCGAGCATGATCACGTGCTCGCGATCGTATCGGACGGGATCGGCGCCTTTGGGGTCGATGATGATCGGCCCGTAATGGCCGACCTGCTCCTGGAGGCCCGAATGCGAGTGATACCAGTAGGTCCCCGACTGCTTCACCCGAAAGCGGTAGGCGAAGGTTTCGCGCGGGCGAATGCCGGGGAACGAGACGCCCGGAACGCCGTCCATGCCGGCGGGAAGGAGGATCCCGTGCCAGTGGACCGACGTGTCTTCATCGAGATGATTGGCGACGTTGATCGTCACCTCGTCGCCCTCGCGCCAGCGAAGGAGCGGGCCCGGGAAACGCTCATTGAGAAGGACGCCGCCGCTTTTTCGTCCGTCGACAAGAACGCGCGCGCGCGCGACGGCGAGATCGAACGTCGAGCCTTGCAGCGCGCCGCTTCCGAATAGGCCTTCTGACGCGCGCGCCGATCGCGCGCCAAAGGGCGCAAGGGAAAGCCCCGCGCCGAGCGCGGCGGATTGCGACAGGAAGCGGCGGCGCGAAATCATCGGTCTTGCGTTTATGGCGCGTTGACGCCCCTGATATACCCATATAGGGTATCAGTCAACGACACGATGAGGAGAGCCGGCGATGGCTCATGGTCACAAATCGGCGCCTTTGGAAAAATCCGCGCCGCGCGGCGCCCATCGCGGCGGCGAGGCGCGCGCGAAAATCGTCAACCGCCTGAGGCGCATCGAAGGCCAGGTCGCGGGGCTCGCGCGCATGGTCGAGGATCAGCGCTATTGCATCGACATCCTGACGCAGATCGCCGCGGTCAAGGCGGCGCTCTCGAAGGTCGAGGACGCGGTCCTTGACGATCACGCCGCGCATTGCGTCGCCGCGGCGATCAAGAGCGGGAACGCCGATGATCAGCGTGCGAAGTTTTCAGAGCTCGTCGACTTGATCAGCAAGGTGAAGCGCTGAATCCTTCGCGATCTTCCGGCGTTCGCGCTGAAAGCGCATCGTAACGCCGGACGCCGGGCCGCCGCCTTTACGCCGGCCAGAACGGCTTGCCAGCGAGCGCCTGGAAAAAGAGCGCCGCCGCCAGACCGAGCTGCGCGAGCGCCGCCGCGACGACCGCGGCGCGCGCCGGAATGCGCAGCCGGTCGAGCGCAAAGCCGAGAAGCAGCAGGGTCTGCATCGCGTGGAGCGCGACGAAATGCGCCGGGCGCAAATCTCCCGCAACGCGCGACCAGCCGAAAAACGGAACGTGCGCGCCGCCGTCGGGATGCGCCCCGACATGATGGCTCCCGCTCGCGGACATGTATCCCGCAAAGCCGATCGTCGCCATGGCGCCGAAGAGAAGGCCGAGGATCGAGCCGAGCTTCAGCCCGGGCGAAGCGGGATCGCCCTTGCGCATGATCTGCACGGCGAGGACGATCGCGACGATGACGAGAAAGAGCGCGCCGAGCCCCATCAGGAGGTAGAGCTGCGATTCGAGCTCGGTCTCGTAGTTGAAGTGCGAGCGCCGCCCGCGCGCCGCCTGGATCGACATGTAGATGATCTCGAACGCCGACGCGGCGAGCGCGGCGTAAGCGAAGATCGTAAGGCTCGGCCCGGCGCGCACCTTCCGCGGCAACTGCTGGGCGAGGATCGCCAGCGTCAGGAAATGGACGCTCAACGAGACGTTGAATTTCTGCGGCTTCAGCCAGACGGAATCGCCGTCGATCGTGCGCGCGTCGATCGCTGAGGCGGGCAGCGTGACGACGAACATGGCGACGGTGAAGAACGCCGCCGCGACGAGCGCGCGCGTCACGTGATCATCGTCAAGGCCCGGGAGAGCCGGCGCTTCGCTCCGCCGCGCGTCGAGAAAGCGCATCATGGGGGCGTCCCTTTGCGGCGGCGATAGAGCGCGCGGATCGACAAGAAGAGCGCAAGGCCGACGGGACCGAACATGAAAGTCGCCAGAAGGATCGGCGCCTGAAGGAGCCGCGGCAGCCCGATCGCATCCGCGCGGCGCGCGATCCACGCGCCGATGAAAAGGTCGAAGGCGAGATAGTGAAGCCAGCCGGCGAGGAGGAGTTCGTCCTTGGCGAAGAGCGCACGCACCTCCGCGATCGAGCCGAAGCCGGCGTCGACCGTGTAGATGTTGGCGAAGATCAGCCCGGCGTAAAGCAGCGCGAAGCCGAAGGGGATGAGGAATTGCGGAATGAAGAAGACGATGTCGAACCGGCGCGGCAGGAAAAGGAGGATCATCCAGCCGATCAGCGCGGCGGAGTTCGCGAGCCCGAAGAGCCGTTCCGGCTCCGGCATTTCAACAAACACGGCGACCCTGCCCCTCGCGCCCGTTCGGCGCCTTTTGTCGCCAGCTAATCAAATCGGCGCCGCCGCCGCAATCGCCGGCGCCTCCATTCGGCGAGCCGGAGCCGCCGCCGGTCGAATTGGCGCCGCTCGCTCTGGAGATCACGGCCCCCGCGCGCCAACGCGCGGGGCCGGACGTCAGGGCAGGATCAGCAGCAGCCGCCGCCGTTGCAGCAAGCCGCGAGCGCCTCGCAGCAAGCCGCCGCCTTCGCCGCAAGGTCTGGCGAAAGCGCGAATGCGGATGTGACGCCGAGCGTCATAAGGCCCGCGATGTAGGCCAATGCACGTTTCATGGATTTTCTCCTTTGATTGAAAAACCTTGTTTCATTCAGCGGATAAGGACGCGCGGCGGCGGTTGATCGGGTTCGGCGATCGCGCCGGCGAGCCGATCGGCCGTCAGCTGAAAAAGGATCGACCAGAAACGGAACGCGACATCGGCCGGCGCGACGGCGCCGGGCAGCGCGCCGCATAACATCGCGCAGATCATTTGCGGATCGCAGCCGCCATCGTCCGCCGGCTGGGGCTGATGGCAGGGCGCGTCGCCGGCGGCGCCCAAGTCGATCGCGGGATGCGTCTCGCCGCGCGGCGCATAGGCCGCCGCTTCGAAAGAGGCGAGAACAAGCAGGATCGCCGTGAAGAGCTGCACGAGCCGCACCGCAAGACCATGGGCCGCCTGACCGTTCGCGTCAAATCACCTCTTTGGCGCCGGAAAGCCCGTCTTTCGTCAGCCGGGGTCGGCGAGCCGAAGCCTTTGCCGGTCGAAGAGGCGCAAGACCTGCGCAAGATCGCGCCCGCGCTTCAAGATGACGCCGGTCATCGACACGACGGCGAACGCGCCCTGGCGCGTCGCGAGCGCGGGGCGCTTTTCGATCCGATAGAGCGGCGTTTCCGCGGCGCGGCGAAAGACCGAAAAAATCGCCGCGTCTTTTCGATGATCGATCGCGTAGTCGCGCCATTCGCCGGCGGCGACGAACCGGCCGTAAAGGCCGAGGATCTTCGACAACTCATCGCGGGAGAAGGCGACGGCGTCTGTCCTTGCTCCCGCCCAGACCTGTTCGGGCGTTGCGACCATGCGGGCGGAAGTTTCCGACGGGTCGGGGCGAAGGGCAAGCGCAATCAGCCGTCGCGCCTCATGTTCACACACGCGTTAACCACGCTTCCGCCGCATTTCGCCCCAGCGGGCGCCGCAATCGCCGGTCACCGTCCCTCCGGTCGGACAGGCGGGCGGGCCGTTGAAATTCCGGTTCTATCATCGCCCCCAGCCCCCGGGATGAAGGCGCTTGGCTCGCCTGTCCGATCCGGCGCGAAACCGGTCCTGCCCGGCGCATCACGTTTCCGCTTTCGCGTCCCGATGGTTGCGGCGAAGCGAGGCCACGCTGCGGCGCCTGCTGCGACCTCCTTCAAGACAGCGGGGTCGCCGTCGCTTAACATCGCGCGCGGCGGATAGGGGCGACAGGATGCGCGAAACCAGACGGAGCCTGCTTAAGACCGGCGCGGCGGCGATTGTCATTCTCGGCGCCGGCGCCGCCGCCTGGTCGCTGACGCGCGCGCCGGTCAAAGCGCGCGAACCCTGGCTGAAGGCGGGAACCAGCTTCGGCGACATCCGACTTGACTGCCTCGCTTATGCGATCCTCGCGCCCAACCCGCACAACATGCAGCCCTGGCGCGTTCGGCTCGACGGCGAGGACGCGCTGACGCTCTATTGCGACCTGACGCGCCTGCTTCCCGAAACCGACCCGCCGAACCGCCAGATCACGATCGGCCTTGGGTGCTTTCTCGAACTCCTCCGCCAGGCGGGCGCCGAGCGCGGCTTTGCGCTCGAGGAAACGCCGTTTCCGGAGGGCGAGCCGCAGCCGCTTCTCGACGGCCGCCCGATCGCGCGCGTCGTTTTCCGACACGAGGCGAATATCGCCGCGGACCCGCTCTTCAAGGCGGCGCTGACGCGGCGGACGAGCCGCGCGCCGTTCGAAAGCCGCGCGGTCTATCAAGGCGCGCTCGCCGACATCGCGCGCGCGAGCGTTCCAGGCGTCATCGCCCGCGCCTCGGCCGACGCGGACAAGGTCGCGGCGCTCAAAGCCATCGCCCACGACGCATGGGAAATCGAATGGACGCTCGACCGCACGCGGCGCGAGTCGATCAACGTGACGCGCGTCGGCAAGGCGGCGATCGACGCCCGGCCCTGGGGCCTTTCGCTCAGCGGTCCGCTGATGGAGGCGGCGGGGCTCGCCGGCGTGCTTTCTCCGGAAAGCATGGATGCGCCCGGAAAGTCCGGCTACGAACAATCGCTCGCCTTCTACCTCAAAGCGATCGACACCGCGCAGGCGTTCCTATGGGCCTCGACCGCGACGAACGCGCGCCTTGACCAGCTCGCCGCCGGCAGGGCCTGGGTCAGGATGCACCAGCAGGCGAGCCTTCTCGGCGTCGCCGTTCATCCGGTCTCGCAGGCGCTGCAGGAGTTCCCCGAAATGGCGCCGGCCTATGATCGCGCGCATGAACTCCTCGCGCATCAGGAAGGCGCGACGGTGCAGATGCTGGCGCGCTTGGGCTACGCGCCCTCTCCGCCGCCGAGCCCGCGCGAGCCGCTTGAAGCCAAGCTCGTCGCGGCGTGAAGGCGCGCGCTATTTGCAGAGCGCCTCGTCGCCGGCGAAGCTGACTTTCTTGACCTCCTTCGCCGAAGCGCGGATTTTCGAGGCGTAGGACTTGTAGGCCTCGCGCTTCCAGTCGGGGAGATCGTCGCCGCCGAGCGCGGCGATCATCGCCGTCTCCGAGCGCGCGATCGCGGCGGCGGCTTTCGTTTCGTCGAGCGGAAAGCCCCAGCCGTTCTTGTACATCAGCGCGACGTGATAGAGCGAGACGGGATCATTCTTCGCCGCCGCCTCGCAGATCGTCTCGCGCGCCTCGACGTTTGAAAGGCTCGAAGTCGCCGGCCGGCCCTTGGCCGCATTCAGGCGCGCGACGGCGCCTTGCGTCGTCGGGCCGTAGTCGTTGTCGGGGCCGTTGACGAACGCGACGAACCCGAGCGATTCGAGCGCGAATTGCAGCGCCGTCGTCAGCGACGGCGCCGCCGCGGCGCCCGCCGCGTCGGCGAGCCCCGCATCGGCGCGGCGCAGGGGCAGCGTGAAGTCCTGAAGCCGCTCGACCGCGAAACGCTCCTCATACTGACTGACCCGCGTTTCGAGCGCGGCGAGGCGCTTCGGGTCGGTCCTGAGGAGCCGCTCCTTCTCGATCGCCGCGACGCGGCGGTCGGGACCGGCGAGCTTCTTCGTCTTTTCGACCGCGATCTTCGGCAGATCGTAATCCGCGCTGTCCGCGGCGGCGTAGACGCCCGACGTCTCGGCGCCGCGCCAGGCCTCGGACGCGGCGCTCCACGCCGCGGCCTCGAAGGCTTCCGAGGCGCCGAACGCCTTGCACGAGGAAAGCTCGGCGAGCCGGAGAAGTCCGGCCGGACCCATGCGCGCCAAGGCGTCCGACAGCTCGGCGCGCGCCGCGGCGATATCCGCTGACGCCGCGTCCTTGACGAGGCGCTGATGGCGCTCGGCGAGGCGCGCCGTCTGCTCCTTCCGGTATTCCATGAACTCGCGCTCGCGCCAGTTCATCTTCTCTTCCTTCGAAAGGCCGCCAAAGCGGCGGAAGGAGATATTGGCGTTCTCCTTCAGTTTCCGCAGGCGCGCGTCGCGGCGATCATGCGCCGCGCTCGCTTCCGCTTCACAAAGCGCGATCGTCGTCCATTTGACGGCGTAGGTTTTCTCCGCCGGCGTCATTTCCGCGATGTCGGCGCCGGCGGGGTAGGCGCATTGCGCGACCGCCATCTGCGCATGCGGGTCGCCGCCCAAGGCCGCCCACTCAAGCAGGAGATGGTCTTCCAGCGCGTATTGCGCGGCGCAAGGCGCTTCCTCGCCCGCCATCGCCGACCCGCCCATCACGCCCAACGCAACCAAAGCTCCAAACGCCAGCCGCTTCACAAAATCCGCCCCTCGTCTCACCAAAATCCCGCGCCCCGGGAACCAGATAGAAATCGGGCCGGACGACGTCCGGCCGCGCCGGCGATTCTACGGGGCGCATCGCCCCGAGCCAATGAAAATTTGTTGACGGTTTGGGCCGGAAGCGGGTTTTTTGCAGCTGCGAAAGGGGGTCAGTCCGCCGGAGCAAACCACGCCTCGACGGTCAGGGCGATCCGTTCCGAACCCTCCGCGAGGCAAATCCCGATCGATTGCGGCGTCAGGTCCTCTGTACACGCCCATTGCAATCCCAGTTTGTCGCCGAGAAATTCGACCGGCCAGCCGAGCGCATCAAGGACCCGCCCCTGAAACGATAACAGGAGGAGGCTGAGGAGGACGCCTGGAAAAATGCGCGCCATCGCCAGTCGAAACCCGTTCCGCGCCGCCGGCGCCAGCCTGCCGGAGGCGTTGGCGAGATTTTCGCTCCACTGCTTGCGGACGGAATCGCGCCCGGCTTTCGCCGCGAGATTGGCGGCGAAGGCGAAGAGATGGACGAACGTTGGAACGAGCGTCCAGAACATCATCGCGTAAATCCACCAGAAATGCGGGTCGCCGGGATTGGCGCGGATGGCGGCGATCCAGGCGCTGACGAGATTGCTGTCCGGAAAAAGGCCAAGGCCGGAACCCCCGCCCCATTTGTGAACTTCATTGAGGAGCGCGAAGCCGAAAGCGGTGGTGACGACGACGAGACAGGCGAGCAGGAGCGCGACGGCCGCGTCAATGGCGATCACGAGAACGTGGATCGGCCATTCGAGCGCATCGGTGATCGGGGCGAAACGGTCGCTGATCGAGGTCACCCATTGCGGCGGGGCGGCGATCATGGCGAGGAGGT
>Ga0073934_10005670_pt1 | contig 18963 bp, 13 predicted proteins | sample LarsenN4metaG_FD_76834 | JGI IMG/M metagenome (GOLD analysis project Ga0073934, IMG submission 76834) | Hot spring sediment bacterial and archeal communities from British Columbia, Canada, to study Microbial Dark Matter (Phase II) - Larsen... ... | reverse complement strand
GCCACAGCAACCCGTGGGGATGAGAATGGTAGATGCCCATGTGTTCCAGGCCTGCGGCGCGCATCTGCCGAAAGATGCGAAACAACTCTTCCGGAGCGATCTCATACGCAGTAGCGGAGGCCAGGGCATTCGTGGCAGGGAAGGTTTCCGTGACCACATCGTCGCGCCCGGCCAGCAGCCCGCAGCATTCCCTCTCTGGCACGCGCCGCGCTTCTTCCAGCAAACGCGCCAGCACGCCGGAAAGGATACGAATTTCAGCGCCCATAGCGCCAGACTATATCAGGAAGGCTGCGGCGGCTTGAAAAGCTGCCTGCAAAATAAGAAACTGTCGGGCGGGTGCTCGCTGCTGTCCGGCCGCGCCCGTTTCTTTTATGCCTCGCAGGACTGGCCAGACCGCGGCAGCGCTGTGTCTCTGGGCGGCGCTTGCGCCCGACGTCAGCGCTCAGAACCACGCCCTGCGCGCCCTGCGCATCCCGCGCCTGGAAGCCCAGGTTCAGGTGGATGGCCGGCTGGAGGAGTCTGTCTGGAGCCAGCTCGAGCCCACCGGCGACTTCCTGCAAACCGAGCCGGACGAAGGCGCTCCATCGAGCGAACGCACTGAAGTACTCATCTTCTTCGACAACGACAAGCTCTACTTCGGCTTCAAGTGCTACGAGTCGGAGCCGGACAAGATCGTCGCCCGGCTGGACACCCACGACGCCCGCACCAACTCCGACAGCGTGGACGTTTTCCTTGACCCGTTCGGCGACCGCCGCACCGGTTACTGGTTCAGCGTGAATGCCCGCGGGGTGCAGTTCGAAAGCCTGCTGACAGAAGCGGGCATGGACACCACCTGGGACGGCATCTGGGAGAGCGGAGCGCACATCGAGCGCTGGGGCTGGTCGGCGGAAATTGCCATCCCCTTCAAGTCCATCCGCTTCGCCCCGGACCGGCCCTGGGGCATCAACCTGGGCCGCAACATTGTGCGCAAGAACGAACGGGCGTACTGGCAGTTCGTCACACGCTTCGATGGGCGCTTCCGCCCGTCGAAGGCGGGCACGCTCGAAGGCATCACGGGCCTCGAGCCAGGACGAAACATCGAGGTCATCCCATACTTTTCCACGCGCGCGCGCCGCGGCGCAGGCAGCCCGCTGGGCAACAAGGAAAAGTACGAAGCCGGGGGCGACATCCGCTGGGGCCTGCTGCCCAACCTGACCGCGAACATCACCGTCAACCCGGATTTTGCCGAAACGGAAGCCGACGAAATCAACATCACCATTTCCCGCTTTGAGCTGTTCTTTCCCGAAAAGCGCGCGTTCTTCAACGAGGGCTCGAACTTCTTCGCGACGCCGCTCGACCTGTTTTTCAGCCGTCGCGTGGGCGAGCGGCTGCCGAACGGCGAGCCGCAGCGGATTGTGCTGGGCGCCAAGCTCACCGGGAAGGTCGGACCGTGGTCGCTGGGGCTGCTGGAAGCCCGAACCCAGGCTACGCGCTTCCGCGACGAAGAGACCGGCGAAGAGTTGCTGGCCCCGGCAGCCAATTTCCTGGTCGCGCGCCTGCAACGCGACATCTGGGCCAACTCCACCCTCGGCTTCCTCACCGTGAACCGCGACCAGGCTCCCGGCGACACCGGCTCGACCCAACGCGCCCATGCTGTGGACCTGCAGATCGTCCGCGGGCCGCACCTGAAGTGGAGAAACCAGGTGGCCTACACCCAGAACCAGGCCACCACCGAAGGAGGCCTCCACCGCGTCGCGGCGAGTACAGAGTTTTCCTACGAGACGGACGAGTGGGAGTGGCAGGCCGAATACAAGTACATCGGCCGGGGCGTCGAGCTCGGCGACCTGGGCTTCGAGCCGGAGTCTGACCGCCACTCGGCGGCCGCCTCCATCACCTGGAAGCCGTTCCTGGACCGCTGGGGCGTCCGGCAGGTGTTCCTCGAGCTGAACCAGGATATTTCCTTGGATACCAGCGGGCTGACCCAGGACTCTGGCAGCGACCTGGACCTGTCCGCGCGCTTTCAGAATTTCTGGTTCGCGCGGCTGCGTTACTCCTACGACCTGGTCCGCTTCCACGCCTTCACCCCTGACTTCGGCCGGCTGGAGCCCACGCGCATCTACGTAACCCCGCGCCTGCGCTTCAGCTTCAACACCAACGAGAACCGGGCGCTGTATTTCAGCTACCAGTTTCTGTGGCGGAAGTTCGCGCAGTTCCGGGAGAACTACTACGGACGCGGGCAGGAGCACACCCTGGGCACGACCGCGCGGCTGTTTGGCCGGACGCGACTGCAGTTCAGCGGCACCTGGATCCGCGAGTTCCAGCTCGACGGCACGCCCTTCCAAATGCGCCGCCTTTTCATCAGCCGCATCAGCCACCAGTTCACGCCCAAGCTGCGCGCGCGCACGCTGGCCCAGGTGTCCAACAGCCGCCGCGGACAAGACTTCAGCGTGAATTCCATTGTGGCCTACGACTTCACGGCGCGCTCGGCGTTGATCGTCGGCTACAACCATCAGCGCCGCTCGCCCGCCGAGCCCAGCAACCTCGGCAACGAATTCTTCGTGAAGTTCTCCTACCTGTTCCACTTCTGAGCGGACGAAGAACCATCGGAAAACGCTCCCCTGCTGTCTGTTTGGCTTCTCGGGAAAGCAGATTCAGGGTTGAGACTCTTCGTGCGCCGAAGGCGGACTCACAATGACGGACCCGCGTGGACACGGGCCTCGCAGGCGCCCAGCAACTGCTGGGCCTACTTCGCGCTGACCAGCTTGGCGAACGCGGCTTCGTCCAAGATGGCCACGCCGAGGGCTTTGGCCTTGTCGTACTTCGACCCGGGTTCGCTGCCAACCACCACGTAGTCGGTTTTCTTGCTGACCGAGGAAGAGACTTTGCCGCCGTGGCTCTGCACCAGCTCGCCAGCCTGCTCGCGCGTCCAGCGGCTCAATTCCCCGGTGAAGACAAACGTCTTGCCCGCCAGGCGCGTGCTCTTGGGGGCCTTGCGCTCTTCGGTGAAGCGCAGACCGGCTTTGCGCAGCTTCTCCACGAGCTTGCGGTTGGCCGGCTCGGAGAAAAATTCCGCGATGCTCTCGGCGACCGTCGGGCCGACTTCGTGCACGGCAGTGAGTTCTTCGACGCCGGCCGCCGCCAGTCCGTCGAGCGAGCCGAAATGCTCGGCCAGCAGTTGCGCGGTGCGCTCGCCGACGAAGCGGATGCCCAACGCGTAGATCAGCCGCGCCAGCGATGCCTTCCTGCTTTGCGCAATCTGGTCCAGCAGGTTCTGCGCCGATTTTTCGGCCATGCGCTCCAGATTGGCCAGTGTCTCCAAGTCCAGGCGGTAAAGATCAGCCACGTCGCGGACCACTTTCTTGTCCACAAGCTGGTCCACGATTTTTTCGCCCAGGCCATCAATATCCATGGCGTGCCGGCCGGCGAAGTGCAGCAGCGACTCCTTCAGCCGCGCCGGACAGGCGGAATTGACGCACCGGTAGGCCACCTCGTTCGGCGATTTGTGGATGCGGCTCGAGCACTCCGGGCAGCGCTCCGGCATGCGGAACGGCCGGCGATGCGCACCCGGCTTGACCACCTTGACCACGTGGGGGATCACCTCGCCAGCGCGTTCGATCAGCACGGTGTCGCCTATCTGCACGCCCAAGCGCTCGACCTCGTCCATGTTGTGCAGGGTCGAGCGGCTGACCGTCACCCCGCCCACTTGCACCGGCTCGAGCAAGGCCACGGGCGTCAGCGCGCCGGTGCGGCCCACCTGTACGATGATGTCTTTTACAACCGTGGTTTCCTGGCGCGCCGGATACTTGTAGGCCACGGCCCAGCGAGGGGCCCTGGCCGTGTAGCCCAGCTCCTCCTGGAGCGCAGTGTCGTCCACCTTGACCACGATGCCGTCAATCTCATACGGCAGCTTGTCGCGGCGCGCTTCCCAGCCTTCGCAGTAGCGCACCACTTCATCCATCGAATGGCAGAGCTTCCACTCCGGCGGAATGCGGAAGTGCAGCGCGCGGAGCGTTTCGAGCGCGTCGCTGTGGCGGCGGAGCGGGACCCGGCCGTCCACCAGCAACTGGTAAGCGAAAAAATCGAGCCGGCGCGACGCGGTGATCTTCGGGTCCAGCACGCGAACCGAGCCGGCCGCGGCATTGCGCGGGTTGGCAAAGCGCTTGCCGCCCTGCGCCTCCTGCTGGCGGTTGAGCTCTTCAAATGCGCGGCGCGTCATGACCACCTCGCCGCGCACCTCGAAAGCAGCGGCCACGCGGCGCCTGTTGAGCGCGGCCATATTCACGCGCAAGGGCACGGAGCGGATGGTCTTGACGTTGGGCGTGACGTCCTCGCCCGTCGTTCCGTCGCCGCGCGTGACCCCGCGCGCGAGCGCGCCTCCTTCGTACTGCAGCGAGACACTCAACCCGTCAAACTTGTGTTCCGCGACGTAGTCTATGCGCTCGCGCCCGGCGAGCTGCCGCACCCGGCGCTCGAATTCTCGCAGCTCCTGATAGGAATAGGCGTTGTCCAGCGACAGCATCGCCCGCCGGTGGCGAACCGTCTCGAAGCCTTCCCGCGGCGTGCCGCCCACGCGCTGGCTGGGCGAATCCGGCGTGACCAGCTCCGGGTAGGCAGCCTCCAGCTCCTTCAGCCGGTGCATCAGCCGGTCGAACTGCGCATCGGAGATTTCCGGCTCGTCGAGGACGTAGTAGAGGTACTCGTGATGGCGGATTTTCTGGCGCAGGCCTTCGACTTCTTTGGCAACCGTCTTGCTCGCCGGCATGGATGGGCCCCGCCGATCGCTGCCCTGCGGAGCGCATATTATACAATGCGCGCTGGCGAGCCGCGCGCGAGCGCCAGCCACCTCGCAACGCGTCTCGGAACATGAGCCGAAGGCTGCGTGCTCTTCTCAGGAGGCGCCGCTGGGCCTCCTGTCTGGAAACCCATGCGGAACGCGCTGATTATCCACAACCCCTGGGCCGGCCGGCAGCGCGCGCGCCGCCGGAGCAAGCTCGAAGAAGCGCGCCGCGTGCTCCGCGAAGCGGGAATTGACACCCAACTGGAAGCCACGCGCGGACGCGGCAGCGCCACGGAACTGGCCCGCCAGGCAGTCCTGCAGGGCTGCGAGTTGGTGCTCGGCTGCGGCGGGGACGGCACGGTGAACGAGATTGTCAACGGGCTGGCCGGCAGCCAGGTTCCCCTGGCAGTGCTGCCTGCCGGAACCGCCAACGTGCTGGCCAAGGAGTTGCGCCTCCCATGGGACATTCCCGCCGCAGCACGCCTGGCGGCGCGCAGCCAGCCGCGACGCATCGCGCTGGGTGAAATCGTGCGCGGCGAGCAGCGTCGCTACTTTCTCTGTGTCGCGGGAGCCGGCCCGGACGGCGCCATCGTCCACGCGGTGAACGAAGCGGCCAAACTGCGAGCCGGCATTCTGGTGTACTGGTGGGAGGGAGCGCGGCAACTGGTCTGCTACCGGTTTCCCTTGTTCCGGGTCGGCTGGCCGGGACTGGACCGAGAGCTCGAGGCTTCGCTGGTGATTGTCGGGCGAACCAAGCACTATGGCGGGCCGTTCCGTATCACGACACAAGCCTCGCTCTTCGACGATTGTTTTGAGCTGGCCATCCTGACCACGCGCAATCGGCTGCGCTACTTGGCCTACCTGCCGACGGTCTGGCTCGGCCGGATGCGCCGCCAGCGCGGCGTGTTCTTCGCAAAAACGAGCACTTTGCGGTGTGAGCTGCTCGACGGCGGCCCGGTCCACGCGCAGGTGGACGGCGAGCCCGCCGGGACTCTCCCCGCGGAGTTCCGCATCGTGCCCGCGGCGCTCACGCTGATGGTTCCAGAAGAACAGTGACGGGTGGCTAGCGGCCAGTGCGGAAGGTAGACTGGGCTCGCGATGGAGGTCATCACTCACACGCTGGCTTCAGTGGCCCTGACCCGCGCCGGGTTGAATCGCGTTACCCCCCTCGCTCTGCCGATGGCCATCGCGGCGGGGCTGCTGGCGGATGTGGACTTGGCCAGCCGCTGGGCGGGTGCCGAAGCGTATCTGCGTTGGCGGCGCACGGCCACCCATTCGCTGGCGGGCACAGCAGCCATTGCGATCGTGGTGGCGGCGGCGTTCTGGCTGCTCAGACGCAAAAACGCTGCTGCACCGGTGCGTTTTCTGTGCGCGCTGGCCGCGACCTGCACTGGCGCCGGGACGCATCTTCTGCTCGACCTGCTGGGCACGCACGGCGTGCAGTTGCTGTGGCCGTTTCGCAGGTCCTGGCAGGCCTGGGACTTGGTGGAAGCGGTGGATGTGTGGGTGTTGGCATTTCTGCTGGCGGGCTTGCTGCTGCCGGAGCTGTTCCGCATGGTGAGTGAAGAAATCGGCGCGCGGAGCGGACCTGGCAACCGGCGCCGCGGAGCCCTGGCCGCGCTGGTGCTCGTTTCTGCCTACTGCGGCGTCCGCGCGCTGCTACACCAGCGCGCCAACGAACTGCTGCGCTCCACGCTCTACAACGGCGCCGCGCCCCTCACTGTCGCTGCGTTCCCTTCCCCGGCCTGGCCGTTCACCTGGCGCGGCGTGGCTGAGACCGAGGATACGCTCGAGGAAGCTGAAGTGTCCGCGGGGTTCACGGCCGGCGACATTGCCCCGTCCACCACGCATTTCAAGCCGGAGCCTTCGGCCATGCTCGAAGCGGCGCAGAATACCGCGACGGCCCAGCGCTTCCTGCAATTCGCGCGCTTCCCGCTGGCTTCCGTGCTGCGGCTCCGGGAAGGCTACCAGGTCGAGCTGCGCGACCTGCGCTTTGCGGGAGCCGCGGAGTGGCGACCGGCGCCGGTGGCGCGCATCGAGCTGGACGAAAACCTCCGCGTCACCGACGAAAGGCTCCTTCTGCGCACCTCGCCCTGAACCGAGAACCCACGAAGGCAAGGCCGCTGGGGTTATGCGGGATGCGGCCGTGCGCGCAGCAGGAAGCGCGTGAGCAGGTAGGTGGCGAACATGATGGCCAGCACGAGGAGCGTGAACCGCAGCGGACGCTCGATCAGATAGCGCACGCCCGTTTCGCCGTAACGCATCGCCAGTAGGCCCTCCCCGAAGTAACGCAGGCCACGCCCCACCACCAAAGCCAGCACAAACGTCCGCCAGCGGATTCCAAAAGCCCCCGCGGCGAGCACGAAGGCCTTAAACGGCATGGGCGGGGGAAGCATCGAGGGCAGCGCCACGCTCAGGAAGCTATTGCGCTGGAACCACGCGCCAATGGCCTCGGCGCGCCGGCCAGCCCGGCGGCGAAACAGCAGTTCACCGCCCTTGCGCGCCAGGCCGTAAAGCACAGCACTGCCCGCCAGCGACCCCAGCAGGGCCATGGCGGCGTAGTACGGCATGCGCGCCGGGGCCTGGAGTGAAAGGAACATGACCAGCGCGTCGTTGATCGCCGGAAAAGACAGAAATGACGAATCGAGAAAGGCGATGACGAAGACGCCCACGCCGCCCAGCGAGCTGACGAACCCCGCGAAGGCTTGCAGCCAGCGCGGCAGCCTGGCAAGCAGCACCTCGAGCCAGGGCGGAAGGCTTAGCGGCGTGTCCAGCATGCGCAGCACGGACTGGCAAACGCCCGCATTGTAGCAGACTGCCCGCCGCGACCCACACGATGCGGCGGGAATCCTTGACGGTTCCGGGGAATCCTGCTAAAAAGCAGGTTTTGCGCGTCGGTCGTTTTTTCACGCCTTTGTCGCTCATCTGAGAGAAATTCAGAAGCGCGGATTCGAACGGAGGAAGAATGTCGGCAGAAAGCTGGGTCTGGTTTGTGATGCTGGTCAGCGCGGGCTCGCTGGGAATGGCGGGGCTGTTCACGCGGCAGGTGCTCCGCGCGGATACAGGCAGCGCGGACATGCAGCGCATCGCCGGCGCCATCAAGGAAGGCGCCGAAGCCTTCCTCAAGCGGCAGTACACGACCATTTATCTGATCACGCTCCTTCTGGCCTTCGTGCTGTTCATTTTCTACTCTCAAACGAAGACGTCGGAGCTGGCCATCAAGACCACGGTGTCTTTTCTGACCGGCGCGATCTGTTCGGGCATCGCCGGGTTCAGCGGGATGTTCGTTTCCATTCGCGCCAACCTGCGCGCCGCTTCCGCGGCGCGGTCGAATCTGAACCATGCGCTGCAACTGGCGCTGCGGGGCGGCGCGGTGACCGGCTTGGCCGTGGTGGCCATGTCGCTGCTCGGCGTGGGCGGGCTGTTCCTCCTGTTCGGCGGAATGGACAATCCGCAGACGGTGCCCTATCAGATTGTCGGCTTCGGTTTCGGCGCCAGCCTGGTAGCGCTGTTTGCGCAGCTTGGCGGGGGCATCTACACCAAGGCCGCTGACGTGGGCGCCGACCTGGTGGGCAAGGTCGAAGCGGGCATCCCCGAAGACGACCCGCGCAATCCGGCGGTGATCGCCGACCTAGTAGGCGACAACGTCGGCGATTGCGCCGGCCGCGGCGCCGACCTGTTCGAGTCCACTGCCGCGGAGAACATCGGCGCGATGATCCTGGGAGTAGCTCTGTTCGGGCAGTACGGCGTGCTGGGGATTTTCTTTCCGCTGGTGGCGCGCGCCTTTGGGCTGATTGCTTCTATCGGCGGCGTGTGGGCCGCGCGAATGAGAAACGAAAACGAAGATCCCATGACGGCGCTCAACCGCGGCTATCTGGTGACCACGGTTCTGGCTATGGCCGGGTTCTACGCGGCCGTGCGCTACCTGCTGGGCAACAACCTGTGGTTCTTTCTCGCCGGCGTGATTGGCATCCTCACCAGCTTCTTTTTTGTCTGGATCACGGAGTATTACACCGAATACCGCTACCGCCCGGTGCTTTCCATCGCGGAAAGCTCGAAGACCGGGCCGGCCACAAACATCATCACCGGGTTTGCCGTGGCGCTGGAGTGCACGGCCGCGCCCGTGGTGACGATTTCTGCGGCCATCATCGGCTCGTACTACTGCGGCGTGAAAGGCATGCCCGAGGTGCCCGGCGCCGGACTTTACGGCACGGCCATCGCGACCATGGGCATGCTCTCCACCGCGGCCTACATCCTGGCCATGGACACCTTCGGGCCCATCACCGACAACGCCGGCGGGATCATCGAAATGTCCGGCCAGCCGGAAGACGTGCGCAAGCGCACCGACCGATTGGACTCGGTCGGCAACACAACCAAAGCGCTGACCAAGGGCTATGCCATTGGCTCGGCGGCCCTGGCTGCGTTTCTGCTGTTCTCCGCCTACCTCGACGAAGTCACCGTGCTCGTGCGCGAGAAGCTGGGCGATCCGGCCTACCACTTCAGCCGCGTGGACATCGGCAAGGTACCCGTGTTCATCGGGGCGCTGCTAGGCGCTGCGTTGGTGTTTCTGTTCAGCGCGCTGGCCATCAAGGCCGTGGGACGCGCGGCGTACTACGTGATTGAAGAAGTCCGCCGGCAATTCCGCGAGAACCCGGGGATCATGGCCGGGACAGCCAAGCCGGACTACGGGCGCTGCGTGGACATCGTCACCGTGGGCGCGTTGAGGGCTATGGTGCTGCCGGGCCTGCTGGCCGTGGGCGTGCCCGTGGCGGTGGGCTTCCTCTTCAAGTTCTTCGCCACCGCGGGAGACACGACCATCGGCGCCGAATCGGTCGCCGCTGTGCTCATGGTGGGCACTATCGGCGGCATCCTGCTCGCTACGCTGATGAATAACGGCGGAGGCGCCTGGGACAACGCCAAGAAGTACATCGAGACCGGCCAGCTCGGCGGCAAACGCAGCGAAGCGCACAAGGCCGCGGTGGTCGGCGATACGGTCGGCGACCCGTTCAAAGACACCGCCGGGCCGTCCCTGCACGTGCTCATCAAGCTGCTCTCGACCATCACCCTGGTCATGGCCCCCCTGTTCCTCTGAGCCGCCGCCGCTTGCCAAGCACGTTCCCTGCGGGCGCGCGCCGGGACATGAGCTACAGCCCGGGAACACCCTGACAAGCACCGGAAGGCTCGCTCGACGCAGGATTTGCCTTGCCGCTCAGGTCCCGACGCAGTCGGGGCCTGAGCGGAAGCCTGTACGTTCGCCAACCCTGTGCTAGGCGCGGACGATGCCCAGCAAGCTGTGGGGGGCGGCGGTGAAGCCAGGAAAGATGTTTTTCAGGTTGGGGCTGCCCAGGTGGCGCGCGAGCAGTTCGGCCAGCACGGTGCGGTAGTCGGTGGTCAGGGCCAGGTCGCGGCCTTCGAACAGTTGCTCGCGCTCGAGCCCGGGCCATTTACCGTACACTTTGCCGCCCGCCACATCCCCGCCCATGATGAACATGCAGTTGGCGTGACCGTGGTCGGTGCCGCGATTGCCGTTTTCGTGCACGGTGCGGCCGAACTCCGACATCGTGACCAGGATGACGTCCTGCATGCGGTCGCCCAGGTCGCGATGGAAAGCGGCTAGGCCCTGGCCCAGATCGCGCAGCAGGTTGGCAAGCTGGCCCTGCACGCCGCCTTCGTTCACGTGATGATCCCAGCCGCCGGAATCGAGGAAGGCCACTTCCAGGCCAATGTCGGCCTTAATCATCTGGGCCACTTGCAGCAGGCTCTGGCCGAACCGGCTGCGGGGATACTCAGCGCCATGAGCCGGCTGGTAGCGCGCGGGGTCGGCTTTGCGCAGCATGTGAATCGCCTCGAAGGTCTCCTTGCCGGACTTGCCGAGGGCCTCGTCCACCGTCTGTGCGTAGAGCGCTTCAAATCCGCCGGCGATCGGCTGCGGCGCCAACACCTGGAACTGCCGCAAATCCGGGAGGGCCACCGCTGACGCGGCCCCGGCCAGCGTGCGCGGCAGGTTCTGCCCCATGGCCACCGCGCGGAACGGCGTGGCCTGCCGCTCCGGCCGGGCTTGCAGGTAGCGGTTCATCCAGCCGTCGGTTGTGCTCTTGATGCCCGGCGTGCCCGATTCCATGTAATCCTGGGCGTCGAAGTGCGATCGGGTATTGGCCGGCGAGCCGGCCGCGTGCACGATGGCCAGCCGCTTTTCTTTGAACAGAGCAGCCAGCGGCTCGAGCACCGGGTGCAGGCCGAAGAAGCCGTCGAGGTCTATCGCCGCCTCCTGGCCGCCGCGCTTCGGTTGCGGGATGGCAATGCTGGGACGCAGCCGGTAGTAGTTGGGCTCGGCAAACGGCACCACGGCGTTCAAGCCGTCCATGGCCCCGCGCTGGAACAGCACGACCAGAATCTTCTTGTTCGGCATCGGCGTGGCCAGCACCGCGCGCGCCAGAAACGATGGCAGCGCGCCGAAGCCCACAAGGGCCACTCCACCGCTCTTGAGGAACACCCGCCGCGTCACGTCCATGGTCGTTCTCCTTTACCGCCTCTGGAACTCCGGCGTGCCCAGCACCATGCCGGCAATCACGCCGGCGTTTAACTCACCCGGAAGGTTCTCCAGGCCAGCGACCTTGGCCGGATCACGCATCTGCGTGGCCAATGCGTCGCGGGTCTGCGGCGAGGCTTGGCCGCCGAGAAAGGCGTCAATGGCCCGCGCCAGCATTTCGTTCGGCTCGTCCATGCCGCCCAGCCGCTGTTCCAGCGCGACGCGCACGCCGCGAATGCGCCCGCTGGCCAGGGCCAGGGCGAAGTTCATGCGGTTGAGCAGCGCGCCGGTATTGACCCAGGCTTCGGCCTTGTCCGCATAGCCGGTGGGCGGCTGGCACTGGTAGAGGGGCTCGCCGATGCGCGCCGTCCAGAAGGTCAGCCCGAGGGGCACGTCGGCTTCCGCGCCCAGCGCGCGCACGGCGCTGGCCACCAGCTCGAACGGCTTCTTGATTTTGGCGCGGTAGGCGGCGCGCGACCAGAACTCCGGCGCGTAGATCATGGCGCGCAGCACGGCGCGAATGTCGCCGTCGGTGTCGCGGAAGGCCTTGGCCATGCGTTCGACGAGCGCCGCGGGAGGCTCATCGGCGACGAAGCGGCGCGCCAGCTTCGTGGAGATGAACTTTGCCGTGCTGGGGTGGCGGGCCAGCAGGTCTAGGACGGCCTCGCCATCGCGCTTCCCGCCAGCATCAATCCTCTTGCCCAGCACGGTCTTCGGTTCCGGGTCGTGCATGCGGTCGTCGAAAAGGAACTCCGGGTCGCGGCGCGGCGCACGCAGCGTCCAGCCGGTGAAGGCGCGGGCGACCTCGATGACGTCCTGCTGGGTGTAGCCGCCGTCCACGCCGAGGGTGTGCAATTCCATCAGTTCGCGCGCGTAGTTTTCGTTGAGCCCGCGACGCATCGGCAATTGCTGCGGTGGTTGCTGCCCCTGCGGCATCGGCTGCCGGTTGGCGGGCAGCCGGCCGCGCCGCATCAGGAGCAGGTCCAAGGCGCGCGGATTGCGGCCAAACAAACTCTGGAAGCGCTGGCGCCGCTGGGAAACCTCCCGCTCGAGGCGCTCGGCGGCTTTGGGATCCACGCTCATCCAGTTGTCGAGGTAGAAAAGCATGGCCGGATGCTCGGCCGTGGCGCCCAACAGGTCGCGGAACTTGCCGAGCGCGTGCGGCCGGATGGCGTCGCGCTCATAAGAGGTCAGCAGCCAGCGGTCCGCGCCCTTCCCCGCAAACACGTTGAAGTGGTTGAACCAGAAATCCGCCATGACTTCCTCGAGCTGCCGCTCGGAGTAGATGGCCCGGGTCAGCTTGGCCATGGCCAGCTCGGCGACAATGCGCTGCGGCGTGCGAATTTCCTCCAGGTTCAGCGGGGCCATCTCCGGGTCGCCGGCGCTGCGCCCCAGCCGGCCGGCGCCGGGCTGGCTCCGCTGCAGGGCTTGCAGGCGAGCTTGCTGCTGCTTGCGGTATTCCTCCGGAGTCAGGCCAGCGCGCCGCGCTGCCTCAGCGGGATTGGGGAACTCGACGAGCAGTTCGGCCGACGACATGGCCAGCGTGGGGTAGCGCTCCAGGCGCTTGGCCAGAGCCGAATCATCTATGGCTTGCGGGGCAAGCTGCTGTTCGATCCATTTCTCGAGACCCATCTGCCTGACTCGGTCCAGGTCCCCGGGCCGCGGTCCGAAGGCCAGCCGGTTCAGCGCGTGAAGGATGGCTTCGTCCGCGCCAAGCTCGGTGATGGGCAGCTTGCCAAACACGCGCTTGCTCGATGCAGAAGCGGCAGAGACGTGCGGCGTGGCAACTGGGGCCAAGGCTAGCAGGGCGCCCAGCACGAAGCCAATCCAGGTGTCGTGAGCTCTGATGAATCGGCGTAGAGGTGCGGTTGGATTACTCTGCATAACCAGACTCCTTGACGCGCGTGAAGCAGGCCTGAAGCCTACCGCCTATGCTAACCCCGCCCGGGAAAGAAAGTTTCGTTCCCTGCGCGCCGTGTGCAGAAGCAGTGGGGGGATGTGCGCGTCGCCGATCCCAGCGCCGAATTGACCGGGGCAGCCGAGTTAACGTATAAGGCTAAGCGCGCCCCGGGAGGATTGTTTGACACGTGGCATGCGTCGCGCGGCTCTGCTAGCCGTTGTTGCCTGCCTTCTGCTGGCCGCCTCCGAGCGGCCCCTGGTTTCGCCGGAGCGCGTCGGAGAGCACGTCCGCTTTCTGGCCAGCCCCGCGCTGAAGGGCCGCATGTCCGGCACGCCCGAGCTGGATCGCGCGGCGCGTTACATTGCCGACTATTTTCGCGCCGCGGGATTGCAGCCCGCGGTCTGCGACGCCAAGGGCAAGCGCTCCTACTATCAGGATTTTCAAGTCACCGTGGGCGCCAAGCTCGGCCGGCAGAACCGCGCCGCAGTTCGCACAGCGGCGGGCTCCGTGCCGCTCAAGCTGGAGAAGGACTACACTCCGCTGAATTTTTCCGATTCCGGCCAGGCCACTCTGCCCGTCTTGTTCGCCGGTTACGGGATCACCGCCGCCGAGCACAACTACGACGACTACGCGCATCTGGACGCAAACGGCAAAGCCGTCATCGTCCTGAGCCACGAGCCCCAGGAGGACAACGAAAAAAGCGTCTTCGACGGCCGCGGGTTGACTACCCACGCCACGGTGACTAGCAAGGCCATCAACGCGCGCAATCACGGCGCGCGGGCCATGATCTTCGTCAACGATCCCGTCCCGCACGCGGGCGAGGAGGACCGCCTGCTGAAGCTCGGCTCGGTGACCGGGCCGGAAAACGCAGGGCTGCTCGTCATCCATGCGCGGGGGGAGGTGGTCGAGCGCTGGCTGCAGCCCTTCGGCAAGACCCTGGCGCAACTGCAATCCGCAATAGACGAGAGCCTGAAGCCACAGTCGTTCGCGCTGGATGGGGTAGAACTGCACTTGGCCGTGGACGTGCAGCGCCTGCGCGCCAGAACGCGCAACGTGGCCGGGCTGCTTCCGGGCAGCGATGCCAAGCTGCGGGAGGAATGCGTTGTGCTCGGCGCGCACTACGACCACCTCGGCTTGGGCTTTCGCAACTCGCTGGCGCCGCAGCAGACTGGCCAGGTCCATCCCGGGGCCGACGACAACGCTTCCGGCACGGCTGGCCTGCTGGAGCTGGCGCGCGAGCTAGCCGCACGGAAGCAAAGCTTGAAGCGCAGCATCCTGTTTCTGGCCTTCTCCGCAGAGGAGCTGGGACTGCTCGGCTCCGCGCACTACACCAAACAGCCGCTGGTGCCGCTGGAAAAGACGGTAGCCATGCTGAACCTGGACATGGTCGGCCGGCCGCGCGACGGCAAATTGACTGTCGGCGGCGCCGACACGTCGCCCATCTTCCGCGAAGTGCTGGCTCGCGCCAATACGGTGGGGCTGACGGTGAGCTATTCGAGCAGCGGCTTCGGCTCGAGCGACCATCAGTCCTTCTACACCAAGAACATCCCTGTGCTGTTCTTCTTCTCCGGATTGCACGCCGATTATCACAAGCCTTCTGACACGGCCGATCGCATCCAAACCGCCGACCTGGCGCGCGTGGCTACCCTGGCGCTGAACGTGGCGCAGGAGCTAGCCAGGCGCGAGGAGCGCCCGGCATTCGTCAAGTTGCAGGAGCCCCAAGCGCCGGTGGGCGGAGGCGCCGGCTACGGCGCCTACTTCGGCTCCATTCCCGACATGGGCGAGGAAGTCCGCGGGGTGAAGTTCGCTGACGTGCGCCCCGGCAGCCCCGCCGCTCAGGCCGGCCTGCGCGCCGGCGACATCCTGGTGCAATTCGCCGGCAAGGAAATCACCAATCTCTACGACTTCACCTATGCCCTGCGCGCGCACAAACCCGGCGAAGAAGTGCAGGTGACGGTGTTGCGCGGCAGCGAGCGGCTGACCGTTACGGTCAAGCTCGCACAGCGACGCTGATGCTCATCCGCAACTTTATCTTCTGGCTGTCCACGAAGAAGTCGGTTACCAGCCGCATTGCCCGCCGGGGCATGCAGTACGGCTTCGCGCGAAGGTTTGTGGCCGGCGAAACACTGGCGGAGGCTCTGGCCGCCAGCCAGCAACTGGCCCGCGAAGACGGGAGGCGCGTCAGCCTGAATCACCTGGGCGAGAACGTGCACACCGAAGCGGAAGCCCGCCGCGCCTGTGAGAGCTACCTGGAGATGACCCGCCAGCTCGAGGCCGCCGGGCTCGACGGCAACATCTCCATCAAGCTGACCCAGCTCGGACTGGACATCCGCCCGAGCTTTTGCCTGGAGCTCACCCGCGAAATCGCCGCCGCGGCCCGCGCGCTGGGGCGCACCATCGAAATTGACATGGAAGGCTCGGCCTACACCGAGGCCACTCTGGAAATCTTCGAGCAAACACGCCGGGATCACGACAACGTCGGCCTGGCCGTGCAGGCCTACTTGTACCGCACGGAGAGAGACCTAGAGCGCCTGCGGCCGCTCCGTCCGAAGCTGCGCCTGGTGAAAGGCGCGTACCGCGAGCCGAAGACGGTTGCTTTCCAGAAGAAAGGCGATATGGACGCCAACTACCGGCGGCTTCTCGATAAACTGCTCGACGGTGGATTTTTCCCCGCCATCGCCACGCACGACCCGGCCATGCTGGACTACGCCCGCGCGCAATTGCAGGCCCGCGGATTCACTCCCGACCGCTACGAGTTCCAGATGATCTACGGCGTGCGGCGCGACCTGCAGGCCGAGCTGCGCCGGCAGAACCACCCGCTGCGCATCTACGTGCCGTTCGGCACGGATTGGTGTCCGTACTTCATGCGGCGGCTCTCCGAGCGCCCGGCCAATTGCTGGTTCGTCCTGCGCAACTTGCTGGCCGAATCCCTCCGCGGCAGGAACACCACGCGGCCGTCCTGAAGGCCATCCAGGAAAATAGCTCTCCTGTGGTTCGCAGGGTGGCGTCCAGCGGGGTGGTAATGAGTCGGCGAGGAACAGGGAACGGCTAGGCCGGTTGGGCGCGCCCGGCAGAGAGCTCCTCGAGGTATTCATACACAGCGGAATAGTCCACATCCGCGCGCGGACCGGCGGCTGCGGCGGCGAACACGTCGCGGATGGCACGCGTGGCCGGCAGCGTGGCGCCGCAGTGCTGACCCGCCACCAGGGCCAACTCCAGGTCCTTGCGCATGTGCCGCAGGTAGAAGCTCGGCGGAACGAAGCCGCGCTGGAGAATCGTTTCGCCTTTAGCCCGGTACATCGGCGCCCCAAGCGCTGAAGCCCCGATGATTTCCAGCATGGTTTCCCCCGTCACTCCTGCCCGCGAAGCCAGGAGCAGCGACTCCGCCAGCAATTCCACCATGCCGCCGAGGAGCAGGTTGCAGGCCAGTTTGACGGCGGTGGCCTGTTCGGGCCGATCCCAGCGCCAGACTTTCTTCCCCAGCGCCGCAAAGACCGGCCGGCAGCGCTCGATGGCAGTCTCCGCGCCGCCGGCAAAGATCAGCAGAGAGCCTGCCGCAGCGGCGCGCCAGTTGCCGAGCACGGGGGCATGGACAAAGTGCGCGCCTTGGCGGGCGTAGTGCGCTCCGAGGCGCCGCGAAGTCTCGGTGCCGATAGTGGACATGTCGCAGTGCACTTTGCCGGAACCGATCCCCGCAGCAATGCCATCACCACCCAAGGCGACCGCTTCGACCGCAGCATCATCGCTGAGCATGGTGAGCACGACGACCGCAGTGGCCGCTACTTCGCGCGGCGAGGCGGCACGAGATGCTCCGCGGGCACTCAAAGCACCCGCCTTGGCCGCCGTGCGGTTCCAGACCACCAGCGGCAGGCCCTGCGCGAGCAGCCGCTCGGCCATCGGCAGGCCCATCACGCCGAGCCCGATGAAACCCACGGAATTGGTCATGGGCGCACCTCGGCAGGAAGGACGCTAGCGGTGGGCGCGAAACGCGCTCAGGCTCCAAGTGTCGGAACGCTCATCGTGGCGGAGGACATAGTAATTCCCATCATCGGCGCGGACGCGGAAGTAAATGGCTTCCGGCTCGTACCACTGGTCGTCCACTTCGCTGACCTCAAATGTGCGCCCGCGCAAGACAAAGCGCAACGGGCGCTGGTCGGCGCGGTGGCCCGCGTAGCATTCCACGCGCAATTCAATCCGTCCGCCCGATCCGGCCATCAGACGCCTTGCTCCTTGGCAAAGTTTACTACGGTAAGCCCTGCTGGGAAACCACCAGGCTCACGAAGAACCACAATCAGCACTGCGTCGGCCCGCGCATCTTGACCCGGTCCGGTGCACACGGGAACAGGCCGCAGCGGCTCGGTGGAAGAGCGACCAGGCCATCGAGGCATTCGCCCGGGACGCGCTAGCCCGCCGAGGTTACCTGCCGCTGCGCGACCTGGTGGCGTTCCTCATCTACCTTATCGCCCACCAGGCACAGCACCGCGGACAAATGTTATGGCTGGCGCGGCAACTGGGGTACCCCCTGCCTAACAACGTCACCTAGGGTATCTGGCAGGGGAACAAGCTGGTGAGAGAGGCGCAGTGTAGGGTGAGCGGTTTGCCTCCGCAGGGTCACAATGACTTGATCTCTTTCAGCGATGCGATTTCCAGCAGGGGCCAGCGGCCGCGTTCCACGCCCTGGCGCCAAACGACTCGCCCGGTGGCCTCGACGCGCTTTTCTTCATGAGGGGTGAGCTTGTTGGCATCGGCGGAAACCTCGAGCATCTCGTAGGTCTTCCCTTCCAGTTCCAGGGGCTTATCGAGGCGGATGGCCCATCCGGTCGTCTCGCCACCGATGGCGGCCACGCGTGTGAGCACGCCGCGTACGGTGATGAGTTTGTCGTCGCGCGCGTTTTTCCCGTCGCAGGCCACCACCGCACAGCACACGAGCAGGCAAGCTGAGAGCAGCAAGCAAGAAACAGGAGAAACTTTCGACATTTTTCCCCTCACTACCCGGGCGCGCATCCCGACGTGTCAGGGCGTACGCGGCTCGCCGGCCGCGGACCAGTGCAGCGCGTTGAATAACAGCTTGAACGTGGCGTGGGGCTGCGCACGAAACTGCGCGCGGAACCCCAGCAGGATCACGCGGCCCCGGCCGTGCGTGACTTCCGCGGCGGCCACGCGGTTGGCCAGATGCTCCGGGCCGCCAATCCAGCCGCTCTGCAGGGGGTTAGTCGCCGGGTAGCGAGCGATGGCCCGCACCTGGCTGGTCGAAAATGGCGCGGCCAGCTCAAACGCGGGCGAGTTCAGGAAGTACGCGGAAGTCTTTGGCGGCATCCCGTAGGCTATCGGGTGCTGGTTATCCACCAGGATTTCCAAGATGGCGCCTGGACAGTAGAAGCGGTCGGCAGGCACGCCGCGCAGAACGTTGCGCACCGGCAGGTTCAGCGCCTCGATGCCCAAGTCCGCCGCATCATCCAGCAGCACCAGGGTGCCGCCGGCGCGGACAAACTCGTCGAGCGCGCGCACGCCTTCCCGGCCGATGCCGCCGCGATACTCGGGCCGGACCCAGGCGCCAGTGGTGCCCTCTAGGATGCTGCGGGCCGACTGGCTGGCGAAAACGATGGCGTCGAACCCCTCGGCCAGCTTGCCGGCACGGACGTCTGCATTGTGCAGCGTCCTGTAGGGAAATTCGTACTGTTCGAGCAGCCAGCGCGTCCAGCCTTCATCCATGTTGGCGGTCCACGGCTGGTAGAGGCCGATGCGCGGGGCGCGCAGGCGCAGCAACTTGCCGCGGAG